>Ga0208078_1000395_pt1 | contig 11531 bp, 6 predicted proteins | sample NGESurdeep072012_3_FD_184468 | JGI IMG/M metagenome (GOLD analysis project Ga0208078, IMG submission 184468) | Arctic peat soil microbial communities from Barrow, Alaska - NGEE Surface sample 53-2 deep-072012 (SPAdes) | ecosystem: Environmental > Terrestrial > Soil > Wetlands > Peat ...
CAAGCTTCGCGAGCGGTATTTCTGATGTTGCCGCTTGGAGTATTCGTCTGTTTTGCAATTCTCATTCTGGGAGTGTTTTTCCTGAATTCGGGAGCGGGCGAACGCCGAAGAGCGGAAGGAGCGCTCAAAGAAGCGGAAAAGAAATATCGCGGCATCTTTGAGAACGCGGTCGAGGGGATTTTCCAAAATACGCCCGCAGGTCACTTTATTTCTGCCAATCCCGCGATGGCTCGAATGCTTGGCTTCGATTCACCGGAGGAGTTAATCCACACGCGCAATGATATCGAGCGTCAGGGTTATGCCGAGCCGGCTTTGCGCAATAAATTTAAACAAATGCTGGAGGAAAACGGCGTCGTAACCGGTTTCGAGTACGAAGTTTATCGTAAAGACGGCGTCAAGATCTGGGTGTCTGAGAATTCACGAATTATTCGCGATGCCGAGGGGCGTGCTCTGTACTACGAAGGCAGCGTCCAGGACATCACCGAGCAAAAGCGGGCGCAGGTGGAGCTTCGCAACGCGAAAGATGCGGCCGAAGGGGCCAACCGCGCGAAGAGCGAATTCCTCGCGAACATGAGCCACGAAATTCGCACTCCGATGAACGGCGTCCTAGGCATGACCGGCTTACTTCTCGATACGCCCTTGACCAAGGAGCAGCAGCAATTCGCCGAGATGATCCAGCTCAGCGGTGAGGCCCTCCTTGTCATCGTGAATGACATCCTCGATTTCTCGAAGATCGAAGCCGGGAAGCTCGAGTTAGACATTGTCGACCTGGACCTGGCCGATGTGGTCCGCGGAACGGTGGAACTCCTCAAGGGAACAGCGAAAGGCAAAGGCTTGGAATTAGAGGCGTCGATCGACCGGGAAGTGCCGATCCTGCTGCGCGGCGACCGTGGCCGGCTCCGGCAGGTGCTGATCAATTTGCTGGGCAATGCGATCAAGTTCACAGCCCGCGGCGAAGTAAGGCTGCACATTGCGCTCGATCGAGAAAGTGAGGAGACGGCCTCTCTTCGCTTTCAGATCACGGACACAGGGATCGGGATCAACCTCGAAACGCAGGCCAGGCTTTTTCAGGCGTTCACCCAGGCGGACGGCTCGACGACCCGGCGCTATGGCGGCACGGGCCTCGGGCTGGCGATCTGCAAAGAGTTGGTGGCGAAAATGGGCGGCGAGATAGGAGTGGAGAGCAGGTCAGGAGGAGGTTCCACCTTCTGGTTCACCGTGGAATTTCCGAAACAAGTAACGGCGTCTACCGACGCAAAAAGGCGATGCGGTGACAGTCTTCCGGCGGCCTGCTTCAATGCCGGCTCCGTAGAAGCCGCAAGCGGAATCACGCAGTTGCCGTCGCCTCCGCACGCACAACCCGCGCTATAACTAGAGGCATGAACTTACCGATCAGGCAGTTCGTCCTGATTCTGCTCGGAACGGCTTTTCTCCTGCCGCAGCCCATTCGGGCCGAGGAAGAAGAGAAATCGGAACCTGAGGTCGTCGAACCGATCGTGACCGAGGAGACGCTGCCAAATGAACCGAGGGAGTTGAGCCTGCGGGTGACGACCGATTACCGGCAGAAAGATAGCGAAACGATCGCGGCGCTGCCGCGCGTGGATCTTTTTTACGGCTTGGCGGAACGAGTAGGCGTCGAGCTGAGCCTGCCGATGGCTTATCACAAAGGAGAGACCGGGCGCGCTTACGGCGCCGGCGATCTTTCCCTGGGCGTTAAATACGTCATCGTCGAGCATCAGCGGAATATTCCGGCCGTCATCATTGGACTGGAAGCAGGTTTTCCGACCGGGGACCGGGAGCGCGAGTTAGGCGAGGGCGCTTATGAGCTGACACCTTTCGTGGCGCTGCTCGAAGATTTCGGCTCCTTTAGCGTCCAGGGCAATTTCGGCTGGGCACGGCAAGTAACCGGTGCGCGCGAGGATCAATGGAACTATAACTGGGCGCTCGCGGTCCCGGTGCTCAACCACAAGCTGCATCTCCTCGCCGAGCTCAATGGCGACTGGGGCCACCGCCCTTCCTCCACCTTTTCGCCGGGCCTGAAATATCAGCTGAGAAACGAGACCGCCGTCGGCCTGGCCGTTCCCATCGGGCTGACCAGAGGCGCGCCCGACTGGGGAGTCGTGGTGCAATTTCAAACCGGAATCTGACGATGACGACCTTACTTCCATCCGCCGCTTCCGGTTCCTCCGGAAAACAATTTCAAGCCTGGATTAGCTGGATCGTTCTTGGCGTCACCTTCCTCATGGCGGCGGGAACGGCTCTCATCATCAACGTCTTGAGCGAGCGCACCGACGAAAGCCGCCGTTCGCAAACAGAGCTTATCCAGCTTCAGGCCGACGCTCACGAATTGGAGGCCCTCGAATGGGAGTCGATTTCCAAGGGGAAATTGAGCGAGGAACTATCCGAGCACCGGGAAAAGACCCGGAGCTCGATGGCCCGCGGGCTGGATAAACTTCGACCGCTGGAATCGAAGCTGCCGCAGCTTCGTGAAGTCATCGAAAAATATGAAACCTATTCGGCGGTGAGCACGGAGGAATTCGAACTGCTCGCGGCCGGGAAGATCGAGGAAGCGCGGGAACTGGACGAGGCCAAAGTCGATCCGGCTTTTGACGCGCTGCACGAAGCCTTGCGGGAAACGGCGAACGCTTTCGACAAACTTGCTCACGATACTTTTATCCTAACGCGAGCCGGCACCATTTTCGTCGTGCTCGCGGCGGCTGGATTCATCGCGATGATTTTATGGCAGTACCACAAGAGGCGGCGCGTCGGAGAAGTCGCCGCGGCCGAGCAACGGATCCTCCGCCAGGCGAATGACAAACTGCGCGAGAGCGATCGGCGTTTTAGCGACATGCTGGGTAATCTCGAGCTCGTCTCGATCATGCTCGACCAGAACGGACGGATCACCTATTGCAACGATTACCTGCTGCGGCTGGCAGGCTGGCAACGGGAGGAGGTGATAGGCCAAAACTGGTTTGACACTTTCCTGCCGCCCGAACTAGTGGAGGAACTTCACGGCGTTTATGCCGCTCTGCTCGAGAACCAGCCGGCGGCCTGGCATCACGAGAACGAAATCGTCACGCGCTCGGGAGAGCGCCGGTTGATTCGATGGAATAATTCGGTGCTGCGCTCCCCGTCGGGAGATGCGATCGGCACGGCCAGCATCGGCGAAGACATCACGGAACAAAAACAACAGGAGGCCGAGCGCCAGCACTTGCAACAGTTCCAGCAAGCTCTCCTCGACAGCATTGGGCACGGAGTCCATGGAATCGATAGGACGGGAAAAATCATTTTTGAAAATCCCGCTGCCGCCAAACTGCTTGGCTGTGAACCGAACGACCTGATCGGCCATCCGGCGCATGCGACCATGCATCACTCTCACGGTGATCACAGTGCTTATCCGGTCGAAGAGTGTCCCATTTACGCGACCTTGCGCGATGGCGAGGTTCGCCGCGCCTCTGAAGAAACGTTCTGGAGGGCCGACCACACGCCGGTTCCGGTCGAGTATACGGTGTCGCCGATGCGCGGTAGTTTCGGCGAGATCAACGGTGCCGTGGTGGTATTCGCGGATATTACGGAGCGCCAGCAAAGCGAGGAGAAGCTCAAGAAGGGCGAGGAACGTTACCGCACTCTGTTCGAGTCCAATCCTTTGCCGATGTGGGTTTACGATCTTGAAACCCTGGCGTTCCTGGAGGTCAATGATGCCGCGATCGCGCACTACGGATACAGCCGCGAGGAATTTCTCTCCATGACGATCGCGGACATTCGCCCCACCAGTGACCGGCCGGCGTTGTTCGCCGCTGTCGCCCAGGCCTCCAGCCAGCCGGTAGGAAAAGCGAGTATCTGGAAACATCGCCGGAAGCACGGCTCCCTGATCGACGTAGAGATCACCTCCCATCTCCTCGATTACAATGGACGGAGCGCCGAACTGGTGATGGCGTTTGATGTCACAGAACGCCAGCGGGCAGAAATGGAACGCCAGGTCATTTCTGAGATCGTCCAAGGCGTCATTACGACCAGCAACCTCAATGAGCTGCTAGACCTAGCCCATCGCTCTATCGGGAAACTTCTTTACGCGGAAAACTGCTTCGTTGCCCTGCATGATACCAAAAGCGATCGGGTCCATTTCGAGTTCTGGATCGACAAGTTGGATCCCCTCCCCCCGCCGCAACCCGTCGGCAAAGGCCACACCAGGACCAGCTCCATTCTGCGCACCGGCCAGCCTCTTTTGCTTACCAAAGAACTCGACGCGCGACTGTTCGCCCAAGGCACCATCGCAAAGACCGGTTCCACGGCGGCTTCCTGGATGGGCGTGCCTTTGCGGACGCCCACCCGCACCATCGGCGTCCTGGCGGTGCAGCATTACGAAAAGGAAGGCGCTTACAGCAAGCGCGACTTGGAGTTCCTCTCCGCCGTCGGCGATCAGATCGCTTTGGCCATCGAGCGGAAGCGGGCCGACGAGGAATTGAAGCGGAGCGAAGACCGCCTCGCAGCCGCGCAGAAAATGTCCCGGGTCGGAAGCTGGGAATGGGACGTGATCACAAACGAAGTGGTCTGGTCCGATGAAGAGTATCGTCTATTTGGGTTGGAACCGGGCGAATGCGAAGCCAGCCACAAGTTTTACCTTTCCCTGGTTCAGCCCGGCGCGCGGAGAGATGCCATGAGGTGGTTCAATGCTGTTCGGTCGATGAAAAAATCGTCGCGGATGGACATTCCCATCGTCCGCGTCGATGGCCAGGAACGCATCCTCAACAGCTGGGCCAACGTGGTGCTGGACGAAGCGGGTAACGTCGTGCGGGTAGTGGGTACCTCGCAGGACGTGACCGAGCGGGAAAAAGCGGAGCGCGCCCTGGGCGAGAGCGAGGAGCGCTTCCAACTCGTATCCCGCGCTACCTCCGATGCCATCTGGGATTGGGACATGGTCGGCAACAAGATCTCCTTCAGCGAATCATTCGGGACGCTCTTCGGCTACTACGCGGGCGAGTTCGAATCGACGATGGCGTTTTGGATGAATGCCGTCCATCCGGATGACCATGATAAACTCCAGGCAAGCATGGAGACATTCATAGCGAGCCCCGAGGAATCGTGGTCGGCCGAATACCGCTTTCGCTGTGCCGATGGCTCCTACGCTTTTGTGTTCGATCGCGCGTATGTCGTGCGCGACGCGGCCGGCAAAGCGGTCCGCATGGCCGGATCGATGCAGGACATCACGGCGCAAAAAGAGGGGGAGGAAGACCTGCGCGTCGCCAAGGAAGCAGCCGAGGCGGCGAGCCGGGCCAAGAGCGAGTTCCTCGCGAACATGAGCCACGAAATTCGCACCCCGATGAACGGGATTATCGGCATGACCGATCTCGCGCTCGAAACGGACTTGAACCGCGACCAGCGCGAATACCTCGGCATGGTCAGAAGCTCCGCGCACTCGCTCCTCGGATTAATCAACGACATTCTCGACTTCTCCAAGATCGAAGCCGGCATGCTCGAACTCGAAGCTATCGACTTTAGTTTGCGTGATTGCATCGCTGGCGTGCTCAAGCCACTCGGACTGCGCGCCGACGAAAAAGGTCTCGAGCTCGTGGCGGACATTCCCGCAAGTGTGCCGGATCATTTCGTGGGCGATTCGATGCGGCTGCGCCAGATCCTGATCAATCTCACGGCGAACGCCATCAAGTTCACCGAACGCGGCGAGGTGGTCATCACAGTGGCCAGCCAGGCCGCGCCCGACGGGGAAAACGAACTGCATTTTTCCGTCGCCGACACGGGCATCGGCATCCCGGCCGAAAAACAGAAGGCGATCTTTGAAGCATTCGCGCAAGCGGACGGTTCGACCACGCGGACCCACGGAGGCACCGGGCTGGGACTTTCCATCGCCTCGCAGTTGATCCAAAAGATGCATGGCAAGATCTGGCTCGAAAGCAAAGTGGGCGAAGGGACGACCTTCCATTTCACCGCTCGCCTGAGCGTCCATGCGACGGCGCTGGCCACCGCGAAATCCGCGGACTTCTGCGACGTGGCCGGTTTGCGCACCCTGGTGGTGGACGATAGCGCCGTGAATCGCCGAATCCTGCAGGAGATGCTGCTCAACTGGAGGATGGCTCCCACCGTTGTCGCATCGGGGCAGGCCGGACTCACAGAAATGCTCCGGGCCGCCGAGTCTGGTTCCGCATATCAGCTTGTCCTGCTCGACGGAGTCATGCCGGAAATGGATGGCCTCGCCCTGGCGGAAAAAATCCACGAGAAACCGGAACTCGCGGACGCGACCGTGATGATGCTGTCTTCGGCGATGCCCGCCGGCAGCGCCGCGCGTTGCAGCTCGCTCGGGATCGCGAGCTGGCTCACGAAGCCAGTCACACAATCCGAATTACTCGACGCCATCCTGGTGGCCATCGGCCGCGGCGCAGAAGACCGGAACGCTCGCGATCCAAGGACGCGCGCCGCCCCAACTGCGTCCACCGGAAGGCATCTGCGGATCCTTGTGGCCGAAGACAATCCCGTAAACCGCGCCGTCGCCGCCGGCATTTTGGAAAAACAAGGGCACCTGCTTGTCCACGCCGCGAATGGCCGCGAAGCCGTGGAAGCGTTCAGTGACGGAGCCTTCGACCTGATCCTGATGGATGTGCAAATGCCGGAGATGGACGGTTTCGAAGCGACCCGCCGCATTCGTGAATTAGAAGAGGCAACCGGCGGTCACATCACGATCGCGGCGATGACCGCGCATGCGATGGCCGGCGACCGGGAGCGCTGCCTGGCGGCGGGAATGGACGACTACGTTTCCAAGCCGTTGCGGAAAGAGGATCTTCTTCGAGCCCTGAACGGCGCCAGAGTGACCGGGGATCACCTCGAGACCGGAGCGCGGTTTCTTTACAGTCGCGAGGAGTTGCTTTCGCAATGTGACGGCGACGAAGAATTGATGAGCGAGCTGGTTTCAATTTTTCGAGATAACACGCCGCAGATTGTGCAGGCGATCGGCGAGGCGGTGGAGAAGCGCCAGGCGCCGGCGCTGGCCACACAGTCTCACAAATTGTTGAGCTCGATGGGAGCTTTCGGCGCGGACCGCGCGCGGACCCTGGCGCTACGGTTGGAGAAGCATGGCCAGGAACGCGATTTCGACGGAGCGGAAGAAAGGATGACAGAACTTGAACGAGAAACTCATAAAATTTACGCTGCCCTCGCTGACTTCATCAGCGTCGGCGCCTGATTCACAACCGCAGCCCGGCGACGTCGCTTCCAAGGCACGAATTCTCGTGGCCGAGGACGACCCGGTATCGCGTCACCTCATTTTGAGCCGCCTGGAAAAGTGGGGCTACGATGCTCTCATCACGAACGATGGCGCGGAAGCCATGGCTGTCCTGCGCGGACGCAATCCACCTTCCCTGGCGATCCTCGATTGGTCGATGCCGCACATGGATGGACTCGAAATCTCTCGCCGTCTCCGCGAAGCAGAAAAGATGGTTTACATCATCATGCTCACCGCGCGTGGCGACAAAGAGAATATCATCGAAGGGCTGCGCGCCGGCGCCGACGACTATCTGGTGAAACCATTCGACGCCGAGGAATTACACGCGCGCATTTTGGCCGGGCTCCGCGTGATGACGGCGCAAGAAAATCTCGCGCAACGCGTGCGGGACCTGGAAACCACGGCTTCTGAAATAGGATCGCTGAAATTACAGATTCCGCTGTGACCCGGCCCCGAACGTTTACCCCGCCCACAAATATCATGTTCGCACCTTACGACAATCCGAGCCCACCATCCGCCGCGCTCCAGGATCGGCTTCAGAATATTCTCTTGCCGAAACGAACCCGTGTCCTCCTGGCCGAGGACGATCCCGTCAGCGCGCGGGTCCTGGAAGCTACCTTAACCAAGTTCGGCTACCAGCCGGTGATCGCTCGCGATGGCGTGGAAGCGTGGGAACAGTTCGACCGGGAACCGGTCCGCCTCATCGTGAGTGACTGGATGATGCCGGGATTGGATGGGCTCGGATTCTGCGAGAAAGTCCGGGCGCGCGCCGAAACCCCTTATACCTATTTCATTCTTCTCACCGCGAACCAGACGAGCGCTCATAACTACGAGCTGGCCAGCACGGCGGGCGTGGATGATTTCCTCACCAAACCGCTCGATCGCGAAGCCATTCGAATGCGGTTGCGCGTGGCGGAACGGATCCTGAAATACACAGCCGAAATCCGCCAGCTCCAGGAGATGATCCCCATCTGCACCTATTGCCACAAAGTGCGCGATACCCATGACTACTGGGACAAGGTGGAGAGCTACATTCAGAAGGAAACCGGTAGCCGGTTCACCCACGGCGCCTGCCCGGAGTGTTACGACAAAGAGATCGAACGCCTCGAATTAGGCGCTCGCCCGTAAGAGTTCGTTTTTTTTGGTCGCGTTCGGCCATTGACGCTTCCGCTGAATGCCGGATAAGTTCCGGCGTGCCAGCCAAACCCTCGGCGCTCGTCGATACGCGCGTCATCTATTGCGGCGATAATCTCGAACAGCTCCGCAAGCTGCCGGACGGTTGTGTCGATTTGATGCCGAAATCTGACACGGCAAGCAGGTTTACTCAGTCCTTGACCAAGCCGTATTGCTCCATTTCGCGACGAACCTCTTGGATCTCGCGGTTAAGCTGCGTGATGTACTCTTTCGCTACGAGAGAAAACAAGTCGTCCTCGACTTGCGCCAGTTCGATCCGAAACTCTCCATCTTTAGCCCGAGCAATCAGCTTATTAAACGCGCTTTTAACATCATTCGGCTTGTCCTCGGATATCGGAATACTGATTGGCGCGTCTCCCGCTTCAATCGTAATGAAATATCTCTCGCCGACGTGCGTGACGGTCGCTTCAATCGTTTCCATAGATTATTCCTCGCTCCCCGAATGCTTCTTCTCCGCCTTCAAGCGTTTTCATGCTGATCTTTTTCCAATCAAGTTGATCGTCGATATCGTTAAGGTTCACCAAATTGTTGGAGAATGGGTTGCCGATATAGGTGCTATATCCTCCTTTCCCGTGGCATCGGTAGATCGAGCTGTATGGAAGGGTTCGTACGGCAATATTCGCATTGTGCGTTGATATAAACACCTTCTTGCCTGCCCGTGCGCGCTCCTTAATCAGCGGCACAATCACATCGTTAATATACTCGTTAGCCAGGCTCTTCTCCGGCTCATCCAAAATGTAGACCTCTTTTTCGGCTTCCAGCTCTTTCTGCAATAAGACCATCGAAGACTCGCCGTTCGACGGCGTGTAGGGACGCCCTTCCAGCGCAAAGTATCTTTTGAACAAAAGCAAATCGTAAACAGTTTTGATGTGTTCCACATCTTCAATCTCGTCGAGTGCCGAAATGTGCTGGAATAGATCCTCGGCGAAGGCGTGCTTAACAATCTGTCGGACACAGTTAGTGAATTTCTTCTGTGTCCCCTTCTTAACCCCAGTCAAGCTCGATCGAGCACTGTCCGTGATTGCGCCAGCTTGGAAGGTAAACTCTGTCTGACAATGCAAATCCCCTTTGTTTGTGCCAAGACTCCCGACGAGCTGAGTTTGCATCGGAATCTTCACATCTACGTTCTTAACGATTTCTCTGGCGTTCATCCAAATCTTAAGGCGGTTCATAGCGTAATCGCGAAAACCTGTTGCTGTTGGTTTGGCTGGCGCTCCGGTTTTACGCCCCACCTCTTTGCGGAACTTCTTAATCGCTGAGTTTAACAAACAAATCTGTTTCCATTCTGAAAAGCTCGTCCATTCCCTCTTTCGTAGACGCTCGAGAAGTTCTGATAAGATACGAGTGATCTCCGTTAGCTCATCTTCGTGTAATTCCTTTTTTACTGAAACGTTCTCCGTGATAAACTGCAAGAATTTGGCCGTCTGCTCAGCCGCCTCATTGAATTCGGAAAACTCGCGCTTAGTGCTGCTCTCTTCCTCGGGCTCCATGTCTTTGAGCAGGATCTTTTTCGCGTTTCTGTTCGTGTTTTTTGCTTCAAAGTGCGCGACATATCCGCTGAGTCCGGTAACAGCAACTTCGCCAGCGTTGCGCAGGAATTCGATCTCATCCGAGCAATAGTTGATGCCATAAGTATCAAGGTTGATCGTAAGATCGTTACCTCTCGTATCGAAAGTCTCTTCTAAGCGGTCATCCGCTAATTCATAAACTCTCGCATCGACCCCGTTGTCCGAGTAATATTTGGCGATTGTTCTTAAAATGCAGGACTTGCCTGTTCCTTTATCCCCGAATACGACATGAATGTCGTTGAATGCGCTGATTTTCAGGATGGTGCCGTCTTCAAAAGGGGTTAGCACCAGATCCTCACAGATCTTCCTATCTAGTACGGTGTTGATAGCCGTCGAATCTTTCTTCAGTAGCAGGCAGAAATGGTCGAAACTATCGACGGGAAGTCGAAGGTCAGGAAGCTGCCGAGACAGCTCTTGATACTCTGCCCAATCGTGAACATCGGAGCCGTAAATTGAAGCATGGCCGTGGGACATATATATGCCTGCCGAGATGGCGTTCGTGACCTCCTTAATGACGCAGCCGGGGTGTTTTGTTGTCCGCTCCAGCTTCTCCACTGCGGCATCCGAAAGACCAGGCTTCTTTTGCTTGTAATGCGCTATGTAAAGCGGGCTGAGGGCATCGAAGGCCTTTAGAACCTCGTCAATTGTAGTGGCGAAATTATCTGGTGTTGAGTTCTTGGTGAGCTCGCTGACCGCGTCAGAAAACTCTGTCGCGAGCACATCAGAAACTATAACAAGCAAATGTCCTCGGGACCCGTCCTCTTGAATATCCAACTCGATTCCGGGCCAAACTTGCGCATCCTCGCCCAAGCGAGTTGCGATCGTTTTGTATTGATTCAGATCGAAAAGGTTATGATTTGTGATCGCAACAATTCTGACCTCGGAAGACAGAATAGTTTCGCAGAAATCCTCCGGGGAGATCTCTCTTGTGGGCGCGTCGCCCGACTTACATTTTTTGGTGTGCGTATGTATGTCGATCTTCATATTGGGTAGAAATCCGACGACAAAGAAAAAGGGGCGACAGGGCCTTTTGTCTCATTAGACTTGGCAGGCGTCCAATTCGTCAGTAGGAAAATGCCGGCTGAAATTACCAAGCGACTTCATCGCACATCTACGGAGCAGATGAGATCAACCATACGTTCACGCCATGATCGCTCCAGTGCGGCTTATCAGCATCGAGTCCGAATGGGAAACTGCCTAAGCGCTCAATCTCGCCGAACTCTGTCAATATGTCTGAATTAGCTCTCGGAACGCCGAGCGCATCCAGGGCGTCGAGAATGGATGACATAGCGGTATGCGGATTTTCGGCCTCGAACGCGACTTCGGCTACTGGCTTTGCTTCGTCAGCGCTCGCATACAGCGGGCGTCGGTTGATGATCGTGTGGTGGTAGTTCCTCATGATGTGAATGTTCGCCTAACGGGACACGAGCCACTCGCTCATTGTCTGACTAGGCATTAAGCGCTACGGCGCGATTGGCGTGGCGTCATGTATTTCGTCGCCGAGCATTAACTTGTATAAAACTAACGCTTCTTTCGGC
>Ga0208078_1000396_pt1 | contig 11510 bp, 10 predicted proteins | sample NGESurdeep072012_3_FD_184468 | JGI IMG/M metagenome (GOLD analysis project Ga0208078, IMG submission 184468) | Arctic peat soil microbial communities from Barrow, Alaska - NGEE Surface sample 53-2 deep-072012 (SPAdes) | ecosystem: Environmental > Terrestrial > Soil > Wetlands > Peat ...
ACGCGAGCCACTTCCTCGAAGTACGCTGCGAGCGGCACGTCGGCAGTGAGCACCTCGATCTCGGCCGGTGTGAGGTTGTACTCCGTCGCGAAGCGTGTGCGCTTGGCGGCGGGTAGCTCGGGGAGCGCGACGCGCGCCTGATCGATCCACGCGCGCGCGAGCTGCAGCGGCGGAAGATCGGGCTCGGGGAAGTAGCGGTAGTCGTGGCTCCCCTCCTTGCTGCGCGCGGGGCGCACCTCGCCGCGATTCGCATCCCAGAGCATCGTCTGCTGCGTGATGGTGCCACCGCTCGCGAGCACCTCGACCTGGCGCGCGAACTCCACCTCGAGCGCCCGCTCGACACCCGAGAAGGAGTTGAGGTTCTTCACCTCGGTCTTCGTGCCGAGCTTCGTCTCGCCGCGCAGCCGCGCGCTGACGTTCGCGTCGACGCGAAGCGATCCCTCCTCCATGTTCGCGTCGCTCACACCCGTGTACTCGATCACCTGCTTGAGCGCGCGCAGATAGGCGCCCGCCTCGACCGAGGAGCGCATGTCCGGCTCGCTCACGATCTCGATGAGCGGCACGCCAGAACGATTGAGATCGATCGCCGTGACGCCGGCATAGCGATCGTGCACGGACTTCCCCGCGTCCTCCTCCATGTGCACGCGCGTGATGCGCACGGTGATCGGCGTCCCATCCGTGTTCGCGCCGATGACGAGCTTTCCGTGCTCGGCGAGCGGCTTGTCGAACTGCGAGATCTGATAGCCTTTCGGAAGATCCGGATAGAAGTAGTTCTTGCGTGCGAAGATCGACGTCTCGTTCACAGTAGCCTCGAGCGCGTGCGCCGCGAGCACCGCGAGGCGCACCGCCTCCTCGTTGAGCACGGGGAGCGCACCGGGGAGCGCGAGACACACCGGACAGGTGTTGGCGTTCGGCGCCGCGCCATAAGCCGAGCTGCAGCCGCAGAAGGCCTTGGTGCGCGTGAGGAGCTGCACGTGCACCTCGAGGCCGACGACCATCTCGTAGTCGGCGATCGTGCGCCCCTGCGCGCTCACGATACCCTCGCTCGCTGGCAGCTCACGATACCTCCGTGCGCGCGGCTTCGAGCGCGAAGGCGCCGCGGAACATCATCTGCTCATCGAAGTGGCGCGCGATCAGCTGCCCGCCAACGGGGAGCCCCTCGATGTCGCCGATCGGCACCGAGATCGCGGGCACCCCCGCGAGATTCGCCGTCGCCGTGAAGATGTCATTCAGATACATCTCGTACGGATCGGACTTCGCGCCGAACTCGAACGCGACGCTCGGCGTCGTCGGCGTGAAGAGCAGATGCACGCCGGAGTCGAACGCCTCGCGGAAATCCTGCGCGATCAGCGTGCGCACTTCCTGCGCCTTCCTGTAGTAGGCGTCGTAGTAGCCGGCCGAGAGAACGTAGGTGCCGAGCAGAATTCTGCGCGTGACTTCGGGGCCGAAGCCGCGCGTGCGCGTCGCCTCGTACATCTCGCGCAGCCCATTCGCTTCCACGCGCAACCCATACCGCACACCATCAAAGCGCGCGAGATTCGATGACGCCTCCGCCGGCGCGATGATGTAGTAGACCGGAATCGCGAGATCCGTATGCGGCAGCGATACCTCGCGCACTTCGGCCCCGCGCGCGCGAAGGGCGTCGAGCGCATCTTCGCACAGCTTGGCAATGCGCGGATCGAGCGACTTCGGGAAGTACTCGCGCGGCTTCCCGATCACGACACCCTTCAGATCATTCGTGTGCGCCGCGGAATATCGATCGACCGGACAGTCCGCACTCGTCGCATCGCGCGCATCGCGCCCCGCGATCACCTCGAGTGCGACCGCGGCATCCTTCACCATCGTACCGAACACACCGACCTGGTCGAGCGACGATGCGAAGGCGACGAGCCCAAAGCGGCTGACGCGGCCGTACGTGGGCTTCACACCCACGACGCCACAATACGAGGCCGGCTGGCGCACCGAGCCGCCGGTCTCGGAGCCGAGCGCTATGCGCACGATGCCGGCGGCGACGGACGCAGCGGAGCCACCGGAGGAGCCGCCGGGAACGCGCGTGCGATCGACCGGATTGAGCACCGGCCCCCACGCACTGTGCTCATTCGAGCTGCCCATCGCGAACTCGTCCATATTCGTCTTGCCGACGAGCACCGCCCCCGCGTCGCGCAGACGCGTGATCACCGTGGCTTCGTACGGACTGACGTAACCCTCGAGAATGCGCGAGCCGCACGTCGTCTGGAGATGCGTAGTCGCGATGTTGTCCTTCGCGACGAAGGGCACGCCGGCGAGTGCGCCGGCGGAGGGAATCGCATCGACCGCGGCAGCGTCAGCCAGCGCGCGCTGCTCGTCCGTCCAGAGGATGCAGTTGAGCCCTGTGGGGCCCACGTCGACCTCCGCCATGCGCTCGAACGCATCGCGGACCGCGTTCACTGCTGACGCACTCACTCGACCGACTCGTCGTCGCCGGAGCTTTCGTGCGTCGCGAGGCGCGGCACGAGGAGGAAGCCGTCGCGCGACTGCGGCGCGAACGACTCGAGCGGACGCGCGAGCGGAATCGGCGGGCCGATGTCCGCGCGCAGCGGCATCGCCGCGTCACCGACGCCCGCTGCCGCCATCACGCCCGTGGTCTTCACCTGGCCGAGCGCATCCATGTGCGAGAGGATGCCGTTGAGCTGCGCGACGAGCTCGGGAATTTGCCTTTCGGGCACGGCGAGACGCGCAAGCGCGGCCACGTGGCGTACATCATCGGCTCCGATCGCCATTACTCGAAGCCCCGCTCGAATTGCGCGTGCGCGAGCACGAAGCGCTTGCGCCCGATCTCCGTATCGTCGAAGTCGACGGTGAGCTTCGCGTCGCGCGCGCTCCCCGAAAGCTCGGCGACCGTGCCCGACCCGAAGCGCGCATGACGAATGCGCTCGCCCTTGAAGAAGCTCGGCGCGTCCTGCGAGACCTCGACATCGTCGACCCACGACGCGCGTTGGACCGGCTGCCCCGGACGCCGGATCGACGGCGCTTGCGAGAACGTCACGACCGCGCGCGTGCTCCCGCGCAGCTTGAACGATCCGCGCTGCGTGACCATCTCGGGCGGAATCGGCTTGAGGAAGCTCGACGGGATGCTCTGCAACGTCTCGCCATTGCGGCGGCGGCTGCGCGCGTGCGAGAGATAGAGCGTGCGCATCGCGCGCGTGATGCCGACGTAGAAGAGCCGGCGCTCCTCTTCCATCATCTCGGGCTCGTCCTGCGCGCGGCGCAGCGGGAAGAGGCCATCCTCGAGTCCCGTGATGAACACCGCCGGAAACTCGAGCCCCTTCGCGTTGTGCAGCGTCATCATCGACACGGAGTCGGCGCCCGCCTTCTGCTGCTCCTCACTATTGAGTGCGGCGCGCTGCAGGAAGTGCGCGAGCGGCGTGAGGCCGACCTCGCCGCCGTCATCCTCGACGGTGTCCGCCGCCGCGTCGATGAGCGACTGCACGTTGTCCAGCCGATCTCTCGCCTCCGGTCCCTCGGCCTTCAGGTGATCGTCGAAGCGGATCTCGGTCACGAGGTTGCGCAACAGCTCGTCCACCGCGGCATCGGTGGCCGCGACTTGATAGCGACCAACCAACGCCGAGAAATCCGCGAGCGCCTGACGCGCCGCGGCGCGCAGCGGCGTGAGTCGCGCAGGCTCGCCCGCGATCTCGAGCAGCGGACGCCCGGCCTCGCGCGCGATGTTCTGCAGCTGGTCGAGCGTCGTATCGCCGAGTCCGCGGCGCGGAACGGAGACGGCGCGAAGAAACGCCTCGTTATCGGCGGGATTTCCGATGAGCTTGAGATAGCTCATCAGGTCGCGGATCTCGCGACGATCGTAAAAGCGCACTGCGCCGATCAGCTTGTACGGAATCTGCCGCTTGCGAAACGATTCCTCGAGCGGACGACTCTGCGCGTTCGTGCGATAGAGAATCGCGATGTCGCGATAGGCGAGGGCGCGCCGGCCGCTGCCGAGCACGATGATCTCATCGGCGACGAACTCCGCCTCGTCGCGCTCGTCGAGCGTGGCGACCTGCGTCACGGCGTCGCCCGAGGGAAGCGTGGCGCGCAGCGTCTTCCCCCGGCGACCCGTGTTCTCGCTGATCACCGCGTTCGCGAGAGCGAGCACCTGCGGCGTCGAGCGATAGTTGTCCTCGAGGCGCACGACGGCGGCCGTCGGGAAGTCGCGCTCGAAGTCGAGGATGTTCCGGATATCGGCGCCGCGCCAGCCGTAGATGCTCTGATCGTCGTCGCCGACGACGAGCACGTTGCCATCGCCGCCCGCCATCAGCTTCACGAACTCGTATTGCGCGCGATTCGTGTCCTGGTATTCGTCGACGAGAAGAAAGCGGAACTGCCGGCGATACGTCGCCACGCGATCCGGATTCTTCTGCAGCACGCGCACGGGGAGCACGAGCAGGTCGTCGAAGTCCACGGCGTTCGACTCGCGCAACGTAGGCTCGAGCTGATCGTAGACGAGCGAGGCGGCCTTGCTGAGCGGATCCATCGCGAGCTTCGCGTACTCCTCGGGCGTCACGAGCGCATTCTTCGCGCCGGAGATCGCACTGCGCAATGCCTTGGGCGTCCACTCCTTCGGCGAGATCCTGAGCCGCTCCATGATGCGGCGCACGACGGCGAGCGAGTCGTCCTCATCATAGATCGTGAAGCCCGACGTGCGGCCCACCAGTTGCGCCTCGCGCCGGAGCATGCGCGCGCCGATCGCGTGGAAGGTGCCCACCCACATCCCCGCCGGCGTCTCGCCGATCAGCTTCGCGATCCGCTCCTTCATCTCGCCGGCGGCCTTGTTCGTGAACGTCACCGCGAGAATCTGCGACGGCTTCACCTCGTGATGCTCGATCAGCCGCGCGATACGTGTCGTGAGCACCCGCGTCTTTCCCGACCCCGCGCCCGCGAGCACCAGAATCGGCCCCTCGAAGTGCAGCACGGCCTCGCGCTGCGCCGCATTCAGCTTCGCAAGTGCATCTTCGGACACATCGGTGATCGGTGGGCTGCTCATCCCTGAAGTATAATGTCGAAGGTCGCCCCTTTCTCGGACGGCGTGAGAATCAGACGGCCACGATGATTCTCCTCGGCGATGCGCTTCGCGAGCGGGAGTCCGATCCCCCACCCCGACTCCTTCGTCGAGAAGCCCGCCTCGAAAATGCGTGCGCGCATCTCGCGCGGAATGCCGGGGCCATCGTCGGCGACGCGAAGGCGCACGCGATCGGGATCGAGGCGCTTCGTCGTGATGTACATGCGTCCGCCGCGACCGGCCAGCGCGTCGAGCCCATTCTTGACGAGCACCTCGAGCGCCCACTCGAGCAGCACCTCGTCGCCCTCGATCGTGATCGGCTCGTTGCCGCCGGACGCGACGATCGTGACGCGATGCGCGAGCGTCGGCACGCGCGCCTGGAAGTAGTTGCCCACGCGCACGACGAGCGCGCCGAGGTCGACGATGTCCCGGCGCGGCGGACGGCCGATGCGCTCGAAGCGATGCGACACGCGCTGCAGCCGCTCGAGATCCGCCTCCATGTGCGCGATCGCCGACGACGACACCGTGCCCTCGGCCTGATCGCGCAGCAGCTCGATCCATCCGCTCAGGCTGGAAAGCGGTGTCGCGAGCTGGTGCGCGGACTCGCGGGCCATTCCCGCCCACACGCGCTCGCGATCCGCGCGATTGCGCGTGCGCAGCGTGTACAGCCCAGCGAGAAAGACAAAGGCGAGCAGCGACGCCAGCACCACAGGGATGAAGCGCAGACTCGTGATCAGCTGGCTGTCACCGAAGTGCACCATCCCGATGTTGCGCTCGATCACCGGCGGGTTGAGCCGATCGAGATACGGGATGTACTCGCGCACCTTCGGATCGCCGATCGCCGCCTGGAACGGAAGATTCGCCGCGGCCGTCGGCACGCCCTTGCTGTCCGTCACGATCACGGGCACTCCGAGCGCGTCGATGCTGCGCGCGAGATCGAGCAGCGCGTCGTTGCCCGCGTCCGGGCGCGGATCCGCGAGCGCCCGATACACGCGCGCGTACATCTGGCCCGAGCGGCCGGCGTCGCGGCGCAACTCGAGCACCACGCGCCGCGAAAAGAGGATGTACGCGCCAAGCAGGAGCGCGAGGAGCATCCCGAGGATGATGACCGGCGCGCGTCCGCGCATTGGCTACGAGAGGAGATCGCCGCCGAAATACGGGCGGAGCGCGTCCGGTATCGTGACGGTGCCATCCGGATTTTGATAGTGCTCCAGGATGGCGATGATCGTGCGCGGGAACGCGAGCGCCGAACCGTTGAGTGTGTGCACGAAGCGTGGCTTCTCACCGGGTGCGGGCCGATAGCGGATGTTCGCGCGCCGCGCCTGGAAGTCGCCGAACGAGCTGCACGACGACACCTCGAGCCACTTCCCCACGCCGGGCGCCCACAGCTCGAGGTCGTACGTCTTCGCCGACGAGAAGCCCATGTCGCCTGCCGCGAGCAGCAGCACGCGATACGGAAGCTCGAGCAGCTGCAGCACTCGCTCGGCGTGCGATGTCAACGTCTCGAGCTCCTGTGCCGAGCGCTCGGGTGTGGTAAAGCGCACGAGCTCCACCTTGTCGAATTGGTGGACGCGGATCATGCCGCGCGTGTCCTTCCCCGCCGCGCCAGCCTCGCGACGGAAGCACGGCGTGTAAGCGGTCAGCGCGCGCGGAAGCGTGCTCGCCTCGAGAATCTCGCCGCGAAGGAGATTGGTCACCGGCACTTCGGCGGTCGGGATCAGAAAGAGATCGTCGTCGGTGCGATACGCATCGTCCTCGAACTTCGGCAGCTGCCCCGTTCCGGTCATCGTCTCGCGAGTGACGAGAAAGGGCACGCTCATCTCGTCGTAGCCATGTTCGCGAGTGTGCAGGTCGAGCATGAACGACATGAGCGCGCGCACGAGCTTCGCGCCGCCACGCTTGAGCACGATGAATCCGGACCCCGAGATCTTCGAGCCCGCGGCGAGATCGAGAATGCCGAGCTGCTCGCCGATCTCCCAGTGCGGACGCACACCCGCGGAGTCGCGCGGCTCGCCCCACGCGCGCACGATACGATTGCTCTCCTCGCCGCCATCGGGAACGTCGGCGAGGGGAATGTTCGGCAGCTGCATGAGGATGTCGCCGAGCTCACTCTCGACGCCGGCGAGCTCGAGCTCGAGCGCGGAGATCTCGTCGCCGAGCGCGCGCGTCTGCGCAATCAGCGCGTCCGCATTCTCCTTTCCCTTCTTGAGGCGCGCGACTTCCTGCGTGGCCGCGTTGCGCGTCGCCTTCTGTTCATCGGCGCGCTGGATGAGCGAGCGGCGCTCCCGGTCGAGGACGTCGGCGCGATCGATGCGCGGCGCGAGCGCGTCGAGCTGCAGGCGCCGCCGCATCCCCTCGCGCAACGACTCCAGATTGTCCCGCAACGTCCTCAGGTCGTGCACGGTTAGTTCTTCGGGATGCCGTCTGCGAACGAGATGAAGCCGCAATTGGGATCATTGCGCAGGCGATACCAGATCGTGCGCGGGATGTGCGGCGCCGCAGCCTCATCGTAGAAGATGCTGTCGATCACGATCTTGGCGTAGATGAACGTGCGCGCCGCGACCGACTGCGTCGAGCACTGCGACGACGTCGACTGCACGAGCAGCACACTTCCCGCCTGGATGAACACAGGAAGCGTGTCGTTGTACCCCGACGTCGGCGCCTGCGTGATCGCGTCGAACGACGTCGTCGAGAGCTGGAGGCCGGCCGTGAGGATTGCGCCGATCGCATGCGGCGGATAGGCAAAGGCCGAGTCGTGGCGAATGTCGAAGACGACGTCGTAGTTCTCGCCTGGCGTCGCGATCACGGCGCGCGGAAAGGTGACGTTGATCGCCGTCGGGCCGCTCTCGGGCGCGCCCGTGAGCGCGTACACCGCCGCGGTATCGTCGATCGTAGCCAGCGTTGCCGTGGTCGCAAGCGGGTTTGCGCAGGCCGCGGCAGCTGCGCCGATGCCAGCCAGTAGCACCAAGAATCTGACCTTCATGTGCCTGCGCGACGTTGAGGGGTAAATCGGGTGCCGGAAGAGAAAGGATAGGGCGCAGCCACAACGAGTTCAAGCCGTTATCCTCGCTTGACTTCGGAGTCGCGCGGCCAGTACTTTCGCACGACCCACCAGGAGCGTGCATGGCCACCATTCGAGATCTCGTGGGCGCTCTTCGCCAACGCGAAGGCGTCGATGCGGCTGTCGTGCTCGGTCGCGACGGACTTCTGATCGATAGTCAGACCACTGGCTCCGTAAACGCCGAAAGCGTGGCGGCGCTCGTCCCATCGATTGTGGCGGCGGCGGAGGAGTTCGGCGCCACCGATTCGCGCGGCGCGCTGACCACGGCCATCCTCGAGTATGAGCAGGGGATCGCGATCGTCGCCCTGCTGTCCACCGATGCGCTTCTGCTAGTGCTCGCGCAACCGTCCGCGAACGTCGGGCGCCTGCTGTTCGAGCTGCGCCGCAATCGCGAGAACATTTCGTCGCTGGTTTGAGCATGCTCGCGCAGCAACGGATTCACGTGCTGGTGGCGGACGACGAGCCGCACATCGGCCGCATCATCAAGATGAAGCTCGAGCAGGGCCCCTTCGACGTCACGCTCGTCTACGACGGCCGCGAGGCGCTCGAGGCGATGGAGAGCGATCCCGAGATCGCGCTCGTGCTACTCGATGTGATGATGCCGTACATGAACGGCCTCGATGTGCTCGCGAAGCTGCGCCTCGATGCGCGGTGGCGCACCGTCCCGTGCATTGTACTCACCGCCGCCGGCCAGGAGGCGCATCACAAGCAGGCGATGGCCCTTGGCGCCTCCGAATTTCTGACGAAGCCGTTCAGCCCGAAGAAGCTGTACGCGCGCGCAGCGGAGCTGACCGGCGTGCCGAGTGAGGAGCTGGGAGCGACGGAGCGTTGAGTCGCTGGGCCGTAATTCTCGCCGGGGGCGTAGGGTCGCGCTTCTGGCCACTCAGCACGCCGAAGCGCCCGAAGCAGCTCCTCCCGCTCATCACCGACGCGCCGCTGCTCGCGGACACCGTCGCACGGCTCACCGAGCTCGTGCCCGCGGAGCGCACGCTCGTGGTCACGAATGCGTCGCTCGCGGCCGCCGTGCGCGCGCTGCTGCCGCAGCTGCCCGCAGAGAACATCATCGCAGAGCCGCGCGCGGCCGGCACGGCGCCGGCGCTTGCGTGGGCGGCAGCCACCGTCGCGCGCCGTGGCCACGCCCAGGACGTGATGCTCTGCGTGCACGCGGATTGGGCGATCGGCGACGATGCCGAGTTCCGCGCGACGCTGGCGCGCGCGGCGGCGGTGGCCGAGCGTGAACAAAGTCTTGTGACGGTGGGGATCGTGCCCACGCGTCCCGACCCCGGCTTCGGCTACATCGAGCCGGGGGCGCCGCTCGACACGAGCAAGGCGGAAGGTGCGCGCCGCGTCGCGCGCTTTGCCGAGAAGCCCAATCGCGAGACTGCCGCGCGCATGGTGACGGACGGCTTTCTCTGGAACTCTGGAATTTTTGTGTGGCGCGCGAGCGACTTTCTCGCCGAGGTGCGCGCGCACTCGCCGGAGGTGGCGCCATCGCTTCCGTTGGCCGAGGCGAACGACATCGCGGCGTTTTTCGCGCAGGTGAAGCCGATCTCCGTAGACGAGGGCGTGCTCGAGCGCAGCGCGCGCGTGCTGGTGCTCCCGGGCGACTTCGGTTGGGACGATGTCGGGACGTGGGCCGCGCTGCACCGGGTGCGCGCACGCGACGATGCGGGGAATGCGACCTACGGCGACGTGCACAGCGTGCACGCCGCGAACAACGTGGTGCACGCGGACGCGGGCTCCGTGGTGCTCTACGGCGTGAGCGATCTCGTCGTCGTCACGCGCGACGGGCTCACGCTCGTCACGACGAAGGAGCGCGCTGCGGAGCTCAAGCTGCTGCTCGACGTGCTGCCGCCGCACGTGCGAGATCGCTCATGACCGATCTCCATCTGTATGACGACGCGCTCGCGCGGAGCTTCGAGCCGTTCGCGCTGACGCGGCCGTTCGGCGAGATGCGCGCGGGGATCGCGCTCGGGCGCGCGCGATGGGAGCGCGCGCTCGATGCGAGGGCCACGGGCTTCGTTGGCGCGGAGCATCTGCGGGACTTCGACGAGGCGGGCGCGCCGCCGGCCGCTGGCGACATCCGCGCGGGCTCCATCGTCGCCAACAGCCGCTGCATCGTCCCCCTCGGCTGGAGTGCGCCGGATGCGGATGTGTGGACGTGCGACGGCACGATCGCGGCGGTGCGCGTCGCGAGCGCCATCGGCGTGCTGGAGCTGGCGGATGGATCGCGGCCGCTCGAGGCGCTGCGCGCTGCGGGCACGCGCGTCGTCGACATTCCGGGGCGATGGGTGAGCGCGGTGTGGGAGCTCGTGACGCAGCTCGTGACCCAGCTGCGCGAGGACATCGACGCGCTGGGGCCGCACCTCACGTGCGAGATCCCTGCGAACGCGATCGTGATCGGGAGCGATCGCGTGTGCGTGGAGCGCGGCGCGAACGTCGAGCCGCAGGTGGTGTTCGACGTGACGAACGGACCGATTCTCGTGCGGAGCGGCGCGAACGTGCGCGCGTTCACGCGACTCGTTGGCCCGTGTGCAGTGCTCGAGTACGCGAGCGTGCTCGGCGATCGCGTGCATGGATGCTCGATCGGCGAGTTCAGCGTGATTCGCGGCGAGATCTCCGAGACGATCGTGCTCGGACACGCGAACAAGGGGCACGATGGCTTCGTCGGCCATTCGTATCTCGGGCGCTGGGTGAACCTCGGCGCGGGCACGATCACCAGCAACTTGAAAAATACGTACGGGCCGGTGCAGCTGTGGACGCCCGGCGGCATGCGCGATACGGGGGCGAGCAAGCTGGGCTCGATGATCGGCGATCACGCGAAAACCGGGATCGGCACGCGACTGACGACGGGCACCGTGGTGGGCGCGGGCGCGAATGTCTTCGGCTCGGAGATGCCGCCCAAGTATGTGCCACCGTTCTCGTGGGTCGATGGAAGCGAGATCACCGACTTCCGGTTGGCGAAGTTTCTCGAGATCGCGGCACGCGCGATGTCGCGCCGATCGATCGAGCTGAGCGAGCGTGGGCGGCGGCAGCTGAGCGCCGCGCACGCGAAGAGCCGGGGGGCGTAGCGTGCGGGTGTGGGTGCTCGGGAGTGGGAGCGCGGGGAATGCGGTGCTCGTCGAGAGCGGCGGCACGCGCATTCTCATCGACGCGGGCTTCCCCGTGCGCGAGCTGGCGAAGCGGCTCGGCGCGATCGGCGTGAGCGGCGAGTCGATCGAGAGTGCGATCGTGACGCACGAGCACAACGACCACGTGCGCGGCGTGTGCGCGGCAGCGAAGAAGTGGAAGTGGACGGTGTACGCGAGCACCGGGACGATCGCGGGCCATCCGCTGCTCGAGGATATCTGCGCGCGCCCGTTCGCGGCGGGGGCGACGCTCGAACTCGGAGAGCTGAGCGTCGAGACCGTGCGC
>Ga0208078_1000397_pt1 | contig 11496 bp, 10 predicted proteins | sample NGESurdeep072012_3_FD_184468 | JGI IMG/M metagenome (GOLD analysis project Ga0208078, IMG submission 184468) | Arctic peat soil microbial communities from Barrow, Alaska - NGEE Surface sample 53-2 deep-072012 (SPAdes) | ecosystem: Environmental > Terrestrial > Soil > Wetlands > Peat ...
CACACCGCGTGCGGCTGCACCTGCCAATACGCGGGCAGCGTGACGACGAGCGCGCCGCGCGCATCGGCGAGCCCCATTCGCAGCAGCGCCGTCTCGCCGATGCTGCGCGGCGACTCGATCACTCGCAGCGGGTCGCCGTTTTTCTGCAGTGCGAGCAGCGGCTCGAGCATCTCGTGGAAGAACGGATGCGCGACGAAGATGAACTCGTAGCTCCGCCCGCACGAGGCGAGCACGGCGGCGTATTCACGATACAGTGCGTCGAGCGGCTCCGGGCGCTCGACGACGGTGACGATCACCGATACCTCGGTCATCCGAACACCCGCCGGCCATCGAGGCGCTCGAGCTGCTCCTCCGCGCGCACCTTCTGCAGCGCCTCCTCCGCGATCAGCCCCAGCATCGTGAGGAAGACCGCGAGCGCGATGCACAGGAGCGCGCTCCCCGGAAAGACGTACGCATTCATCGGCGCCACATCGAGCGCATCGCGCTGCACGAACGATGTCAGCCACGCCGCGAGAAATGCCGTCGCGAATACGGCCGAGGCGAGAGCGCCGAGGCCGAACATGGCGAGCGGGCTCTCGCGGAAGGTGGCGATCATCTTGATCGTCAGGAGATCCGCGAGGAGCTTGGCAATGCGCGAGAGCCCGTACTTGCTCACGCCGAAGCGCCGCGCGTGGTGGCGCACCGGCAGCTCCGCGATTCGTGCGTTGGCGGTCGCCGCGGCGAGCGCGGGGAGAAAGCGATGCATGTCCGAGTAGAGATGCAGCTGGTCGAGCAGCTCGCGACGGTAGGCCTTGAGCGAGCAGCCGTTGTCGCGAATGCGCACGCCTGTGAGCCAGATGATGATTCTGTTCGCCACCCACGACGGAATCTTGCGCGTGACGACCTTGTCCTGGCGGCGCATGCGATAGCCGGCGACGAGGTCGTAGCCCTCCTCGAGCTTCGCCACGAGCAGCGGGATGTCGCGCGGATCGTTCTGGAGGTCGCCGTCCATGCTCACGACGATGCGGCCGCGAGCTCGATCGAAGCCGGCCTGCATCGCCTGCGTCTGGCCATAGTTGCGCGCGAGCTCGAGCACCACCACGCGCGGGTCGGCGGCCGCCAGCGATTCGGCGATCTGCACCGTCGTGTCATGGCTTCCGTCATCCACGAGCACGAGCTCCCACGATGGATGGCCGGCCAGCGCGTCGCGGACGGCGTCGACAAGCGGGCCGACGCTCTCCGCCTCGTTGTACATCGGAACCACGATCGAGAGGGCAGGCGGCGTCGAATGCATCTTATAGAGGGAAATGTGTGGCTGGCGAGGCGCTGAAGGGAGACGAGTGTGTACCCCCGCCGCTACATTGGCAGTCCATTCAGAAGGATTCAGTGTACACAGGGCATGTCCTTTGCCTATCGTCGGTTGCGTGCGTTTTCGCGCGCGCCCGGCCCGCCCTTACAAGTCTGAATGCACTCTCCCGCAGTCATCGCTGTCCGCACGCCACCGCACGAGCCTGAAGGCGCGGTGCGCGAGCCGGCGATGCGCATCCTGCTGATCGCGCCGCAGCCGTTCTTCGCGCAGCGCGGCACGCCCATCAACGTGCGGCAGATGGCGCAGACGCTGTGCGAGGCCGGCCACGAAGTGCATCTCGCAACGTATCCAATGGGCGAGCCGGTTTCGATTCCGGGGCTGCACATCCATCGCGCCGTGCCGATCCCGGGTTTGCGCAGCGTGCCGATCGGCTTCTCGTGGCGAAAGGTCGCGCTCGATGCGTCGCTCGCGCTCACGGCGTGGTCGCGGATCGCCGGGAAGCGCTTCGACGTCGTGCATGCGATCGAGGAGTCGGTGTTCTTCGCTCTCCCCGCTGCGCGGCTGCGCGGAATTCCCGTGATCTACGACATGGACTCATCGCTCTCCGATCAGCTGTCGTACGGCGGTCGCATCAAGAGCCGCGCGCTTCTCGGTGTACTGCGTCGCATGGAGCGCGCGGCGCTGCGCCGGTGCAAGCTCGCGATCACGGTGAGCGCGTCGCTCACCGATGCCGTCCACGCGATCGAGCCGGGGATGCCGGTCGCGCAGATCGAGGACTGCCCGCTCGACGAGGCGCTGCGCGCGCCCGACGCTGCGCGCGTCGCCGCCCTCCGCGCGCGCTTCGAGATCGGCGAGCGGCGAGCGGTCGTCTACACCGGGAATCTGGAGCGCTATCAGGGAATCGACCTCCTTCTCGATGCGTTCACGATCGTCGCAGCCGCGCGCGATGACGCGGTGCTCGTGCTCGTCGGCGGATCTCCCTCGCAGGTCACGCACACGCGCGCGCGCGCGGAAACACTCGGCATCGCGACGCGCGTCGTGCTCACCGGCCTGCGCCCCGCCGAAGAGATGCCCGAATGGATGGCGCTCGGAAGCGTGCTCGTGTCGCCGCGGCTGCACGGCGGAAACACGCCACTCAAGCTCTACTCGTACATGTGGTCCGCAGTGCCGATCGTCGCCACTGATCTGCAAACGCACACGCAGGTTCTCGACGCGGGGAGCGCGGTGCTGCGCCCCGCGACGGCGGACGGTCTCGCGGGCGGAATGCTCGAGGTGCTTGGCGATCCCGCGCGCTTCGCTCCGGTCGGCGCCGCGGCGCGTGCCCGCGTGGCGAGCGACTTCTCGCGCGACGCCTTTCGGCGAAAGCTCCTCGCCGTCTACGCCTCCCTCGCGCCCGGCGTGCGCTCGAGCGTGGCGACGAGCATGTAGCCGTGCGTGAAGGGGAGGAGCGCGTCGAGCGCCGCGAAGGCTCGCATGAATGGATACATCATTCGCACCGCTCCACTCACCTGATCGAGATCTCTTGAATTCAAGGGAATTGCTCCCTTCGCCGTGCGCACGCTCGTTGCCGGAGTCGCGCGCCCGCTCGCCGCGTTGAGCGCGGTGTCCAGCGCGTAGGAGAAGAAGCGCACGTATTCATGCGTCTCGCGCAGCTCGAGTGTGGCAGGGAGAAGCGCGCGCAGCGACGCTGCATCGTAGCCCGAGTGGAGATGCCCGTGCCACGCATCGGTGAGACCGAGCGCGCGCCGCACAGGGTGGAGCACGCCCCACGGCTTGCGGCGCGGCACGTTGAGCACCGCGCGCCCGCCAACCTTGAGACAGCGCGCAATCTCGGTGAGCAGCCCGCGATCGTCGGCGACGTGCTCGAGCATGTCCGCGACGACGATCAGATCGAAAGTGCCGTCCGGATACGGGAGGCGAGTGCCATCAGTCTCTTCCACGACCTCGCCGAGCACGCGCGAGATGGCTCGCACCGCATGTGGCGTGAGATCCGCGCTGTCCCAGTCGCCGCCTTTGGCGCGAAAGAGCCACGAGATCACGCCGTTGTCGGTGCCGAGGTCGAGCGCGCGCTTCCCGCGCACGCCGCCGGCGGCACGCGAGAGCTCGCGCCACTTCGCCTGCTTGAGTACCGACACGCCGAAGCGCGCGAGCTGCAGCTCGCGGTAGCGTTCGTCGCCAGCCTGCACAGTGGCCAAGCGCTCAACCTCCATTCGCGTCGAGGCACGCATAGTGCCCGGGGGGGTAGTAACGAAAATCCCGTCTGGGCTCCAGGCCCAAACGGGAGATCGCATGCGCAAGGCGGGATTCGAACCCGCGACCTTCGGCTCCGGAGGCCGACGCTCTATCCAGCTGAGCTACTCGCGCGGAGGCGCTGACGGTCGCGGATCGCTCCGTGTCGCGTGTCGCAATATGCCATTTTGCGCCCTCCAGTGGAAGGGCGCGCGAGGCGTGTCGAATGGTTAAACGCCCGATAGCTCTCACGCGTTGATGACAGAGTGAAGTCTCGCGCGCTAGCCGAGCAGGTTGAAGAGCTGCCAGACGCCGTTCTCGTCGCCCGAGCCCAGGACGGCGACGCCGCGGCATTCGAGTCGCTCGTCAAACGGCACATCCGTGCGGCGCACGGAGTCGCGCTCGCGGTGCTCGGCGAAAACGCGGATGCCGACGACGCCGTGCAGGATGCATTTCTCTCGGCGATGCAGCATCTCGAGTCGTGCTGGCCTGCGGAAAAGTTCAGGGCGTGGCTTCTCACGATCGTGCGCAATCGTGCGTTCGATCTCAAGCGCAGAGGACGCGTGCGAACGGTGGAGATGCTCGAAGAGGGGACCGCGCAAACGCGCGATCCGTCGCCACTCGAAATGGCGGAGCGGTCAGAGCTGAACGCGCGGCTCTCGGAAGCGATCGGCACACTGACGGACACGCAGCGAGAGGTACTCATGATGCACGACGTCGAGGGGTGGAAGCACGCCGACATCGCGAGCCTGCTGGGTCTCGCGGAGAGCACGGTTCGCGTTCATCTCCTCCATGCGCGCCGCAGGCTTCGCAAGCTGCTGCTCGCGGTCGCACCTGAAGCCCGGCAAGGAGAGGCACTACGATGATTGCGCACGACGACAACGACGAGACGCTGGATTTCCCTGCACCAATTGCGGAGCTATCCTCGCTCTATCCGAAGCGCTCGGAGGATCACTACCACGCACTCGTGGCGGGAATCATGACCGCCGCGGCGCCGGAGCTCGCGCGCCGGCGCAGCGAGCGCGGGCTCGTGCGCTCGATCCTTCGCTGGTCGCGCCCGGTGAGCGTCGCGGCGGCGGCGGTGTTGCTGGTCGGCGCGATCGGTCTCGTCGCCACGAGCGACGCGGAAGCACTTGCCGCGACGCCCTCGTTTGCCGAGGTCGTCGATCGCGAGCCGGCGTCGACGCTACTCGCCGCCGATCGGCCGCCGAGCGCGAACGATCTCGAGCGCGCGCTCTACCCAGACTCCTTCCAACAGGGACTTCCATGATCGACGCACCCGGCCCTTGGCGCAACAGGATTGCCGTCGGGCTCCTGCTGCTGATGGTCTTCGCCGCAGGGATGATCACCGAGGCATGGGTGCCGCGCTTCCGCACCCAGCGTATGCACACCATGATGACGGGTGAGCGCTCGCCCTTCGGCGCGGAGCGCGACCGGCACTTCGGCGAGGAGCTCGGGATGGACTCGCTCCAGCGCGTGCGCGTAGACAGCATCTTCGCCCGCCGTCGCGTGCAGATCGACGGCTTCTGGAAAGGACCGGGAAAGTCGCTGCGCTCGATCATGGACTCCACGCGCGAGGAAGTGCGCGCGGTACTCACGCCGGAGCAGCGCGCGCGCTTCGATCGGCGGCACATGGAAAGGCGGCCCCAGCATCCAGTGGAGCCGGGGCCGCCAATTCCGCCGCAGTAACGCGGCTCGGCTTACTGAGCCGGTGGTGTCGGAGGTGGTGGTCCGTCGTGACCATTCGGACCGCCGTGGCCATCGTGCTGTTCGTGACGCTCCTTCATCTTCGCCATCTTGTCGTCGAACTGCTTCTGCTGATCCGTCGTGAGCACCGCGCGGATCTCGCCCATCTCCTGCGTCATCATCGAGCGGAATTGCGCGCGGCCGGTGCTGTCGTGGGCAACGTTCCCCATCCGCAGCGAATCCGCCTTCAGGCGATAGCGATCGTGAATCAGGGTGACCTGGGCGTGTTGATCCTTCGTGAGGTTGAGCCCCTCGAGCATTCGGTTGCCACGCGGGCCGCCTCCGTGTCGCATGTGCGAGCCATCCCCACCTTTCCCCCAACCGCCGCCCTGGCCCCGCGGCGACGCGGAATCGGACGGGGGAGTTTGCTGCGTGTGCGCGCACGCCGAGACCAGTGCCGCGGCGGCGCACACGATCGCGCCGAGCGTGAAGTGGCGCGCTCGCGAGTTCAAGTCGAACATCGATTTTCTCCTGCTAATGAGTCCCAGTACCACAGTCGCGCGAAGTACGCGCTGTCCCCCTCTACACGCGGCGAGTGGTGCGTGTGTTTATCCCTATGTGCCTTGAACGCCCGCAGGCAGCTATACGTATGAGGTGACGTGACACTCTCACGCGTATGCGCCTCCCTCGCACTGTTGCTCGCGCTCACCACTCTCGCGGTACCGCGTGCGCGCGCGCAGGTCGGGAGCACGACGGACATTCTCACCGGCGTGATCTCGGGGCCGGACTCGAAGCCACTCGCCGGCGCGAGCGTCGATGCGATGGCGGTCGATGGACAGATCACGCGTCACGCGCTGACGGGGAACAACGGGCGATACACGATTCTCTTTCCCGATGGCGGCGGACAATATCGCGTGACCGTGCGCTTCATCGGCATGGCACCGATCGCCTTCGTCGTGAATCGTCAGGCGGATGAAGATCGGCTGGTGCGCGACGTGGCGATGTCGCCGACGAGCTCGCGGCTGCAGGAGGTGGTGGTGAATGCGCGGAGGCGCGGGGGCGGTAACGATCGGCCGACCCCTGGCGCAACGGGGCGCAATCTCTCGGGCGATCAGGCGGAGCGACTGCCGATCGACGCGAGCGATCTCGCCGCACTGGCGGCGCTCGCGCCGGGTGTCGTGCCGATCGGCGCGACGGATTCCACCAGCACGCAGTTCTCCGTCGCGGGGCAGCGGCCCACCGCGAACAACATCACGCTCGATGGGCTGACCTTCGGCGGCGGCTCGATCCCGCAGGATGCGACGCGCACCACGCGCATCATCACGAATACGTACGATGTGGCGCGCGGGCAGTTCAGCGGCGGGCTCGTGGCCACCACCACGAAGAGCGGTACGAATTCTCCCGCTGGATCGTTCACGTACTCGCTGCGAGACCGGTCGCTGGAATGGGGCGGCGCGGACGCCGGCGCCTTCGGCTCGCAGGGCACGCAGAATCAGCTCGGCGGCGGCTTCGGCGGCCCGATCGCGAAGGACAAGCTCTTCTTCTTCGCCGCCGCGCAGGGGCGCTGGCGCTCCGACGACCTCGCATCGCTGCTCAGCGCGAACAACGCGACGCTGCAGCGGCTCGGCGTCGCCTCCGATTCCGTTGCGCGCTTTCTCGCGCTTGTGAACGGGCAGGGGGTTCCGTCGCTCGAGGAAGGCGTCGGCGACGCTCGGAGCACGAACAACGGCTCGGCGCTCGCGCGCATGGATTACATCATCAACGATTCGCACTCATTGATGTTGCGTGCGGACTGGCGGCTCAACACGCAGGATCCCACGCGCGTCTCCGCGACGGCGCTCCCGATGATCGGCGGAACGTCGCGCGATCAGGGCGGCGGGCTGATGCTCACGCTCACTTCGCACTTCGGCAGCAGCGTGATCAACGAGATGCGCACGTACGGATCGATCGATGACCGTACGTCGAATCCCTTTCTCGTGCTACCCGCCGCGCGCGTGCAGGTCTCATCGCAGGTTGCCGACAGCGCGCTCGGAATTACGACGCTCGGCTTCGGCGGGAGCTCGTCGCTGCCGCAGACGGCGCACACCAAGAGCCTCGAGGTGAGCGACGAGCTCTCCTGGCTGCCGGGCGACGCGTCGCATCGCATCAAGCTCGGCGGGCTGCTCGATGCGCAGCGCTACGACCAGGACGTGACGAACAATCGCGAGGGGATCTTCACCTACAACTCGCTCGCGGATCTCGAGAACGGGCAGCCGGCGATGTTCACGCGCACGCTCGCGCCGTCCGAGCGCACTGGCACCGCGATCAATCCCGCGCTCTACCTCGGCGACACGTGGCGCAAGAGCAGCGCGCTGCAGGTCACGTACGGCGTGCGCCTCGAGGGCTCGTCGTACGGCGGCGCGCCCGCGGAGAACACGCTCGTCGACACGGCGTTCGGGTTGCGCACGGATCACTTTCCATCCGAGGTGCATCTCAGCCCGCGCGTCGGCTTCACGTGGACGCTCGGGCAGGGCGGGCTCGGCGCGCCGACCACCATCATCCGCGGCGGCGCCGGTGATTTTCGCAGCGTGACGCCGACCTCAATCTTTTCTTCGGCCGAGGGTGCGACGGGAATCGCGGGGACCGAATCGCAGCTCGTGTGCATCGGCAGCGCGGTGCCGACGCCGGACTACAGCGCGTACGCGGCCGATCCATCGACGATCCCGACGAGCTGCGCGTCTGACGTTCCCGACGCGCCGACTACCGCGCTACCGAGTGTTGCCGCGTTCAACCCGAACTTCGGATCGCCGCGCGCCTGGCGCGCATCGCTCGGCGTGCAGAGGCGAATCCTCGACCGCTTCGGACTGAGCCTCGATGCCAGCTACGCACGTGGCGTGGAGCTGTACGGATTCCAGGATGTGAATCTCGTGACGCAGCCGAGCTTCACGCTGGCGAATGAGGGCAACCGCCCGGTGTACGTGCCGGCAGCGACTATCGTGCAGGGCACGGGCGCGGAGGACTTCGCGAACTCGCGCTCGGTGTCTTCGCTCGGGCACGTCATCGAGATCGGATCGAATCTGCAGTCCGACAACAAACAGATCACGCTCGGCTTCAACGGCGTGACGGTGAAGGGGCTGACCTTCCAGGCCTCGTACACCTACATGCGCTCGACCGACCAGTCGTCGTACTCGGGGGGATCGGCGACGCAGGGCTTCTCGGCCGCGACGACGGGCGGCAATCCGAACGTGTTGGGATGGGCGACGAGCGACTTCGAGCGGCGGCACCAGATTCTGCTCACGGCGAGCTACGCGCTGTCGCCGAGCGTCGAGCTCACGACGGTGACGAGGCTCATGTCGGGCACACCCTACACGCCGATGGTGAGCGGCGACATCAATGGCGATGGCGCGTCAAACGATCGCGCTTTCATCTTCGGCGCCGGCGCGGCGGATACGGCGGTCGCGAACGGGATGTCGAGGCTGCTCGCGTCGGCACCGTCGAACGTGCGCTCATGCTTGATGAGCCAGCTCGCCGCGGTCGCCGGGCGCAATAGCTGTTCGGGAAGCTGGCAGCCGGCGGCGGATCTGCAGATGAACTTCCGGCCGGCGTTCTGGGGGCTCGAGCACCGGATGACGATCATGGTGTCGACGGTGAATCTGCTCGCCGGCATCGATGAGGCGGTGCACGGCGACAACGATCTGCACGGGTGGGGCGGGGTAACGCGCCCCGACCCGACGCTCCTCTTCGTACGCGGCTTCGACCCCGTGTCGCAGCGCTTCATCTACGAGGTGAATCAGCGCTTCGGATCGACGCGAGGAACCTCGAACGCTTTCAGGGTGCCCTTTCAGCTCGCGGTGCAGGCGCGCTACGTGATTGGTCCGGACCAGAGCGCCGAGCGGCTGCGCGGATTGTTCGGCGCGGGGGGCGGGCGCGGCGGTGGCCGCAATGGCGGCGGCGCGCCGGGCGAGGGCGCAGCGGCGAACAGCGATGATCTCGCGGACCGGCTCCAGCGCGTGCTTCCGAATCCCGCGGCGCAGCTGCTCGAGCTCAAGGATTCGCTGGCGCTCACCGATTCGCAGGTGGTGAAGCTCACCGCGCTCCGCGACTCCACGGCGGCGACGTACGCGGTCGTGGCGGACTCGATTCGCGCGGCGATGGCGAAGGCCGGTCCGAATGCCGATCCCGCGCGCTTGTTCGCGGTGATGCGTCCGCAGCTGACGAAGGGGCGCGCACTCTCGAAGCAGGTGTTGGAGCAGGCGCAGGCGATTCTCACGCCGGAGCAGTGGGCGAAGGTTCCCGAGCGGATCAAGGCTCCTGGAGGCGCGCGGCGCGGCAGGGGGAATGGCGGACCGTGAAACGGCGACTCGCGTCGGCGTGTCGTCAGCTGTGGCTGTTCACCGTGTTGGATTCGCGTGCGGCCCACGTGACCACCACTGCCTTCACACCGGGGCCGAGATCGGAGCCCTCGAGGACATATCCGATGGCGCCGGGATTCGATCGGACGTACGTAAGAACGTCTGCGTCTGTTACGCGATCGGGAGGCGGTGATTCGTTGCCGGAAAAAATGCGCTCCTGCCAGTACCGTCTGAGGGCGCTCACGCTCTGCTTCTGCACGTCGCGCGCGAATGCAACGCGTGCGAGTGATTTATCGATTTGATCGACCGGCAGGATCTCCTGCCCATTGTCCCACGTCGAGATTTCGCGAAGGAAAATCTTCGAGAGGCGCTCGCGGGGAATCGTGGTCAGCGGATTCGCGACATTCACCACCACCACGATATGCAAGTCGGTGCGCCTCGCGCTTGCCGCCGTGAGCAGAACGCAGAGCAATGCGAGTCCAAGAGGCCGCGTGCGCATCAGAAGGCTACCGATACACTAGCGATCAAGTACTGACTCTCTATAGGGGGGCCGAAGAAATTCACCGGAGCTTCGACCTCATAACCGTTCGCGTCGTGGAACTCGAGCTTCCCAACGACGTTTGGCGCAAAGGTGTAGGCGGCGCCGATTGCGTAGTCCCGGTTGTACGGAAGTTTGAATGGACCATTCGGCGTGGGGATAGTGAGGTCGGTGGCATCACTCTGAGCCGTGATCAGGAGCGACTCCATGATTCGGTATCCTAGTTGTCCATAGTAGGTCCGGAACAGTGCTCCTCCGCTTCCGAATGAGATTCTTCTAATCTCGGCGCGTGCAACCAGGCGATCGAAGTTTCCATCCACGCTTCCCCAGACATCCTTCGTTGCACCCGAGCCGGAGATCTGCTTCGTAATCACGCCTTCGTCTATCCGGCGGGCGGCCCCAACGCCGACGCGCAGGCCGGTCAGAGGCGTTTGCAGCCAGAATTGGGCGCCGAGGAGGTTTCTCGCTCGGGCCGGCGCTATCACGTATGCTGCGGCCGTACTATCGGTGGCCGTCGTCGAAGCGGCCTGTAGATAGTCAAATTCGCCTGCAAACACCGCACCGGTGACGAGCCATGCTGAGCCCGGGTTCAGCTTCCGGGTGAGCACAAGTCCATTCAACGTCTCGCTCGTGAATCCGCCCTCCTGGTAGAAGCCGAACGGGACGCGATAAAAGGGAAGCAGAGTTCCCTGAAAACGCGTTTCGTTCGAGATGCCCATCGGTATCGGCGCCTTGCCAATGCGAAGGAACGTATTGTCGCCGAAGCGTCGCTCATAGAACGCCCAGTCAAGCTGCAGTTCTGGCGTGTGGTCATTGACGGGACTCTCGCCGAGCCGACGATTCGCAATCTGTACGACGAAGGCGTCGTTGGGAGTTCCCTTGAATCGAAAGAGAAGCGCCGCGCGGCGATAGTCGAATGTCCCGTCGTTTGGAATTCCGAGAATCGGGAGGCTATTGGTTGTCGCGTAGCCTTGCGTAAGATAGCCGTGGATGACCAGTCGATCGGTCAGCGTTTGCGTCTGTGCATGTGGCGACAGCGCGGCGAGTGCTGCGAGCACGGCTGCAAAGCGGCTCGCGAGACGGATAAATCGGCCCATCGGTACCTTGGGGCAGGATACGCACGCAATTGTCGTTTCATCAGGCTGGGGCGCCGCCCGGACGCGTGCTTTGAGTCAGTATCGGCGGGTGGGGCCAAAGCTTGAGCCGATTTGGCTCTCAAGTCCTAGCGATCGCGAACGATATTCAAGGGCAGCCCTCACGCCCCAGTGCGTTTTCCCCGCCGCAGGCCGATGCCGATTCGTCGCTCGCTCTCGAAAATTCTTCCGTTGTTTGTGATCGTGGTCGCTACCGCATGCGTCGTCGGCGCACTGCGCTTTCAGCACGCGCGCCTGCGCAAGGAGGCGACCCTCTACTGGACGCGCAGG
>Ga0208078_1000398_pt1 | contig 11485 bp, 10 predicted proteins | sample NGESurdeep072012_3_FD_184468 | JGI IMG/M metagenome (GOLD analysis project Ga0208078, IMG submission 184468) | Arctic peat soil microbial communities from Barrow, Alaska - NGEE Surface sample 53-2 deep-072012 (SPAdes) | ecosystem: Environmental > Terrestrial > Soil > Wetlands > Peat ...
TAGGCGAAGGCCAACGCGAAGCCCGAATTCACCGCAAAGGCATCGATGATCATTTTGTGCTTCGCCTTCAGCACGCCGGGCCACTCACTCGGCTCCGCCGGCGTCGACGACGAATCCGACGCTGTCGCGACCGTCTTCTCGGCCGCGCACGCGGTTACCGGAAGGAACGCCGTGAGCCCGAGCGCCGCCGTTCCCGCGGCGAGACGTCCGAGGAAGCTGCGGCGCGGGGAAGTGGAAAGAATGTCGTCGCTCATGTCCAGGTCCTGCGCGCTCAGCGCGCGCCGTTGTGCGCGTGGGTGCGCGCGGTGTCTGGGCCGGCCGCTGGGCCGGCATGCGTGGGATATGGCACATCCGAGGGACGGTCGCCAGTCGGCCAGTCACTCTCCTTGCCGGCGAGGTCGGGACGAGGGCGCGTGTCGATGTAGCGCGCCACGTCGAGCGCCTGCTGTGGCGTGAGCGTGTTCGGCTTGTCGAATGGCATGTTGTGCATCACGAAGAGCGCGGCCATGCGATAGCGCGCGAGCCCCGCGCCGATGTTGTACGACTTCGCTCCCCACACGGGAGGTATGATGCCGGCGCCTTGCCCTGATGCGCCATGACAGCGCGCGCAGCTCGACGCGAACAGCTGCGCGCCGCGCGCGGTGTCGGCCGCGAGCGTCGAAAGCGCGGGAACGTTCTGCGCGCTCGCGGAGTCGCCGACCGCCGCGCCGCGCGACAGCCACCAGAGATAGGTGACGATGTCGCGCATGTCGTCGCCGTCCGCGGCGATCGCGTGGCCGTTCAGGCTGCGGATGAAGCAGTCATTGACGCGATCCTCGATGAGATCGACACGCCCGCGGCGGAGCCGGTATTGCGGATAGCGCGTGTAGACGCCGATGAGCGAGAGCGCGCCGGGGCGACGCCCTTCACCGAGATGACAGCTGAAGCACCTGAGCGAGCTTCCCACGTGCGACGGCAGACTGTCGTGCGTCGCCGCGAGCAGCGCGCGTCCTCGGCGAACTGATGCGCCGAGCGCGCCCGATGGCGGCGTGGTGTCTGGAGTGGCGGTTGCCTTGGGCGGAGGAGTGGTCACTCCGCGGCCAGCGGCGGCGGGAGCATCTCCCCTCCCGCACGCCATGGCCAACGCGATCATTGTGAGCCACAGTCGCGCATGCTTCGCGCGCGTGACATCGCGTCGTTCGTTCATCATTCCTTCGGCGCTCCCCGGAAGAGCAGCGTTGCACACGATGTAATGCTTTTCATCTCGCACGTCCAGTGTTTTTTTCTGGCCGGTTTCTAATGCGCGCCATTTTTGTGAACGAGCTTTCGCGAAAAGAAATCGAACGAGGCCGTGTACGCCGCGAGCCAACTGCGATGCAACAGGAAGTCGTGCACCTCGTCGGGAAAGACGAGCTGCTCCACATCTACGCCTTGTTTGCGCAGATCTTCGGCGAGCTGCACCGTCTGACTGAACGACACGTTGCGATCATCATCGCCCTGAATCAGGAGCACCGGCGACCTCCACGTCGACTCGTACGCCATCGGCGAAGAGAGGAACGCGGTGCGCCGCGCTTCCTGATCTTTCAGGATGCGCCACCCCGGAACGAACGTCTCCCACTCCAGATTCCAGTCGTGCACGCCGTGCATGTCGACGCCCGCCGCGTAGATGTCCGACGAGCGGGCGAGCGCGAGCGCGGTGAGATATCCGCCGTACGATCCGCCCCACGCGCCAATCCGCGACGAGTCCACATCCGCGCGTGCGCGAAGAAAAAGTCCCGAGCCTTGCACGTCGTTGTACTCGCTGCCGCCCGTCGCGCCGTAGTCGAGTGCCTCGCGGAAGTTGAGCCCGTAGCCGATGCCGCTTCTGTAGTTGACCACGAGCACCACGAAGCCTCGGCTCGCCAGAAACTGGTTCATCGCGTACGCGTTGCTGTAGTAGTACATGTAGTGCCAGCCGAGGAGCATCTGGCGACGCGAGCCGCCGTGAAAGAAGACGACGGCGGGGTGCCGCTCGCCCTTCGCGCCGCCCGGCGGAAGGAAGAGCTGGCCGTGCAGCAGCATGCCGTCCGCAGATGGGAAGATCACCTGCTGCGGCGTGACGAGCGCGCTCGACGGGAAGCTCGCGGGAATCGCCTCGGGCGCGAGATCGCGTGGCGGCGCAGTTCCGACGACCATCGCGGGGCGCGCGGGGATCTTCGCATCGGAGCGCAGAATCGCGACGGCCTTGCCATCGCTGGTGGGCACCGGCGCCCACTCGATGCCCGTGCCGCTCGTGATGGCGACAGGTTTGCCGCCGGAGACGCTCACGCGCCAGATGTGGCGACGATCGATATCGCCCTGATTCGACGAGTAGAGCACGCTCGTGCGATCGGGCGCGAAGGAGACGTGCTCGACCTCGAAGTCGCCCGGCGTGAGGAGCGTCGCGTCGCCGCCGGAGGCGCTCACCGCGTAGAGATGCGTCCACCCGTCGCGCTCCCACGGGAACACGATGCGATCGCCCTGCGCCCACATCAGCTGCGCATCGGAGACGAGCGGGTTGAATGCGCTGCCGACGCCCGGCTTCGCCTTCCAGATCTCGTGCCCGACTCCCGTCGCCGCGTCAGCGACGACGATCGACCACGGCTCCTCCGTGCGAATCGCGCCGAACGATGGGCGCCGCGAGGTGGTCGGTATTCGGATGAACGCGACGCGCGCGCCATCGGGCGACCAGATGGGCGCACCATCCACGTCGACGGTCGGCTGCATGTAGCGAAGCGACTTCGTGGCGACATCGTAGACGCCGATGAAACCGTGATCGCCGCGATCGCTCGTGAACGCGAGCTTGTCACCCTTGGGCGACCAGCGAAGCTCACTCGCGCCGCCGCGCGTGCGCATGAGCTGCGTCGCGGCCATCGTGTCGCGCAGCGAGGCGCTCCAGATCCCGCCGCCCTTCACGAACGCGATCCGATCGCCGGCCGGCGCGATAGCGATCGAGTGGCCGTCGCCGACGCGCCGCGGAGCGCCGCCCGAAAGCGACGCGAGCCACACGGCCTGCGTCGCGCCTTCGACGTCCAGCGCCGGATTCGGAATCTCGCCATGCCCATTCGCGCCTCCACCGCGCACGTACGCGATCGCGCTACCATCGGGGGTGAAGGCGAGCTCGCCCACCTCTTGCCCGTCGTCGACCATGTACGAGGTGACGCGCTTCGCCTTGTAGTCCGGCGCGCGCGCGACCCAGACGTTGCGCGCGCCCGCCTCGTCGAAGGTCCACGCCACCGCGCCGCCCGATGGCGCGGCGACGAGAGCGTCGGGGAAGGGAGCGCTGAGCAACTCCTCGAGCGAGAGCTGCTTTCCCTGCGCCGCGCAGGGAAGCGCGATCGCGATGAGCGCGATGAGATACGAGTGGCGCATGTTCACGAGTGTGGAGGGCGCGCGCTTACCGAATCCATGGGCCATACGCGCGAATGGTCACCATGCGTTGCATGGTGACCAATCTGCACCTCGTTCCGCGACTTCTCAAATCAGCGCGGCATCTCTCCGCGCTGGCTAGAGCGAATCGACGGGGGGTGTAGTGGGCGGCGGGGTCGGCAGCACCGGGGTGGGCACCGTATCAACGGGCGGCACGCCCAGCTTGCGCGGCAAGTAGATCACCGCGTCGCGCTCGGCCGCTCCCGACGATGCGAACGCCCACGTCGTATTGGCGTAGTGCGTCTGGTCCGGCGGCGTCGCGACGATATAGTAGTCGCCCTCGGGAATCGATGTCACGAGGAAGCGGCCGTTCGCATCCGTCAACACTTCGCCGACCTTCGTGACTGTGGTGTACGCCGTGTCGTTCCCCGCGGAACCGGCGGGCACCACGATCTTCAGGTTGAGCACCACCGTCGCGCCCGGAATCGGCGTCTCCGTGCTCGGATCGAGCTTGGACATCGAGTCGTATACGACGCCGTGCAGCTCTCCGCGCGCATTGGGATTCGCTGCCGCCACTTCGATGACCGCGCCGGACCACTGGTTCGACGAGGGTTGTTTGACAGAAGTCGTCGAGTCGGAGCACGCCGCGGCAAGCACCACAGCCGCCGCTCCGCCGATGAACATGATACGCCGCATCTACTTCTCCCGATGATCGGTGATCGCATCCGCCGTACACCGTGCGAGCGGAGCGCTGATCGAGGAGACCCTGCGCTCGTGGCACGCGTCACTTCCCACACTTCGATCGCCTCGTGAAGCGGCGAGGCTGGAATGAGAGACCCTCGCACGCGCTTTGACGTCACTCTCACCTTTGGGAGCCTTCTCCCCACTGTTCGCTGACACACGGCACGCTGAAAAAGCGCTTGCCTTCTCCGAACACAGTCATCTATATGTAGACACGTACCGGATACATCGAGGAGATTCACCGATGACGCGTTCCAGCCGCTCACCCATCGCGCGCGCCGCGGCCACGCGTGCGGCCTTCTATGCCGCCATGGCCGCCATGGCCGCCAGTGCCGCCATTGCGATCTCCGCTGCTCCCGCGCACGGGCAAGCGCTCAGCTCCGCTGTGGGTGTCGGCATCGCGAGTGGCAGCGCCTTCGCGGGCCCGTCGGCGAGCGCGCTGCTGCTGCAGCCCTCGATTCGCTGGGATCACCCGAGCACGAGCGTCGACGCGCAGGCGAGCTGGCTCGCAGGCCCCAACGCGCGCATGGACGGCGACGCAGCGGTCCGCGCGCACTACTTCTCCCCCGTCTACAAGCATCTGCGCCTCGACGTAGCGGGTGCGGCCGAGCGCACGGCGGGGCCCGATGTCACGGAGTCGTCGAACGCGCTCGAGGGCGACGCGAATCTCTCATTCGCGTACGGCGCCGGTGGAGTCTGGGTAAGCGGCGGACAGCGCGAGAGCGCGGCGCGCACACTCCCGACGCAGCTGCGAATGTTCGGCGCCGGCGGCTGGCGGCGCATCGGCAGCGCGGTGTTCTCTGCGTCCGTCACCACGAACAGAACCGGTAGCAGTAATGGTCTTCGTGGCGGCGCCAGTCCCGGCAGCGACTCGCTCGGCAACGTCATCGACACGAGCTCGCGCACGAGCAGCGTGGCGCGGCAGTACGCGGATCTCGAGAGCAGCGTGTACTGGTCGCACGGCGCACTCGCGCTCGACGGGCTGCTTGGCACGCGCGTGACGACGTCGTACGGGCAGCGCGCAACATGGGGGCGGGCGCAGGCCAGCTGGGCGCTCGACCAGCAGTTCGCGCTCGTTGCGGCAGGCGGCACGCGTGCGCCCGAGCCGGCGATCGGGCGCGTCGGCGGCAATTTCTTCTCGCTCGGCGTACGGCTCGCGAGTGCGCCGTGGATCGCGCACGCGTTGCACCACGGCGCTCGCTCGAGCGCGAGCTCGTTCGGCGTGCGCGCGGACGGCTCGACGCGCATCATCTACGTGCGCGCGCCCGCGGCGCGCACGATCGAGCTAATGGCGGACTTCACCGACTGGCAGCCGCGGATGATGCGCCACGTTGCCAACGACGAGTGGGAGCTCGCTCTCCACGTCGCGCCCGGCTCGCATCGCCTCAACATCCGCGTGGACGGCGGCGAGTGGAGCGCGCCGCCCGGCGCCGGTACCGTACAGGATGAGTTCAACGGCCTCGTTGGGCTCGTGGTGATTCCGTAACGATCATTCCGGCGCTCGAGGCCGATAGTGACGCCGTGCTCGATGCCAGGGTCTCGCCTTGTGTGGAGCTTTCTGACGGCGCGCTCGTGGACATCGTTCTCAAGGGCGACTCGGAAGCGTACGCAAAGCTCGTTGCCCGATACAGGGATCGATACGCGCGATTCGCGCTGCACATGCTCGGCAACCGGGAGGATGCCGAGGAGGCGTTGCAGGATGCGTTCGTGCGTGGGTATCGATCGCTCCATCGGTGCGGCGATCCTGCGCGCTTCGGCAGTTGGCTGCTCGCGATTCTCGCGAATCGATGCAGAACGGCCGGCGGACGGAACTCGCGGCGGGAGCGGCGCTTCGTGTCGGCGGAGGACAGGCACTACGCGATTGCGCTCGATCATCCGGCGGATGCGAGCGCGTTGCGCGAGGAGATCGGGCGGGCGCTGTCGCGGCTCGATGTCGATCAGCGCGAGGCGTTTCTGATGAAGCACGTGGAGGAGATGGAGTACGAGCAGATGGCGGTGGTCACCGGAGCAGGCGTATCGGCGCTCAAGATGCGAGTGAAGCGCGCCTGCGAGAGAATGCGGCGGATGCTGACGGAGGGAGAGGATGCGCCAGCACGATGAGTCCGATGCCGCTGCGGAAGTGGACGACGTGCTGAAGAGCGCGGCTGAGGAGCTGCGCCGCCCGCTGCGCATCGACGCCGCGCTCTTCGATGCGCGCGTGATGGACGAGGTGCATCGCGGCGCGGGGGGCTTTCGCGAGCGAATGGCCCGACTTACTCGTCCGCGCACCTTTCGCGTGTCGCCGCTCACCGCACTCGCCGCCACACTGGTGTTCGCAGTCGCGATCGGCGCGGGGGTGCTCGCGCTGCGGCCTTCGCGTGCGCGCGTGCCGCTGAGTGACGTCGCGCGTGCGGGCGCGGGATCGCCGCTCGTGCAGTTCGGCTTCGTCGCGCCGAACGCGTCGAGCGTCGCGTTGGTTGGTGACTTCAACGACTGGGATCCGAAGGCGACGCCGCTGCGCGCCGCATCGACGGGTGGCGTGTGGTCGGTGGAGGTGCCCATTCAGCCCGGGCGACATCTGTACGCGTTCGTCGTCGACGGCACCGTGTGGCGGCCGGATCCCGCGGCGCCGCAGGCGACCGGCGAGGACTACGGCGAGCCGAACTCCGCACTCACCGTCGTGGCGGAGCAGGGGTCGCGGTGAGACATCTCTCTCGCGCGTTGTTCGCGCTCGGGCTCGCCCTCGGGTTCGCGCCCCTCGCGCCCCTCGCGCTGGCGGCGCAGGACGCGAGGCTCGACTCGCGCCTCGACGCGCACACGCGCGGCGCCGTCGTCGCGCTGATCGACAGCGCGCGCGCCGATGGGATTCCGAGCGAGCCGCTGGTGCAGAAGGCGCTCGAGGGCGCGAGCAAACGCGCGGACGGTGCGCGCATCCTGATCGCCGTGCGAATGCTCGATCGCGAGCTCGGCGACGCACGCGCCGCGCTCGGCGCCGCGTCGAGCGACGCGGAGATCATTGCGGGGGCGAGCGCGCTGCACGCGGGGATCGCGCCGGCGGCGCTCGTGCGCATGCGTGCGTCGCGTGCGCACGGATCGCTTACCGTCGCGCTCGCGGTGCTCTCGGATCTCATCGCGCGCGGCGTGCCAGGCGACACGGCGACGACGGTGATCTCGGCGCTCACGGTTGCGGGGGCGCAGGATGCGGAGCTGGTGAAATTTCAGCAGGGTGTCGAGCGCGACATCGCGCAGGGCGCGACTCCCAGCGCTGCGCTCGGCGTGCGCGCACAGGGCGCGTTCCCGGCCGCCGCGCCGCGTCGAACGCCCTAGCGCTCGCGCTCTCGCGCGCGCGAACTATCTAAGCAACCGGAACGCCGAGCGCTCGCTGCCGCCGTATTTGAACGCCATGCTGATCCAGAGCATCGCCATCGCCTCGAGCCAGCGCGATTGCGAGAGCGGGCCGGCGTCGACCATGTCGAAGCCCAGTTGATTGCCGAGCTCAGCAACGATGAGCTTCGCGCCCGCGTCGTCGCCGCAATAGAACATCGAGGCCTTCTCGCCCTTGAACATCGGGTTTGCGAAGTTCGTGTAACCTATGGAGTTGAAGGCCTTCACCACCTTCGCGGCGGGCACCAGCTTCGCGACTTCTTCGCCGGCAGACGTTGTCGTGCCGATGGCGAGACCCGAGAGATCGGGGAGCAGGGGATTGGTGCAATCGATGACGGTTTTGCCGGCGAGCGGACCAGCGGCTTTCAGCGCATCGGCGGTTGCCGCGTATGGAATGGCGAGGACGATGACATCGCCGAAGGCGGCAACATCAGCGACGCTTCCGATGCGATCGTGGCTCAGTCCGCCACCTGATTCGGTGCCTGGATCGCGAACGCCGAAGCGGACGTCGTGCCCCTGCGACTCCCACAACCTTCCGAGTGTACCACCTGCATGCCCGGCACCGATGATTCCCAGCCGCATTCTGCCCGTCCTCGAGCTTGTGAATTGGAGACGTGCGTGTGCACGCGTGCGTCCGGGTCGAAGTGTTCGTGGTTTGCGTGCGAAGGTCAAGGTTAGATGCCAAGGTCGACGCGCAACTCGACGGTGCGCGGACGACCCACGGAAGCGCCGCTGAAAAACGCTCCCTTGAGGAGGTACCGTTTGTCGAAGATGTTGTCGACGAAGAGCTGTGGGCGCACGATGGTGTTTCCGACGAGAAGGCTATAGCCCAACGCGCCATTCAGGATGAAGTTCGGATCGACGTGTATGGACCTGTTGAAGTCAAACAGTCCCGTGCCGATCGGCGACGTAATGTCAGCGCCGTTGGCGAGCCCCGATCCGTAAATTCCCGTCGCACTGGCGAAGAAGCGGCTCTTCGAATAGACCACGGAGGCGACGGAGGAGATTCGCTGATCGTGATCGAGATCGAAGTATTTTCCCGGAACATCCGCAACGTCGATGGGGAAGAAACCGCCCGTCACCGGCCCGCGACCGTAGGCGTGATTGACAGCGAAGTTTAGATAGCCGGAGATAGGACCGCCGGGACGCACCTCGAGCACGGTCTCGATTCCCCGCACTCCCACCTTCGCCAGATTGACGGACGTCACGATTGCCGTTCCTGCGATCGTGTTGTCATCAATGCCGGGGCTGCTGTTCTTGAGGTAACCTGACAGCTTCCAGATGATTCCCGCCGGAAAGCGGTGAACGTATCCGACCTCGTAAAAATCGTCGCGCTCCGGCAACGTCGGCGACGTCGATGTGGTATCTCCGCCTTCGGACACGGTCGTGATAGCGCGCAAGTCCTCGATGTTTGTCGGGATGAACTGGCGCCCATAGTACAAATAGATGGTGTTGGAGATATCCGGGAAAAAGCTCAGCTTCACGCGTGGGCTCACTTGATGCTGATTGCCGGCAAACGGTGCGACGTGCGTGTCGTATCGCACACCGGTGCGTAGCTCGAGCCATTCCACCGGCGTGTACGAATCCTGAGCATATACGGCGACGTCGTGTCCCTTCAGATCCGAATTCGATCCAGGCCCACTGTTGCCAGATGCATCGGTCGAATTGAAGTCTTCTCGTCCAGTGGTCACCGAGGCCTGCACGCCCGTCTTGAATTCCAGCGCGTGGCTCGCGCGCCAGCGGAAATCGATCTTCGTTCCGTATGTATTGAAGTTGCGCTGCTCTGCGATGTTGAACGGCGTGGTCGTGTCGGGGAAGAAAAAGAAACCGGGCTCGTCGTTTACGTTCGGCGCGTAGTCGAGGCTGCCATGTCGGTAGTAGAAGCCGGTGAAGAGTTCTCCACTCGCGGCGCTCGCGGAGTCGAGCTCGCCAAAGCGATGGCGCCACCCAAGGTTGGCAAAGGCGTTGATATCCGTTTGGCGGTCATCCACGAAGCCTGCCGACGAATCGAATGGAACGAGGAAGTGCGTGCGCGACCAGTTCCCCTCGACATTGAACACGTCACGATCTGACGGCGTAAACTGTATCTTGCCGAAGCTGAAGTAATCCTGACCACTATTGTGGAAGTTGAGCGGCTTGAGCGTGGTGGTGTCGAACACCACGGGTTCCTGTCGCATTCCGGTTTCCTGTCGAGAACCGGAGAGGAAGAAGCCCCATTTCCCGAGGTTGTCACTGACGTTTAGTCCCTGGCCATTCGTGCTGAACGAACCCGTATAGCCATCCAGGTTCATGTGGAAACCGCCCGTGGGGATGCGGGTGCGCACATCCACGATCGCCACGTTCTTGTTCCCGAACTCAGCATCCCATCCGCCGGTCTGGAACTCGATCCGGTCCACGACAGTCGGATCGAACAGCTCATTGAGGCTTCCCGAAATCCCCGACGGCACAGGTACTCCGTCTACGTAGTACTGGTACTCAGCGTGCTGTCCTCGAATGTGCACCTCGCCCGTGGGCGCTCGCACGGAACCGGCGATGCTCTGCTGCAGGATCTGTGACGTCGTCGCTGACGGCGCGCCGTGATAGTCGTTCTGCTTGTAGACCTGATTGCCGCTGCGCGTATCCACGGCGATGGGCGTCTGAGCGGAGATCGTGAGCTCCTGCAGTTGCGTGGCGGCTGGTACGAGTTGATAGATCAAGTTCACGCGCCCGCCCTCGGTAACCGCCACGGTCTGGCTGTCCGCTCGAAAGCCGATGAGCCGCACTTCGACAACGTACCCACCGGCGGGCACACCGTGGACGATGAATCTCCCGAATTGATCTGCTTCGGCGTTCGCGATGATGCGGCTCCCCTGTTTGACCCCTACTTCGGCATTCGCGAGCGGCGTTCCGTTTGTGGAATCGCGAATCACTCCGGTGATGTCTCCACCGAAGAAATCCGACGCGTGCGCAACGCGAGGGGACAGCGTGCCGAACGCCAAAGCGGTGATGAGGAGGAGCGAGAAGAGGCGACCATCGAGCGAGGTACGACGCATCCGAGTGCTCCGTAATGAGGAGCGTCGAAGATCACCTCTCCATGAAATGACTCACAGCACTTTTTCGCGAGCTGACCGGAGAAGCCAATGAGCGGTTCGATTGCTCCGGTGAATGGGTGGGGCTGGAGTGGGATCGAAGCCGACGCGAACGCATCCCGCGACGATGCGACCGACCGCTGTGTTGTCCATTGGCGGGGACAGGAGAAGTGACCCAAGCCGTAGAGCATATTGGCGTGGGCCGCTCGACGAAGGCTTCGAACTGTTCGTGGGTGACAATCGACCGTTCGTAGAAGATTCATCGCGCGCGGTGGGCAGAGTCATAGCTTCGAACTGCCCGGACGGCCCACGCCTCGTTCGGCTGAGCGTTTCGCTCGCACATGTGTTTAGGCGACCCACGGCTGAAGTGACATGATGTCCGAAGGAGCTTGCTTCCGACGCGCACTGGCGCCGTGCGTCTCCGGCGTCGCCCGCAATACTCCGGTCGCGAGATATTCATGACCGCATCGACGCTTCGCGTGATCATCGCAGACGATGAGCGACCGGCGCGACGCTTTCTCGCTGATCTTCTCCGACAATGTAGGGATGTCGAGCTTCTGGGCGAGGCCTCAACGGGAACGGAGGCGGTTGAGATCATCGAGCGACTTCACCCTGATCTCGCATTTCTCGATCTCCAAATGCCCGAACTCGACGGACTCGGCGTGGTCAAGCTCGTGAGAAAGAATCGCCTGCCGCTCGTCGCGTTCGTGACAGCGTACGAGGAATTCGCAGTGCGCGCGTTCGAGCTCGCGGCGATAGACTATTTGTTGAAACCGGTCGAGCCGATACAATTGCGCAGAACGCTCATGCGGGCACACGAGCGTCTCGAGGGCGCGGATTTCCGTGTGGATGAGGCAATGCGACTGCAGCGTGTCGCAGACGTGCTTGATGCGTCAGCGCCGAAGGAATTCCTGCGTCGCATTCCCGTCCGGAAGCGCGACGAGATC
>Ga0208078_1000399_pt1 | contig 11480 bp, 8 predicted proteins | sample NGESurdeep072012_3_FD_184468 | JGI IMG/M metagenome (GOLD analysis project Ga0208078, IMG submission 184468) | Arctic peat soil microbial communities from Barrow, Alaska - NGEE Surface sample 53-2 deep-072012 (SPAdes) | ecosystem: Environmental > Terrestrial > Soil > Wetlands > Peat ...
AGGTTTTCCTGCGGCAAATCCTTCGTCGTCCACGAGAGAAGAAGCGGGCCGACCACAGACGCTCCATCCGCCGGCCTCTCGATTTTGACTGTCTCCCCCGCTGCTTCCTTATGAAGAAGAAACCACGCCCCGGCCGCGACTGCCAAAACTGTCGCCAAGGCAACCGAAGCCCACAGAGCGATGGATTTTTTTCGCGGTTTCTCTTTCTCCTCCGTCCGTGGCACCGCCGGCGCGGACCGCCGTTGCAAAGCCAGGATCGCATCCGCCAACTCACCGATGTGCTTTTCGAGCGGCGGATTCATTGCATCGAGCCAGTGGCAACTGCTGATGAAATATTCCAGGTCCTTCGACGGCACGACGTTCTCGACCCGGAACGGAATGATCGCGACGCCTTTGTTCACCGCGCGCTCGATCTCGCGCATCACCTGGGGCGAGCCGTTGGAATGCTGCGAAAAAATCACCACCATCACGGAGCTGTCGTTGATTGCTTCCACGATCGCCGAGCCCCACGTTCGCCCCGCGCCCACATCGCGCGGCGCGATCCAGCACCGGATCTTGTTCGCCTCGAGTGTTCCGCAAACCGCGTCCGCGATCTTTTTGTCCTCAGAACAATAACTGATGAACGCATCGTACGGCATCGGCGCGATCTTAACGTGTTCGCGCGCGAATTGGCAACCCGACCCGGATTCCGCCACAATTTCCTTTAAACGCGCGCCGGGGCGGTCTTAGTTCATCGCGATGCGATTTACCTCGCTTGCCCTGCTGCTCTTGATCGCGTCCGCCATGGTTGCTCCAGCTGCGCCAAGTCCGTTGCGCCGTTCCCGCCAATGCATCGTGGTGGTGGCCGCCGGATGGAATTCGAAGACCGGTGTCCTGCGCGCGTTCGAACGGGCGGGGCCAAAGAGCGCGTGGCGAGTGCGCGGCCCAGAGATTCCGGTTGTGCTGGGAAAAAAGGGGCTTGGCTGGGGACGCGGTCTGGTCGACGTGCAAACCAGCGACCCGCGCAAGATCGAAGGCGACAACAAAGCGCCCGCCGGAATTTTCCGGCTCGGCCCTGCGTTCGGCTATGCCCCGGGGCGAGCCGCGGGTTGGATCAAGCTGCGGTATGTCCCGTTAACGAAAGAGAGCGAGGGAGTCGACGACCCTCACTCCCGTTACTACAACCGGCTGGTGGATCGGTCCCGGGTCTCGCGCATCGATTGGCGGACATCCGAACAAATGCTGCGCACCGACAATCTATATAAATGGGGAGTCGTCGTCGCCCACAACACACCTGCACAGCCCGGCGGCGGTTCCTGCATCTTTTTGCACATCTGGAAAAATTCAACCACCGCGACGGCCGGCTGCACGGCCATGGCCGAGCAAGACTTGGTGAAACTGCTGCGTTGGCTGGACCCGGCCGCGCGTCCCGTTCTCATCCAAATGCCGCTCGCCGATTATCGGACCCTCCAGCGAAAGCTCACCTTCCCGGCGATACGATAAGACCCCAACTCGTCACTGGTCACATGTCACTCGTCACTCTCCCAATTTTTGCTACCGTGGTGGCCCAATGAGCGGCGAGATGTATGACGTGGCGATTATCGGCGGCGGCCCGGCGGGGAGTGTCGCTGCCGCACTTCTCGCGCGCGCGGGGCGTCGCGTCATCGTCCTGGAGCGCGATAAGTTCCCACGGTTCCACATCGGCGAATCGCTTCTGCCCTTCAGCATGCAGGCGTTCACGCGCCTCGGATTGCACGAGAAGTTCGTGCAAGCCGGGTTCATGGAAAAATTCGGCGGCGAAATGTACGGGGCGTGCGGCGGCGACGGCGTGAAGTTCTATTTCGAGGATGGCTTCCGCTCGCAGACCGATCGCTCCTATCAGGTCACGCGCGCGGACTTCGACAAGTTGTTGCTCGATCATGCCGCAGAAAGTGGAGCGGAAGTCCGAGAAGAAACCGGCGTCGAGAAAGTCGATTTCTCAGACGAAGAGGTAACGCTGGCGATTTCCGGAAAACAGAATGGCACGTCCGAGGAAATTCGCGCCCGCTACGTGATCGACGCAAGCGGACGAAACTCGATCCTCGGCGCGAAGTTCAAGCTCAAGAAAAACTACGAACATCTCCAGAAGGTTTCGGTGTTCGCGCATTACGATGGAATGACGCGAGCCGAAGGCCGCGATGGCACGCTCACCCGCATGGTGCGCGCGCTCGATCGCTGGTTTTGGGTGATTCCGCTTACGGCCACGCGCACCAGCGTGGGCGTGGTGCTCGACGGCGCGGTCTATAAAAAATCCGGCCTGAGCGCGGAAGATTTTCTCCAGCAGGCGATCGAAGAACAACCGCTCCTCATGGAAGCCATGCGCGACGCGGAACGCGTGACGCCAGTCCGGACGGCGGCCGATTTTTCCTATCGCAGCACGCGACTGACCGGCGAACGCTGGATGCTCGCGGGAGATGCGGCGGGATTCATCGATCCGGTTTTCAGCAGCGGCGTTTTCCTCGCCGTCCTCGGGGGTGAGCAGGCCGCGGATGCGCTCCACGTCGTGCTCGACCATCCGGCGAAGCGCAAAAAGCTCTTCGCTCGCTACGAGCGCACGATCAATCAGGCGATGGACGTTTACCTCCGGTTTGTCGATGCCTGGTACTCGAAGGAATTCATCGAAGTCTTTTTGCATCCGCAGGACCTCTTCCAGATTCCGCCGGCGGTGAACGCCGTTCTCGGCGGCAACGTCGGCGACAGCTTCGCCATTAAATGGCGGATGTGGATTTTTTACATGCTCGTCCGGCTGCAGCGCTTCATACCGCTCTGCCCGCGGCGTACGCTCGTGCCGCAAACGAATGGAGCGGCCGCACCCGCAGAAACGCTGGAGGTGGTGTCCTAAATGCGAGTGCGATTCGTTAGGCCACGCGTCCTGGTCGCGGCGTTGGCGCTGGCGTTCACGAGCTGCGAAACCATCCGCCACCAATTCGCCGGACCTGCGCTCGACTGGCAGGCGCGCAATGGCCAGCTTCTCTATCACGGCAAACGGACGACCCTGATCGGCGAAGTACTCGTGCGTTTTTCGAAAGCGGGCGATTTCGAGCTGACCTTCACGAAGGGCCCGGGCGTGGCGCTCTTGGAAATCCGGCAGGATGCAGGTTTCTTCAGCGTGAAAGGGCCTTTGGCGGGCGTTAGTTGGTCCGGGAGCATGGCCCACGCGCCGCCGCGGCTCCGCGGCTGGCTGCAACTGCGAGAGAAACTCATGGCGCTGGGAGACAAGCCGACGCTGACTCATTCCTTCGGCGGCGAGACGTTCACGTTCCGTTTTTGACCTGCGCAGTTTGAGACGCGAGCATCGCCGCTGCGGTCCGCGCTTTTTCCCATGGCTCTTCATTCCACAATCGCCGAACTCGTCACGCGCCGGCGCGGCCTGGTCTGGCTCGCGGTCGCGTTGATTTCCGCGGCGTCGATCGGCGTCCTGATCACGCGGATGAAACTGGATACGGAAGTGTTGAACCTGCTCCCAGGCGGTTTCGAATCCGTCGAAGGCCTCAAGGTTTACAATCGCGATTTCGTCCAGGTCCGCGACCTGACTTTCGCGCTGGTCTGCCAGCCGGGCGACGTCGACAAGCTGGAGGAATTTGCGCCGACGTTTGCGCAACGTTTGCGCGAGCAGCCGTGGTGCAAACGCGTCCTCGCCGGAGTGCCGATCGAAACGCCGGACGGAGTGCGCGATCTGCAATCGATCGCGGTCCCGCTCTTGTTGAACCTGGAGCCTACGGCGTTCGATGAAACGCTAACGCTGTTGCAGCCGGCGAAAATCCAGGAGCGTCTGCATCGCCTGCACGAGGAAATCGAGGCCGGCTCGCCCCGTCCACAGATTGAGCTGGGCCTCGATCCGCTGGGCGTGATCGCGCCGGCACTCAAACCTTTCGCGAGCAACGCCTCGATCGAGGAAGATCAGCCGCTCACTTCGCCCGACCGGACGATGCGCGTTTTTCTCACGGTCACGAACCAGCCAGGCATCGGCGCATTCGATTGCCAGAAACTGATGCGCGAGGTGAAAGCGTTTCAAGCGAAAGCGCACGAAGGCTGGGACGGCGGGCCGCTCGAGATACTCGTCACCGGCCGTTCCGCCTACGTCGCGGAAATCTCCCTCAGCATGCGACACGACATCATCATCACGCTGCTCGGATCGATCCTGCTGGTGAGCGTCGTCTTCTACGCGGGATTCCGTCGCTGGCTCCCGCTGCTGGGCATGGGCATTTCGCTGCTGCTCTGCTGCCTCGTCGCATTGGCCGCCGGCCTCCTGATTTTTCACGAGCTGAACATGGTGACGGTCGGTTTTTGCGCGATCCTCATTGGACTCGGGGTCGATTTTGCGATTCTTGTTTTCGGCCGTTACCAGCAGGCGCGAGACGATGGCGAAGATCATCCGGCCGCCGTCGGCCAGGCCGTAAAGAATCTCGGCCAGGCGATTTTTTTCGGCGCGCTCACGACCGCGGTCGGTTTTCTCGCGCTCATGCTCGCGGGCTCGCGTGGCTTTACTCAGCTCGGTGTCTTGATCGCGCTCGGCATCGCGTTCGCGGGCATTTTCATGATGACCGTTTTCTTCCTGTTCCTGCCGCGCAAGAGCCCGGCGCCCGGCCACGACTGGATGTTCACGCTCGTGAAACGCTACGTGCGCTGGGCCGTGCTTCATCCCTCGAAAATGCTTTGGATTTCAACGCCGTTGCTTTTGCTCCTTACCGCCGTCGCGTTTTCGCCGCGCCCGCCAATCATTTTCGATGTCAGCACCCATTCGATGGAGCCGAAACGGAGCGACGCCGGCTATGCGTTGAAAACCATCATGGAAAAAATGCCAACGCGCTGGGAGCCAGTCATCGGCATGATCAAGGCGGACAACGCGCAGCAGCTCCACGATTACTGGCAGAAGGTCGAGCCGCGTTGGAGCGCGCTCCAGGCGGCCGGAAAAATCAAAGGCTTTTCCACCCCGGCCGCGCTCGCGCTTTCGCCACATCGTCTCGATACGAATCGCCGGAAATTGCACGCCGCGGATTTTCCCGCCGCGCGTGAAGCACTCGAAGCCGCACTCGCCGCGGAAGGCTTTAGCCGCGAGACCTTCGAATCCGGTTTCAAACTTCTCGATGAATTAAAGGCGGCCGCCGATCCCGCCACACGGCTGCCCGACTGGCGCGAAACGCTGCCGCAAACTTCCGGCTGGTGGTTCCTAATCGATCGCTATTTCGCGCATGATCCCTTGCTCACCACCGGATTCGTCACCACCAACGAGCCGGTCGCGACCCAGGAACAAAAGGAAATGCTGCATCGCGACCTGCCCGTGGCCGGCGTCCCGATGGTCCTTTCCGGCTGGAGTTTTACCCTCACCGATCTCGTCCCGTGGTCGCATCGCCAATTGATCCTGATCAGCGGTTTGATGGCGCTCTTCGACGCGACCCTGCTCGCCTTGCTCTACCGCGACTGGCGGCTGTGGCTCATTCAAGTGGCCACGCTCGCGATGGCTGTATGCGCCATGATCGCATCGATGAAGTTCCTCCAGGTGCCGCTGAATTTGTTGAACGTGCTCGCGTTCCGCCTCGTCCTGGCGATCGGCGTCGACTACGGAATCTATGTGTTGCTCGTCTGGAAAAAAGCACGGCAGCTCGATCACGACGTGGCAGGCGTCGTGAAGCCGGTGATTCTCGCCGGGCTCACCGCGATCTGCGGTTTCGGCTCGCTCGGCGCGGCGAATAACCCGACGCTGGCGGGCCTCGGCTATGCCTGCGCTCTCGGCTTGTTTTGGAGCCTGGCCGCGACGATCTTCTTCACTTTACCGGCGGCGGCTGCGGCTGAACCCAAGTCGTGGCGCGAAGAATCTTTGCAGCCGTTCGTCAAAGAACCTGAAAATGCCTAACAAATTTCTCTTCCTCTTCCTTGGCCTCTTCCTCTGCGCGCCCCTGCTCCCCGCCGAACCGCTTTCCCCTGCCGACTTGAAATCGCTGCTCGGCCGGATCCGCGACAAACGCGCCGCGTCGCCACAGGTTCAGGCGGACTTCCAGGAAAAGAAGGACGTCAAGATGTTGAACAAACCGATCGTCAGCTCCGGCAAGATCTGGTTCCAAAGCCCAAACAAATTCCGCCGGGAAGCGAAAGGGAATTCGCCCAGCATCACGGTGAGCGATGGTCAGCAGCTCTGGATTTATTACCCGAAATTCCATTCCGCCGAGCACTACTCGTTAGGCAAACACTCCCCGCTCGATGCCGGCATTTCCGCGATCACCGCCAGTCTGAATCTCGAGAACGTCGAGGCTACCTACCATATCTCGGCCACGAAAGAGGCCGACGGCTTTCAAATGCAGCTTCTCCCGCGCAATCCCTCGATGAAGCGATTTCTCCAGACGTTCACGATCCGGATGAACAATGAGTTTCAAGTCGTCCGCACGGAAATGGTGCAGCCGAACGGCGATCGCATCGTCACGACTTACTCGAACGAAAGCCGCGCCCCGATCCCCGCCTCGACTTTCGAATTCACTCCGCCGGCTGGCACTGAGGTAACCACGCCGCTCGGGAAATAATTTCTCGACGAACGGGCGGGGGCTTTGTTAGAAAAAGCGCTCCATGTGGCGGTGTTCCCCCATTGCATTGGCGGCGAGTTTTCTCCTCGGCGCGATCACACTTCTGGCCGACCCCGCGCCTGCGCCAGAACCAATCGGCATTGTCTCCCGGATAAAGCGCGTCCCGGTCGAATCCACGGCCCTCGCGGCGGTCGGCTATAGCAAACGGCTCCGCGCGCTCGAGATCGAATTTCGCAACGGCGCGATTTATCGCTATCTCGACGTCACGCCGGAGATTTACGAGGCGCTGCTCAACGCGCGTTCGAAAGCGCGGTTTTACGACGAAAAAATCCGGCACAAATATCGCTCGCTCCACGTGCGGCCGCGCGCTCCGTGAAGCCGAACCGATCCACCCGGCGCGAGATCTTCGTCCTCACGCCGGAGGAAAAGAGAATCATCTGTTTCGTCCTGGCAATGTTCGTTCTCGGCTTCGCCACTGCCCGGTACCGCGCTAACCATTCGACAGCGCCCCCGAAAATTGCCGTGAATGAAACCGCCTCGGCTACAGATCGTCCGGCGCAAAAGCGGGCCGAACTAAAGCGGCCGAAACCGGTAAAATGAAATTTCGGAAAGACAGCCGGTCACTTTCCATTGTATAAAGGCTCGGCGCCGGCGACGCCGCCAACCGAACTTCTGCAAAGCCTATGTCTCTTATTTTCGAACGCATTGTCACGGATGGCATCGCGGCGGTCTCCTACCTGATCGGCGATGACGAGGAAGGCACGGCGGCCGTGATCGATCCGCGGCCGGACGTGGAAGTCTATCTCGAGCTGGCGCGAAAGTGCGGCGTCTCCATCACCCACATTTTCGAAACGCACATTCACGCCGATCTGGTCAGCGGTTCGCGCGAGCTGGCGGCGCGCACCGGCACCGCAAAGATTTTCGCCAGCAGCGAAGGCGGCGCGGAATACGGATTCGATCGCGAAGCGGTCAAGGATGGCGACGAATTCATGTTCGGCTCGCTGATCCTGACCGCTCGTCACACGCCGGGCCATACGCCGGAACATGTCAGTTACATCGCAGCGGAAGAAAATCACGCCGACGCCCCCTGGGGAGTTTTCACCGGCGATTCTCTTTTCGTCAGCTCCGCCGGCCGGCCTGATCTTCTCGGGCGCGACGCGGACAAGCTGGCCTCACAGCTTTACGACACGCTCTGGGATTTCTACGGCAAACTACACGACGGCGTAATCATTTATCCATCGCACGGAAGCGGATCGCCTTGTGGCGCCGACATCGGCGAACGGCTCGACAGCACGATCGGTTATGAGAAGCGGTTCAATCCGTACTTCCAGCGGAATGAGCGCCAGGCGTTCGTCGATTACGCCCTTTCGACGCCACCGCCGGAGCCGACCTACTACAAGCGGATGAAGAAGCTGAACGCCGCTGGACCGGAAGTGCTCGGCCATTTGCCGATTATTCCCGCGCTCGCGCCGGCGACGTTCAAGCGAATGGTCGAGGAAAAAAAATATCAACTCGTCGATACGCGGACCATGCTCGGATTCGGCGGAGGCCACATCGAAGGCGCGCTCAACATCGCCGCCTCCCCCATCCTCTCGATCTGGGCCGGCTGGTTCCTGGATCCTGAAAAACCGATCCTGCTCGTCCTCGAAAGTGACGGTGACGTGGAAAGAGTGTCGCAGCTTTTTGTCCGCACCGGCTATTCGAAATTCGCCGGCTACCTCGTCGGTGGAATGCGGGCGTGGCAGAACGCCGGCTATTCGTTGCGCGAGCTGCCGCAGATGACCGTCCACGAACTGAACGCGTCGCGGAATGGTCTCCAGCTCCTCGACGTGCGCGGCCCCGCGGAATGGAACAACGGCCGCATCCCCGGCGCTACTCACATTTTCCTGCCGCAATTAACGAAACGTTCCAGCGAACTCGACAAGCAGCGCCCGGTCCTCGTCTATTGCGCCACCGGTTACCGCGCCAGTCTCGCGGCCAGCATCCTGCAACAGGAAGGTTTCTCCGACGTGCGCAATCTCCCCGGAAGCTTCCACGCTTGGAAAGCCGCGAAATTCCCGGTGGAGAAATGAGCGACCTGATCGTTCGCGAGCAGGATCCGCTGAATCTCGAGATGCCGTTCTCGAGCCTGGACGGATTCATTACGCCTAACGAGTCGTTCTATGTTCGCTGTCACTTCCCGATTCCGGAAATCTCCGCGGAGAACTGGAGCTTGGAGATCGAGGGCGAAGTCGAAGCGCCCTTCGAGTTGAGCTATGACGAACTGCTCGCAATGGAAACGCGCACGATCGCCGCCACGCTGGAGTGCGCCGGCAACAATCGCATTTTTCTCGAACCCAAAGCGAAGGGCGTCCAGTGGGAACTTGGCGCGGTTGGCAATGCGTCGTGGACCGGCGTGCTGCTTTCCACGGTTCTCGACCGCGCCAAAGTTAGGGCGGGCGCAATTGAAGTCATCCTCGACGGCGCGGACGAAGGCGTCGTCGACAAGTCACCGACGCCGGCCGGCAAGATTTCGTTTTGCCGCAGCCTCCCGCTGAACAAGGCGCGCACGGACGTGCTGCTCGCCTACGAAATGAATCGCGAGAAGCTTTCGGCGGCTCATGGCTTTCCGTTACGCGCGATCGTTCCCGGTTGGTATGCCATGGCCTCGGTGAAATGGCTGCGGCGGATTATCGTCACCGCCAAACCATTCAACGGTTTTTATCAATCGCTGGATTACTCCTATTGGGACCGGTCGGGTCCGCTCCCCACGCTCGCGCCGCTGTCGGAGCAACAAACGAAGGCCGAGATTGCCCGGCCGGAAAATGGCGAGACGATCGCGGCGGACTCCGTTTATCGCATTCGCGGTGCTGCCTGGAGCGGAACCGGGGAGATAAGCCGCGTTGAAGTTAGCGTCGATTCCGGCAAGAGCTGGCAGGACGCGAAGCTTCTCGGCGAACCAATCAGGAACGCGTGGCGTCTGTGGGAATACGAATGGCGAACACCGGCGAAGGCGGGCCGCTTCACGGTTATCGCACGCGCGACGGATTCACGCGGTGTCGTCCAGCCCGTCGAGCGCAGTGGCGATCGCGGCACCTACATGATCAATCATCTCCTCCCGATCACGGTGGAAGTCGGATAGCTCTTCTGTAGCCGCCGCCCTGTGGGCGGCGTGGGAGCGATCAACGCCGCTCTCACGCTTCGCACAGCGAAGCGGCTACAGAAGAAGCGTTAATTCGCGCCGGCGCCCGTGCTGCCCTTCAAATACTTGTCGAGGAAATCGAGGATCGCCTTGTTACCGCGAATCTCGTTCGCCTTTTTCGTGAAGCCGTGGCCTTCGTTATCGAAGACAACATATTCTACCACGCCGCCCTTCTTCTTGATCGCGTCCACGATTTCGTCCGACTCCGGCTTGATCACGCGCGGATCGTTTGCGCCCTGTAGAACAATCAGCGGCTTGGTAATCTTGTCAGCGTGGAAGAGCGGCGAGATTTCGCGCAACATATCGAGCTGCGTGTTCGGATCGCCGATCTCCGCGTAGAGGGACTTGCGCTCCGCTTCCCAATAAGGCGGGATGCTCTGGAGCGTGCGCACCCAATTCGAGACGCCGAAAATATCCACGCCGGCGTTAAATTCCTCCGGCTTGAAGGCGAGCGCCGCCAGCACCATGTAGCCGCCATACGAGCCGCCCATGATCCCGATCTTCTTTCCGTCCACGTAATCGAGCGTCTGTAAATATTTCTTCGCCTCGACGCAATCCCAGAGCGGTTCGCGCCCATGCTTCTGGTCGTCGGCTTTGAAGAAGGTCTTGCCGTAGCCGCTCGAGCCGCGGTTGTTCACGTCGAGCACCGTGTAGCCGTGGTTTACGAGAAACTGGACGCTTGCGATGTAAGGCATGCGCGCCTGTCCGCCCGGTCCGCCGTGCACGCGCACGATCGCGGGCACTTTGTTTTGCGTCGTCGCGCTGCGCGATTGGTAAAGAATCGCGGGAATTTCCATCCCATCGAAGGATTTGTAGCGGACCACACGCCCCTCCGCGAGATCGTCGGGGTTAATCTCAGGGTTCAAGCTCTTGGTCAGCCTCACGAACTTCCCGGAAGCAAAATCGCGAATGAACAAATCCGCCGGCGATTTCGAGCCGCCTTGGTAACACGCCATCAGATTTTCGCTGTCGGAAATGCGCACGTCATTCACTTCGCCGGCGCCCAGCACGGTCGACCTGTTCGTTGCCTGTTCGATTATTTTTACGACTGTCCGCGCGTCTTCATTGGTGGTAACGACTCGATACTTCCCCGTCCGCGAAAACGACATGGAGGTTACATCCCACTTGGCTTTTTCCGCCACGTCGCGCTGCCCGCTGGCGAGATCATAGCGCGCCACGTACTTAAACTCACTCCCTTCGTCGGAAAGGAAATAGAGGTGTTTCGAATCGGGATCGAAGGTCTCGGGGCTGTTGTTCACATCACCGGTATGCGCGGTGAGGTTCTTCATCTCTTTCGTCTCGGTATTGTAGAGATAAACGTCCGCGTCGCTGGTGCTGTTGCCGGGTTTTCCGAAGGCGATGAACTTTTTGTCGTTCGAGATGGCGCCGATCTGATAGCCAGTCTCGTCCTTATAAATCAGCACCGGTTTCAGATCGGCGATGCTCATTTCGAAAATGTCGAAGAACTTCGGGTCGCGCGTGTTCGTGCCAAAGAAGAACGACTTCCGGTCCTGGCTCCAGGTATAGAATTGCGCCTTCGTTTTGTCGCCCGGCGTCAGGTCGCGCTCCGTGGTGTCGAGCTCGCGCAGATAAAGGTGCTCGTTTTCGTTTCCGCCCTTGTCGTAGCGGTAGAGGAACCGCGCGTCGGCCGGGAAATAGGAAACCGCATAAGTGCTTTCCTTCGTCGAATTCGTTAGCTGCTTCGCCTCACCGCCCGCAACCGGCATGGCGTAGACATTGAAAATCCCGGTCTTGTTGCTGTGAAA
>Ga0208078_1000400_pt1 | contig 11478 bp, 13 predicted proteins | sample NGESurdeep072012_3_FD_184468 | JGI IMG/M metagenome (GOLD analysis project Ga0208078, IMG submission 184468) | Arctic peat soil microbial communities from Barrow, Alaska - NGEE Surface sample 53-2 deep-072012 (SPAdes) | ecosystem: Environmental > Terrestrial > Soil > Wetlands > Peat ...
TGCGTATGACTGAACGTGTGCGGACCATGCTGCACGTCTGTGGATGGCAGTCCCGCGGTCTTCAAAACCGTTTGCGGGGCGCTGCTGAGGCGTCCTGGGTGGGTTCGATTCCCATCCATCCCCGCCAGACTTTCTTGAAGCCCTCTTCCAAGGTAAGTTGAATACGGAAACCGGTCCTCGGGGCCGGTTTTTCGTCGTTTAGGGCACCTGTAAAACCAGGGTCCAGGAGGAGGCAGACCAGTGGCAGTTGCGCGAATAACTACCCCGAAACCGTTGGGTATTTCAAAAACCGTACGCGACTTCGGAAACCTGACCCGGGAGCCGGACGGAGTGCGTGGCCGACCGCGAACCGTGTTGCCGGCGTCAATTCCCAGGCCGCTCGCGGAGTCTCGGCTCGAGCCGGTGGCGGAGCAGGGCGGTGATGTCGCCCTCGAGGCTCTGGTCCGCGAGTGGCTGCTCGAGCTCAAGGTCATGGGCCGGAGCCCCCGCACCATCGACTGGTACGCGCAGAAGATACGCTCCTACCTGGCCGCCAGCAATGCAACCGGGCTCTCCGAGCTGACCGCCTTCGAGCTCAAGCGTTTCCTCGGCGAACTCCGTGATCGCGGGCTGGCCCCGAACACGATTCATGGCTTCTTCGAGACGCTGAAAGCGCTCGTCAGCTGGGCCCAGCGCGAGCACTACTCGGTCGACGCCGCGTTGTTGCGGATGCGGGCCCCCAAGGTGCCCGAGAAGGAGATGGAGACCTACAACACGGAGCAGCTGAACACCCTATTCGCAGCCACACCGCCGGGCTGGGCAACTCTTGCGATCCAGATCCTGCTCGGCACCGGCATGCGCCTGGCCGAGCTCTGCGCTCTCACGATCGACGACGTCGAGGATGAAGGTGATGTCACCTTCCTCAAGATCCGCAGCGGCAAGGGCGCCAAGTTCCGCCGCGTCCCCATTAGCAGCCGGCTACGCCGGGAACTCGTCCGCTACCTGAACCGTTGGCGCCCCGAGACTAACGAGCGCGCCCTACTCGTCCTCTCGGACGGTCGGCCGGTGAGTGCGCTCACGCTATCGGAGCTCTTCCGCCGTGTCCGCCACCGCGTCGGTTTCGGGGTTCGCGCTCACAAGTTCCGGCACACCTACGCGACCGAGTATCTCCGCCAAGGCGGAGAGATCGAGCGCCTTCGGCGGATCCTCGGCCACACCACCTATGTGATGGTCATGCGCTATGTCCATTTAGACAAGGGCGACCTCGCCAGGGACGTGGACTTGCGATCGCCGTTCTAACCGGCGGCACCAAATCGAGGTGAGGAGAAGACTGGACGACGCAGGAGCAGATGGACCGCATCTTGCGCTACGCAACTTGCGTGGTGGCGGGAAGGGAGGGATTCCTTCCGTCGATTGGCAGTACCGGGTGCGCATAGCCTGAGGCACACGGATGCGAGTGTGACGACAATGTACCCATGCCTGACTTCAACAAAGCGCATCTCGAGATTTGGTTGGTGTACGCCGACGGCAGCAAGCGAGCGCTCGAGCGGGATGATGGCCACGGGGGTAAGGCCATCGAGTATCCGGCTGGAGAGGCGGGCACCCACGCCGATGGCCAAGCATTCGCGCACCACCCGTGGGAAACCGGACTGCGGAGAGTTTAGCTCCGCACCTTCGATGAGAAAGGCCAGCTAGTGCGTACAGACGCGCGGGAGTTTGATGAAAAAGGTCAACAGATCACCTGACCGCGCGGCCAGCCCGTAGCTTTCCGTTCGAACGTAGCGAGTGACAAGATTGTCGGGTGACGCACCGCAGGACGACTCGAAGCGGATCGGCTGATGACGATTGGCCCACGTACCTCGCGCCTGGGTTTACCGCTGACGTGGTGGCCGTCGCCCTCGATGACCGGATCGCGAAAGGCCGCGATTTGGTTGCGCAGATCGATGTGCACGTATATCCGCAGCCAGGCCGCGCCGATGAGCTGAACGGCAAGTATTGGGCCTGGTTCAACTACAACGCCACGTACCTCGAGCGCGCTTTCACCACTAAGGAGTTGCGTACGGAGTTCGAAGGCGTGTTCATCGGGGGCATCGGCAGGAGCGAGAGCGACCTGGATCGCATTCGCGAGCTCGCGCACGATTTGCAGCGCGACATCAACAAGCTAATCGACATACACGGGCGGCTTCCCCTCTACGAGGCGCCCGGGAACCCGCGTGAGGCCGCGACGCCTGCGGCCGCTGCGCCAGCGCGCCGGGCCCCGATCCACATGACTTTCCAGGCCCCGGTTGGCCAGGTCAACTTCGCGGAGGTGATCGAGCGAGCTGACGCCAGCATCGTGCAGGTGGATCAGCGCGGCGAAGCGAACCTTGCCGACGGACTCCGCCACCTAACGAATGCCATCAAGGCGGCCACCGAGGCTGGAGACGATCAGCGAGAAGATGGCATCAACGCGGTAGGCGACTTGGCAGAAGTCGGCGCTCTTCCGACTGAAGAACGCGGTAAGTTCCGAGCTCGAGTGCGAGGCGCGTTCTTGGTCATCAAGGAGTTGGCTGCGATCGCGCCCTCGGTCAAGCAGGCGTTAGATGCTTGGGGTCCGACAATCAGGGAGCACCTGCCCCACCTGCCGAGCTGAGGCCGGTTAGGATCGGAGCGTGAAGAGGGTTCTGGTTCCTCTCAACGACTTCGACGAGCGTGAAATCGATGCGTTGCATCAGTCGCTGATGGACATGGGCAACGAGAGCGTTCGCAATCTGTCGCGCGCCGAGGCCGAGCGAGAGCCGGCGTTCCCTAAGCCAGGGCCGGCAGTGATCCTCGAGGTGCCCGAGGAGATGTCGCTCGGTTAGGTGAGGCGGATGGTCGCACATGCGCTGACGCATCTGAAGACGCACGCATACCCAGGCGAGCCGATAACTCTGGATCAGAAGGTTGAAGGTTCGAATCCTTCCTCCCCAGCCAACTATATGTAGCGCTCGATGGTTCGGTCACCTACTACATATAGGCAGTTGCATGGGCGACTGGCTCAATGAACCGTGGCCGTGCGGTCGTGAAGATGCGCAGCGCTACCGCGTATTCCAAGAATCAGTCGCGCTACTGCCTGGCGATCCGTAGTTCCAATCGCCTCACGCCGTTGTTGCGCCGTTTGCATCGTGCAGGAAGGCGAGAACCGCGGTCACCCGGCGACTCACCGACCGTTCTTCGGACAGACCAAGCTTCGAGAAGATCGTGTTGACGTACTTCTCGACTGAGGATTCGGACAGGTGGAGAGCCTCCGCAATTGCTCCGTTAGATTTGCCTTCGGCCATCTCGCGCAGCACGTCGACCTCGCGCTCGCTCAGCAAGCGCAGCGGGGACTCGGCCTGCCGCGCCCGATAGTCGACCAGGCGCTCAACGACGCCCGCATCGATAACCGAGCGGCCGGCGGCCACTTCTCGGAGCGCGTAGAGAAGCTCGTCCAGTTCTCCGACCCTGCTCTTCAGCAAGTAGCCCAGCCCTTCAGTTCCATTCCTGAAAAGCTGCAGCGCATAAGCCGCGTCGGAATGCTGCGAGAGGACGACGACTCCGGTGCCCGGATGGCGCTGGCGGATGGCGTGGGCTGCCTGGATTCCCTCCAGATGGTGCCCGGGCGGCATTCGTATGTCGGTGAGCACAACATCCGGGCGCAGGCCGTCAACAACTTCGAGCAGCTCTTCGGCAGTGCTCACTGAGGCCAGGACCTCGACCTCGCCCGAGTCTTCGAGCAGACGCCGGGTCCCCTCGCGGACGAGGTAGTTGTCTTCCGCAATCACGACCCGGAGACGTTCAGACACTTGTCCGCTCGTATGTCGGCACATCCATCCGCAACACGGTTCCGTTCCCAGGCCTGCTCCTGAGTTCCAATCGGCCACCGAGCGTCTCGATGCGATCTTGCAGCCCGCGCAATCCGGAGCGCTTCGCGCGGCTGGCGTCGAATCCGCAACCGTCGTCCTCCACCTCTACCAAGAGTCGCTCGTGCTTGCTTGCAAGACGGACCTCGACACGGTCCGCTTGAGCGTGCTTCAGGACGTTGGCCAGCGCTTCCGACACGAAGAAATAGGCGGCTCCTTCCAGGTCCGATCCGAACCGGGCACCGGGCACTACACCGTCGATTCGGACCGTAACGGGGACCGTCATCCGCGCGGCGCGCTCCCGGACGGCTTCGACCAGGCCACGGTCGGTGAGTACCGTTGGGTGGATGCCCCTCGCAAGTTCCTGCACGTTCTCAAGGGCGCGCTGAGCGTCGAGAGAGGCGTCGCGCAAGGTCGAGCCGGCCAGCTCGGGGTCGCGGCGAAGCTGGTTGCGTGCCAGACCCAGGCGTGCGAGCAGGCCAACGAGCTGCTGCTGGACGCCGTCGTGCAGGTCCCGCTCGAGCCGGCGGCGGGCGGCGTCGTCTGCCTGCACCAGCCGCATCCTCGATGCCGCCAGCTCCTCGAGACGGTCGGACAGCTCAGCTGTGAGCTCAGAGTTGCGGATCGAAAGGGCCGCTTGCCGCCCCAGCGTGGTCAAGAGCTCCTGGTCGGCGGGGACATAGGCGCCTTCTAGTTTTGGCCCGCAATCGATCCGGCCTACGACCTGGTTCGCGTGAACCAACGGCGCGGTCAACACAGCCACTGCGCCCTCGCCCGGTTCCATGCCCGCTAGCGCAACCGGCGTTGGTTCCGGCCGGTTGAGGTCAACCCGCACCCATCGAGCCCCGAGTCCAGCCTGCAACACACCGGCTACAGTCCCCGCCACGTCCTTGGTCGCAGTCGACGATTCGAGCCCCGCGCCGAGCTGGCTGATCAGCTGATAACCGCTGAGCCGCCGGCCAAAGACTAACCTGTCGCCAAGCCGTTCAAGCCAATGCCGGGCAGGCTGAAAGGCCAGTGTCGCGGCGATCGTCAAGAGGATGGCGAGCTGCAGAGGCACCCGCTGTCCCAGTGCGATGCCGACGGTGGTGGCGATGCCGACATAGGCCGCGGCGATCAACAGCCAGAGGACGCCATAAACGATCGAACGCCGGATGACAAGATCGACGTCCAAGAATCGAGGGTTCACGATGCCGATCGCCAGCGCTACGGGTAGGAGGACCTGGGGCCCGAGATAGATGATTGTGTCGGTGAGGGTGGGTGGCCCGCTTGAGCTGGGCAGCAGGTTTGAGAGCAGCCCCCAGGCGACGGCGACCGCTATCCCATAGAAAGGCCACCGGATCTGGTGTCGCTGCTGGGATCCAAAGCGCCGGTAGCGCAGGATCAGCAGAGCCAGAGCACCTCCCGCCGACAGCGCGAGGAAGCCGTTTATCAAGGCTGTCGCCGCTGGGCCGAGCGATCGCAGCTGGATCACGAAGAATGGGTCTGGCACACGCAACGCTGTCGACGCGAAGATTGGCTGTCCGAGGCTGTTAGATCCGGCCAGCTGGATGATTTGCAGCGGCACCTGGAGCACAAGCGCCGCGATAACGGTGCGGCGTTCGTACGACCGCTGGTAAATGCCGTCGGGGAAGACCGCGAAAAGGGCGAGCACTGAGCACTCAAACGTCCAGCCGAGGGTCTGCAGGAGGATAACGACAGCCCAGTCGGCATTGGCATGGGCGGTCAGGCCATAGCCGACGGCATCGCCGATTACCACGAGTGAGGTCGCAGCCAGCAGACGCCTGGCAGCCCGGGTGTCAGCCGCGAAGAGAAATGCGACTACTCCGATGAGGTACCAGACGGTATTGATGACGATGGCACCGGCATTAGCCACAAGGTTGCCGCTGACCGCGAGCTCCACAACAAACGCCGCCAGCGCGGCCGCACCCGGGAGCAAGAAGGCGACGCGGAGCCAGCGACGGGCCACGGTGCAATATTCGAACTCTGGCGGACTCTTGTCGCGGAGGTAGGCCGGAAAACGGACTGCGGTAATCCGCAACAGTGGCCACAACAGGTTTTGAGCCTGCCCGGATGTTGCGGGGCATGCGTGATCCCTAGCCTGCTCGCCAGCGGGCCGAACGGAGCTCGACTATTCGAATGGAGACCGGGATGCTGAAGATTTGGAACGCAACGAACTTCAGGCGGACGCTCGGCGGACTGTGCCTTATCGTCGCGCCCCTTTTGCACTTCGCCACCGAGCATTTGATCGGTGTCGGCAACAACCGGACGGCGAGCGATTGGCTTGCGACCGCGACCCAGCATCATGACGGTCTCGTCGAAGCCACGTATCTCGACATTCTTTCGGGGATCCTTCTCATTCCGGCTTTCTTTGCCATCCTTCACGTCGTCCGTGGTCGCGGCGTGATCCTGGCTCATATCGGCGTGGCTCTCGCCCTCGTGGGGGTCGTGCTCTGGACGTTCGTCCAATCGGGCGCAAGTCTCATGGTTGGGGTGATGGGATCACCCGGGCTGGACTCGGGCGCGATGACCGCCCTGATCCAGAAGTCGCTCATCAACGCAAGTCCTGCCTCGGCGCCGTTTTTCGGGCTCTTCCTAGTAGAGCTCGGCTACGTTCTGGTCGGTCTCGCGGTCTGGCGGTCCGGGTTCGGCTATCGCTGGGCCGGCCCGCTCATCTCGATCTCCGTCGTGGCGGTCATTTTCAACCCGCTGGGCGACCTCAGTGATGCCGTGATCGACGCCCTGCTCGTGGTGGGGCTGGCGGCGATCGGCCTCCGGATGCTCTTAATGCCGGACTCGGCCTGGGATTCAGCTCCCGGGTCCGCGGACAAGCCGGCAGCCAGGGCGGTTCCGCACGCAGAGCACGTCGTGGGGAGCTAGTCGCCTCAGCGGCTTTGGCGGCCTCGACACAGATCGTCGACGGCACGACCAAGCTCTAGCGAGCGGGTGGTGCAATGCGAACTTCGCGCCGCCTTTACGCCGTTTTTGCGCTCAGGTGTCAGACGCGACGCTGCCGCGCAATCCACAAATCAGACGCGGTGGTTGAATTCAACTTGCGCGGCGGCAATAGCGCAGATCGCTCTCGGTTAGACGCGCGCCTGCATCCGCTACTTCTTCGGGCGCGAACTACCGAGATGCCGTTTGAGCTGCACTGTCTGCGGGTATCAGCTTGGGAAATGTTTCCGTTCGAGCTGAGCTACCCAGGCCACTGGCTCGATTGCCCGGGCGTCGCACAGGACGATGTGCACGAGGCTGGGATCGTCTTCCACGTGCTCGAGTCCCACCTGGCGGATGCTGCTCTCGCTCTGCGTCTCTTCGAGCACGAGAGAGCGAACGTAATGCGGTTCGCCGGCCCGGAACCGGACGCCTTCCATAGGCGACGCCGCGAAATGGAGTTCGAGCGTGAACAGCAGCTCGGACCAGACCTATCTCCCGAGGATCGCTGGGCGGCTCACGAGCGCATTCGCGTTGACGTAGATGTTTCACTCAAGCGCGAGCGTTGGGCGGCCGGCGAGATCCCGGAAGCTCATCTTCGTCGTGCGGTCTTCCTCTATGCCCAGGCGTTCTTGTTCGCCCTGGATGGGATCGGCAAAGGTCTCACCGCCTTGGGTTCCGCAGAATGGGTGCCGGCAGCGGTTGCGACCGCTCGCGATGAGTTTTACCGCAGCCTCCCAACTCTGACTGGTGTGCGCGACACCTCGCACCATCTGGAAGATCGTGCTCGAAGGCGGGACCGGCGCGGCCGCCAGATCGCGCTCAAGCCGGTGGAGAACAACATGATCAGCGCTCCTGGCGGCGGCGTGCTGATACTCGGCAACCTCAACGGGAATCGATACGGATCGACTATGGAGGATGGCTCTTTTGGCGAGGTCGAAGTCAGCGTTGAGTCGCTGGATCTGGCGCGGAAAGCAATCCAAGCTTGCATCGACGCATTCAGTTGGAGACCACCGAGGCACCACGTTCCGTCTCGCTGACAGTCGTCAGAGGCTCAGGCACAACATCCGCGCGTGGCGTAGCGTTCAGCGCACCAGCACATGCCGCGGCCGGCTCAGGCTTTCATGTCCGCAGGGGCACGATGGAGGACGTGATGCGGATCAGTTCCTGTGGATAGCCGGCCCCCTCCAACAGACGCGCAACCGCGTAGCCAGCGAGGTTCGGGTCCCGCATCGTTCAAGGACGATATGGCGTACCGGAATCACCGTGGCTGCGAGTAGCGAAAAAGCTTGGGCGAACACGAACGCTCCGAGGCGTCGAACTCGCGGAAGTCGATTTTGAGCTCGCTGTCGTCTATCAGTTGCACGGGGTTTGGTCACGCTAGCTACCGCGCAGCAGCCCCGGATACTTGTTCTGGCGCAAGTCCTCGATTGCTTTGTCTGTCAGCTTCCATGCATCGCCCTTGATACATGCAATCAACTCCGTCCAGACTTGCTCGAAGGCCTGCAATGCATCGTTATCGTTAAAGCGGACTCCGACCGGAAGCAGTGGTGCGATATCCTCGGTCAGGCTGCGTGAGAGCTTTTCCAGCATGCGTTGCTCGGCCACGGCGCGGGAGATGGCCTTGCCTTCGAGCGCCAAGTAATGATCGAAGCAAGCAATGACCTTGTCCGAGTCCAGCGAGAGCTGTTCGAGTCCTTGATGCAGATCGAACAGGTCGCGATTCATGTGCCGCTGCAGCAGTGCCCGCAGCTTGGTGCCGAACAGTTCTTCTGGCTCGAAGGATGCGATCTCGGTCTTGCCCTGATACCAGTCGCTCTCCACCGCAAAGGGATACGGTTTGGTAGCGAACAGGCTCTCGTGCTCGCGGGTGTTTACCTCGACCTTAAGTTTCAGCGTCGCCTGTGCATCGGCCTCGGGTGTGAATTTGAACACCAGATGCATCGAGTGCTCGGCCTGCTGCCGGTTGCACTTGCCGAGCCATGACAAGGCATCACGGATCGCATCTACAGTGGGCCCGATGGATTCGACCTGTGTCTGCACCAAGTCGATGTCTTCCGAGTAGCGCAGCGGCTGCTTGAACAGGAGTTTGTGGATGGCTGTGCCACCGCGGAAGGCGATCTTGCCGTTCAACGCCGGCGCATTGAACAGGTCGCACAGCGCGCGGCAGATGATCAGGTCCTGTTCGACCTGCCGCAAATCGGGCCAGGGCGCCTTCGCCCTCCAGGCCAGGATGTAGTTACTGGGAATCAAAAGTCGATCTCCACGGGTTCATTGATGACGAGCTTCCACTTCGCATCTTTCTTGTGAAGATCGGCCAGAGACTCGAAGAGAGGTTTGACGGCGGGGTCCAGCGGCGCCACCGTCTTGGCTTTTTTGACGAAGGGCTCCAGGGCACGGGCTTGACGCACATGACCCGCATGGTCGAGCAGGAAGCCGAGCCGGCGCACGGACGAGTTCTCGTAGGCAGCGGCGGCCTTTGCCAGTTTGCGTGGATCGGCCTTCGCGCCGATGTCCTTGGCGATCTGAGCGACGCCATTGATGCCGGCCGCCTTGTGAAAGTAGCGGGCGCAATCCAGCAGCGTCAGCTCGACACCGGCCACCTTGCAGAAGCCGGCATCACTCTTCATCTGGTCGAGCAGATCGGGCTGGTTAACCTGCGCGAAGGCCTTGGGGGTCTGGTAGAGAAACTGGAGGCGGTGGCGACCGATCTGCACGTCACGCAACTGCTTGGGCACGACCACTTGGAAGACCATGGCCGCCTGGTGTGACGCGCCGTGGAAAGCCGCCGCGCGCAGCAGGGAGACGCGGTAGTCGAGTCCCTGATGCTTCATCAAAGGGTCGATCCAGCGCACGGGATCGGGCGCACCTGACACCTGGTCCTCGGGACGTAGGATGAGATAGAAGCCGTGGCGGGGGTTTGCCAGGCGCCGCTTCGTGATCAACCGGGTGATGGCGGCAGCCAGAGCGTCAGGCTTCAGGTCGAGTACCGCCAGCGCCTCTTCGCGGGAGAAGTGGGTGCGGCCGCGAGCAAGTCGGTCATCGACGAACTGTCCGAGGCGAGTCATGCCCAGATTATATGCAAAACTCTGCATAAAATCAAGGTTTTTGCATATGAGTTGGGAAGGACCATGAAGGCTTAGCCGGACTGCCGCGGGAAATCGCCGCCGCGCTCGCGTGACGCTGGTGCTCGCGACCAGCCGGCCGGTATACAGCTACGCCGCCCGGACCATTTGCCGGTCGCCAAGATGCAGTCGCTCGGTATCACGCCAGATGGCCTTGGCCTGGATGCCGACGAGGTCGGCCAAATATGCCCCCCAAGAACTGCGAAGGAATTCCTCAGCCTCGGAATGGAAGCCTCCCTTCGTCCGCTTCACGGGCGCTGGTTCGTCGTGGCCGTACCACACACTTAGGTAGTCCGCAACGGCGAGCCGGAAGACCGCGAGGATCAGATCCCGGGCGCCGATGGCGCGTCCGTCCTCCATCTCAGGCCACCTTCAGTAGTCGAGCGAGTTGGGTCGGAGCGCCTTGCTCCAGCGCCCTGGCAACCTTCCAGGCTGTCCGCGACCGCACTGGTTGGCCGCGCAAGGCGCTCGCCAATGTTGGTCGTGAGATCCCCGCGCGGCGAGCAAGCTCCGATAGGCTCCACCCTCGTTCGGCACACGCCTCCTTGACAGCGTGCGATGACAGCACGACGACAAGTCCTGCACGCCCGACCTCGAAGGCGGTCGGATTAGCCACTCCGGGTGCCCTTCGGTCCTCGGCCGGCGGCGCCGGGAGGGGGCCGGACTCCGGCCCCCTCCGGTGATCGGCGAGCGACCTCCGACTAGGCTCACTCGATGAGGAGCTTTGGAAGGCGGTCAGGTTGTCAAGGATCTGGCCGGCCTGATCTCGGCTGAGCGGACGGGGGTAACGCAAAGCCCCCAGCGCGTAAGTCTGGCCCGGCATGTCCTCTCGCTCGGCTTGCATGCCAACTGCTCGCGTCAGGGGGTCGGAGTCTGACCCCTGCCGGCTCATGAGCCGCTCCCTCCGCCCGGGCGTCGGAGCCACCATGCCGGCTTGCCGACAGCGTCTTCAACGTGCCGGTCCGACCGAGGGAGGCCGGCCATATCTAGTAAGGAGACCCGCCGCTTCGAGACATCACTGGCCCACACAGCTCCGAGCGGTCCGGCGGCAGCGATGAAGGCGGTCGTGGTCGTCCAGAACCGGCAGCTCTCACGTTCGGCGTCGGAATGGTCTGGCAGCAAGTAGGAGATCTGTCGCTCCCGCTGCTCGGTCGGAGCAACGAACAGGACTTGGTTGGCGGAGGCGCCGGCGCGGTCGGCGAAGTACGCCGTGTACGCGTAGAGCTTGGCTCGAAGGCGACGCGGCTGCTCGGTACCGCGATCCCACTCGAGGTGGATCAGCACCTCGCGGTCGGGCGTGAGCAACCGACCCCATCCGTCCGGGATTGGTCCGTGTTCGTCGCCTTCCGCGTACGCGTCCTGAACACCGTGCTCGCCCACCCAGTGGTAAAGGCCGTGGCCCGCCAGCTCGCGGACCGCGAAGGCAAGGTCGACGAAGAACTGATTGGCCTCGAGCTGGTGGACCAGGTGAAAGCGACGCTCGAGTGCGTGCTCCGCTCGTCGCAGGTAGGGTCGCGGCTCGCCGTCAAGCCACTCGGCCAGTGCCGCCGCCCCCCGCCGCGAGAGCAGATAGATCG
>Ga0208078_1000401_pt1 | contig 11476 bp, 12 predicted proteins | sample NGESurdeep072012_3_FD_184468 | JGI IMG/M metagenome (GOLD analysis project Ga0208078, IMG submission 184468) | Arctic peat soil microbial communities from Barrow, Alaska - NGEE Surface sample 53-2 deep-072012 (SPAdes) | ecosystem: Environmental > Terrestrial > Soil > Wetlands > Peat ...
CCTCTCGCAAGGGCGCCGCGTTCCCCGTCGTGACCGCCTACGACGCGCCCTTCGCGCGCTGCGCCCAAGCGGCGGGGATCGACGTGATCCTGGTCGGCGACTCGCTGGGGATGGTCGTCCTCGGCTACGAGTCAACCACCGCCGTCGAGCTCGCCGACATGGTGCGCCACGGCGCGGCGGCCGCACGCGGGGCGCAGAGCGCGCACGTCATCGTGGACTTGCCGTTCGCGACCTACGAAGCGTCGGACGAGCTCGCGATCGCGAGCTCCGGCGAGCTCGTGAAGCGCGGCGGTGCCTCGTCCGTCAAGCTCGAAGGCGGCACGAGCGCCGCCCCCCGCATCCGCGCCATCGTCGGCGCCGGAATCCCGGTCTGCGCCCACCTCGGCGTCCTCCCGCAGACCGCCTCGCTCGGCAGCGGCTTCCGCCTGAGGCGCGAGCGCGACCGGCTGCTGCGCGACGCCGATGCGGTCGCCGAGGCCGGCGCGTTCGCCGTCGTGCTCGAGATGGTCGAGGACGGCATCGCGGCCGAGATCACGCGGCGCATCGCCATTCCGACGATCGGGATCGGGAGCGGTCCGCACTGCGACGGGCAGGTGCTGGTGCTGCACGACGTGCTCGGCCTGTACCCCGACTCGCCCCCGTTCGCGAAGCAGTACGCGACGCTCGGTGCCGCCGCCACGGAGGCGCTGAGCGCCTATGCCGCCGACGTGCGCTCCCGCGCCTTCCCGGCCGCCCGTCAGACCGCCGCCCACGAAGGAAACGGTTACCGGCCTTAGCTAAGGAGCGGGCATGCGCACCTTCTTCGCCTTCAGTTTTTGCGCGCTTCTCCTGGCGCCGAGCGTCGCGGCGGCGCAGTTCGACAATACCGTCCCGTGGCGCAATCTGAGCGGCAGTAGCCCCATCGCGATCACCCGTTCGTCGGTGTTCTTCAACACCGACGGAACCGTTCGGGTGTGTGTCAACTTCCGCAACGTCTCGAACAAAGCCGCCTCGCGGGTGCGGGTCACCTTCGAGTTCGACGACTCGTTCGACCGGCCGATGCGCGATGCAGTCCTCGAGCGATCCGGTTCGTTCGGTCCCGGCATCTCGATCGAGGGGAAGATGGATCTGCTCGGCGGCAACAGCGACTCGTTCAACAATTGCGTCGACAAGGTCGCGGGGACGACTACGAAGCCGACCATCGAGAAGATCGACGTGACCGACGTGATCTTCGAAGACGGGACGCGCTGGAAGAAGGGTGAGGCGTTCGTCCGAGCCTTCGACAGCGGCGGGGGTCACGTCGCGGCCACGCCGGTCGGCCCTACGCCGACGCCCGGCGCCGCTCCCGCGGTGAATATCGGCGGAGCGACCGCGATCGGCGGAAGCGTCGGGAGCACGACGGCGGCGTTCGGAACGATCGCTTGGATCCCGGGCTCGCGTACGGCGTACGGCGTCAGCACGGACGCGGCGTCACAGTCGGACGCGGACTTCGCCGCGATGACGGCGTGCACGCAGCTGGCCAAGGGGGTAGCCGGCTGCAAGCCCGTCGTGCGTCTCTTCGGCGCCGACAACAAATGCGGCGCGATCGCGACCGACGAGGCGAAGTTCAGCACGGGCCGCGGCCCGAACATGAGCGCGACGATCCAATCCGTCCTCCAGGCGCTTGCCGTTGCGGGCGGCACGATCGGCGGCAACAGCGTGATCACGAGCGCGTGCAACACGCGAAACTGAACTAGACGCGTTCGACGATCGTCGCGATACCCTGGCCCATACCGATGCACATCGTGGCGAGACCGTAGCGGCCGCCGCGGCGCTTCAGCTCGTGGAGCAGCGTCGTGGCGATGCGCGCGCCGCTGCAGCCGAGCGGGTGGCCGAGCGCGATCGCGCCCCCGTTGACGTTGACGATCTCGGGATCGATCCCGAGTTCCTTGACGCAAGCGACGCTCTGGGCCGCGAAGGCCTCGTTCAGCTCGACCAGGTCGAGGTCGGCGACGGTGAGCTTCGCCCGCTCCAGCGCTTTGCGCGTCGCGCCGATCGGCCCGATCCCCATCACGCTCGGGTCGACGCCGAACGTCGCCGAGGTGACCACGCGCGCCAGCGGCTGCCAGCCGTGTTTTTCGGCCGCTTCCGCGCTGCAGATCAGCAGCGCGGCCGCACCGTCGTTGAGCGGCGAGGAGTTGCCGGCGGTGACGGTCCCGTTCGCTTTGAACGCGGGTTTGAGCTTGGTGAGCGCCTCCATCGTCACGTCGGGCCGCGGCGGCTCGTCGGCGGAGAGGTCGAAGCTCTTCTTCCCCTGCTCGACGTGCACCGGAACCAGCTCGTCGGCGAACTTGCCGCCCTCGACCGCCGCTTTGCACTTCATCTGGCTCGCGTAGGCGAAGCGATCCTGGTCCTCACGCGTCACGCCGAACTGCTCCGCGACCTTCTCAGCGGTCTCGCCGAGCGAGATCGGCGGATACATCGCGGCGAGCCGCGGGTTCACCATCCGGTTGCCGAGCGTCGAGTCGTGGATGTCGGGTGCGCGATCGTACGCCTTCTCCGCTTTCAAGATCACGAACGGCGCGCGCGTCATCGACTCCGCCCCGCCGGCGATCGCAACGTCGATCACGCCGGCCGCGATCGCATGGTACGCCGAGTTGAGCGCTTGCAGGCCGCTCCCGCAGAGGCGGTTCAGCGTGGTGCCGGGGATGCTGGTCGGCAGGCCGGCAAGCAGCGTCGCCATCCGCGCGACGTTGCGGCAATCCTCGCCGGCCTGGTTCGCGGCGCCCCAGAAGACATCGTCGACGATCGCGGGATCGACGCCGGTCCGAGCGACGAGCGCCCGAATCGCGTGCGCGCCCAGGTCGTCAGGCCGAACGGAGGCAAGGGCCCCGCCGTACCGCCCCATGGGCGTGCGCAGCGCATCGACGATGAAAGCTTCAGCCATATCGCCCAAACCCGTTCGCGCACCGAACCGCCGCGCCTGGCGGCTCTGTTGGCCGGCTCTTACGTCGGGATCACCCTCGGCATGACGGTGATCTCGATGCCGAACTGTTCTTGAATGGTGCGTTCGAGCTCTGCGACCCGTTGGCTCACGACGTCGAGCTGGTCGGCGGCAACCTCGAGAAAGTAGTCGTACTCCTCGTCCCCTTCCCTTAAGCACGTCACATCGACGATATCACCGAGACTCTTCAGAAAGAAGATACTCGCCCGGCGCAAGACGCGGCCGAACTGAATCAGTGCCGGCTCCAGCTCAGGCTTGACGCTATAGACCGTCATATCGCTGTTCTCAAGTCGCCAACAGTTCCCGCTACGCGCTTTATTGACGCCGGCGCCTTGACCGGTATTGGGAAGGCACTGATGCCGACGTCGAAGCGATCGCAAACGGCAAATTTAGCATCTGACACGCGTAAACCAACGACATGCAGTTGGTGCGAGGGAATCTCGACGAAGTAGTCGTCCTCGGCGTCGCCTTCGCTCAACCCCGTTACCTCAACGACGCGGGCGAGATTCACGAGAAAGGAGGCATTCGCCCTGCGAAGCACTCGGCTGGCGCGAACGAGTTCTTCTGCGTCATTCACAGTCATAGCAGAGATTTCAAATCCTCGACAAGATGAGCCGCCCAAGCCAGGCGCTCATCCACGGTGATGATGTCATACGGCTCCGGATCGATCCCGAACCCATAGTCGGCGTATATGCGGTCGATCTGAAGGACGTCAGCGTACCCGACCGCTTGAGAATCTGTCAATCGCCCAGTCCGGGTCACGCCTAGGCCCACCTCCGACGACCGATCCGAAGTTCTGGCCAGAATAGAGGGCGCGAACAACGTCGGGTAATGCCCGATGCGTCAGCCGCCGTCCTTCGTTCACGTCAGCTCCCAGACGAAATGCAACGCCGTGTCTTTCGGCGGCCTGCGTCGCATAGGTGAACACGAGGTAATAGCGCCGCGCGATGGCTTGGAGCAGGGAGCCTCCGTTTCGTAGAAGGTCGGAGGCGCGCTCGAGACGCGTCACGAGAGCGATGAACTCATCCTGTTTCATGGTGTCTGCAGTGTACGCCGGAGGGGTGCCCACTGGGTGGCACTCGTCAATCAGGAGCGACTGCGATCGCTTGGATTTCGAGGCGCAGGCGTGGGTCGGTCGCCAGCCGCTTCACTTCTACCGTCGTGCTGGTTGGGAGGTGACCGGCGAAGAACGCGGCTTGGATCGCGTTGATCGCGTCTTGGTCTTCGGCGATGTGGGTGAAAAAGCGCGTCAGTGAGACGACGTCGGACGGCGTGCAGCCGGCGGCGGTGAGCGCTTGCGCGAGGTGGTCGTACGCGAGTCGTGCCTGTGACGCGGCGTCGGGCGGGATCGAGTCGAAGTCCTCCGGACGGTGCGGGTGATCGTGGTAGACCGGCGCGCCGGTGACCCCCGAGATGAACACGAGCCGGCCGGACGCGACTTTGATCGCCGGGACGAACAACGAGTTGATCGCGGGATCGAAGCCGTCGTGGTGGATGACCTCGAGATGGCTCACTCCGGGCCGGCTTTCGCGAGCGTGAAGTCTCGCTCCAGCGTCGCCGTGCCCGACACCGCGTCGCGCCGAAACTCCTCGATCAGCGACGCGCGCACGCCGAACACCGCGTCGGACGACAGGTACGGATCGCCGGCCGCGTAGATCGCGGTCGTCAGCGGCGCAAAGCCGTCCGCGCCGACGCGAAAGTGCAGGTGCGCGGGGCGGAACGTGTGCCGCCCCAAGCGCTGCAGCATCGCGCCGACCGGACCGTCGGTCGGGATCGAATAGCTCTGCGGGACGACAGTGCGAAATGCGAAGCTGCCGTTGGGCGCGGTACGAATTCGTCCGCGGCAATCGACCGGATGATCGGGGTGCTGCGAATCGTAGAGGCCGCCACCGTCGGTTCCCCAGACGTCGAGAACGGCGCCCGCGATCCCGGCGCCGCCGGTGTCGCGCACGTGACCACGCACCTCGAGCGGCACGCCCTCGCCCGGCACGGCGATGCTCGCGCCGCGCTCGACCTCCGGCGGGTTCTCGGTGTAAAACGGGCCGAGCACCGACGACTCGCTGGCGCCGGTGCTCGCGCGGTGCGCGATCTCGTCGACCAGCGACGTGACGCCGAGCGTGTCGGAGAGCATCATGAACTCCTGCCGGAATTCATCGCACGTATGTCCGGTCGCCGTGAGGAACCGGATCCCCGCCAGCCACTCGGCGGGCGTGAGGCAAACCTCGTCGGCGAAGGCGTGCAGGTGGCGCACGAGGCTCTCGAACACGAGCCGCAGCCGCACGTCCTCGCACGCAGACGCGCTCGCGAGGACCTCCTCGGTCACCGTCGACGCCGCGTTCACGGCCGCTACCGTGACGACCAAACGGGGAACGGGAAGATCGGCTTGCCGTGCGCGACGTTGCCGGGATACACGATCACCTGCTTCCCGTTCTGCCACTGCAAGATGTACGACGTGTAGCCGAGCTGGATCCCGGTCCGCGGGTCGACGCGCCAGTTGCCGACCAGCGTCTTCACCTGCGTCGTCGCGATCGCGTCGCGCAGCTTCTCGCGATCGAGCGAACCCACGCGCTTCAGCGCCGCGGCGAGCACCTCGAGCGACGAGTAGTTGCTGGCGCTGTGATAGTCGGGGTCGCGCTTGAACTCGGCGCGGTAGCTCGCCTTGAAGCTCGCGTTCTCGGCGCCGGGTCCGTCGGGATCCCACGCCGTCACCGAGAAGACCCCGTTCACGTCTTTGCCGGCGCTCTCGACGTAGCGCGGGTCCGAGGCGCCGACGGCTTCGTAGAAGATCTTCGGCGCATAGTTCGACTGCTTCAACTGGCGCAGGACGCCGATCGAATCGTTCGGGAACGCCATCGCGAGCAGGACGTCGGGGTTCGCCGCCTTCACCTTCTCGATGACCGAGGCGAAATCGCTCGCTCGCGCCGGGTAGAACTCCGTGTACACGATCGCCTGACCGAACCCGCGCGCCACTTCGGGGACCGCGTTGACCAGCGCGTGCGAGAACGCCGTGTCCGGTCCGATCAGCGCCAGCGTCTTGAGGCCGTGGTCCTTCGCGATCTGCAGCACCCCGTAGAGATAGGTCTGCACCGGGCCGAGTCCCTGAAAGATGTACTTGAAGCCGCGCTGGAACATCACGACGTCGGCGGTCTCGGGGCAGATCATCGGCATCTTGTAGCGCTCGGCGACGTTCGCCGCGGGCGCGGTGATCGCGGTTCCGTACGGACCCATGATGATGTCGACTTTGTCTTCGTTGATCAGGCGCTCGTAGAGGCGCACGCCGGTCGCCGGTTCGCTCTGATCGTCGTAGTACTTGAGCGCGATCTGCCGCCCGAGCACGCCGCCCTTCGCGTTCTGCTGCTTGATCCAGAGCTGATAGCCTTCGAGCGAGTATTTTCCGCCGTCGGCGAAGATGCCGGTCAGCGAGAGCGATGCGCCGATCGTGATCGGCGCGGCCTGCGCCTGCGCGGCGGCGGCGGTCGCGAGCGTCGGCGCGACGGCCGCCGCGGAGACCGTCCGGATGAAACGACTTCTCTGCATGCTGATCACACTTCTCCCATGAAACGGCGTTTGACGTCGGCATTGCCGCGGATCGCGGCGGCGGTTCCCTCCATGACGGTTCTTCCTTCAGTCAACACGTAGGCACGCGCGGCGAGTTCGAGGGCTTGGACCACGTTCTGTTCGACCAAGACGACGGCGACCCCGGCGCGGTTGATCTCGCGGACCACGCCGAAGATCTCCAGCGTCGTCTTCGGCGCGAGGCCGAGCGACGGCTCGTCCATCAGGAGAACCCGCGGCTGCGACATCAGCGCCCGCCCGATCGCGACGACCTGCTGCTGCCCGCCCGAGAGCGTCCCCGCCACCCGCTTGCGCAGCGGCTCCAGCATCGGAAACCGCGCGTAGACCTCGCCGAGACGCGCGGCGGCGCGGCCGCGAACGCGCCGCACGTGCGCGCCGACCAGCAGGTTGTCCTCGACCGTCATCTCGCGAAACAGATTGCGCCCCTCGGGGACCAGTGCGAGCCCGCGCTCGACGATCTCGCGCGGCCGGCGCCCGTCGATCCGCTCGCCGTCGAAGACGATCTCGCCGGCGACCGGCCGCACGATCCCCATCAGGCTCTTGAGCGCGGTCGTCTTCCCGGCGCCGTTCCCGCCGATCACGCTGACGATCTCACCGGGCTCGACCGCGAACGAGACGCCGTGCAGCGCGCGGAAGTCGCCGTAGCCGGCTTCGAGCCCGGTGACGGTGAGCAGGCTCATCCGCCGATCCCCAGCGGCGCGCCGAGATACGCTTCGATCACGGCGGGGTCGGTCAGGATCGCCGCCGGGTCGCCCTCGGCGATGCGCCGTCCCGCGTCGAGGACCACGATGCGATGGGAGATGCGCATGACGAGCCGCATCACGTGCTCGATCCCCGCCACGGCCGCGATCCCGCGCTCGCTCAGGTGCAGCACGAACTCGGCCATCCCGTCCATCTCGGTCGGCGTCAGCCCGGCCATCACCTCGTCGAGCAGGAGCAGCTTCGGCCGCAGCGCGAGCGCGCGAGCGACCTCGAGGCGCTTGCGCTGCGTGAGGGTGAGCGACGACGCGGGCCGGTCGGCGTACGCGCCGAGGCCGACGAACCCGACCACGTCGCGCGCGTCGTTGCGCGCGCGTTCGATCGTGCGCGCGTGAACGAGCGCGCCGACGGCGACGTTGTCGACGACGCTCAGCCGGCCGAAGGGCCGCACGATCTGGTACGTCCGCGCCACGCCCGCGCGCGCGATCCGATGCGGCGCCCAGCCGACGATCGAGCGCCCGGCGAACCGGACGTCGCCGGCGTCGGGCCGCAGCACGCCGCTGATCACGTTGAAGAGCGTCGTCTTGCCGGCACCGTTGGGGCCGATGAGCGCAAGGATCTCCCCGTCCCGGACCTCGAGCGACACCTCGCTGAGCGCCTGCACGCCGCCGAATGCGATCGAAACGCCGTCGACGGCGAGCAGCGGCTCAGTCACGCGTTGCGCCTGGCCGCGAAGCGATCGGCGATCGCCGGCACGATCCCGCGCGGGAGCGCGATCAGCAGCGCGACCAGCAGGCCGCCGAAGATCATCAGGTAGATCTGCGGGAAGCGCGCCCAGAGCGCTTCGGAGATCTGCGTCATCACCAGACCGCCGATCAGCGGTCCCCAGACCGTGCCGAGTCCGCCCAGGATCGCCATCACGATCGACTGCAGATCGAGGCGCGACGAGAACACCGCGTCGGGCTCGATGTAGGTGAGGAAGAGCGCGTAGCCGCCGCCGAGCAGACCCGGGATCAGCGCGCTGAGCGCGAACGCCGTGATCTTCGCGCGCGTCGTATCGACGCCGAGCGTGCCGGCGACCTGCTCGTCCTCGCGCAGCGCCTGCAGCCGCAGCCCGAACGCGCTGCGGTCGATCCAGATCGTCAGCGCGATCGCGCCGGCGCAGATCGCGAGCGTCCAGTAGTACACTTCGGTGATCCCGGAACCGGGCGGCAGAAAGAGCCCGGAGCCCGAGCCGGTCGCGGGGATCGCGGTGACGAGCACGCGCACCATCTGCGCCATCCCGAACATCCCCATCGCGAAGAACGGCCCGCGCAGCCGGAGCATCACGTAGCCGAGCGGGATCGCGAGCGCGCAGGCCAGCACGCCGCCGGCGAACGCGGCCGGCATCCAGAACCAGTGCAGGTCGGCGACCAGCAATCCGGTCGCGTACGCGCCGACGCCGAAGAACGCGATCTGGCCGAACGAGAAGTAGCCCGCGTAGCCGGAGATGATGTTCCAGCCGTACGCCAGCCCGATCGAAAGCAACGTGATGTAGAGCAGGTTGATCGCGTAGCCGTTCAGCCGCAGCGGCGCCAGGATCAGCACGACGATCACGAGCGCGGCGAGCACAGCGGCGGCGCGCTTCACGCGGCGCGCCGTCCGCGCAGGCCGCCCGGCGCGAGGAGCAGCACCAGGATGAACAGCAGGTACGGCGCCGCCTCGGCGAGCGTCGCGCCGACGAAATAACTCGCGAACGACTCGGCAAGGCCGAGGACCAGCGCGCCGAGCACCGCTCCGGTGTAGTTGCCGAGCCCGCCGATGACGACGACCGCGAACGCGTTCACCGTGAACAGCACGCCTTGCTGGGCGTTGAGGTTGTAGAGAAAGCTCATCAGTGTTCCGGCCGCCGTCGCGACCGCCGTCCCGATCGCGAACGCCAGCGTGCGCACGCGGTCGACGTCGACGCCGCACGCCAGCGCGCCGTCCAGGTTCTGGCTCGTCGCGCGGATCGCGCGGCCCAGCGCCGTCGAGCGCAGCACGAACGCGAACGCGAGCGAGAGCACCACGGCCACCGCGAACGCGAGCAGCCGCGCCTGCGGGATCGAGATCGGTCCGAGCTGGAACGCCCCGGTGAGGTACGGCACCGAGACGAAGCGACCACCGAACGTCGCCAGCCCGGCGCCGGTGAGAAAGTACGAGAGCCCGAAGGTCAGCGTCAGCGACGAGGCTTCGGCCGAGGCGATCTCACCCGGCAAACGCCGCAGCAGCAGGTGGTGGATCAGCGCGCCCGCGACGAACCCGGCGACGATCGTCAGCGGGAGCAGCAGCAGCGGGTTGATCCCGGACTGCGCGAACTCGTACGCCGCGAAGACGGCGGCGAGCACGACGAAATCGCCATGCGCGAGGTTCACGACGCGCATCACGCCGAAGACGATGTTGAAGCCGAGTGCGGAGAGCGCCAGGACCCCGCCCAGCAGAACTCCGTTAATCGCGAGCTGGAGGAGGATCATGGATCCCGCTCATGCGCGCGAGCCCGTGGAAGAGCGCGGCGAAGTCTTCCTTGCCGTAGCCTAGCGCGCGCGTCGCGGTCAGCACTTCTCGGGTCGCAGCGGTGGTCGGGAGCGGCACGCTCATCTCACGGCCGAGTTCGAGCGCGAGGTCCAGGTCCTTCTGCATCATCCCGCAGTCGAACCACGCGTAGTCCGGCGGGTCGAGCGCAAACGGCGCGCGGTACTGCAGCATCGGCGAGGCGATCACGCTGTGCAGAAAGGTGTCGAACGCGACGCGCCGGTCGACGCCGGTTCGCTCGGCGAGCAGCACGCCTTCGCTGAAGGCCAGCATCTGCACCGCGAGCGAGAGGTTCACGCCGATCTTGAGCGCTTTCGCCTGGCCGACCTCGCCGACGTGCCGCACCTTCGGCCCGATCGCGAGCAGGATCGGTTCGGCACGTTCGAACGCCGCGCGGTCGCCCCCGACCATGATCAGCAGCTTCCCCTCGCGCAGCGTCAGGATGCTCCCCGAGACCGGCGCGTCGAGCATGTACGCGCCGAGCGAGCCGACCCGCTCCGCGACCTGCCGACTCGCCCGCGGGCTGACCGTGCTCATGTCGACATAGATCTTTCGCTCGGCGAGCCCGGCGAGGATTCCGTCGGCGCCGGAAGTGATTGCGTAAAGCGCCGCGTCGTCGGTGACCATGCTGAAGATCACGTCAGCCGCGACAGCCACCTCGCGGGGCGACTCGCACCACTGCAGTCCGCGCTCGATCAGCGGTTCTGCCTTCGACCTCGTGCGGTCGTTTCCATACAACTCGTGTCCGGCATCGAGCAGGCGACCGGAGACCCGGCTGCCCATCGCTCCCAACCCGACGAATCCAATCGCGCTCATCTTGTTCACCTCGTGGTTGCTTGTTCTCGACTCGGCTTCGACTCGCCGTCGCCTCGTGGCATGAAGCTGGAAGCTCCGAGCCACAGAGCAATGGAAGTCACTCCGCCTGGTCAGGCGGGGATGTGGGCGAACGTGTCCGGATGCGGACCGGTCCGGCCGACCTCGCCCTTGTCGAGCGCAGTGATCTTCGCGACGTCGTCCGCCTCGAGCTGGAAGTCAAAGAGCTCGAAGTTTTCCTTGATCCGCGCCGGCGTCGTGGACTTGGGGAACACGATGTTTCCGCGCTGGATGTGCCAGCGAAGCACCACCTGCGCTGGGGACTTGTCGAGTCTCTCGGCGATCGCGGTGATCTCCGGGTCGTCGAGCACGGCCCCCTGCGCGATCGGCGACCATGCCTCCGTGGCGATGTAGTGCGCCTCGCCATACCCGCGCACCTGCTCGTTGAGCAGATACGGGTGAAGCTCGATCTGGTTGACCGCCGGCGCTTGGTCGCTGGCGGAGGCCAGGCGCTCTAGATGCTCGACCTGGAAGTTGGAGACGCCGATCGAGCGGACGCGACCGTCGGCGCGGAGCTCCTCCAGCGTCTTCCACGTGGAGACGAAGTCGCCGCCGTACAGGGTCGGGAGCGGCCAATGGATCAGGAACAGGTCGACGTAGTCGAAGCCCAGCTCGCTGAGGGTTGTCTCGAACGCGCGGCGAGCGTCGTCAGGCCGGTGGTGGCCGTTGTTGAGCTTGCTGGTGATGAACACCTCCGCTCGGTCCAGGCCGGAGCCGCGTACGGCCTGCCCGACGCCGCGCTCGTTGCGGTACATCTGGGCGGTGTCGATGTGCCTGTAGCCCACCTCGAGTGCGGTGCTGACCGCCTCAGCAGTT
>Ga0208078_1000402_pt1 | contig 11469 bp, 9 predicted proteins | sample NGESurdeep072012_3_FD_184468 | JGI IMG/M metagenome (GOLD analysis project Ga0208078, IMG submission 184468) | Arctic peat soil microbial communities from Barrow, Alaska - NGEE Surface sample 53-2 deep-072012 (SPAdes) | ecosystem: Environmental > Terrestrial > Soil > Wetlands > Peat ...
CACGTATGACCCGCGCGCGAAGATCCTGAAGGCGTTGTGCCAGCGGCTGAATCCGAAGTTTTACGAGCTCGCTTCGAAAGTAGAGGAGACCGCCCTCGCCCTGCTCCACGAGGAGCACCCGGAGCGGCCGCAGGCAACCAACGTGGAGTTCTATTCGGCCGGCGTGCTGCAGGCGATCGGCCTGCCCACGGAATACTTTCCGCCGACCTTTGCCGTCTCACGCGTGGCCGGTTGGTCGGCTCACGTGCTCGAGCAGGGCTCTCACAACCGCCTCATCCGACCCCAGTCGGAGTACATCGGACCCGAACCTCGAAAACCGCTACCGCTCGCCGAGCGGTGATCGCCCGGTTCGACGCCCCGGCCCGCCGGAACTTGGGCGCCGCCGGTCTCGCCTGGTTTCTGCTCCTGGCCGGGGCGGTAACCACACTCTGGGTCTTCGCCCCCACCCGCCGAGACGCCCTCGACAGCGATCTGACCCTCGTCTTCATCGGGGCGCGGATCGGCCTCGAGCACGGTTGGAGCCACATCTATTCGCTCGACCTGCAGCACCAGATCTTCGCGCAGCTTCGGCCGGGCGCGCCCTTCGGGCAGTGAACGCCTCCGAAGTTCGGATACCGCACGCCCGGGTCATCGTCGCGATCGCCGCTCTCCTCGCATCGGTCGCGATCCTCTGGCTGACGCGGACCTTCACCTTCTATTTCGACGAATGGACCCTCATCCTCAGCGCGCCGGACTGGAGCTGGGCAACCTACCTGCAGCCCCTCAACGAGCACCCGGTGATGCTCACTCGCGCCATTTACGCCGCGCTGTTCGCGACCGTGGGACTGCACTCCTATCTCCCGTACATGGCGGTCCTGCTTGCGCTCCACGCCGCGAGCGTCGTGCTGCTTTTCGAAGTCGTCCGCAGGCGCGCGGGCGACCTTGTCGCGCTGGGCGCGGCTGCGCTGCTGCTGGTGCTGGGAGCCGGCTGGGAGAACCTGCTGTGGGCCATCGGGATCCAGTTCGTCGGCTCGGTGGCGTGCGGACTGGGAATGCTCCTCGCCCTGGAGGGACAGCCCGGCAGGCGCAACCTCCTCATCGCCGCCACGCTCCTGACCGCGTCGTTTATGTTCTCGGGCGTTTTCCTCTTCTTCGGGGTGGCCGCGGCGGTTCACCTCGCGACGACTTCCGGCAGGCGCCACGACCTCGTCTGGTTCGCGCCCGTCGCCGTCGCCGCCGGCGCCTGGTTCCTGGCGTTCGGACACAGCGGTGCGCCGACCAATCCCCCATCGCTTGGGGACATCGCCGCCCTGCCGCTCTATGTTGTCTGGGGCCTGGGCGCCAGCGCGGGAGGGCTGATCGGAGTGGGCGGCTTCGCCGGTTTGGCGGTCCTGGGCCTCGCCGGGCTGGCGGTTGCTTTCGGCTGGCGGCGCGTCGGGAGAGTTGATGGGTTTGGGCTGGGCATCGCGGCGGGCCTTGTCAGCTTCTATGCGGTGATCGGCGTCATCCGGGTGCAGCTCGGCTACCAGCAGTCGGGCGCGGGCCGCTACAACTACGTAGGCGCGGTCTTCTGGCTGTTGCTGCTGGCGGATGCCGCTCGAGGCCTGCCGTGGCGAGGGACCTGGCGGCCGGCCCTCGTCGCGTGCCTGTTTCTCGCGTGCTTCAGCAGCGGCGCGCTGCTGTTCGCGTACGCCGCCGGGAAGACGGTCCAGATGGAGCGCCAGGTCGCGGATCTTCAGGCGCTGTCCGCAGTACGAGGCAATCCGTGCTTGGATCCGAATGCCGCCGTGGACCTGCTGGTCATGCCCCAGATGACCAGCCCGGCGCTCTATTACCGGGCAGTCGATCGGTACGGCGACCCAACCTCATCCCTTCCGGTCGTCGATCGGTCCGACTTCGATCAGGCTCGAGCCAACCTGCTGACGGCCGGCTGCAAATCAAATCAGTAGGGCGCGGAGATGCCTCCAGTGGGCCGGCCGAGAGATTCGGTGTCCAGGGGCCCCTCCCATGCCTTCGTGATGGGGACCCCAGTGGACGCGCCGAGTAGCGCAGCGCGCGCATCCGTGGATGCGCAAGCGAGCAACGCAGGTCGCAAAAACGCAGATGGGCCGCATGGGCGCCGCAGATCCGGTCGGCATCGCTAGTGGCATCTCGGACTCCTACACTTAAAACAAATGCCCGCTGACGACTTCGACGTGCTGATCCTGGGGGGCGGAATGGGCGGCTACCCAGCCGCGATCCGCGCTTCCCAACTTGGTTTGAAGGTGGGGTTGGTCGAGGCCGACAAGCTCGGCGGCACCTGCCTTCATATCGGCTGCATCCCCACCAAAGTCCTGCTCGAGTCCTCGGAGCTCTACCACCGGATCTCGGCTCGCGGCCCCGAGTTCGGCGTCGACGCGGACAAGGTGCGCTTCGATTACGCCCGCATCGCAGCGCGCCGAGACGCCGTGGTGAGCCAGCTCTACAAGGGCGTCCAGTTCCTGATGAAGAAGAACAAGATCGAGGTCGTCGCCGGCAGCGGCCGGCTGCGCGACCGCAATACGCTCGAGATCGGAGCCAAGCAGCTTCGCGCCAAGAACCTGATCGTCGCGACCGGCTCAACCGTCCGCTCGCTGCCAGGCCTCGAGTTCGACGGCGAGCTGATCGTTTCGTCCGACAACGCCACGCTCTCGACGAAGGTTCCGGAGTCGATCTGCATCATCGGCGCCGGCGCTGTCGGGGTCGAGTTCGCGACGCTCTACAGCCAGCTCGGCGTCAAGGTCACGCTCCTCGAAGGCCTCGATCGATTGGTGCCGCTCGAGGATGAAGACATCTCCAAGGAGATGCTGTCCGCCTTCAAGAACGCGGGCATCGATTGCCGCGTCGGCGTGAAGGTGAAGGGCGCCAAAAAGGCCCGTGGCGGCGTGACCGTCGACACGGAGCAAGGCGATGTCTGGGCCCATCAGGTGCTAGTCGCCGTCGGCCGCTCACCACGATCCAAGGACATCGGCCTGGAGAAGGTCGGTGTGGAGACCCACGCGAATGGGTTCATCAAGGTCGACGAGTGGATGCACACGTCGGCAGAGGGCATACACGCGATCGGCGACGTGGTGGGCGGATTTCTGCTGGCTCATGCAGCGGCACACGAGGGCATGACCGCGGTCGAAGACATCGCCGGTCAGCGCGTCGCGCCGATGGACCAGGATCTCGTCACCCGCTGCACGTACTCGCATCCGCAAATCGCCTCCGTCGGCCTGACCGAGAAGCAGGCCAAGGAAAAAGGCCGCGAGGTCAAGATCGGCAAGTTTCCCTTCAGCGCTCTGGGGCGAGCGATCATCCATGGCGAGACGGGCGGCTTCGTCAAGCTCGTCGCCGATGCCAAGACAGGCCAGCTGCTTGGCGCACATATAGTCGGACCCAACGCGACCGAGCTCATCGCGGAGCCTGCGCTGACCCAGCTGTTCCAGGGCGACGCCTGGGAGATGGGTCGCAACATCCACCCGCACCCCACCCTCAGCGAAGCCGTTATGGAAGCAGCCCTCGCCGTCGATGGCCACGCGATCCACATCTGAGCGTCTGATGGCCACCACCGTGAAGACCAAGCGCCCGACCTTCAGCCCCGAGTGGCGTTTCCAGGAACCTGTCGCATGGCGCGACACCGACCTGGATGAGAAGACGCTCAAGACCTGGTTTAACTACATGCTGCTCGGCCGCCAGGTCGACTACAGGTTCCAGGTGTTGAACCGCCAGGGCCGCGCGCCCTTCATCATCTCGTGCGCGGGGCACGAGGCGGCGCAGATCGGCGTGAGCTGGGGGCTGAAGCCGAAGTACGACTGGGTGTCGCCCTACTACCGCGACGTGGTGCTGTGCCTGCGGATGGGCGTCACGCCGCTCGACCTGATGCTCTCGGTGCTGGCGAAACCGGCGGACCCTGCCTCAGGCGGCAAGCAGACGCCAGGCCACTTCTCCGACACGCGACTCAACATCACCTCTGGCGGCTCGCCGGTGGCGACACAGCTGGTTCGTGGGGCCGGGGTCGCATACGCGCTGAAGATGGACGGCACGGACAAGGTCCTGATGACCTGCTACGGCGAGGGCTCGGGGTCAGAGGGCGACGCGCACGAGGCCTTCAACTTCGCCGCGATCCACAAGGTGCCTGAGATCTTCATCTGCGAGAACAACGGCTTCGCGATCTCCACGCCATTCAAGAAGGAGTACGCGATCGAGTACGCGGCGCAGCGCGCGGCTGGCTACGGATTTCCCGGTGTGACTCTCGACGGGCGCGATCCCGTCACTGCCTACGTCGTCGCCAAGGAGGCGATCGCTCGCGCTCGGGCCGGACACGGCCCGACCCTCATCGAGTGCCTCGTAGACAGGCTTGGCGCGCACTCCTCGGAGGACGACCAGCGCCGGTACCGCACGCAGGAGGAGATCGAGCGCCTCGCGCTGTCGGATTGCCTGGAGCAGTTCAAGAAGCGGCTCCTCGACGAGGGAGTGTTGAGTGCCAAGGAGATCGCCGAGTACGAGGAGCGAGTCAAGGACGAGGTCGCCAAAGCGACCACCGAGGGGATGGCATCGCCCGACGCTCCCGCGGAGAACGCGCTGACGAACGTGTACGGACTCGACGTGCCGAAGGCGATCGATCCGCCAGAGGGCGTCGAGACCGAAGAGATGAACATGGTGTCCGCTCTTCGCTCAGCTCTGACGGAGGAGATGGAGCGCGACGAGCGGGTCATGGTCCTCGGCGAGGACGTCGGCAAGAAGGGCGGCGTGTTCCTGGTCACCGATGGGCTCTTCAACAAGTTTGGCGAGGCACGCGTCATCGACACGCCGCTCGCGGAATCGTCGATCGCCGGTGTCGCCCTCGGCCTTGCGCTCGCGGGCAAGCGGCCGGTGGCTGAGATGCAGTTCACCGACTTCGCTCACATGGCGTTCAACCAGATCACCAACGAGATCGCCAAGTTTCGATACCGCAGCGATGGCGACTGGTCGGTACCGATGGTCGTTCGCGCTCCGATGGGCGGCCACGCTCATGGCGCGCTTTACCACTCGCAGTCGATCGAGGCGCGGTTTGCCACGCCTGGTCTGAAGATCGTGATCCCCTCCACTCCCTACGAAGCCAAAGGCCTCCTCCTCGCGGCGATCCGCGACCCCGACCCCGTCCTTTTCTTTGAGCACAAGCGGCTGTATCGCATGTTCAAGGAGCAGGTGCCGAAGGGCGAGTACCTCATCCCGCTCCAGGTCGCGCGCACGGTGCGCGAAGGAACGGACATCTCGGTCTTCTGCTACGGCCTCATGGTCCATTACGCGATGGAGGCGGCCACGGCCCTCGATGCGGATGGCGTGAGTGTCGAAATCATCGACCTGCGCACTGTCTACCCGCTGGACCGCGAAGCGATCATCGCATCGGCTCGCAAGACCGGCAAATGCCTGGTCCTCTACGAGGACAACTTCAGCGTGTCGGTTGGATCGGAGATCGCGGCGCTCATCGCGGATGAGGCATGGCGATGGCTGGACGCGCCGGTGAAGCGGTTGGGCGGACTCGACGTGCCGTCGATGCCGTATGCCCCGGCGATGGAGGACCTCTTCATGCCGAACCCGGAGAAGATCGCCACAGCTTTGCGCGAGCTCGCGGCGTTCTGATGGCCGGCACCACCAAGCGCGTAGTGATGCCTCAGCTGGGGGAGTCGGTGCACGAAGGCACCATCTCGAAGTGGCTCGTGAAGCCTGGCGACAAGGTGGTCGAGTTCGAGCCCATGCTCGAGGTGGACACGGACAAGGTCAGCGCCGAGGTTCCCGCGCCAGTGACGGGAATCCTCAAGGAGATCCTCGCCAAGGAAGGCGAGACTGTCCAGGCGGGCGCGGAGATTGCGGTAGTGGAGGTCGGAGGGGACGGCGCGGCGCCCGAGCCCAAAGCGGCAGCGCCCGAGGCCGAACCGAAGGCCACCGTCCCGAAGAAAGCGCCAACCAATTCGGCGACGCAAGAAGCTCCTGCACCTTCCGAGCCGGTACCCGCTGCCAAGGCGGAATCACAAGCGGAGCCCAAGGCCGAGCCGGCCGCCGCCGCGACCGAACCACCTCCGGCCAAAGCGCCGGCGGCGAACCTGGAGACTGGTGAGCACCGCTATTCGCCGGCAGTCCAGATGGCCGCCTCGGAGCTGAAGGTCGACCTATCCAAGATCGACGGAACAGGCATCGGCGGCCGCGTCACCAAGAAGGACGTGCAGGATTTCGCCGCGTCGGCCAAAGCGGCTCCCGCAGCCAATGCCGCGATAGCGCCCGCCGCCCCAGCCGAGGGCGACCAGGTGATCCAGCTGACGCGCGTTCGGCGGCTTATCGCCGAGAACATGACCCGCAGCAAGACCACCATCCCTCACGCATGGCAGACGCAGGAAGCCGACATGTCAGGAGTGGTCGCCAATCGCAACGCGAACAAAGCCGCCTTCCAAGAGCAGGAAGGCTTCTCCCTGACCTACCTCCCCTACGTGATGGCGGCGACCGTGTCAGCTCTGCGCGAGCACCGAGAGGTCAACTCGACCTTCCACGAAACCGAGCTCATCGTTCACCGCGACATCAACCTTGGCGTCTCGGTTGGGCTCGAAGACACTCTGGTGGTGCCTGTCGTGCGACGCGCGGATGGCCTCTCAATCGCGGGCCTGGCCCGAGCCGTCAACGACATCGCCAACCGGGCCCGAACGAAGCAGCTGAAGGCGGACGACCTCGCGGGCGCCACTTTCACTGTCAACAACTCCGGAACCTTCGGAACTCTGTTCAGCTACTCGGTGATCAACCCGGGACAGGCCGGAATCCTGACGATGGAGGCGATCGTCGACAGGCCAGTCGCGGTGAAAGGCATGATCGGGATCAAGCCGATGATGTACCTCTGCTTCTCCTTCGACCACCGCGTGCTCGACGGCCTGCAGGCGGCGCGCTTCCTGGTCTCGTGCCGAAAGTGGCTCGAAGCCGTGACGGTCGAGTCCCCTATTTACTAATAGAGCTAGCTCCGCAGGGGTGGCCGGGTCCCCCGGCCATGACTTTGTTTCGCTGACTCCCACTCAGGGCGTGGAGAAACTAATTCGTAATTGGTCCCATCCCGGGAGTGAGAGCAGAGCCTGCGGCAAAGCCGCACGCTCGATGAGAGAGAACCGACTGGTTCTTTCTCATCTGTCGATGTCAATCGACAAGATGCTGATGAAGAAGCTCGCGAAAACGGTCTGGGTCCCGATCGCCAGCAGCAGCACCGCCGGGATCACCTCGCGCATTGTGAGCGACGGGTCGAGGTTGCCGAACCCGACCGATTGCCAGCTCGCGACAGCCAGCACGAGGCCCACGATTCCGGCCAGCACCATCAGCGCGCCGGCCAGGAGGCCCACCTCCAACGTTATGTACTTGAACAATTCCTCGAGCACGGGATGCGGAGGGTGGAAGCCCATCCGCACGGCAAAGATCTTTGTGAAGACCGCAAACAGCACGAGCTGGTAGCCGATCAAGGAGAGAAAGCCGGCGACCAGAAGCGTGTGGATGTCGAGCCGTACGCCCGCCACGTGCAGCGGCCCAGGCAGTAGCAGCGCCGACAGCGCCGCACCCACCGCAAAGAGCGCCAGCCCGGGGTACAGGAAAAGCCAACGTGGGCTGAACAGCAGCATGAAACGCAGGTGGCGCCAGCCGTCCCGCCAGGTCCTCAGGTGAGGCGGGCGGGACCGTCCGTCCGGCCGAAGGACCACGGCCACTTCGGTGATGCGCATCCCCTTCAGCGAGGCTTTGATCACCATCTCGCTCGCGAACTCCATGCCCGTGGCGCGCAGGCGCATCTTTTCGTATGCGTCCTTTTTGAAGGCCCGCAGGCCGCAATGCGTGTCGCCTACCGGCGCGTGGAAGAAGACGCGGCTGATGAATGTGAGGATGGGGTTGCCGATCCAGCGATGCGACCAGGGCATGGCGCCTGGCTCGATGCCGCCCATGAAGCGGTTCCCGACCACCAGGTCGTAGCCCTCCCGCAGCTTGTCGATGAGAGGGCCGATCGCCTCGAAGTCGTAGCTGTCGTCGGCGTCGCCCATGACGATGAATCGGCCTTGCGCCGCATCGATGCCGCCGATGAGCGCGCTCCCATAGCCCTTCCTCGGCACATCGACGACCCTTGCCCCGAGGTCTTTGGCGATCTGCTGGGAGCCGTCACTGCTGCCGTTATCGGCGACGATGACCTCAGCCGCCAAGCCTCCCTTCGCGATGGCGCTCTGCGCGTGGCGGATGCATTTGGCGAGCGTCTCGGCTTCGTTGAGGCAGGGCATCACTATCGACACCTCGACCGCGGTGGGTGTCGGTGAAGTGTGCTTGGGCGCGCGTTGGGCGACCGACATTTTCAGATCAGCCTAACGCCCGGGAAAAGAAATGACCCCGACGGATCGCCTCTTGAGTGCTGGTACCGGCCTTGCGGCCAATTCCTGCTCTCTCGAACGTGTCCCTCGGGGCCACGGCCAACACTAAGGGCGACCACTTCAAGGTGCAAGAGAAAAAATTAGTTCGCTGCCAACCAACGATTAATTGCTTGACAAGAAGCCTCCGAACAACACACACGGCAGGGTTGGCCGGGGTCCCCCCGGCCATGACTTTGTCCTTGATGCCACCGATGCGTGGCGAGGCGTCAGTCTTTGAAAAACAAGCCCTTCCATAGCCGGATTAAGAGCAGGCGCGCGCGTAGCGCCCGCCGATGAGGAGAACCACCGGGGGTTCCCTCTCATATTTTCACACACACGGCAGGGTTGGCCGGGGTCCCCCACGGCCATGACTTTGTCCCTGATGACACCCAGTCGCGGCGAGGAGAACCTCTTAAAGAAAAATCCCATCCATATACCGGAGGGAGAGCAGGCGCGCGCGAAGCGCCCGCCGATGAGGGGAACCACCGGGGGTTCCCTCTCATATTTTCAGTACAGGATGTTTTTTCCGCCGTCGACCACGACGTCCTGGCCGGTGATCATGTCGTTTTCCACGAACGCCATCACCGCCTGCGCGACGTGGTCCGTGGTTGCAACCGCGTTCAGCGGCGTGCTCGCTGCGGTCGCTGTCTCCTGCGAATCCGCCGCGCCTGCGTCAAATTGCCGCAGCCACCGCGTCGACACCAGGCCGGGCGACACCGAGTTCACGCGAACCTCGGGCGCGAGAGCAACTGCAAGTGCGCGGGTGAGCTGCAGCACTCCCGCCTTCGAGACGGCGTAGACGATCGATGACCCGGTCGCGAGGTGACCGGCGACGGATGCGATGTTAACGATCGTGCCGCCAGTCTTGCGAAGCTCAGGCGCCGCAGCCCGGCAGCAGTAGAAGGTTCCTTTCAGGTTCACCTTGAAAATCTCGTCCCAGACGTCGTCGGTGAGCGCCTCGAGGTCTGCGTGGGCGATGAACCGCGTAGTGCCTGCATTGTTGATCAGGACATCGAGGCGGCCGTAGCGATCGATTACGGCAGCGATCATCGCCTTGACCTCGCTTTCGTTGGAGACGTCGGCCTTGTGGGTCACCGCGTCTGGGCCGAGAACGATCAGCTCCGCTGCCGTCGCCCGCGCATCCTTGTCGGAGCGCGAATAGTTGACGACCACGGCTTTGGCCCCAGCCTTCGCCAGGCGCAGACAGACGGCGCGCCCGATACCAGTCCCGCCTCCGGTGACGATCGCGACCCGGCCGTGCAAGTCCATGCGAAACTAGAGCCTAAGCCATGTCCGTTAGTCTCAAGCGCGCTCACGCGGTAATCGATAGAGCCCTGACCAAAGCCGGTCAGCTCGGCATCAAGGTGACCGTTGCCATCGTTGACGAGGGTGGGCATCTCGTTGCACTCAGCCGGATGGATGGCGCTATGCCCCTCTCTCCTCAACTGGCGGAGGCGAAGGCGGTTGGCGCGGCGATGTTCCGGCGCGACGGTGAAGCCCTGGCGAAGATAGCCCAGGACCGGCCAGGTTTCTTCGACGCGGCTGACAGGCTGGTCCGTGTGCCACTCATACCGGGACTCGGGTCCGCGCTCATCGCGGAAAACGGGAATGTAGTCGGCGCTGTCGGGGTCAGCGGGGGCCGTCCGGACCAGGACCTCGAGTGCGCGGAGGCCGGGCTAAGCGAGCTCTAGCGTTCTCAGCGCTTCGTAGACAGTCCCAGTCCTGGTCAGTCGACTCGAGTACAGAACCAACTGATCGGCGCGCCACGGCCTAACGCGGGGCGGTACCGGTAGCTCCGGCAAACCTGCGCCTCCACGGGGTCGCGCGCGGGCCAGCGTCAGGTGCGCCGTGTATGGCCTGGGCTCGGCTGCCAGCCCGACCCGCAAGCACTCTTCTTCCACCTGCGACGCCAGCGCAGCTGCTTCCTCAGCCCCCTTTCGCAGTCCGAGCCATACCACCCGCGCGGCGCGACCGCGACCAAATGAACCGATGTCGCCCAGCTCGACGTCGAACGCCGCAAGCGATCGATGCGTCAAGGCACCGGCTACTGATTCGACCAGCCGCCGTTCGACGTTGCCGACGAAGCGAATCGTCAGATGGAGGTTGTCCTGCGGCGTCCATCGGAAGTCCGGCGCCACTTGCGAACAGGCATTGAGCAAGGGCGCGAGCTCTTCACGCTGCGGTTCAGGTACCGGCAGCCCGAAGAACGCCCGGACCCTCAGCGAACGCGGGTCTTCTTCTTCCAGTTCTCCTGGGCCCATTGGCTGGGGCGGGTTGGGCGCCAGCCGAAGCGCGCGCTGACGGAGTCGATGCCGTCGGCGATGTTATCGAGCTGCAGTGTGTTGATCTCGTCCGGGGTCACGATTGGGTTGGAGAGCATGGCCTCCATGACCATCGCGCCCGGGATGAGAAGCATCGTGGGGAGCTTCATCTTGGGCTTCTTGATCCCGCGAGCCTGGATGAACCAATCCAGCATGGATTCGAAGGTCACCACCTCCGGACCGCCGAGCTCAACGATCGTGCTGAGGAGCTCCGGCTTGCTGATGGCCTCCACCACGCAGCGGGCGGCGTCCTCGCGCAGGATCGGTTGGAACCTGGCCTGGCCGCTGCCGGGGATGACGATCACCGGCCCAAAGCTCGTTTGCTGCTCGAAGGCCTCAACGAAGCCACCCTCCTCCGCCAGCACGGCCGAGAAACGCAGGATGGTGCCGGCCACGCCCGACTTCGCGAGCTCCTGCTCGCCCATCCACCGCGACGTCAGGTACTTGTAGTGGGGATCCAGCCGGGCGCCGATCGCGCTCACGAGGAGGACCGACCTCACGCCTGCGGCCTTCGCCGCCTCGGCCATGATGCGCGGCCCGTCGACGTTGACCTCGAGGAAGGACTGCGGGCGGTTGCGGCGAACCGCCACCAGGCTGATGATGTGCTCCACGCCCTGGGCCGATTGCGCGAGGGCGGCGGGATTCAGCGCGTCGCCCACGACCACCTGGGCGCCGCGAATCTTGAAGCCGGCCGCCTTCATGGGATCCCGCACGAGGACCCTCAGCTGGTGGCCGGCATCGATCAGCTTGTGCGCGACGCCACGCCCAAAAAAGCC
>Ga0208078_1000403_pt1 | contig 11462 bp, 16 predicted proteins | sample NGESurdeep072012_3_FD_184468 | JGI IMG/M metagenome (GOLD analysis project Ga0208078, IMG submission 184468) | Arctic peat soil microbial communities from Barrow, Alaska - NGEE Surface sample 53-2 deep-072012 (SPAdes) | ecosystem: Environmental > Terrestrial > Soil > Wetlands > Peat ...
ACTGTCGTCAGCCTCCTGCTCGTGGGTGTGGTGGGCGTTTCGGCCACCTCAACCTCAGGAAAGGCCCAAACGACTAATGCGTTCAATTCCGCGGTGTCGGCGGTTTCCGGTCACTCCGACCAGACGGGCAACCAGAACAGCAGTACCGGCACGACCCTTACCAACAAAGCAAAAGAGAACAAAGACAAAGACAAAGACAAGGGCGACCACAAGTGCAAGCCGCCCAAGCACGAGGACGCGACGGGCGGCCATGAGCACCATAACTGTGGTGGCGACACCGACCACGATTCGGATTAGCCCCAGTCGCTGAGGCGTTGTCATAGCTATTTAGGCCTCCTTAGGCGGCTGGTTCATGCAGACTGACGTAGCGCCTGAGACAGTTCAGACGCAGGTCGAGAGAACGGTTGCCGGGTCGCCCCTCGCACGCTGGATTCTTGCCGTGGCGGTCTTCCTCATCCCGCTCTCATTCCTGCCAAACACTGTCGACGAGTTCGTCTTGCCGAAGCTCCTGCTTGCGAGGCTGCTCGTGATGGTGTTGACAGTCGTACTGGTCGCCGGCTGGTTGCGTCAGGGATCGGTTACCTGGAAGCGGACGGCGCTGGATCTGCCGCTGTTGGCGTTCATCGGTTCAGCGGCGATCTCGTCCATCTTCGCGCTGAACCGCAATGTCGCGATCTTCGGTGTCTATGACCGATGGGAAGGGCTCCTGACGATCGCCACCTACGCGCTCCTTTTTTGGCTGGCGGTCCAGCTGATGTCGGGGGAACGCGACGCCCGTTGGATGACGTGGAGCCTGCTCTTCAGTGGCTATCTGATTGCCGTGGTCGCTGTGCTGCAATCCGTACTCGGCGTGCTTGGCGCCGGGTACTTTGGACAATCGGGTGCCTACTTTCGCGCCGACGCCACGATGGCCCATCCGGACTTCCTGGGCATTTTCCTGGCGATGTTGCTGCCGATTGCCTTCGCCAAGCTCGTCAGCCGGCGGCCATTCCTGACTCGGCTGTTGGCCGCGAACCTTGTGATAGTGCTCTCCCTCGGCCTGCTGGCAACGTTCACTCGGTCCGCCTGGATCGGTGCCGTTGTAGGCATAGCCGTCGTGCTGGCTCTGCGTGGGGGACGGTTTCGCCCAATGCCGTTGATTGCTTTCGCAGCCGTGCTGGTGATTGGCTTTGCTGCTCTCGCCGGAATTGTGGCGGCGCGATCTTCGAGCGGCGGTATCGCCAACGCGATCTACTCGCGCATCGTCTCCAGTGTGGACCTGAGCTCCGGCAGCATTGCCGAGCGCTTGGCCGTCTGGAAGGACACGCCGGCGGTCATTGCCTCCCGGCCGGTTCTCGGCTACGGCCCCGACAACTTTGCCCTCGTGTTCCCACTGTTCCAGACCTCAAACCGCAATGCAGTGCTCTTCACCGACCCTCACGAGGAGGCGCTTGGTGTGCTGGCGACGCAGGGCGTTGTGGGGTTCCTCGCCTACCTGTGGATCCTGGTGGCGTTCGTGCGTGCGTTCTGGGCAGGCCGCCACCAGCGCGGCGCGGTTGCCCTGTTCGCCGGCTGGGTCGCTTATCAGGTTTCGATGCAGGTCGATTTCTCCTACATCCCGACCGCGGTGCCCTTCTGGCTCTTCGCTGCGGCAGCTGTGGTGACTTGGGCGCCCGACCTCAAATCGGCGCGGGTTGTGGCGTTCCCGCGTCGCGTCGCAATTCCAACGTTGGCGGCCGGCTCCTTGGCCCTGGCGGCCCTGGCCATCCCGGCCATCGTCTTGCCTTACCTCGCCGATGCCGACTACTACTATTCCCAGGCCGCTCCAACGCTCGCTGAGGCTCGCGCTGCGATCGCGCAAGCCCGGTCGTTTGCCCCGTACGAAGCTACCTACGCAGTCGAGGCCGGGAATGACGCGCTTAACCAGGACGCGAATGGCCTTCCGGCCCCCGATGCCGACTGGGCCGCTGCCCGCGAGGCATACGAGACCGCCGCCCGGTTGGGCAGTTATTTCCCTGAGACCTTCCAAAACCTCGCCATCGTCGACGAGCACCTCGGCGATCATGCCGCCGCATTGGCGGCCGCCCGTCGGGCGTTGTCGCTGGACCCCTACGACCCGGACAGCCGGGCGCTGCTGACGAAGCTTGGTGGATAGGTCTTCGCGACGGGGCCAGCTCGAGTAGCCAGGTCTCGTCGTCGCCGCCAAATTTCTTGGAGCGAGCCTGAAACGCCGAGTGGGGAGTGACTGTCCGGCTTCTCGCCGGCCCTGTCAGGGGCGGAAGATCAGCGAGTAGCCGCGCCCTGGCTTGTTGACGATATCGACGGGAATCGCAAGGTCGCCAAGGATCTTGCGAAGCCGCCTGATGTAGTTGCGTACCTCTTCAGGAAAGAGCGCCGGATCGGCCCAAGCCTGTCCAAGGATCTGCGTGGTCGTGAAGTACCGGTGGGGGTGACTCAGCAAGAACTGAAGTAGCTGGAACTCGCGCTTCGTCAGTGAGATGCCCTGGCCCTCATGCCTGATCATCCGCCCGGTCGGGTCGAGCCACAAGCCCTGAAGGTCCCAGATGCGCTTGTACCAGAGGTCGAGACGCCTCTGGTACCCCTGCATCTGATCGTCGATTATCTGTAGGTCGACCATCGCTGCTTTCCGAGCCTCCGGCCGCAGGGCCGCTACGTCCCGCTCGACTCGATCCAGCAAGCCCCGCTTGAACTCGAGCAGGTCGGCGTAAATGCTCATCCAGTGCCGGGCGTCTTCCCAGTGAGTGGTCTTGAGGTCCTCACCCTCGAGGGGACGCCCCGCCCGCACCCTGGTAGGAGGTGCCATTTCAGCCGATTCTAAGACAGCGATTGTTCTATGTGCAATGTCTCACGGAACAAAATTGGAATCGAGAAGGGAGCGTTTGTTGCTGAACTTCTTACGGCAAGGCCCGTACAACGTACGAAAGATGGCTAAAACTCTGAGCAAAAGGGATCGACCAGACGTGGATGCGGCGGAGCGCGGTGGCGACTGGACAAAGCGAATGGACGGCGAAGGCGTACCAGGCGATGCGAACCTGGTACAGGCCGTCTACTGGAGCGAGGTCTACACCGAGATCCTCGCGATGGAGGAGAAGGTGCTGGCGCGCATCCGCGAGCTGATGCTGACCCAATCGGATACAGCTCGACGCGAGGTCGAGCTCACTAACGTTCCTGTCGTTGTCGCCCAGGCCGAAAGGTTCCGCCAGCGCCTCGGTTATTGGGACGCGCGCGTGGCGGATCTGCAGCAGAGAGCCAAGTCGGCCTAGGAACCGCTCACTCGCCCAACTTGCAGATGAAGCGAATGATCGCCTCGATGCCTGTGTGGTAGTGGTCGATCGCCAGGTGCTCGTTCGGTGAGTGGACGGCGTCGTCAGCCTGCGGGATCCCGCTGATCATCAACGGCGCACCGACCGCCTCTTGAAAGTCCAGCGATACCGGGATCGAGCCACCGCTTCGAACAAGAGCTGTCTCCTTGCCGAAGGCCTCGCTATAAGCGGATCGGAGCGCGTTGGCAGCGGAGTGATTGACGTCGCACACTACAGGCGGGGCTGAGCCGAGTAGCTTGACCTTGATCTCCACTCCTGGAGTTGTGAGCGTGTTGACGTATTTCTCCAGGGACGACAGGATCGCCTTCCAGTCCTGGTCGGGTACCAGCCGCATGCTGACCTTTGCCATCGCACGTGCGGGAATCACAGTCTTCTCCCCGACGCCGGTGAATCCGCCGATGATGCCGTTGGCGTCCAGTGTCGGCCGGCTGCCGGTTCGCTCGATTCCGAGAAAACCTGGTTCACCCTCCAACGCACGCGCTCCCGACACCTTTTGAATCATTCGGACGTAGTGCTCGTCTTTCTTCTTCCAATCCGCCAACTCTTCGTCGCTGGGCCGGCGCACGTCGTCGTAAAAGCCCGGAATGGTGATGTGTCCATTGCGATCCTTGAGCTCCCCGAGGACAAGAGCCAGTGTGTTGATGGGGTTGGGCGCCACGCCGCCGTACATTCCGGAATGCAGGTCGACTGCGGCGCCGCTGGCATGAAGCTCCACATAAAGGATGCCGCGGAGAGCGGTGCCAAGGGTGGGGTTGTCGGCCTCGTCGAAGCCGCCATCCCAGATCAAGACCGAGTCCGTCTTGAGCTTTGAGCCGTTCGCGCGCAGGTATCGCTTCAAGGACTCGCCGCTGACCTCTTCCTCACCTTCGATCAGGAAGCGGAGGTTGACCGGTGGTCCGCCCGCGGCGAAGAGGTGCTCGACCGCCTTGAGGGTGGCCATGTGGTTGCCCTTGTTGTCGGCGCACCCTCGTGCGTAGAGGTGACCGTTGCGAACCTCAGGCTCGAAAGGTGGCGACTTCCATTCGTCCATTGGGTCGGGCGGCTGCACGTCGTAGTGGCCGTAGATGGTGAGGTGGGGTTTCCCTGGGCGTCCGTTCCAATCCGCGACCACCACCGGGTTGCCATCCTTGATGACGTCGACGATCTCGACCTTCATCCCCAGCGCGACCATGCGATCCCGCAGCCACTCCGCGTTGCGGATGCAGTCGTCCCGCCGTTCGGGCAAGGTGCTGACCGACGGGATACGAAGCTCTTCCACGAGGTCGGCGAGGTCGGCGTCGCGGGATGCCTTCGCCTTCGCCAGGGCGGCGTCTCTAAGGGCGTGTGTATTGGCCATTACGATCGCCCTCGCGAGCGCTCGATCTGCTTGGCGTGATCGTGCCCGTGGCTGGCATAGATGGTGAGCCAGTCCTCCACGGAGTAGCGGCTGCGCTCGCTGTGGGTTCCCGCCCTCAGCCAATCCTCTTCGGTGAGCCGCTCCAGGATCTGCGCCGTGGACTCGCGCGCCCAGCGCATCGCTTCGAGGGAAGGCTCGATCGGGCGATCGGATGTGAGCTTCTTGGCGAAGAGGACCTCGTCGTAGCCGCTGATCACGGGGCCGTCCTCGGCGACCAGTCTCCGGAGCCTGATTGCCGAGGTCATCTCGCTGTCGGCGAGGTGGTGAGCGATCATCCGGGGCGTCCACTCATCGCTGGCGGAGCGATCGAGCTCCTCGTCCGTCAGACCCTTAAGCGCCTCGACCACTGCGCTGTGCCCCTCCCGATACCGCCGGATCAAGGCCTTCCGTTCCTGAGCGTCCACAAACACCCTCCTGATTCAATCGCCGGCCGAGGTTGGAGCCGGCAACAGGAATCGAACCCGTAACCTGCTGTTTACAAAATCCACCCGACCCCTGCGCAGGGTATCCCGGGGCCTCCTAGCGTATTCGAGTGACCGCCCTGCGGCTCCTGGTGGCGCCGTGGAAGTCCCCGGCTTGGCTATATGACTTGGCTATATGGCCGAGATTACGCGCGATTACGTGGGCCTATTCTTTGGCCGGCGCTTCCTCGGACGTAGGAGGGACCGAGCACCTCGAAACACCTCCCTCACGACTGCTGGATTGGCTTCGGGAGGAACCTCTACATTGAGCCGCACGTCGCCAGCTCTCAGGCGGAATATGAGCGGCGTAGTCCTCTTAGGCTCCCGGAAGATGAGTCTGACAACAACGTCTTCAAGGGTCTTGAAGACCTGATTCCACACCTCAGGAGGCATGCTCAGGAAGGCATGCCGAACCAGGTCAAGAATTATCGCTGGCTGAGGAACCTCGGCGAACTGGTGATACCAGGTCACATAGACAGAAACCGGGATCGCCTCGAATGAAATGCGCGCCTCCTCGCGGTCGCGGTCATGGAACGCAAGCGAGTCAATGCCGATGATTGCCACCGGCTCGGGCGGGGCATCCTCGCCTACTTCCGTGATCCCGATACTCCACCCCCCTTTGGGCAGATCGGCGAGGACAGAATCCTCCGATTCCCCTAGTGGAATGTCGATGTCGGCCTCGCCATAGACTTCCCACTCGCCATCAGGTCGAGGGCGTAGCTCCAGACTCTTGGCCCGCCCGATCTGACGGGCACCGTGTTCGCTGAAGATGGGTCCGCCCGGGCGGAAGCTATCCACCATCTTTTGCAGCGCGTCGCGGGTGATGCGAATTCCACGCTGCGGCAGGAAATGAGTGGTCGCGATCACGCCGCCGGCGCGTAATGTCCGTGGCTTATCTGTCACGCGTGGTGAGTTTACGTTGGGTCGGCTCGAAAGCCTGGCTCTAAAGGAAGGGCGTGAGGGTAGGCACGACTTCGGTACGGACAAAGTCGCGCAGGGTCGTGAGCGTTTGAACGACAAATAGCGCGTTTGGCAGGGAAGGCTCAGCGAGCGTTAGATCGCGAGTGAAGTTCATTTGGAACTGTGAATTCAGCGCTGTGAAAATGGCTACTACGGATCCGTCGACTACCGGCCCCGAGTGTCCTGCCCGTTCCATGTGAAGGTGGCCGATGTGCGCGAATCCCGACGGACCTGCACCGATCCCGACGCCCCCCATCGCGTATGCGGTCAGGCTGAGTCTGCGGTGCTTGTCTATCCGGTCGAGTTCATGTATGACCCACAGCGGATGCTCGGAATAGGCGGCTTTGCGGTGGTACGGCTGAAGGGCTTTAATCGCATCACGAGCCTTCGGGTCAATCCCCTTGAGTTTGCTCCCGGCGGCACTGTCAAAGGAATGTGCGCCCCGCGTTTCGTCTGCAACGCCGATGATGACGAACTCAGAGGTCTCTTCTAGTTGGGCCGGGATGGTCTTGGGGCGATGGAACGCAACGGCGAGTTCCAGGGCGAGATGGTCAAGAGTGGCCCGCAACGCGTGAACGGCGTCCCCAACCATGAGGGCCAACTCAGGCGGAGGTGGCTTGCTGATGCGGGCGTGCACCACGGTGCGGCCGGTGCCGGCATTTGTCTGCGGAACGAGGGTGTACGCGTTAGTGCCAAGCCAAGCCTGTGTCAGTTGGCGCAGACCCTCGATGTGCTTGCTCGCCCAATCGAGCTTCCGCGAAAACGAGAGCGACACGATCCGCGCCTCCTCTGCTGCGACTCGCTCTTGTTCCTGGCGTGCCAGACGCCGTGCGCGATGTTCCGATTTGCGCGCTTTCTGTGTCTCTGTGCGCTTAATCGGCTTGCGTAGATGGGGGGCCATCGTCTACAACTTGCGCTGCTGTTCGGGCGCCTTATGACGCTTGAGCTTGTCGTAGATCCAAGCGCTTAGCAACGCCACTGCAACATCTATAGGCACCCTTTCCGCGTACTCCACGATGAAGTGGCTGACTTGACTGAACTCGGCGCTCCCCATTCCTTGTCCGGTTCTCACGCAACCGCACCTTGCAGGCCCTCCGTCAGCTCGTATGGTTCCGTGCCCAGATCGAGCCAGAGGTCGCCGCGGGTAAACCTGACATTTATGCGCTTGGTGCGCGTCGCTTTTCGCACCTACGCAGCGTAGATGAGCGCCGAGCGCGGTGACCAAGGAGAACGCTTGATTGGCCATTCACTGAGTCGGCGCCCTCATCGTCAGACTGGTGGGCGGAGTCCGAAAGCTCCCCCCTGACCGCTGCATCTACGGCGAGGTCCTGACCAACACCTTCGACTGAGCCGCTCCCGGCCGTAAGCGTGAAGACTCGCTATGTAATAGAGGGACCGGAGATTTAGGCCGTCTCCCTCATCCAGGCGCGGAGTGATTCACCCACGCGCCGAACTTCTTAGGAACCCCAACTTTCAGCCCTAGCACGCCCTCAAGGAGGAAACATACCTTGCGCGACCTCAACGACATCACCGTCGATTTACTTCGCTCCCGTGGGATCACCCAAGCTTTCGTCGCCCGCGAATCCCGCCTCCCCTACCAACGTCTTCAGCACGCGCTGGCGGGCGCTGGCTCGAGCCCGATGAACAGCATCGTCTGCTTAACACCCTGGCCCGGCTTGGACTGCTCGAGGCCGCCCGCGATCCAATGGCCACAGCAGGTCTCTGATGACGACCAACATCGTCGAGCTCGCTTTCCCGGCTCTCCTGACGATCAAGGACATCCAGCGCGTCTGTCAGTGCGGCCAACGCCAGGCATATGAGATCGCCCACGCAGCCGGCACCGTGCGACTCGGCAGGTCGTTGCGGGTGCGGCCGGAAGACCTCGCGGCCTACCTTGAACGAGTCGCCGTCCGTGGTGCCGCGTGAGCGCGCCTCGCCGCCTGCGGCCTTACACATCACTCCCGCAAGGCTTCCTGCGCCGCCCTGAAGTCATGCGCCTCGAGGCGCCAGCAAAGCTCCTGTTCTGGGCCATGACCGACCACGCCTGCGAGCAGCTCACGGACGGCCTGATCGAAGGCGTCGTGCTCCCCATGCTCTACGCAGTGACCGGCGCCGATGCCTCTGCGTTGGCAGAGCTGGCGGCAATCGTTCTCGACCTCCATGACGGCAACTACCAGCTCGTGGACTTCCTCGAGTACAGCCGCAGCCGCGAGGATCGAGAAGGCGCTCGGACCGCCGCCCGGGAGAAGAAGGCTCGGCACCGCAGGAGTGATGTCCCACGGGACGTCCCCCACCTGTCCCCCAGGGACACACCGGGGGACCTACCGGCACAGAGGGAGAGGGAGAGGGAACGTTAGAGGGCTCGTTAGAGAGTATCCAACCAAATAGTCCTGATCTAGTAAATCCCGGCCGGGGAGCAAACGTAACGCTCGACGGCCTGGACGGGGATGTGGGTGTTCTCGACCAAGCTCTCGAAGTCGAGCAGGTCACGGCCTGGGAGGAGCCGTTCGCCAAGCTGGTCTGATGGCCAAGCCGATTTCTTATGAAGCCGCCCATCGCATCCATCGTGCCGCGTTGGCAGGCAAGCCTTGTGAGCACTGCACACTCGAGGTCGCTTTGAAGCCCAATGTTCCAGCAGACAAGCTGCTCGTCGGGGCTGGGCGATATGCCGGCCTGCTTTACACCCTCGACAGCGCGTGGATGGTTCGACTCTGCGTTCGGCACCATCGACTGAGCGACAGTCGGCAACGTCGAATTCCCCGACCAGGGCAAGCCGCGTGAGCACTGCGACTCAGCGTCGTCACCGGGCCTTCTCCCCGGACGACCTCGCGAAGAAGCTGGCTCAGATCGACGCCTTCGTCAGCCCAAAGTTGCCGACGCCATTGCAAATATCATTTGGGTTCGACAAATATCGATCTATACAGCAGAACCCGAACTCGCCGAAGCTCCACAAATCGCGGCGCCATCATCGCGAGATAGGCGAGCATGTCGCTCGGCCCGAGTAGGGTCATAAAGGCACGCCGAGATCGCGCCGAGCTGTACCTGGAGCGTTTTCAATACTCAAACGGCCCGTCGGCCAGCGGTCCATCTGAGGGCCCCAGCAGACCGTCGACCCCAGGAATCACCGGCGTCTCTAGCAGCGCATTCGCAATTTTGCACAGGGTCGAGTTGGCCACCCGCTGGCCGTGGCGCGCTGCGGAGATGGTCGCAACACTTATTCCGGACGCCCTCGCCAGATCGGTGGCATTCCAGCCACGCCGGGCGAGCTCGCGCTCAAGCCGAGCCAGGTGCATGCGATTGGTCATCGAATTCCATCTCTTATAAACATTTGCTTGATAAGACCATTCTGAGTACTTTCCCAGCAAGTTCCCAGCAAATTCAGGTGATACGGTAGGATGCGCGGCAGGTCGCTCACTCCTTGACGCCCGTCGAGGGAGACCCCGCCGCCACAACTGGCTGAAGTGCCCAAAGATGCCAAGGTCGCATTCTTCTACGTCCAAGACAAATGCGCAACGCTGGAGATCGCCAGCGCGACGTTACAGCCGATTCTGAGCAAGCCGCAGATCGGGAACCACCCCCAGCCCCTTCCACGCCTCCTAGTTCCATTTCCGCTGAACGGGTCAACTCAAACGCATGACTCGCCGAGCCGGTACCGAGTCTTCTCGCCGGAGCAACTCGAAGAGCAAGTCGACAAGATCATGTCCCCGCCCCCCCTTACTACACTACTAGCGTGGGGACGGGATGGACCTACCTGATTGACTACGCCACTGCCATGCGAACTGTGCGCCTAGTTTTGCTCCTAGTCGCATTGACGGTAGTGGTCGGGAGTGCTTGGGCTTGGGTTATGCAGCCGGTGGAAGTCGTTGGCAGGGTGAATCAAACGCCCCATGCCACTGCGAGTCAAACGCCTCGAGTCGCCGTCGTCGTCGAACCTGGGTGCTCTACCGCTCTTGTACCTGGTGTTTGTCCCTTTAGGCCGATGGATACCCGCCTTGGCGGCGTTGTCCCGGGCGCGCCCGCGGGCGCCACCAGCGTCGTGCTCAATGTCACCGCAACCAGCACGACAGCTGGAAGCTTCCTCACCGTCTACCCAGCCGTTACCCTCTCGCCGACGCCGCTCCCGTTGTCAATGGACAGGCGCCGAACTCGATAATCGCGCCAAGCTGGTAGCAGTCACCTGGGCTCGACTCTCTGGCCATCCAGTGAAGCTGGCTGATGCTCGACGCGTGGCCCGCCTCCGCCTCAATCTTCCAGCCGTGCTCGGCACCCTTCAGACCATCTGGGATCGGCCACGGGGTATTGGTAGCTGCTGGAAGGATCTGAGAGCTGCGGAGGATGCTCTACCGCTGGCAGCGGTTATGAAAACAGCGAGTTCCGAGTTCAAATCCAGGCACCGCACGGTATAGCTATCGGGTGGGGAAGAGGGCCAATTCCTAATACGAAACGCGTGGAGCCGGCAACAGGAATCGAACCCGTAACCTGCTGTTTACAAAACAGCTGCTCTGCCAATTGAGCTATGCCGGCGTCCTCGGGAAGGGTAGCGGAACCCTTTTTGGAAGGGGGTGGACGGGTTAGTTCGAGTTCGAAAGCGGCCTCAACGGGGCCGGTCTCGGCGTTTCCCGGGGGACCCGAAAATGGATTGAAAGCGTCAGAGAATCCGGGGTCCTTCTGCCCCATGTAGGAATGGTCGGTCTTTGAGTCCACACCGGTGGATAGTAATTCACCTGAAAGGGGCCCCCGTGCAATCGCCCCAGCCCGTGAAAACGGGGGCGCCAGCGAGCGCCCCTTGGTTCAACTCGGGGCGCTCAGGAGGTCGTGGAGCGGCCGCGGACCAGACCGATCAGCCAGATCACGACCATTAGTCCCCATGTCTGAGGGCTTTGTACTCACCAACGGTGGGACCACCGGCACTAGACCAAAGTCACTTCCGCGCCCAAGGTTGTCCTTAGCAGGAGGTGTTGTATCGCAGCAGGAGGTGTTGTATCGCGATGAGAAGCACAAGCACCATTCGCAGAGTCAAGACATCAGGATCGGAAATCGCCCTGCATTGTGCACTCCGGTGGCACGCATGGCGACCTCGAACGCGATTACGACTGATCCGCCTGCTGCTCTCGCTGGAATCGGCAACTGAACAGAGCTAAGAAGCGCATCGCCCTGCTGCTTGAACGGCTCACCCGCGGTCCGAGCGGGTTTCACGGTGAACCTGAAGGAGATTGGAAATGAAGGACAAAGTTCGAGGCAAAACCGAAGAGATCAAGGGCAAGGTCACTGGCGACAAGGGACTTCAACTCAAAGGCAAAGCCCGCCAGAAGGTGGGCAGGG
>Ga0208078_1000404_pt1 | contig 11451 bp, 9 predicted proteins | sample NGESurdeep072012_3_FD_184468 | JGI IMG/M metagenome (GOLD analysis project Ga0208078, IMG submission 184468) | Arctic peat soil microbial communities from Barrow, Alaska - NGEE Surface sample 53-2 deep-072012 (SPAdes) | ecosystem: Environmental > Terrestrial > Soil > Wetlands > Peat ...
CGCCCTTGCCCTGCAGGCCCTTCAGGCCCGCCTCGAGCACCGTCCACTTGGAGCTGTCGACCATGATCGGCACTCGCGCGATCTCGGGCTCGGTGGCGATGAGGTTGAGGAAGCGGGTCATCGCCTCTTCCGAGTCGAGCAGGTCGGCGTCCATGTTGACGTCGATGAGGTTGGCGCCGCCGCGGACCTGGTCCAGCGCCACCGCCACGGCGCCCGTGTAATCGCCCGACTCGATGAGCCGGCGGAAGCGGGCGGAGCCGGTGACGTTGGTGCGCTCGCCGATCAGCACGAAGTTGGTGTCGGGGCCGATCTCGAACGGCTCGAGGCCGCTGAACCGGGTGCGGGCCGCGCGCTTCGGCACCTTCCTGGGGGGGATGTTCTCCACCGCCTTGCGGATCTGGCGGACGTGCTCGGGCCCGGTGCCGCAGCAGCCGCCCGCCGCGTTGAGGAATCCGCTCTCGGCAAACTCGCGCAGGAGCCGGCTGGTCATCGGCGGCTCCTCGTCGTAGCCGCCAAACGCGTTCGGCAGGCCCGCGTTCGGGTAGCAGATGACGTAGACGGGCGCGACCCGCGACAGGTCGGCTATGTACGGGCGCATCTCGGTGGCGCCGAGCGAGCAGTTGACACCGGCGGCGAACGGCTCCGCATGCTCGACCGAAGTCCAGAAGGCTTCGACCGTCTGGCCCGAGAGGTTGCGCCCGCTGCGGTCGACGATGGTGACGGACACGAAAAGGGGCAGCTCCGGCGCCACCTCCTTCACGGCGGCAATGGCGGCCTTGCCGTTGAGGGTGTCGAAGATCGTCTCGATGAGCAGGAAGTCGGCACCCCCCTCCTTGAGCGCGCTCGCCGCCTCCGCATATCCACGGCGCAGCTCGTCGAAGGTCACGTCCCGGTACGAGGGGTCGTCGACCTTGGGGGAGAGGGAGAGCGTGACGTTCGTCGGTCCCAACGAGCCGGCGACGAAGCGGTTCTCGTAGGCGTCGGCGGCCTTGCGCGCGAGCCGCGCCCCCTGGAGGTTCATCTCGTAAGCGAGGTCCGCCAGGCCGTAGTCGGCCTGGGAGACGGCGGTCGCTGTGAACGTGTTGGTGGTGATGATGTCCGCGCCCGCCTCGAGGTAGTCGAGGTGGACCCTGGTCACCATGTCGGGCTGGGAGAGGCACAGGATGTCGCTGTTGTTCTTCAGCGGCTTGGGGTGGTCGCGGAAGCGCTCCCCGCGGAACTCAGCGTCCGAAAGGCCTCGCTTCTGGAGCATGACGCCCATCGAGCCGTCGAAGATGACGATCCGCTGCTTGAACAGCCGATCGAGGCGCTTGTGGACAGAAGGGGCGGTTGGCATGGACCCTTAAGAGTACAAAGGCGCCTGGCTCAGCTTCCGACTGGGCTCCACACTTGGAACCGGCCGTCGTCGTAGAGGATGCGCCGACCGCTGTTCGGCAGGGTATCCAATGCGGCCTGGCGCTTGATGGGATCGGTCGGACCGCTGATGTACGGGTGATGGTCGATGACCACGTAGCACGTGCCATCGAGCCTGTCCGGGAAGTCGTTGATGGTGTGGCGGTTCGCAAACCACACCGCCAACCCGTCGTCGGCCGACACCGGCGCATTCGGGGGGATCATGGCGGTGGCGGTCTGCAGCTCAGCCACGGTGTTGGGCCACGTGTAAACGGCGGGGTCGGACTGGAACATGGGCGGAAGCCGGCCCGTTCCCCACGCGAGAAGCAGCGGCGCCACCATCGCCGCCACCGCCGTCGCCGGTCGGATTGATCGCATCTGGAGGAACTTGCGCGCTCCGACTCCCCCGGCGGCGATGAGCGGGAAAAGCAGGATCAGCACGTAGTGCAGGTGGAGGAAGTTCTGCGGGTTGTGGCCGCTCAACACGTCCGCCAGGTAGGGCGGAATGACCAGCAGCAGCCATCGTGGCGCGAGCAGCGGCAGCGCGAACATCCCCGCGATGATCGCCGCCACCACCAGCAGAGCCGTTGGGCGGAAGAGCGCCTCCAGCACCGTGGTGACGGTGGCGGGCAACGTGGGATCCAGCCCGATCAGCCAGCGGTAATAGACGAAATCGGTGTAGCCGCCGTTGCGGATGCGCTGCTGGATGACACCGAAGACGAACAGGAACCAGGCGCCGGCGAGATACACGATGAACCGCCAGTGTTTTTTGACCGCGGGTGCTCCATACGCCGACATCAGGAGCCCGATCACGCCGATCGTATAGACCTGGTCTTCTTTGCAGCTGAGGACCAGCAGGCAGAAGACCCACATCGCGACGCGGTGGCCGCGTATCCCCGCCCAGGCGGCAAGCAGCGCTAGCGGGAGCGCCAGGTTCTCCGGGTGGAAGAAGTCGCGTGCCGTCTCCTGGATGGCGGCCCAAAAGGGGATCGGCGCCGACAAGGCCATCGCCAGCCAGGGGGACTCGCGCCGGTCGTCAGGCAGCATCGCCCGGAAGAAGAGGTAGCCGGCGGGCGCGGTGGCCGCGAGCCCTGCGGCGGAGAAGATGAGCGTCACCGCAGGGTTGGCCCACACCTTCTCGACTGCCGCCAGGACCACGAATATCAGCTCGAAATGGATGCCCAGGAAATTGGCGCGCTGGAAGCTCGTGTAGAAGCCCTGACCCACCGACACGTTCCAGATCACGTGCTGGTTGATCGCCACGTCCCACGCCGAGGCGGTCATCCCATACAGCCGGACCAGCTCGGTATCAAGGATCCAGGCGAAGGCGATCGCGGCGCCCACCAGCGGGATGGCGATCATCCACCTCGCGGTCGCCCGCTTCTCTGTTCGGTCTTGCACGCTCAACCCCCGGCCGGGCTCCACACCTGGAAGCGGCCGTCGTCGACAAGAAGCCGGCGACCGGTGGCGAGCATGCGCCCGCTCGAGTGGCGGGCGGCTTCACCCGGGTCGTAGCGGAGCGTCCAATCCTGGAGGTCGACGACCACGTAGCGGTCAGGCAGGAGCGGCTCCGGGATCTGCGCGATGAGGGTCCGGTCGCTGAGCCAGACGTCGGTGCCGTCGTCGGCGTAGACGGGGGCGCCGGCTGGGATCACCCTGGTCGCGGCCAGCAAACGATCTGCCGCGGGCGGGCGTGCATAGAGCCACGGATCGGCGCCGAGCGACGGCGGCAGCCGGCCTCCCGCGAAGCCGATGAGGAGAGCGGGCACGACCCCCAGGAGGAGCGCCGGCGCGGGCAGCCACGTTGGGATCGTCCGCTCCTCCAGGAGCCGGCGCGCGCCGAAGCCGGCGGCGACGACCAGCGGAAACATGATCAGCATCACGTAGTGCAGCTGGAACTTCTCCATCACGTCGTTGCTGCTCAGGAGGTTTGCAACCAGTGGTGGCGCGGCGAGAAGGAGCCAGCGAGGCGCCAGCAGCGGGAGGCCGAGGAGGCTGGCGAGCAGGCCGGCCACCGCCAACCATGCATCGGGGCGAAGTAGGGATCTGGTCAGGATGTTGGGACGGCCCGGGTCGATCATCCATGCGTAGTAGGCGAAATCAGGGGAGTAGCCGCCCCTGCGGATGAAGAGCTCGACCACGCCGGCTCCGACCAGGAGCCAGGCCACCGCAAGGATCATCACCGCCCGGCCCTGGTTCCTCATGGCGGGGGTGCCGAGCCGCCAGACCACGAGTCCGATCAGGAAGGCGATGTACGTCTGGTCCTCCTTGATGCTGAGGACGAGCACCACCAGCGCCCAGAGCAGCGCACGTTTCTGGCGCAGGCCGGCCCACAACGCCAGCATCGCCATCGCCAGCGCCATCGTCTCCGGGTGGAACTGGTCGCGGGCCGCCTCCTGGGTGGAGGCCCAGAAAGGCATCGGGGCGGCCAGGGCGAGGGCCAGCCACGTGCGGCCGGGTCGGTCGGGCAAGAGGGCGCGAAGCATGAGGAAGGCGGCGGGGGCGGTGGCGGCGAGGCCGGCGGCGGCGAAGATCAGGGGCACGGCCGGATGCGGCCACAGACGTTCGACCGCCGCGATCGGTAGCAGGACGAGCTCGAGGTGAATGCCCAGGAAGTTCGCGCCCTGCTCGTAGCTGCTCGCCCAGCCGTGGCCGCCGGCGAGGCTCCAGATGAGCTGCTGGCCCTGTGCCGTGTCCCAGGACGGCGCCGTCAAGCCGTAGAGGCGCTGCAGCTGGGTGCGGAGTATCCAGGCGAAGGCGACCAGCGAGCTGAGCGCCAGGATGAGGGCTGGGACGAGCGCCGGCCAGGCCGTCGACATCGGGGCGCTGCGCAACCGCGCCGGCGCTGTTTGCAGCTCCACGGTGCCAAGGGTAGCCGGGACCCATGGTCGTGGTCGTCGGGCGCCATGGTTGCGTTGTAGGAAAGTACTTGCCTACGGGAATGGTGGATCCGAGGGGGCTCGAACCCCTGACCTCGTGAGTGCGATTCACGCGCTCTCCCAACTGAGCTACGGACCCACATGTGGCGCCGGCCGCGCCGCCTTGGGCGGAAGGGCCAGTATAGCCGCGCTCCGATCGCGATTCCGTCCCCGGAACAGGGGCCGCGGCTGCCCGGTTCCTATACTCGCGCAATGGCCTTTCTCTTCAAGGGTAAAAGGGTGCCGGACGGTGTGGATCCGGCGCGCTTGCCGCCCGGCCAGACCCTCACCGCGCCCGACCGGTGGCCCCTCCTGCACTTCGGTCCGGTGCCCACGACCAACATCGCAACGTGGGACTTCAAGGTGTTCGGCGCCGTCGAGAACGCCATCACCCTCGACTACGGCGAGGTGCGCGCTCTGCCCTCCAAGGACGTGGTCGGAGACATCCACTGCGTCACCGCTTGGAGCCGCCTGGGCGACACGTGGACGGGCGTCCCGATCAGGGAGATCCTCGAGCGCGTCAAGCCGAAGCCAGAGGCGAAGTACGTGATGGCGCACTCGGAGCACGGGTACACGACGTCGCTCCCGCTGGATGTGCTGGACAACGAGCACAACCTCCTCTGCTACGGGTGGAACGGCCAGGATCTGACCCCCGACCACGGATGGCCGCTGCGCCTATTCGTGCCCTCGAAGTATTTCTGGAAGTCGGCGAAGTGGCTGCGCGGGCTAGAGTTCATGGAGCGCAACCGACTCGGTTTCTGGGAGCAGCGTGGGTACCACGATGAGGCCGACCCGTTCAAGGAGCAAAGGTACTGGTAGCGCGTACAGCTAGTCACAGTGCGGTGGCCAGGCCTCCGGTCGTGACCTTCACCAGCGATTTCGGTTCGGGCTCGCCGCTGGTGGCGGCCATGAAGGGCGTGGTGCTTGCTGGGTGCCCTAACGCGGTGCTGGTGGACGTGAGCCACGAGGTTCCCCGTTTCGACGTCTTCGCCGGCGCGTTCATGCTCTTCGCGGGCACGCGTCATTTCAGCTCCGGCTCGGTGCACCTCGTGGTCGTGGACCCCGGTGTCGGCAGCGCACGCCGGAGGCTGGCGATTCGGGCCGGCGGCCGTTACTACGTCGGTCCGGACAACGGCCTGTTCGCGATCGTCATCGAGGAGGTCGGGATGCAGCAGGCGGTGGAGCTCGCGCCGCGACCCGGCGTCTCGCCGACCTTCGAAGGCCGCGACGTCTTCGCTCCGGCGGCGGCCGCGCTGGCGTCGGGCGTGCCGCTCGAGTCGCTGGGGCATCCGACCGATCCGCCGCAGATGCTCGACTCGACGCCTCGTGTGCTGTGGACCGACGGATTCGGCAACCTGGTCACGAACCTCAAGCCACCCGTGCGGCGGATGCGCATTCACAACCACGACATCACTGCGTTCGCGACCACGTACGCGGAGGCGCGGCCGAACGAGCCGTTCGTGTACATCGGGAGCATGGGTTACCTGGAGGTTGGCGTGCGCGAGGCCCGAGCCGACCGTCTGCTAGGCGCCCGGGCCGGGATGAAGGTGGAGCTGATCTGAGCCGGCCTTAACAGGCTGGGTTGGCGATCGCCGGCCGGCGTCCTACCGTGGCCTCCGTCATGGCTCGTTTCTTATGTCTGTCGCTGGCCGTATGCGTTTTGGCGTGCTCGGGCCCCCCTCCCGCGGCGCCGATCGCCAGGGCCGCGCAGGTGCCTGCGGGCTCGGGGCGCCCCGAGCCCGTTCGGCTGTGGCAGGACGCGAGCATCTTCACGCTGGTCGGCGGGCTGATCGAGTCGGCGCGGCGCCGGGTGCTGGTGGAGGTGTACGAGTTGGGCCGGCCCGACCTGGTCCTTCTGCTGGGTGCTCGCCGTGCACGAGGTGTCGATGTTCGCGTGATCACCGACCCGACGGTGGTTGCGAGCCGGCACTCGGCCGAGTGGCTGGACGGGCTTGGCGTGCCGGAGCGCGTCTACCCGGTCGACGACGGCCGCCATCAGATCGACCACGTGAAGCTCCTGATCGCCGATGGCGAGGCGGTGGTTGGAGGCATGAACTGGGGCGCACACAGCGACCGCAACCACGATTACGTGCTCGAGACCCGGATTCCCGCCGAGATCGAGCGGCTTTTGCGCGTCTTCGAGCAGGACTGGGCGCTTGCTGGAGGCAGGCCCGCGCCGCTGGCCCCGATCAACGCCGAGGTCGCCCAGACCGCACCGGGCGAGGAGATCCGGACCATGCTCGAGTCGGCGCTTGGAGCGGCTCGCGAGCGAGTGTGGGCGGAGGTCTTCACGCTCACCGACCCCAACGTCATCGCACAGCTCGCCATCGCATACCGGCGCGGGGTCGACGTGCGGGTGCTGCTCGACCCCAACCAGCCGTACAACCGGCGCGGGTATGCGGTGCTGAAGGCGAGCGGAGTCGATGTTCGCTGGTACCCGATCCCGCGGGGCACGCTGCTGCACGCGAAGATTGGGCTGTTCGACGGCCGGCTGGTGCTGGGGTCGGCAAACTGGACCCTTAGCGGGCTGGGGGTGAACCATGAGTTGGACATCGAAACGCAGGACCCACACGCCGTGGCGGCGTACGGGGCCCGGTTCGAGTCCGACTGGTCGCGATCGGCGGCCGGCTAGGTGATCGGGCTGAGGTCGTCGATCGCGGTCCGAGTCGGGAAACCGATCCCCTTATGACTGGGGCGGCGGTCCTGAGGAGCCCGTGGGCGGCGGTCCCGAGCCGGCGGCGGGCGGCGTGCCCGATCCGGACGAGCCTGAGGGGGGCGTGTTGCCGAAGTTGACCTGCGGCACGGCGCGGTCGCCCTCGTCGGCCTGGAAGAAGCCGAAGGCCTTGAAGCCCAGGACGCCGGCGATGAGCGAGGTCGGGAGGGTCTGCAGCTTGATGTTGTAGTCACGGACGTTGCCGTTGTAGAAGCGGCGCGAGAACTCGATCTTGTCCTCGGTCGCGGTCAGCTGCTCCTGGAGGTTGGTGAAGGCGGTGATCGCCTTGAGGTCGGGGTAGTTCTCGGATACCGCGAACAGGCTGCGCAGGCTCTGGCTGAGCATGTTCTCAGCCGCGCCGATCTTGGCCGGGTCGCCGGTGGCGCCTGCCGCAACCGCGCCGGCCCGGGCGTTGGTGACCGCCTCCAGGGTGCCGCGCTCGTGTCCCATGTAGCCCTGGGCCGTCTGGACCAGGTTGGGAATGAGGTCGTGGCGCCGCTTCAGCTCGACGTCGATCTCGGACCATGCCTCCTGCGTGCGGTTGCGCGCGGCAACCAGCCCGTTGTAGGTGAAGACCAGCCATAGAAGGACCAGGACGACGATCGCAACGACAACCCAACCCATCAGGAAATCATCCTACGCGTGGGCGCGCCGAGCCCAGCGGGTCTTCTTCAGCATCTTCTTGTGTTTGTGCTTGCGCATCTTCTTGCGCCGCTTCTTGATTACAGAGCCCAATCCAACTCCCAGACGTGCGTGATCTTAAAAGGGGGTCCCAGACCTCACGAGTGGTGCGCCCTGCGCGCGCCCGGCCGAGGCCTCAGGAATCATACCGCAAGCCGGTTTGGCCCCGTCCGAGCCTAAACTCGATCCCGATGCACTTCACCGACGCCCACGAGGAGCTGCGCCTCCACATCCGCAAGTTCCTCGAGAAGGAGGTCCAGCCCCATCTCGAAGAGTGGGAGGAGAAGACCTTCCCGGACTCGATCTTCCGACGCTTTGGAGAGCTGGGCTTCCTCGGCCTGCGCTACCCGCCCGAATACGGCGGCCAGGGTGGGGACTACTTCTCGGCGGTCGTCCTGTCCGAGGAGATGGCTCGAGCCGGTTGCGGCGGCCTGGGCATGGCCGTGGCCGTCCAGGCGGAGATGGCCACGCCCCCGGTGTTCAAGTTCGGCTCAGAAGACCAGAAACGAAAGTGGCTCGTCCCTGCGATACGGGGCGAGCAGATCGCCGCGCTCGCCATCACCGAGCCCGACGCAGGGTCCGACGTCGCCGGCATCAGCACTGTGGCCCGCCGCGATGGCGACCACTTCGTCGTCAACGGCCGCAAGATCTTCATCACCAACGGAGCCCGCTGCCAGTGGGTGCTGGTCGTCACCAAGACCGACCGGGAGCGCGGCCACAGCGGTTTCAACCTTCTCCTCATCGAGAAGGGCACGCCGGGCTTCGAGGTGACCAGGACCCTCAAGAAACTGGGCATGCACTCATCGGACACGGCGGAGCTGCTGTTCGAGGACTGCCGCGTGCCGGTCGGCAACCTCATCGGGGAGGAGGGCGAGGGCTTCAAGAACCTGATGTGGGAGCTGCAGGGCGAGCGCATGATCGCGGCGGCGGGCGCGATCGCGGGGGCCACGCGCGTGTTCGAGTACACGATGGAGTACGCGCGCAACCGCATGGCCTTCGGGAAGCCGATCTCGCAGTTCCAGGTGATCAAGCACAAGCTCGTCGACATGGGCACCAAGATCGCGGCCGTCCAATCCCTCGTGTACCAGACGGCCAAGCAGTGGGACGACGGTGAGTACCCGGTGCGGGAGATCTCCCAATCGAAGCTGCTTGCGACCCAGCTTGCGTGCGAGGTGGCCGACGAAGCCATCCAGATCCTGGGCGGCCATGGCTACATGAGCGAGTTCCCGGTCGAGCGGGCCTGGCGCGACGCCCGCCTGGCGCGGATTGGCGCCGGGACCGACGAGATCATGAAGGAGATCATCGCCAAGACCTACGGTTTGTGATGACCCCACGAAATCTGCGATTTCGCGAGGACCCCCGATGACGCCGCGAGCAATGCTCTTCGCGGGTTGCGAACCGGAGGTGGCCGCGGGGCCTGATGGCCGGATCCTGGCCGCCGGCGCCGGGGCCCGCGCGGCGGCCGGCCGTGGTGCAGAGGTGGTCCGCCTTCGCGGCCGTGCGCTGCCGGGCCTGATCGACGCGCACATCCATCTCGAGGGCCTGGCCGACCGGCACCTGACCCTCGAGCTCACCGGCACGGCGAGCCTCGAAGAGGCGCTGACGCGGGTCGAGGCCTGGGCCGCGCGGCTGCCAGACGACGGCTGGGTGGTCGGCTCGGGCTGGTACAACGACGCGTGGCCGAACCCCGCGTTCCCGACCCGACGGCAACTCGATGTGGCCGCCGGCGGGCGGCCGGTCTACCTCCGGCGCAAGGACGGCCATTCCGCCTGGGTTTCGAGCGCGGCCCTTCAGCTCGGGGGCATCGACACGGCGACCGCCGACCCCGCGGGAGGCGTGATCGATCGCGATGGGCGCGGCAGGTCGACCGGGATCCTGCGCGAGACGGCGATGCACGCCGTGTCCGGCATCGTGCCGCGCGCCACTGACGCGGACTTCGATGCCGCGATGGCGCAGGCTTTGGCCGCGCTGGCCGAAATGGGCGTCACCTCCGTTCATTCGATGGACAGCGCGCGGGGGTTCGCCGCCCTCCAGCGCCTGCATTCGAAGGATCATCTGAAGGTTCGCGTCACCTACAACCTGCCGCTCGCCGACCTGCACCACGCCGAGCGGATGGGGGTGCGGTCCGGCTGGGGCGACGAGTATCTGCGGATCTGGGGCGTGAAGGCATTCCTCGACGGATCGCTGGGCAGTCGCACAGCAGAAATGCTCGATGGGTCCGGCACCGCGCGCCTCTCGCAGGCCGACCTCGTTGACATGATCGATCGCTGTGCCCGCGCCGAGCTCAACGTCTGCCTCCACGCGATCGGCGACGGCGCCGTGAGGCGAGCGCTCGATGCCCTCGCTCGGCGGCGCGACGCGTGGCGCCACTGGCGCCCGCGCATCGAGCACGCGCAGTGCGTCGATCCGAAAGACTTGCCGCGATTCGCGCGCTACGGGGTGATCGCGTCGATGCAGCCGATCCACGCCGTGGCCGACAGGGAGCTGGCCGACCGGTACTGGCCGCGGGTCACGGCGCACTCGTACGCGTGGGGCTCCCTCGAGCGAGCCGGAGCGAGGCTTGCGTTCGGCTCGGACGCCCCTGTGGAGACGGCCGACCCGATGCTCGGCATCGACGCGGCGAGCGCATGGCGGCGGCGCGCTGCGTGGCACCCGGAGCTGGCAATCTCGCGAGCGAAGGCCCTGCGCGCGTACACCGCCGGCGCCGCGTACGCGGTCGGCATGGAACAACACCTGGGCTCGCTCCGCCTGGGAAAGTTGTGCGACATCACGGTCGTGGACGAGGGGCGCGTGACGGCGACCATCGTCGGGGGAAAGGTCAGCTGGAAGCGAAAGCCTCGCTGAGCTTGGCCGCGGTCTGCAGCAGGTGCTCGTTGACCACCTTCACCTCGCCGAGCACGGGCATGAAGTTGGTGTCGCCGTTCCAGCGCGGCACGACGTGAAGATGGACGTGGTCGGGGATTCCCGCGCCGGCCACGCGGCCCTGGTTGGCGCCGATGTTGAAACCCTCCGGCTTCAACGAGCTTTTGAGGACCGTGATGGTTCGCCTCAGCGCGCGCATGAGGTCGGCGGTCTGCGCGTCGTCGAGGTCTTCGAGCCCGGCCAGGTGCGCCTGTGGCGCCACCATCGCGTGGCCGGGGTTGTAGGGAAACTTGTTCAGAAGCACGATCGCGCCCTGGGGACGCCAGACGACAAGTGCGGCGTCCTTGTCATCGGGGTGCTCGATGACGCGACAGAAGAGGCAGCCGGGCCGCGGCTCCTCGGTGATGTACTCCATGCGCCACGGCGCCCACAGTCGCTCCATTGATCTACGTCCTCTTCTTTGTGGGGGTGACGGCGGTCTGGGGATGGACCTTCGTTCTTGTCAAGAACGCGATCTCACAATATCCGACGCTGCCCTTTTTGCAGCTGCGTTTCCTGCTCGCGTTTCTGGTGATGGTCATTCTGGTTCGGCGGCTGCCCACGCGCAAGGAGCTCCTGGTCGGGCTCCTCGCCGGATCGGTGCTGGCGGCGGGCTATCTGACGCAGACGGTCGGCCTCACCCTGATCACGCCAGGGAACGCCGGGCTGATCACCGGACTATTGGTGTTGTTCACGCCGCTGATCGACCGCATCTTCGGGGTGCCGCTGCGGCGCCGGACGATCATCGCGGTGATCGTCGCCGTGGTCGGGATCGGGATGCTCACCGGAGGGCCGTCCGGTTTCGGCATCGGCGACATCCTGGTTGTGGCCTGCGCCGTGCTCTTC
>Ga0208078_1000405_pt1 | contig 11419 bp, 10 predicted proteins | sample NGESurdeep072012_3_FD_184468 | JGI IMG/M metagenome (GOLD analysis project Ga0208078, IMG submission 184468) | Arctic peat soil microbial communities from Barrow, Alaska - NGEE Surface sample 53-2 deep-072012 (SPAdes) | ecosystem: Environmental > Terrestrial > Soil > Wetlands > Peat ...
TGGTGTCGCAATATTCCAGAAGGAAACGCGCGGCGGTGATCCGCTCCGCGACGAGCTGGACGAATTGCCGGGAAGGCGTGGTGATGGTGCGCTCGCGCAACAAAGCGGTGCGCAATGAAACGCTCTCACCGGAGGTGCCGGCGACTTCTTCTTCGCCCGAGAACCCGAGGAGATTGATGATCTCGCCCACCAGCTCCGGCGCGTTCGCCGGAAAAACGCCTAACGAATCGCCGGGCTCGTAGAGCAGGCCGGATTGCTCGAGCGAGAACTCGTAGTGGAACGTTTCCTTTTCAGATCCTGGTCCATCGAGCCGGCGGCGCGTCAGGAGCGGAGCCGGAAACGGATTCTTGCGGGAGAATGGAGTGGCGACGGGAGCGGGTGGTGCCGTTTCGGTAAACATGTTCGTAAACGAGACTAACTCAACGGCGACCCATTCCTGTTCCCACGGCAATGACGATACTAGCAAACGCGATCTTAAACATCCAGTGTTTTGACCCGGGCCCGGTTTAAGGGAGCGAGCTGGTGATTTGCCAGACGAGACCGCCAGGAAACAAACCCAGGAACAGAACGATGACTGCAAGAAGCGCGATGGAAGCGCGCTGGAGAAAATCGAGCTTGAAGGTCGGAAGGTTGTCCGCGGCCTTATCGACGAAGATGACCTTCAACACCATGAGATAGTAGTAAAAGGAAATGAGGCTGCCGAAAAGGGCGAGCACGACCAGCCAGAGAAGGCCGTGGTTGCCGCCGATTCGGAGCGCGGCGCTGAAGAGGTAGAACTTGCCGAAAAAACCGGCCAGCGGCGGAAGGCCGGCGAGCGAAAGCATGAAGACCGCCATGCAACCGGCAAGCCAGGGCGCGCGCCGGCGCAGCCCGACGAAGTGAACGAAATCGTCACCGCCAGTTTCGCGCCGGACCAGCCCGACCACTCCGAAAGCGCCGACGAGGGTAAAGGCGTAAGTCGTTGTGTAAAAAAGCGTCGCGCTAAAACCTTCGCGTCCGCCGGCGACGAGACCGAGCAACGTGTAACCGGCATGGGCAACGGCGGAGTAGGCCAGGAGCCGGCGAACATTCGTCTGAGCGAGCGCAACGAGATTGCCGATGAGAATGGAAAGGGCCGCGAGCGCGGCGAGGAGCGGCGCCCAACCGGCTACCATCGCGTGCCAGGCGGCTGTTCCCTGTGCGGGTCCGAAACCGATGAGCACAATTTTTCCCAGCACGACAAACGAAGCGACCTTCGACGCAGATGCGATGAAGGCGACAGAAGGCGCGGGCGCCCCCTGGTAGGTGTCGGGCGCCCACAGGTGAAACGGCGCGGCCGCGATCTTGAAAGCAAACCCGATCAGCGTCATCACCATGCCGGCGGCGAGCAATGGCGTGATCGCACCGAGTTTCCCTCCGATCGCGGCAAGACCAGTCGTGCCGGTCATTCCATAAATAAGGCTGATGCCGAAAAGCGTGAACGCGCTCGCGGTGCTGCCGAAGAGGAAATATTTCAGGCCGGCCTCGGCGGAACGGACATCGTTCTTGTCGAAACCAGCCATGACATAAAGCGAGAGGCCCGTCAGCTCGAGCCCAATGAAAATAACGAGCAGCTCCTCGCTGCCGACGAGCAACATCAGGCCGACGGTGGCGAGCAAAAGAAGCGCGAGATATTCGCCGTGATGCGGCGTGTCCAGTTGGCGGGCGAGGATGACGGTGAAGAAGGCGAGCGCGAGGCAGACGACTTTGAACAAGGCGACCAGCGGAGTGATGACCAGCATGCCGTGGAAGAGCGTCGCCTGGGCGGGCAGCATTAGCACCGCCGATGAGGCAAAGAGAAGACCGGCCGCGGCGACTCCGGAACAAAGGCCCGACGCGCGGCCGTTCAACAAACCAAGCGCGAGAACGAGGAGGGCGGTGACGACGAGAACGGCTTCGGGCGCGGCGAGGCGCAGGAGTTCGAAGTAGTTCATGGTTTCAGGAAATGCATCGCTTCGACAGCGGGCAGAATGCGATCGAGAAGGAACTTTGGATAAAGGCCGGCGGCGAGAGTCGCGAACATCAGCAGACTAGCGCCCCATTTTTCCGCGGCGGAAATCGGCGATTGCTCGCTCCAATCAGGATCGAGCGGGACCCGGCCTTGCTGCGTTCGAACAGCAGTCGCGGCGTCGCTGAAAAAGGTTTTCTTCAAGGCGCGGAGGGTGAAGGCCGCCACGAGGACCATGCCGGCGCCGGTAACGAGAACCGCGACCGGGTAAGCTTTCCACACCCCGAGCAGGATCGTGATTTCCGCCGCGAACCCGCTGAAGCCCGGGATGCCCATCGAAGCCGCCGACGCGATGACAAAAGAGAACGCCGCGAACGGCAGGAGCTTGCTCAGGTTCATCTTGGAAAGCGCGTCGAGATCGCGCGTGTGAGTGCGGCGATAAATCATGCGCCCGGCCACGGCGAAGAGAAGGGCGGCGATCACACCGTGCGAAAACATTTGGAGGACGGCGCCACCAACGGCGAGGGCATTCGCGCTCGCCAGCCCGAGAAGGACAAACCCCATGTGGCTGACGCTGGAATAACCGATCACGAACTTCAGGTCGCGCTGACGCAAGGCGACACCGGCTGCATAGACAATCCCGATCACCCCGAGCACCAGGATCCATTTGCTCCACATCTGAAACCCGAGCGGCAGGAGATTCATCGCCACGCGCAACGCGGCGTAGGCGCCGAGTTTCATCACGATCCCGGCGAGGAGCATCGAACCAGCCGTCGGCGCGGCCACATGGCCGGTCGGCGCCCAGGTGTGCAACGGCCAGATGCCGGCCAGCACGGCGAAGCCAAGGAACAGGATGGGAAAGACCCAGGATTGAAATTGCGGAGCGAATTTAAATTGCGCGAGCTGCTGAAGATCGAGAGTCGCGCCGCCGGCGGTTACATAAATCGCGATGATCCCGATCAAGGCGAGCGCGCCGCCGAAGAACGAATAAAGCGTCAGTTTCATCGCGCCGTATTCCTTGTTCGTCGAACCCCAGATCGCGATGAGGAAATATTTCGGTACGATGACCAGCTCGTAGAAGACGAAGAGAAGGAAGAGATCGGCGCTAAGAAAGACGCCGTAGGAACCGCCGACGACGAGGAGGAGCCAGAAGAAGAATTCGTTAGGCCGCTCCTCGACGTCCCAGGAAAATAGGACCGCGCTCACCGCCGTCAGGCTGGTCACTAGGCACATGGTCAGGCTGATGCCATCGGCCGCGAGGTGATATTCAAAACCGAGTCCACGAATCCACGGCAGTTGGACGATCGTTTTGAATGTGCCGCTGTCGCCGGTGGCAAAAAACGCGTTGAGGCTGATCACGAAACCCGTGAGCGAAGCGAGCAGCGCCATCCACCGTGCCAGGACATGCGGCAGGAAGAGCAGCAAGAGCGCGCCGCCGAAGGTGACGTAAATGGTCCAGGCGATCATAGACGGTTCCGCGTCCGATAACGCGGGGCCCTCTCCCGCACGTGAAATCCGATTTCGCGTCGAGGCTTTTCCGGTGGCGCCATTAACTGCCGAATCGCATCGATGATTGCGGCAATCTCGTCATCATGTTTGCCCACGCGTTCCTCCAGCTCGGCGAACTTACGGGCTAGTTCGCGGTTGGTCTCAAGTGTCTCGCGCAATTTCACGAACGCGCGCATGATCGCGATGTTCACCTTCACGGCGCGTTCGCTCTTCAACACGCTGGAAAGCATGGCGACGCCCTGCTCGGTGAAAGCGTAGGGCAGGGCCCGGCGCCCGCCCCAACTTGAAATCACAAATTGTGATTTCAAGTTTGCCAGCTCCCCAGCGTTCAGCTGAAACACAAAGTCTTTGGGGAAACGACTGGGGTTGCGCTTCACGGCCTGCGTGAGAGCGCCGACCGTCACCCCATATAGCGACGCCAGGTCCCGCCCCAGGATCACCTTCTGGCCGCGCAGCATGTGAATGGCCTGGGCAACGCGGCCGATTGGAATGAGTTCTTTTTTCATTCCGCGGCTCAGGCAAACAATCGCGCCATCTGGGCGACGGTGGCGTTAAAAATATTGAAGACGAATTGCGGGGCGAGGCCGACGGCAAACATGAGCAGCGCAACTGGGACAACTACCAACTTCTCCCGTCGCACCAGATCGGAAAAGCCGCGGCAACTTTCCGACAATGGCCCGCTGAAAAGCATCTGCATGGCGCGCAGGAAAGTAATGGCGGTGAAAAGCAGGCCGAGCACGGCCGCGGCTGTCGCGACCGAGGCGAGGCTGAACGCGCCTTTGAAAATGAGGAACTCGCCGATGAATCCGTTCAAGCCGGGCAACCCGAGCGACGAAAACATGGCGACGCTCATCCAGCCGCAGAGGAGCGGCGTGCGTTGCATCAAGCCACCGAAGTCGTGGATGCCGCGCGAGCCGCGGCGTTCCTCGAGCAAGCCGACGAAATAAAACAACGCGGCGGCGGTTATGCCGTGGTTAAAGATTTGCAGGAAAACACCGCTGAGCGCCGCCTGGATTTCAATGGCGGGCCTCGCGGCGGTCGCGCTCACCGCGAACAAGCCGAGCATGCAGTAGCCGAGATGGTTGATCGAGAGGTAGGCCACCATCCGCTTCAAGTCGGACTGCGCCCAGGCGGCGAGTGACGCGAAGACAATGGAGCAAACCGCGAGACCGAGGAGCCACGGACCGAGCGTTTGAATCTCGCGCGGGAAAAGCGGAAGGAGAAGCCGCACGAAACCATAAACGCCCATCTTCGAGAGCACCCCGGTCAAGACCATCGAGACGCCGACCGGCGCGGTTTCGTAGGCGTCAGGGAGCCAGGTGTGAAAGGGAAAGAGCGGCACTTTCACCGCGAGTCCAAGGAAGATTCCGGCAAAGGCGATCCAGCCGAGTTTGCCTGTGAGAAGCGGTCCGCTTCGCGCGAGTTCCGCCAGCTTCGCGAAATCAAACGAGCCTTTCGTGAAATAAATCCCGAGGAACGACAGCAGCATCGCGACGCTGCCGAGAAAGGTGTAGAGGAAAAACTTGGTCGCGGCCCGGTCGCGATTTTCGCCGCCCCAGATTTTGATGAGGAGAAAACCGGGAACCAAACTCATCTCGTAGAACAAGAACCAGAGGATGAAATTCTGGGCGGTGAAGGTGCCGTAAAGCGCGGCCTGCATGACGAGGAGGAGCGCGCAGGCCCCGCGGTTCAGTCGTTGCGCAAGCAGGGCGAAGGGAAAGACGAGCGAGGTGAGAATGACGAGGAGCAGACTCAGGCCGTCGAGACCGACGAGGTATTCCGCGCCAATGGAGGGGATCCACTCGTGCCTTTCCACGAGCTGCAATCCGGCCGCCGCGCTGTCGAAATTGCGCCACAAAACAAACGCGACGATTGCGCTCAGCGCCGTGAACCCGAGGGCAATTCCGCGCGCGGAATTCGGCCGGCTGACGCTGACAAAAAGCGCGCCCGCCAACGGCAACAAGATGAGAGCGGTGATCAGGCCAGCCATGCGTAGAAAAGAAGGAGCGCCAGCACCGCCACCGCGACGGCGCCGAGATACAATTGGATTTGTCCGGAATGAAATTTCGACATGAGCCGGCCGAGTCCGCGCGCGCCGGTGACGCTTTCATCGACGCCGGCGTTGATGCCGCGTTCATCGGCACCGGCCGACAAACCTCCAAACAACCGGCCGAGCTCGCCGACCGCGCGAACCAGCCCATCCCATACGAACCGATCCATCCAGCTCGAGACGAGCGCGGCTGTTTTGCTGAGGGCGATGACGGTGTGCGCGTAAAGTTCGTCGAGCCACATTTTGTTTTCGAGGAAACGAAACAAGGCGGGCTGCGCTTGTTGAAACGGATCGGCCAGGCCGGCGCGACGATAGATCAGAATGCCGAGTGCGATTCCGGCAGCAACGAGCGCAAGCGAGATGAAGAGCATTGGCTGGATTAACCGGCCGAAATCGACCGGCGCTGACTCGCCCGACAAATAACTGTGGAGCCACGGCCATGCCGGTGTGAGCACGGCGCTCAATCCAATCGTGCAAATGGCGAGCACGATGAGCGGCCGCGTCATGACCGGCGGACTTTCATGGACGGTTTCCGACGTTCGCCGGCTGCCATAGAAAACGTAAATCATCTGGCGCGTCATGTAGAGCGCGGTCAGGACGACACCGGCGAGCATGAGGTAATACGGCACCTGCGACTTCGGCCAATGCGCGGTGGCGTGCAGGACTTCTTCTTTCGTCCACGCGCCGGCGAAAAAGAGCGGCACTCCGCTGAGCGCCATCATGCCGATGGCGTAAGTCGCGAAAGTGACCGGCATCAGTTTCCGCAGGCCGCCCATCTTGCGAATGTCCTGTTCGTGATGCGAAGCGTGGATCACCGAGCCCGAACCCAGGAACAACAGCGCCTTAAAGAATCCGTGCGCGAGGAGATGCATTATCCCGGCGGCGACACCGCCCACGCCGAGCGAAACCATCATCAGGCCGAGTTGCGAGACGGTGGAGTAAGCCAGGACGCGTTTGATATCGGCCTGCGCGATCGCGATCAACGCAGCCATCAGCGCGGTAATCACACCAACCCAGACGACGACCGTGAGGGACGGCGTCACACCATCGATCGCGCCTAACGAGAAGATGGGATAGACGCGCGCGACGAGAAAAACGCCGGCCGCGACCATGGTGGCCGCGTGGATCAAGGCGCTGACCGGCGTCGGACCCTCCATCGCGTCCGGCAGCCAGACGTGGAGCGGGAATTGCCCCGACTTGCCGACAGCGCCGGAGAAAATCAGCAGCGCGATGAAGGTCGCGCTCGAGCCGATGGCGAGCAATCCCGCGCTTTCGAGGCAGCCATTGCCGCCATCATAAAAAAGAAGCGTGCCGGCACTGCGATAGAGCCACAGGATGCCGAGGAAAAATCCGAGATCGCCGATCCGCGTGGTAATGAACGCTTTCTTCGCCGCCGCCGCCGCGCTCGGTTTGTGAATCCAGAAACCGATCAGGAGATACGACGCGAGCCCGACCAACTCCCAGCAAACGAAAAGCAGCAGCAGGCTGTTCGCGATGACCACGCCCAGCATTGCCGCCGAAAAAAATGAGAGATAGGCGAAGAAGCGCGAGAAATCCTTATCGCCCGCCATGTAGCCTTTGCTGAAAACAAAAATGCAAAGCCCGACCAGCGTGATCATGACCAGCATGGCGGCCGCGAGCGGATCGAGGACGCAACCGATGCGCACGACCTGGTCGCCGAAGCTAAACCAGGTGAAGTTTTGAACCGCGCGCGCTCCCGGCGTTTGCAATGTCCAGGTGAACGCCGCGATCGAAATCGAGAGCTCGGCAAGCTGGCCGATGACAGCCAACCCCACCGCAAGTCCGCGACGGGACTTCGCGAAGCTCAGGATCAGAAGCGAAGCCGCTAGCGGCAGGAGCGGGATCAGCCAGAAGTTCGCTGCGGTCCAGGAAATCATGATCGGTAAACGGGCAATCGCCGCCGGCTAATCCTTTTCTTTCTTCTCTTTCCCCAGATCGGGAACACGCTCGATCGCTTCCGGATCGACCGGCGCGAGCTTTAATTTTTCGGAGAGCCATCGGACGCGGTCCTTTCGGGCCTCGGCGTTCAGGGCATGGCCTGCTTTGTAGAACTCCATCTTTTTCGGCTCTTCGAAACGATCGAAGTAGCCGCGGGCCAGCGCCTCCGGGATCGAAGTGTCATCGCGCCCAAACTGCAACAACACCGCGGCTGGCGCGCTGTGCCCGATGAAATAGACCGGATCGTCGAACGCATGCTCCCGGAAGAAACCGCGGAGCGGTTCTTCGCCGATTCGTTTTCGAAACTCCACGATCGCCGGCGTCTTGGAATCGAAGATGTATTCTTCATCCGCGAAAACGCCCGCCATCAAAACAAAAGAGCCAATCCGTTTTTCCACACCGGTGAGGATGCCGCCGGTGTGAGCGTTGTAGCTGTGACCGACGAACGCGAGCCGCGCCGGATCAACATCGCCCCTCGCGATCAGCAGGTCCACGCCGCGGCGGAAATCGATAACCTGCTGGCGCGAAGCTTCGGCGTTCTGGATCTCGCCCTTCAATTCATCTTTCTCCGGGAGAAAACCGGACCGGACCATGGGAGCATCGGTCAGGAGCGAGGCGGCGCCGGAACGCGCGAGCAGGAGAGCTTCCTCCAGAAATTCTTTTCGATTGCGGACGGGCGAACGCGGCATCATCCAATGGCCGAAGAGAATTCCGGCGAAAGGACCCTTGCCGGGCGGGAGAACCAGAGTCGCGGGCACGCGACCGCCGCGCGGACTGTCGTAGGAAAGCTCGATGACCGTGGCGCCGTCGCGTTCTTCCTTTTTCTCCTCGCGGATGTTTAGAAGCGCATTGCGATCGTAATCGAACTCGCGGACCAGGTCTTCGAAGCGCGGCGGTTTGGCGGGCTTGTCGGCCGCTTGGGCGACAACGCCCGCAAGCAACGCCAGAACCAGACTAAAACGAAGGCGCGCGTTCATCCTTTGAGTTGGTTCAGCCGGCGGACGTTGGTCGTGCGGTAGTGACGATAGACGGCGATAACAAGCGCGAGGCCGACGGCTGCTTCCGCCGCGGCAATCGCGATGGAAAAGATGGCGACCATCACGCCGGTCGGATTTTGCGACGCCGGGCCGAAACGCCAGAAAGCGATGAAGTTCAAATTCGCGGCGGCAAGCATGAGCTCGATCCCGATGAGGATAAAAATCGCGTGCCGCCGGCTGAGCGCCGCGAGCAAGCCGATGGAGAAAAGCGCGGCGGAGATGATCAGGCAAAGCTGGAGAGTGGGAGTCATACGAGATTTCGTCTTCCTCGGGGGAGCGCAGGCTGCCAGCCTGCAGTTCGCGGCAGCTTGCCGCGAACAGTGCTTTTGGGTGTCGATCTTTCGTAAGAGGATGCGCTTTGCGCAAAACTGCATTCGGCAAGGCTGCCGAATGCGGCAGGCTGGCAGCCTGCGCTCCCCAGAGGATATCCCTCGCTCATCGTTTTTCCTCCATCACGAGAACGAGCGCGCCGATCAACGCGGCGGTCAGGAGCAGGCCGACGCATTGCAACGGCCAGACGTAATTGGTCATGAGCTCTTCGCCGATGCGCTTGACGGTGAGCGCTTCGATGGCGGACGGGACAACCGTGAGCGCCGGCGTTTTGAAAATCGACCACACCAGGCCAGCAAACACCGCGACCGCAACGATCACACCGCCCCAGTGGAAGCCAGCGGCGTCTTCATCTTCGCGCCGCGTCAGGAGGATCGTGAAAACGATCAGCACGGCGACGGCGCCGACGTAAACAAATACCTGGACGAGCCCGACGAACTCCGCGCCGAGGAAAAAGTAAAACGCGGCGAGGCCGAGAAACGCGACGACCAGGCAGAGCGCGGCGTGAATAAGCTTGCGCAGACACGCCGCAGCGAGCGCGCCGGCGAGCGTGAACACCGCGATGGAAACAAAAGCCGTGATGCTCATTCAGCGAAACGATAAGTCCGGACAGACAAGTTCTTATTCGTCTTGAGAAAACGCGAGAGCCCGAGATAAACCACGAGCAAAATTCCCAACGACCAAAGCCAGCCCGCCAGTCCGTGCGCCTGATAATGCCAGGCCGCCGCCGCAATGATGCAGGTGAACGCCATCGGCATCATGAATTGCCAGGCGAACTTCATCACGTGATCGATCCGCATTCGCGGCAGCGTCCCGCGGAGCCAGATGAAAGTGAAAAGCAACACAGAAAGCTTGGTGAAGAACCACACGTAGGATGGAACGATCTCCAGGAACGGCAGCGGCGCGTGCCAGCCGCCGAGAAACAACGTCACCGCGAGGCCGCTGACGGCGAACATTCCAAAATATTCCGCGAGGAAAAAGATCGCGTATTTGAACCCGGAATATTCCGTCATGTGACCCGCCACAATTTCCGATTCGCCTTCCGGCATGTCGAACGGCGTCCGGTTCGATTCGACGAGTCCGGAAACGAAAAACAAAAGGAAGGCCGCCGCGCCCCACGGCGTGAAGACAAACCAGCGCGGCGCGAAGCCGTGGGAATAGCCGGCCTGCGCTTGCACGATCGCGTCGGCGGAAAGCGAGCCGACGATCATCACCACCGGAAGCACCGTGATGATGAGCGGCAACTCGTAGCTCACCATCTGCGCGATCGCGCGCATGGCGCCGAGCATCGAGAACTTGTTGTTGCTCCCCCAACCCGCCATGAACACCGCGAGTTCCGTCGCCGAACCGACCGCGAAGAAAAACAGGATCCCGCCATCGATCGAAAACGCGGTCATGTTTCGTCCGTACGGAATCACGCCGAGCGCGAGAATCGCCGGCGCCGCCATCATGATCGGGGCGAGGAAGTGGACCACCTTGTCTGCCCGCGCTGGAACGATGTCTTCCTTAATGAGGAGCTTGATGCCGTCGGCGACCGGCTGGAAAAGCCCGAACGGCCCGACCCGGTTCGGCCCGTACCGGTTCTGGATGCGCCCGAGAATTTTTCGCTCCAAAACCGAGATGAGCGCGAAGAGGGTCAGGAACACGCCGAGCACCGCCGAAATATTGATCAGGCTGGAGGCGACCGCCTGCACCCAGTCCGGCGCCGACGAAACGAACGACAGCAGCCAGTGCTTCAGCGAAATAAAAGCCTGATCGACGGAACTCCCGGTCATCCGCTGTGAAGGAAAGCGGTCAGTGATTGCTTAGGCAAGGCAGAATGCGCTGGCAGTGGGCGGGACTCTCGCTTAACAAAACTCCGTGGATCGCTTAGTTTCGGTAACATGACACCCGATCCCTATTTTTTTCTCATCATCTTCGCGGGGGTCGCGCTGGTATTTCCGTTGATGCCGCTAGGCCTGGCCTGGGTGTGGCGGAGATTTCTCCAGCCGCCCAAGCCGGGCCCGCAGAAGAACGCGACTTACGAGTGCGGGGTCGAATCGATCGGTGAGGCGCAGGTGCAGTTCCAATCGCAATATTATCTCTACTGCATCATTTTCCTGATCTTCGACGTGGAGGCCGTGTTCCTCGTCCCGTTCGCGGTGGCGTTCACCGGATTGCCGTTCGGGGCGTTCATCGCGATCCTGGTTTTCCTGCTGCTGCTGCTCGAGGGATTGGTTTGGGCGTGGAGCAAAGGTTGCCTCGATTGGGCGCAGCTGCGGAAAAGCGCATCATGAGTAAACAGATTGATGAAGGGTTGCGGAGCGAGCTGCAAAAACGCGGCGTCTGGGTGACTTCGACGCAGGAGCTTTACAATTGGGGCCGGAAGAATTCGATCTGGCCACTCCAATTCGGCCTCGCCTGTTGCGCGATCGAAATGATCGCGACGGCGGCTTCGCGCTACGATCTCGCGCGGTTCGGCGGCGAAGTCTTCCGGCCGTCGCCACGCCAGGCGGACCTGATGATTGTGGCCGGCACGGTAACGAAGAAAATGGCGCCGCAAATCGTGCGGCTCTACAACCAGATGCC
>Ga0208078_1000406_pt1 | contig 11406 bp, 7 predicted proteins | sample NGESurdeep072012_3_FD_184468 | JGI IMG/M metagenome (GOLD analysis project Ga0208078, IMG submission 184468) | Arctic peat soil microbial communities from Barrow, Alaska - NGEE Surface sample 53-2 deep-072012 (SPAdes) | ecosystem: Environmental > Terrestrial > Soil > Wetlands > Peat ...
CGAAGGCGGGCGCGCACGACCTCGAGCGCATCGCGCGCGCCGTGGTCGTGGTCGCGAGCCCTGGGGTTCCGCCGGACGCGCCGTCGCTCGCTGCCGCGCGCGCGGCGGGCGTTCCGATCGTGAGCGAGATTGAGGTCGCGCTCCGCGCGCTCGACGGCGTGCGCTACATCGCGATCACCGGCACGAACGGGAAGACGACCACCACCGCGCTGGTCGGCCATCTCCTTCGCACGATCGGCAAGCGCGTGGCCGATGCGGGGAACATTGGGACACCGCTCACGGAGATCGCGCTCCGCGATGATCGCCCGGAGTGGATCGCCCTCGAGCTCTCGTCGTTCCAGCTGCACGATACGCCGAGTGTGGATCCGACGGTGGGGGTGCTGACGAACCTCTCGCCGGATCATCTCGACCGGTACGCGAGTGCGAGCGAGTACTACGCGGACAAGGCGCTGCTCTTTCGCAACGCCAGCGAGAAGTCGACGTGGGTGCTCAACAGCGACGATGAGCTCGTGCTCGCGATGGCCGCCGGCGTGGCGGGCGCGCATCGCGGCTTCGGGATCACGAGCGTCGGCGCGGAGATGACGTACGCCGACGGCGAGATTCGCTGGAAGGGCGCGAAGATCCTTTCGCGCGCGGAGCTTCCGCTGCTCGGCGATCACAACGTGATGAACGCGATGGCGGCGTCGCTCGCAGTGATCGCCGCGGACCCCGCGTACTCGAGTCGGCGCGCGCTCGCGCGCATCGCGGATGGGCTTCGCTCGTTTCGCGCGCCGCCGCACCGCCTCGAGATCGTTGGCGAGCGCGGAGGCGTGCTCTGGATCAACGACTCGAAGGCGACCAACATCAGCTCGACGCAGGTCGCGATCGACGGGATGACGCGCCCCACCGTGCTCCTGCTCGGCGGGCGCCACAAGGGGGAGCCGTACACGGCGCTCGCGAACGGGCTCAGGAAGCACGCGCGCGTGGTGCTGGCGTACGGGGAGTCGGCGCCGATCATCGAGCAGGATTTGGCGGGCGTCGTCCCGGTGGAGCGGTTGGGGAACGACTTCGCGGCCGTCGTCGCGCGGGCGCGCGCGCTCGCGAAGCCGGGCGACGTGGTGCTCCTGTCGCCTGCGTGCTCGAGCTACGACATGTTCCGGAACTACGAAGAGCGCGGCGCCGCCTTCCGCCGCCTCGCCGGCGCGGCGTGACGACGTCGCCGCCCGCCGTCCGCGAGCGTTGGCGGATGACGCTCGAGGCGCGCGCGCTGATCATCGTCACCGGCGTCATTCTCGCCTTCGGGCTCGCAGTGCTCTACAGCGCGAGCGCGCTGGCCGCCGTGCTCGAGCATCACACCAACACGTACTACCTCGTGCGCCAGCTCTCGGGCGTCGCGATTGGCGTTGTGCTCTTCGCGATCGCCGCCAAGATCGACGCCGAGCGATGGCGCGGCTGGGCATGGCCGATTCTCATCCTCGCGATCGTGCTGCTGCTCATCCCCGTGCTCCCCGTGCCGCACTACATCGCGCCGCGCTTTCACGGGTCGCGCCGCTGGGTGAATGTCGGCTTTCTCTTTCAATCGTCGGAGTTCGCGAAGCTCGCGTGCATCATCTGGACAGCGATGCTCATCGTGAAGAAGGGGGACAAGCTGCGACGACTCACGAAGGGGCTGCTCCCCTTCGTCCTCATCCTCGGTCTCCTCAACATCCTCGTCATCCTCGAGCCCGATCTCTCGATGGCGATGACGTTCACGCTGATCATGGGGATCATGCTCTTCGCGGGCGGCGTGCGCATCGGGCACGTCATCTTCCTCGGGATCATCGCCATCCCGCTGCTCTGGCGCGAGGTGGAGAAGATGCAGTACGCGCTGCTGCGCATGACGAGCTTCCTGAATCCGGGCGACGCGCCGGTGCAGGCGGGGTACCAGCTCAAGCAGTCGCTGATCGCCGTGGGCTCTGGAGGGCTGTTCGGCGTCGGCTTCGGGATGGGGCGTCAGCAGCTCGGCTTCGTCCCCTTTCCCTACAACGACTTCATCGGCGCGAACATCGGCGAGGAGTGGGGCTTCCTCGGCATCCTCTTCGTCACGCTCGTGTTCGTCGCGTACGGATGGATCGGCTTCCGGATCGCGAAGCAGGCGCGCACGACCTTTCAGCAGCTGCTCGCGATCGGGATCACCTTCATGACGGTGAGCACGGCCTTTCTGCATCTGGGCGTCGTGATCGGGCTGCTGCCGACCACGGGGCTCACGCTGCCATTCGTGAGCTTTGGCAGAACGAATCTCGTGATGTCGATACTGATGACCGGAATTCTCGTGAACATCGCGAGCACGCGTGAGCGCGTGGTCGGCGAGCACGCGACGAATCCACTCGAGCGCGCGGCCGCGTGACCGTGCGCGTGGTGTTCGCCGGCGGCGGCACGGGCGGGCATCTCTATCCGGGGCTCGCGATCGCGCGCGCACTCGTGAAGCTCGCGCCCGGGGTCGAGCCGTTCTTCGTCGGCGCGATGCGCGGCATCGAGCGCGACGTGTTGCCGAAAACGGAGTTCGCGCATCTGCTCCTCGACCTGCATCCGATCTATCGCCAGCAGCCGTGGCGAAGCTGGCGCACCGTACGCGGCTTCGGGAGCGCGTGGGGCGCGCTCGCGCGCGAGAATCGCGCGCATAAGCCGGCGACGGTGATCGGCACAGGCGGCTACGCGTCCGGAGCGGCGCTCGCGTTCGCGGTCGCGCACGGAATTCCGATCCAGCTGCAGGAGCAGAATTCGGTGCCTGGCATCACCACCCGTTTTTTCGCGCGGCGCGCGCGCGCCGTGTATCTCGGCTATCCCGAGGCGCGCGCGAGGCTGCATCCGGGTGCGCACACGCAGCTTTTCGACAGCGGGAATCCGATCGAGCCGCCGCCGGTACCGCGTCCGTCTCGCGAGGAGGCGCGCGTGCAATGGGGCTTTCCCGCGAGCGGAGGGCAAGTGCTGCTCGCCTTTGGCGGGAGCCAGGGCGCGCGTCCGCTCAACGATGCGATCGCGTCGCTGCTCGATGCCGGGCTGCCGCCCGGACTCTTTCTGATCTGGGCGACGGGGAAGGGTTGGTATGACGGCTACGCCAAGTACGAGTCGCCGAACGTGCGCGTGCGTCCCTATCTCGCGCCGATTCAGAACGCGTACGCCGCGGCGGATCTCGCGCTCACCCGCGCCGGCGCGCTCACCGTCGCCGAGCTGTGCGCGTGGGGAATCCCATCGTTGCTGGTGCCGCTGCCGACCGCCGCCGCGGACCATCAGCGAGCGAATGCGCGCGCGCTCGAGGCGGCCGGTGCGGCGGTGGTGCTTGAACAGGAAACGCTCTCTCCCATCGTTCTCGTCGATGCGCTCAAAGGCTTGCTCTCGAGCCCGGAAAAGCTCGCGAACATGGCAGAGTTCGCTACTCTTCGCGGGCGACCCGATGCGGCGGAGCGCATTGCCAGATGGATACTTACGATAGCACAGCTCAAGTCGGCTGACACTTGAGCCGGTCATCCCGTCCGCGCTATATTGCTCGTGCCGCATGACACTTTTCGACGCACACGATCATCGCCCCGTCCACTTCGTCGGCATCACCGGCGCAGGGATGAGCGCGCTCGCCGAGCTGCTCGCTCGCCGAGGGATTTCCGTCACCGGGTGCGATGCGAGCCCCAACAAGAACGAGGCGCTCGAGCAGCTCGGCATCGTCGTAGCGCCGCGCCACGATCCCGCGCACGTTGCGGGCGCGCAGGCCGTCGTCGCCACCTCCGCGATGCCGAAGGACCATCCCGAGCTCACCCGCGCGCGCGAGCTCGGCATCCCGCTCATTCGCCGAGCGGAGGCGCTCGCTGGCGCCGTCGAGCTCGGGAAGACGATCTGCATCGCCGGCACGCACGGGAAGACGACGACCACCGTGATGACCACCGAAGCGCTCGCGTCCGCGGGGCGCAATCCCACGGGGATCGTCGGCGGGCGCGTCGCCGCATGGGGCGGAAATCTCAGCGCGGGCGGCGACGAGCTCTTCGTCGTCGAGGCGGACGAGTACGACAGATCCTTCCTCGCGCTCTCGCCGACCGTCGCGACGATCACGAATGTCGAGGCAGACCATCTCGACATCTACGCGGATCTCGACGACATCCGCGGCGCCTTCGCGCAGTTCGCATCGAGGGCGCGGGCCGTGGTGCTCTGCGCCGACGACAGGGGCGCGTCGTCGATCGCGCTGCCCGCAAGCGCCGTGATCGTGCGCTACGGCATCGTGTCGCCCGATGCGCGCCTCGTCGCGCGTGATCTCCGCAGCGAGGATGGCGGCACGGCATTCACAGCGGTGCTGGATGATTCCGAGAAGGCCGAGATTCGCCTCCGCGTGCCCGGACGGCACAACGTGCTCAACGCGCTCGCCGCACTCGGCAGCGGCCACGCGCTCGGCGTGGCGCTCGCCGCGATGGCGCCCGGGCTCGCGGCCTTCGGCGGCGTCGAGCGTCGCTTTCAGCGGCTCGGCGAGGCGCGCGGTGTCTCGGTGATCGACGACTACGCGCACCATCCCACGGAGATTCGCGCGACGCTCGCAGCCGCGCGCGCCGCGTACCCCGGCCGCAGGATCATCGCGGCCTTCCAGCCGCATCTTTACTCGCGCACGCGCGACTTCGCCGGCGACTTCGGCGGCGCGCTCGCGGGCGCGGACACGATCTATCTCACCGAGATCTACGGCGCGCGCGAGAAGCCGATCGCCGGGATCACCGCCGCGCTCATCGACGGTGCGGCGCGCGACGCCGGGCGAGCGGTGACGTGGCGCGGGGAGCGTAGCGCGCTCGCGGCCGCACTCGCCGCGGGCACCGAGCCCGGCGACGTCGTGATCACGCTCGGCGCCGGGGACATCACACGCACGGGTCCGGAGCTCCTCGCGCTGCTGGGGGCCCAGCGATGACGCGCTTCCTCGCGATGCTCCAGGCGATCCGCTGGCGCGCGGTGGGGATCGCGGCGGCGATCGTGGTGCTGATCGCGACTCCGTGGTGGGGGCCGCACGTGCTCTCGCATCTCGAGTTTTTCCGGGTGCGGCACGTAGAGGTGAGCGGCCAGCGCTATCTGCTGCCGGAGGACGTGCTCAAGCGACTGCGCATCGATACGACGACCAGCGTGTGGACCGATCTCGGTGAGCTGGAGCACCGCGTCGAAATGCATCCGCAGGTAAAGTCGGCAACGGTCGATCGCAATCTTCCCGGCACGCTCGTCATTCACGTCACCGAAAATTTGCCGATCGCGTTCGTCGCTGCGGCGGGAGGCTTGCGTGCGGTCGACGCCGATGGTCGCTTTCTTCCAATAGATCCCAGTCGGATCGCCATCGATCTTCCGGTGCTCGCCAAGGCGGACACCGTGCTCCTGCATTTGCTCGCTAACGTCCGGAGCGTGAGCCCTGCGCTTTTCGGTGAAATCAGCGACATTCGGAGAACAGGAGGTACCGACATCGCACTCACGTTATCCACTGCCCAGGTACGCGCGCTCGCGAGCATCTCCGCGCAGCGGCTTGCCGACATCATTCCCGTCGAGGCCGATCTCGCGCGCCGCAAGGCACGCGTGACCGAGCTCGATCTGCGCTTTCGTGATCAGGTCATCGCCAGGACGCAATGAATCCCGAACGATTGGTCGCCGGCCTCGACATAGGCACGTCTCGCACTACCGCCATCATCGCCGAGGCGGTCGGTGATTCGCTCAACGGCTCGCTGAAAATTCTCGGCGTGGGCAACGCGCGCACCGCGGGAATGCGTCGCGGCGTCGTCTCCGACATTAAGGAGACCACACAATCCATCCAGAAGGCGATGCGCGAGGCCGAGCGAATGGCGGGCGTGCAGGTGGATGGCGTGTACGCGGGAATCGCGGGCGAGCACGTCGAGGCGATGAACAGCTCGGGCGTCGTCGCCGTGAATGGCGACGAGGTGACGCGCTCCGACATCGAGCGCGCCAACGAAGTGGCCCGCACGCAGCCGATTCCCACGGATCGCGAGCTGCTCCACGCGATTCCGCAGGAGTATCGCGTCGACCGCAACGCCGGCATCCGCGATCCGATCGGAATGAGTGGCATGCGCCTCGAGACCGAGATGTATCTGGTCACGATCGGCTCCTCGCCGGCGCTCAATCTCCGCAAGTCGATCGAGCGGGCCGGCTACAAGGTGCGCGAGCTCGTGCTCGAACCGCTCGCGAGCTCCTTCGCCGTCGTCACCGACGAGGAGAAGGAGCTGGGCGTCGCGCTCATCGAGATGGGCGCCGGGACGACCGATCTCGCGATCTTCCACGAGGAGAAGATCCGCTTCCTCGGCACCATCCCGTACGGAGGCGCGCACGTGACCAGCGACATCGTGCACGGCATCGGTGTCACGCAGGCGGACGCGGAGCGTCTGAAGGAAAAGTACGGGTGCGCGTATGAGCCGATCTACGAGCGCTCCGATGAAGTGATCAACCTGCCGAGCACTGTTGCGCAGGGGGATCGGGAGATCAAGCGCGAGCTGCTGGCGCACATCATCCACCAGCGGATGGACGAGATCTTCGGGCTGGTGAATCAGCAGATCACCAACTCGGGATTTGCCGGGCGACTGAGCGCCGGCGTCGTGCTCACAGGCGGCGCCTCGGCGATCGAGGGAGCGGCGGAGCTGGCGAGCGATGTGTTCGGAACGGGGGCGCGCGTCGGCTCACCGGCGGCGAGTGTGGGCGGGTTGAGCGATGCGGTGGAGGCGCCGAGGTTTTCCACGGCGGTCGGGCTCGCGCTCTTCGGTGCTCACCGGATGTCGCTCGGCGCCGCCGGATCGGCGGTTGCGGGAAAGCGTAAGACGATGGGGTCGCCGGGGATGGACAAGATCGCGCAACGTGTCAAGACGTGGCTGCAGGATTTTTTCTAGTTGCAACGGTCTGGTGACGCAATTGAGTTATCCACACTGAAATAACCGTTATTTGGTGGTGTGTTAATCGATCGAGCGCACTATATTCACCCCAGCTTTTAGATCGGCGCTTACCAGCGGCCGCGAACGTCCGCTTAATCGCCTTGCAGCGCTTCCGTCCGCTTGCAGGATCTTCCACTTCCTGGAGTCCTCCCCGCCATGATCTTCGAGTTCGAGGAGAACACCTCGCAAAACGCCCGCATGAAGGTCGTCGGCGTTGGCGGTGGCGGCGGTAACGCAGTCAATCGAATGATCGAGGAGCATCTCGAAGGCGTCGAGTTCATCTCGGTGAACACGGACGCGCAGGCGCTGCTGAGCTCCAAGTCGGACGTGAAGATCCAGATCGGCAAGAAGCTCACTCGCGGACTCGGCGCGGGCGCGCGGCCGGAGATCGGTCGCCAGGCGGTCGAGGAGAATCGGGACGAGGTGCTTCGTGTGCTCTCCGGCGCCGACCTCGTCTTCGTTACCTGCGGCATGGGCGGCGGCACCGGCACCGGCGCCGCGCCGATCGTTTGCGAGATGGCTCGCGAGGCGGGCGCCCTCTGCGTCGGCATCGTGACCAAGCCGTTCCTCTTCGAGGGGCGGAAGCGCATGCGTCAGGCGGAAATGGGGATCGCCGAGATGCGGAAGCACGTCGACACGATGATCGTCGTGCCGAACGAGCGGCTGCTCGCGGTGGTGGGCAAGGGAATCCCGTTCGGCGACGCGCTCAAGAAGGCCGACGAGGTGCTGCTCCACGCGACGCAGGGCATCTCGAATCTGATCAGCGTCACGGGGCTCGTGAACGTCGACTTTGCCGACGTCCGCACCGTGATGCAGAGCGGCGGCTCGGCGCTCATGGGCACGGGAATCGGCCGCGGCGAGAATCGCGCGACGGAAGCCGCGCAGCAGGCGATCTCGTCGCCGCTGCTCGACAACGTCTCGATCTCGGGCGCCACGGGCGTGCTGGTGAACATCACCGGCGGCACCGATCTGACGTTGGGCGAGGTGCACCAGATCAACGAGATCGTGCACGACGCCGTGGGCGACGACGCCGAGATCATCTTCGGCGCGGTGAACGAGCCGGCGATGCAGGGGGAGATTCGCGTGACCGTCATCGCGACGGGCTTCGATCGCGTCGTGTCGGGTGGCGCCACGAGCGCGCAGGACTCGCAGAAGAATGCGTCGCAGACGCCGGTGATTCCGTTCCCGAATCAGCGTCCGCTTCGTACCACGGTCCCCGCACCGCGTCCCGCGGCGAATGAGGGCGGCCGCCGCAGTCCGCAGCCGGGCGCAACACCGCAGTCGACGGAGAAGGCTCAGGATCTGAACGACATGGAGATCCCGACTTTCATCCGGCGCCAGATGGATTGAAGAAGCCCACACCGCGCGCGGTGACGACGGTCGTCATCTTCGCGCTCGCCGTGTGGGCACTCAGCGTTGATCTGCCAAAGCCCTGGCTCGACGCGCCGCATCCTCTCGACAACGACTCACTGCAAACGGCCGCCGGCGATTCCGATTCGCTCGCGGCCACGAGTGATACGCTGCATTCCGGCGAGACCATCGGCGCGCTCCTCGCGCGCCGCGGCGTGAGCTTGGCCGCGATGCCCAAGGTGATGGGCGCGGCGAGCGGTCTCGATGCGCGGCGCATTCCGGCGGGGATGCCAGTCACGGTGCGCGCAGACTCTGCGGGCGGTGCCGCGCGGGAAATAGTCTTTCAGCTCGCGCCGGATCGCCTGCTTCACGTGCGCCGCACGGGAGACTCCACGTGGACGAGCAGCGAGGAGCGGCTGCCGTGGGTGACGGACACGCTCGTGGTGAGCGGGCGCATCGACGAGAATCTCTATCAGGCGCTCGACGACAGCGCGACGATCCTCCCCAAGGGCGCGCGCGCAGAGCTCGCGTGGACGCTTGCTGACATCTTCGAGTACCGCGTGGACATGAGCCGCGAGCTCCAGCCCGGCGATCAGTTCCGCGTGCTCTTCGAGCGGATGGTCGGCGCGGCGGGGCAGACGAAGATCGGGCGTGTGCTCGCCGCGCGGATGGTGCTCTCGGGCGCGACGACGGAGACAGTGCGTTTCGATGTCGCAGGCGATGGCCGCGCGGCGTACTTCGACGCGACGGGGCGATCGATGCAAGCGTCGTTTCTGCGCGCGCCGCTCGCCTTTCGGCGCATCTCGAGCGTCTTCGGGCTCCGGAAGCATCCGATCCTTGGCATCTGGCGGCAGCATCAGGGCACGGACTACGTCGCGAATGCGGGGACGCCGGTGCGGACGATCGGCGACGGCGTCGTCAACTTTGCGGGGACGCGCGGCGGCTACGGGAATCTCATCGAGATTCGGCATCGGAGCGGGATCGTCACGCGATATGGACATCTGCGCGCCTTCGCGGCGGGGATTCGCGCGGGGCGCGCCGTCACGATCGGGCAGACGATCGGCTTCGTCGGGATGACGGGGCTCGCGACCGGTCCGCACTTGCACTTCGAGCTGCTCGTCGACGGCACGCAGAGGGATCCGTCCACGGCGCTCAAGAAGAGCGCAGGCGTGCCGCTGGCCCTCGCGGATCGCCCGCGCTTCGACACGCAACTCGCGGTTCTCCTCGCGAGCCTGGGGAAGGCGCGCGTGTAGGTCGAGTGCGGATGACGTTCGCGATTGTCCCGCGGGCGTGCACTAACAATTTGAAAAAATGACTTGAACGGAGAACTGCACGGAGAGAAACGGAGAAGGCGCAACTGCAGTTCTCCGTTCAAGTCCGTGCCGTTCTCCGTTCAAGTCGTTTCATCAATATGTTAACGGCTTGTGTTCGGCGCGCACGCACGCCGTAACCCACCGATCTTTCGCCATACCGAGCTTTGCGCGCTGCCGTCAGCGCGTCACGTTTCTCCCATGCTCGCCTGGCTTCTTTCGCTGCTGATCGCAGCGACACTCGCGTGGTGGTCGTATCGGTCGCCGGCGGCAGGAGAGCGCCTGCGGGCATGGCGGCTCGCATCGCTGCGGGCATTCGCGTGGATCATCATGCTGGCGCTGCTCCTCGATGCGCCCGCTGGCCCGCGCCGAGCCGTGCCCGCGATCGCCGCGCTCGATGTGTCCGCGAGCTGGATGCGCGGAGGCGACAGCGCGCTTTGGCGGCGGGCGATCGCGACGGCGCGCTCCGCGTCTTCCGATCTGCTCATCTGGGGCGACTCTGCGCGCAGCGGCAACGCGCCGTCAGTACCGCGCGATGTGGCCACGCACGCGCTGCCGCTGGCCGAGCGTGCGCTCGCGGTGGGGCGGCCGCTGGTGCTCGTCACTGATGGCGAGCTGGATGATCCGACGGCGTTGACTTCGCTGCCTGCGGGCTCGCGCGTGGAGGTGCTCGCGCATCCGCCGGCAATCGATGCGGCGGTGATCGCGCTCGACGCGCCACGTGCGGTCGTGGCGGGGGACACGTTCGAGGCGCGCGTCACCGTGCGCGCGGGGGAGCTCGCGGTGGCGGGCGCCAGTCTCTTGCTCGCCGCGGGGAGCGATGTGATCGCGACGATGCCGATCGACACGCTGGCGGCGGGGCTCGAGCGCACGCTCACGTTGCGTGGCAAGATCGATGGCGCGGTGCGGAGCGTGTCGCTCGCGGCGGTGATCACGGCGGCCGGCGATGTGGAGCGCCGCAACGACACGCTGGCAACGGCCGTGCAGGTGGCGCCCGCGGCCGGCGCGGTGCTCGCCTCGACCTCGCCCGATTTCGATGCGCGCTTTCTGATCCCTGTGCTGCGCGGCGCGATCTCGCTGCCGACGCGCGCGTACTATCGAGTCGCGCCGGGCACGTGGCGGCAGGACGGCACGCTCGCCGCCGTGAGCGAGCAGGCCGTGCGCGCCGCGCTGGCCGAGGCGCCGCTCGCGATCCTGCACGGCGACACGGCGCTCTTCGGCGCGCCGCGCTCGATCACCAAGGGCTCGCTGCTCTTGTACGCGCCGTCGGCGGATACGCTCGGCGAGTGGTATCCGGTGGCGGCGCCGGCGTCGCCGATCACGGCGCTGCTCTCCGGCGTGCCATGGGACAGCCTCGCGCCGCTGAGCGTCTCGGCCGGCGTGCACGGCGAGTGGACGGGGCTGCTCGCGGCGCCCGCGCGCAGCGCGGAGCGACGCGTCGCGATTGCGGGGAGCGAGAGCGGGCGACGCACGGTGATCGTCGGCGCGTCGGGACTATGGCGGTGGGCGTTTCGTGGCGGTGTAAGTGGCGACGCGTACGCGACACTCTGGGGCGGTATATTTGATTGGCTGACCGCAGAGCGCCCGGATTCGCGAGCGGCGCTTCCGGCGGACGCGATCGTGCGCGCGGGCGATCGCATTCGATGGCGGCGGGGAACGGGGAGCGACACCCTCGTGCGCGTCGAGCTCCGAAGGCGCGGCGACGCTCGAGCCGACACGCTGGCGCTGCACTTCGCGGGGCCGCGCGCGTTGGCCGAGAGCGAGCCGCTCGACGCGGGAACGTACGAGACGCGCGTGAGTGGCGGCTCGTCGCTGCTGATCGTGAATGCGACGCGAGAGCTGCTGCC
>Ga0208078_1000407_pt1 | contig 11396 bp, 8 predicted proteins | sample NGESurdeep072012_3_FD_184468 | JGI IMG/M metagenome (GOLD analysis project Ga0208078, IMG submission 184468) | Arctic peat soil microbial communities from Barrow, Alaska - NGEE Surface sample 53-2 deep-072012 (SPAdes) | ecosystem: Environmental > Terrestrial > Soil > Wetlands > Peat ...
AGCCCGCCTGATACTCACGGTCAATGGGAGCGAGGATCGAGTCCAGAGGGTGGTTTCCCCTCCCGAATCGCCCCAGTCGGAAAGCATGATAGCCGTAGCGACAGCACCCGTGCCGCACGCCAGCGTCTCCCCCTCAACACCTCGCTCGAAGGTCCGGTAAGTGAACTCGCCGTCAGCCCTCCTGGAAACGAAGTTCACGTTGGCTCCATCGATGAGAGACCGATGATGCCGAAGCTCGGAGCCTCGCCCCGTGACGTCAGCAGACTCGACATCCGGGATCTCAACCACTACATGAGGTACCCCGACCCTCGCGTAGCCGAGTCGTCGCTCACCTGGTTTGAGACCGAGCTCTTTGGCGTCTGACCGGACGTCCGTGACCGGTTCCAGGTCGACCTCGGGCAGGTTGTCGCGGATCCTTGCCCGGAGTGATCCGGCCGCTGTGTGAAGGAGGAATCCGCCGGCCTGTGCCAGCCCCAGCTCCACGGCGAGACGCGTGCTACAGAGGCTCGCGTTGCCGCAGAGCGCCGCCTCGGAACCATCGCTGTTATAGTAGCGCATCCGGACGTCGCCCTCTCCTGACTTCTCGAGGAAGACGACTCCGTCGGCCCCGACGCCGGTGCCGCGGGCCGCAAGTGACCTGATCGCTTGCTCGTTCTCGAGGCGCGCGGCCGCGCTCCCCGTCGAGTCGAAAACGACGAAGTCGTTTCCCGATCCTGTCATCTTGTAGAAGTGCTGGCCCTCTGGGCGAGCCACCATTAGATCCTCCCGATCAGGCTCCACCAGCGCAGACGCCAGACCATCCAGATCGCTTCGCGCACGATCTTCTTCGACATCTTGCTTACGCCCTCGGCACGATCCACGAAGATGATCGGGATCTCGACCAGGCTGAAGCCGCGCTTCCAGACGCGATAAGACATCTCGATCTGGAACGCGTAACCATTCGATTTAACGGAGTTTAGATCGATCGACTCAAGTACATTCCGGCGGAAGCACTTGAAGCCACCAGTGGTATCAAAGATCGGCAGTCCGGTCACGGCCCGCGCGTAGATGTTCGCGCCGTAGCTGAGAAACAGCCTGCTCATCGGCCAATTTACAACGTTGACGTGGCCGTCCTGATACCGTGATCCCAGCACGACGTCCGACTCCTTGATCGCGGCGAGGAACTCGGGCAGCCGTTCGGGATTGTGGGAGAAGTCGGCATCCATCTCGAATACGAGATCATACTTTCGCTCTAGCGCCCAGCGAAAGCCGGCGATGTAGGCGGTTCCGAGCCCGAGCTTCGACGCCCGATGGATCACATGAACCCGTGTGTTGTTGGCGGCGATGCCATCGACGATATCCCCCGTTCCATCGGGCGACCCGTCGTCGACAACCAGCACTTCGAGGGACGGATCCTGGGCCAGAATCGCCGGGATCAGTCGTGCAATATTGAAACGCTCGTTGTAGGTCGGGACGATGACAAGCGCACGATCAGGCAAGGCGTCTCCGGTCGCGCCAGACACCGGCGCCGAGCATCAGGAATCCCAGTGCTATCGCAATCCACGTGATCGCTTTGCCCTTCTCGTACGTCGGGCTTGTGAAAGTCAGCGCGACGCTGCGAGCGCCGGCCGGCAACTCGACGCCGATCATCGTGTAGTCTGCTCGGCCGATTCGTGCGGGCTTTCCGTCAACGGAGGCGATCCACCCCGGATAATAATTCTCCGAGACGACGAGTGAAGACCCCTGAGGGGCGGGCGCGCTCAAATCGATCTGTACGTTGCCGGGTTCGTAGTGCCGCACGGTGGTCGTGATAGCTAGCGCTGGGGGGAGGGATTGCACCCCCTGCGTGACCGTGACGTTGGCCGAGGTGTCGAACAGAGCGGCGCGTGTGAGCTCGAATCGCGGATTGAGAATCGTCGCGAGCACCTGATCGTCGGGCGCCTTCACCGCGACCGGCGTCACCCATGAATACGGATTTGGCTTGGCAAGGCGAAAGAGGTAGACGGTGTCCCCGGATGCGTTGAGGACCGGCCCATTCATGAGGGTCGTACCCTGAATGAACGGCAGCTCGGGAATGTTGGTCAGCAAGTACTGCGTGTTCGTCAGCTGGAGAACGTTGGGATTGAGGAGCTGGTCGAGGCCGGAGTTCTCTCCAATGAGCACGTCGTAACGTCCGAGCTCATTGCCGTGATATCCGTGGGCAAGCCGGATCCTGTGCGTCATCAATGCATCGCCACTCAGAAACACGTCTCGCTGCGGGACCTGCCGCATTTGGAACGCGAAAACGCGACCCGGCTGGGGCTCCTTCGCGAGAGCATCGACCGTCGCGTCGCTCGCGTAAATCACCTTTCCAGGCGGCATGAACATCCAGTACATATGCTCGACCGTCCAGAGATCGACTGCGGTGAGGGCGACGAGGGCCAATGCCGCCGCCTTGATCGAGACCTTTCCGCGCGTCAGGGCGAACCAGAGTCCCAACACAAGCAGGATGAAAGCCAGCGACCGCCACGCGCCAAGAATGAGGGCTGAGTGGTTTGCCGCGACCCGGTCGACGAGTCGTTCGTCGGCGAACGATTCGGCGATACTGGAGAGCACGCCGGCTGATGCTAGCAGCGCGATCACCAGCCCCCCGATCGTCCAGCCGATGAGATATTTTCGCGAGACACGAAGCTGGAGAAAGCGCTCGGTCCCTGTGGCAACGAGCAAAGCAATCGCGAGCGTTCCGACGAAGAAGATCGTCGCTGGGGCGCGGAAGTACTTCGTGCCGGGAACCAACGCGTACGGAATTCTATAGAACGGGGTCGCGCCACCGAGCGACCAGAGCAACGTGACGAGGAGCGCGACCGACCAGAACACGATGTGCTTTCGGCGCGGATCACCACGCAGCCCGATGAAAGCGGCGCCGGCCAGAATGAGAACAACGACTCCGACGTAATCGCTGTGAAGGTGAATCAGGTTTGGCCCCGAGTACTTGTCGAGCATTCCTGAGAACTGCGGGAGGTATGCATTCAGCAGCTCGTCCGGCGGCCAGGCGTACGAAGTCGCGGTGGCATAGTCACCGAATCCCCCCGCCCGCGGCGACCAGGCCACGTATTCACGGACCGGCAGATATTGTACTGCGCCGATCGCGAGCCCGACGACCACAGAAAGCAGCGCGGCTCCCAGTCGCTTGATTGAGACATCGCGCGGGAGCTTGACCCCATCGAGCGTGGCGAACGCGAGAAAAAGGGAGTACGCTCCCGCTGTGAGAAGGGTGTATTGCAATAGCTGTGGATGGGGACTGAGGACGCAGAGGCCGATGATCAGGGCGAACGCACCCCAGCTCCAGTTCTTCCCTTGCCGGAATCCGAGGAAGAGCATCCAGAGCGCCAATGGAAAGAGCGCGCTCACGAACAGCTTCCCGTCGTGGCCAGGCGAGACGTACGATGCGATCTGTCCGCTCATCATGTAGGCGATTCCGCCGACGAGCGCGCCGTAGAAGCTGTAGCCGAGCGCGCGAAGGAATCCGTACGTGAAAAGGCCGCAGAGGAAAATATGAATGATGAAGCCCCACGTCATCGCGATGTCCGTGGGCATGATCATCCGCAGGAGGAAAGTCGGATAGAAAATGTCACCGTGCATGGCGGCGACGTACGGCATGCCGCCCAAGAGATACGGATTCCAGAGCGGGAAATGCCCCGTAGTCCTTAGCGTAGTCGCGGCGAACTCCCGGAAGGCGTACCCGGCCTTGTACTGATCGCTGTTTTGATTCAGGAGGAACTTGCCAACGAGCGCCGGATATCCCAGCGAGAGCGTGGCCAACGCGTAAACGATCGCTGCCCAACCAAATGCGAAGCGCGGCGCCGGTGGCGCCGCGGGTAGTCCAGCGGGACTCGAAGATTGCCGGAGCGGAGACTTCTCTCGTGGCTTAGCCATGATCGTTCAGGTTGGTGAAGACTTTCGGTTTGGGCCCGCGGCAATATACAATCCGCTCGGCACCAGCTCGACGATTGTCAGCCACAGGCGTGCCGCGATTGCTACGAGCGCCGCGTCAGCTTCGTTGGCAAGTCCAAGCTGCACCATGAACGCGGCGAGCGTGAACTCTCTTACGCCCAGGCCGGCAGGCGCGATCGGCGAGATGAAACCCAGGATGTACGCGGCGGTGTAAACTGCGATGTACGAGGACATTTCGCCAGGCGCGGCTCCGAGCAGGCCGCGCACGAAAAGCTCAAACGCGATCCCGTAGAACAGCCACGAGAGAGCGCTCGCGACAGCCGCGGTCCAAATGCTCCTCGCCGGAACCGAAGGAGGCGCGATTTCCCAGCCAATCAGATTGCCCAGCCAGATCGCGAGCGGAGGAAGAAAGCGCGGCGCGCTGAGCAGCAGACCTGCCAGCAGCAGTACGGCGAGTCCTACTAACAGCGGTTGGCCGAGAAGCTTCGCGCCGGTGATCATCACGATGGCGGTGCCGGTGGCGAGACTCACCGTTTGCATGACCACCGACGAGCCAGCCGCGGCAATCGCCGACAGACCCCGCTTTCGCGCCATCACGCCCATCGCCGTGAGCGACCACACATTTCCCGGGACGTACTTTCCGAGGTTGGAGAGGAACCAGATCCGCGCGGCGTCGATGAACGGAACGTGGGAATCCCAGGCTTCCAGTATGCGGCGCCAGCCTTCGATGAGAAGCGCGTATGTGACGAGGATCAGCGCCGTGGCCGCGGCGATCCATTCCCACCCGAATTGGATGTGGGTGAGTCTCGATTCAACCTTGTTCCACTGGGTCGCCAGCGAACGCGCCGCGAAGAACAGCACCGCCGCGGCGAAGATCCACTGCGCGACCTTGAATAGGTTACGACGCGTTAGCGCCAAGAACCCGTCGGTATATCTCTGCGTAGCGGCGCGCGGCTGACTCCGGCGCAAAGGCAGAGAGTGCGTAGAGGCGCCCTGCCCTGCCCAGCTGACTTCCGCGGCCATCGCGGGCGAGCAAATTGTCGAGCGCGCTGGCGAGGGCAGCTCTGTCACCGGGCTTGACCAGCAGCCCTGTCTTCTCGTGCTGGATCACGTCGCGAAGTCCGCCTGAATCGAACGCCACGACCGGCGTCTCGCAAAGCAGCGCCTCCACCGCGACCAAACCAAGACCCTCGTCAATCGAGGGAATGACCACCGCGGCGGCGCGCTGGTAGAGCGGAGGAAGCTCTGATTGAGAAAGTTGTCCATGCCAGCGGATACGCGAAGCGACTCCGAGTTGTTGCGCGAGCTGCTTCAGCGCCTCGCGGTTCGGCCCGTCGCCCACGATGTCCAGCCATGCCTCACGTTTCATTAATGCCAATGCATTCAGGAGGTGGTCCGCGCCCTTCTGGTCGTTGAGGCGGCCTACGAAGAGCAGGCGCTGACCGTCGCGTGACGAGCCTGGCCCGAAGAGATTCGTAGCGACCGGCATTGGCGCCACGGTGGGATGAACTCCGGGAACGAGCGCTTCCGTTTCCTCCTTGAGCCACTTCGAGACGGTCGTGACAGCCGCGGAGTGCTTGAGAACGTGCCCGAAGAGCGGCTTGGCGACGCCAACCTTGCGAGCCAGTCGGACGTCAGTGCCGTGGAGGGTTGTCACGAGGGGGATACGTGCGAGCCCGCTCACCCACGTCCCCACCACTCCATTAGGGAACCACCAGTGCGCGTGAACCAGCTCCGGCTCGAAGCTGCGTCTCGCGCGAACGGAGTGGACGAAATCGGAGCCCAGGAATCCGACGAGCGCGAGGCGGGCCGTCCAGGACGAAGCGACGTCGTTCGCCATGTTTCCCGTGTAGGCCAGCTTCTCGAAGCGGCGGGGCGCGTACCTGAATCGCTCGACGCTCACACCCTCCATCTCTTCCGAAGCCGGAAGGCCGGCGCCAGCGGGCGCAACGACCCGAACACTCACGTTCTCTCCACGGAGCGCGACGGCCAGCCGCAGGATGAATGAGCCGGCGGCGTCTCCTTCCGATCGCGGGAACGAGTGCGTGAGGAACAGTACGTTCATTTGCTCAGCGATTCGCCGTCGTGTCGCGTTCCCGCGATAAGTCTTCGATGCGAGAGCGTAACTGGCTCAGCTCGGCACGCTGTGCGGCTATCATCTCACCGAGGAGACCAGTCGCGAAGAACACGCTTCCCACGGTGACGCAGGTCTCGACGAGATTCACGAGCGGTCGGAATCCAACGCCGCCGATCACGCGCCATAGTATGGCCACGACTCCAACGATCACGCCGACGATGAACAGCGCCGCCCCCAGAACTCCAAAGAGAAGCAGCGGCTTCCTGGCAAACCGGAGCTCGAACCAGACGGCGAGCATGTCGAGCACTCCGACGGGAATGCGTCCGATTCCGAACTTCGACTGTCCAGCATTGCGTGGATAGAGCGGCACCGAGACCTCCGACAGGGAAAAACCATCGGCTGCGGCCATCACGACCATGTAGCGATGCCAATCCGGCCGGTTGGGAAGCGCATCCATCACTTCCCTTCTGTATGCCTTTACCGAATTGAGATCGCGGACATTCACCTTGAAAAGCGAGCGACTGAGCCTGTTGTAGATGCCTGAGACAAACGCCTTCTCGTACTTCCCTTCCTTGTAGCCGGTGACGATGTCCGACCGCCCTTCCAAGATTGGTGCGACAAGACGCGGGATATCCTCCGGCTTGTATTGGAGGTCGGCGGGATAAAACACGAGTACGCTGCCGCGAGAATTCAGGTAGCCGGTGCGGAGCGCATCGGCGATTCCGCGCCGAACACCGTGCCGCACTGGCCGGAGGAACGGGTACTCGGACGCAAGTCGCTGCAGCACGTTCCATGAATCGTCCACCGACCCGTCGTCGATGACGACGACCTCGTAGCGGCCGGGAGTCGCTGCGAACGCGACGCGCGCCTGTTCCATGAAGACCGGGAGGTTCTCCGCCTCGTCCTTGGCGGGGACGAGGACACTTACGTCGGGACGGCTCGCCGCAGGCTGAAGCGCAGAGCTGCCCTTCAGGCGCTGCGCCGCGTCAGCCTGCGGAGGCGAGGTCATACGCGCTTCCGCATCCTGGCCGAGAGAACGCCCAGCTGGTCGCGATATTTGGCGACGGTGCGGCGTGCGATCTGGACCCCGCTCTCGCGGAGAATGTTGACGATCGCCTGATCGGTAAGCGGGTGCTTCGGATCCTCTTCCTGCACGAGCTTCTGCAGCTGGGCCTTGATGCCGCGCGCGGAGACGTCCTCGCCATCAGAAGTGGCGAGACCCGACGAGAAGAAGAATTTCAACGGCAGCACGCCACGGGGCGTCTGGACGAATTTCTCGTTCGTCACTCTGCTCACCGTGGACTCGTGCATGTTGATCACTTCGGCAACTTCGCGCAGGGTGAGCGGCTTGAGGTGCTGGATTCCCTTCTCGAAAAACTCCCGCTGCCGCTCGACGATGTAGTTCATCACCTTCAGCATCGTTTGCCGGCGCTGCTCGATAGCCTGAATCATCCAGTTGGCGGAATTGAGCTTGTTGGAGATGAACTCCTTGTTCTCGCCATCGAACTTTTTCTTGTCGCGCGCAATTTCCTGATAGGCTCTGCTCAGTTTGAGGCGCGGAAGGTTCGCGTCGTTCAGGAAGACGTGGTAGCGGTCGTCGATCTTCTCGACGATGAGATCGGGGATGATGTAGTTGTCGTCGCGGGAGCCGTACTGCAGGCCCGGCTTGGGATCCAGCTTCGCGATCTCGTCCGCCGCTTTCTGGACGTCGGCGGCGCTGATCCCGAATCGCTTCGAGATCTCGCTCCAGCGGTGGTTGATCAGCTCCTCAAAGCAGTCTCTCACGAGGCGGTACGGAACCGATTGCTCCAGTCCCGATTCCCTGAGCTGAAGGAGCAGGCACTCACGGAGATTCTGAGCTGCAACTCCGGGCGGATCGAGGGTCTGGACGATGGCCAGCATCGTCACTGCCTCCTCTTCCGTGTAGAGCGGAAGATCGTCGGTCTCGCGCCCGGCGTCCTCCGCGGCCTTGGTCACGGCGTCATTGAGCGCTCGGACGATATCGTCAACGCCGGAGCCGAGATAGCCGTCGTCGTTAATGTTGCCTATGAACTCGTCCGCGAGCAGAGTCTGTCGCGGCGTCAGCTCCAGGAGGCTGACCTGATCGCGGAGGTGGTCGCTCAGGTCGCGCGTGGCGACGGTGACCGGCTCGAAGTACTCCTTCTCCTCGTGCTCTTCACGGCGACCGCCGGCGGTGTCGAAGCCATCGAGCAGAATCTCTTCCCAGTCTATCTCGCCCGCTCGCTCGTCTTCGGTCTCCGCCGGCGCGGGCTCTGCCTCTTCGCCCTCCTGCTCCTCCTCTTCCTCCTCGTCGGCTTCGACGAGGTCGAGGAACGGATTGTTGAGAAGCTCCTGCTTCAGATGCTGCTGAAGGTCGAGCAGCGGCATGTAGAGCAGATCCATCGCCTGATACAGGCGTGGATTGATCTTGAGCTCCTGACGGAGCTGAGTCGATTGATTGAGGCCCGGCTTCAAGAGGCGGTTACCTCGTCCCTGCTGCGAGAGAATCTCTCGCGTAGCCGTGCGGTGAGCGTTGGACCAAGATAGATGTCAGCCACGGTATCGTCGAATACGAGGTCCCGGACTGTTCCGGAGACCTTAACCTGTCCATCGAACATAATGTAAGCACGGTCGACGATGTCGAGCGTCTGTTCAACGTTGTGATCACTAATGAGCACGCCGATTCCGCGGTGACGCAGCCCGGCGACGATTGTTTGTATGTCGTGCACCGCGATTGGATCGACTCCAGCGAAAGGCTCATCGAGCATCATGAACTTCGGATCCGTGACGAGCGCCCGCGTTATCTCGAGGCGGCGGCGCTCACCGCCTGAGAGCGAATACGCTTTGTTCTTCCGCAGTCTCTTGATGCTCAGCTCGTCGAGGAGCTTCTCGAGCCGCACTGAGCGCTCCGCGGCGGAGAGCGGAAGCGTCTCCAGAATCGCGAGGATGTTGTCTTCGACCGACAGCTTCCGAAAGATCGAAGGTTCCTGCGAAAGATAACCAATCCCGCGGCGTGCCCGCTCGTACATTGGGAGCTTGGTGATGTCTTTCCCGTCGACGAGAATCCGACCGGAGTCGGGCGGAATCAATCCGACGATCATGTAGAAGGTCGTCGTCTTTCCGGCCCCGTTCGGGCCGAGGAGACCGACGATTTCACCTTGCTGCAGGTGGAGCGCGACGTTGTTCACGACCTTTCTGCCGCGGTAAACCTTGGTCAGTCCCTCTGCGTCGAGCACGCTGCCGCCGATGAGCGTCGGGCGCGGTGGCGTCGAGAGCGCCATGCGGGAATGCTCGCCCGTCTCGCGCATCGCCTCCGCGAACTCGGCGCGACGGGGGGCGATGTCCTTCCAGAGGGCTGGGGAAATGCTCACCATCGCGGTATCGCGCTCGAGATCACCGTCCAGCGGGGCGATCACGCCACTCTCGGCAAGTCGGGGCAGGATCGACGTGGTGAGATAGGCACGGACCTCGTCCTGACCCAGGCGCCCGGCCTCCTGCTCGGCGTTGACACCCTTTACGCGTAACGCGCGGAGGTAGTCGTCCCGGTAGTGCGCGGCGACATCCCGGACGTTGGCTACGCCGGCGTCGTCGGCGGCGCGAACGATCGCGTGAAGCGCGAGGCCATCGAGCTGGTCCTTGTGAGAAAACCCGGAGATGACCGCGCGAACGCTCTCCGGGAGCTGGTCGCTATCGGTCATCGTGAAATGACGGGAGGCTTGACCCCGGCGGCAGGCTTCGCCGTGGCGGGTGGTTTCCCCTTCCCCGGGATCGCGCCCGGTTTCTCCCCGGTCGACGCCGCGGCGGGCTCGATCAAAACGCCCGTCGCCTTATCCGTCACAGTAACCGTGGCGACCTTGGCATTCTCGAAGATGATGTCGATGATCCTTCCCCGGACGTAGTTGACTGTGGGCTCGGTTTGGGGCCCTTTCGAATTCTTCATCTGATAGAAGGATCTGGCGTTGCCCTCAGCGACAATCTCGCGGATTCTGGGCTTGCTCGCTGTGTCGGCGGCGACCAGAGAATCGAAGTGAGCGACGAGGGTATCGCCGCTCATCCAGTCTCTCTGGGTCGAAACGACACCCGAATCGGGATTGCTCTCGGCGTAGGCGTTACGCAATGCTCGGACCTCTCGGATTCGTTGCCCGGGCATTATCGCGTCGATCGAGTCGGCGATGATCTCACGGTCGGGAGAAATGGAGTGCGCCCGGCCCACTCCCCATGCAAAGGCGCGCTGGAGCTGGTTGCCCTGAATTCTCAGGTCGATCGAGTCAGCCACCAGCTCGAGATCCTTGCTGAGAGCATGGCCTTTCGGAGTCGCGACCACGCGCTCGACCTGGCGATTCCGGGAGTAAACGTCGATCACCCCGCCTGTGAGTGTGAAGGCGCGGGTACCCTTGCCCTGAACCGATGGCTGGCGCATTAGCCGGGCGAAGTCGCGCCCGCTGTCCATGAAGGCCGAATCACCGGTGGCCAAGAGATCCGGCCGGGTGATTTCAACCCGTCCCGAAGCGTAGACGAGGGTGTCACCTTCCATTGTGATCGTGTTGGCGACGACATGGGCGGTGTCGGGCGGCCGGCCGCGCCCGGACGTGTCTTTCTGCACGAGGGTCACCGTCGGGCGGCCGGGGGCAAACATTCGCGTCAGGGGGCGCTGGGGAGTGCTGCGGTAGTAGTCGGCGGTGGGACCGCGAAGCGTGCTGCCGTTGGACTGGACAGCCACGACATCACCCTCGGCGTGAAGGTGGTCGTCGCCCTGGTAGTACGTCATCGTACGGGACGTCACTGTTGCTCGCGGCTCAGTGTAATGCACGTTCCCGACGAGATAGAGTCTCCCTTCCGATTCGTATTGTTCGGCGCTATCGGCGGTGAGTCTGTTCCCCTGGCCGATGCAACGAGCGACGATGCCCCCGCCCAGGTACGTGATTCTTTTTCCTGCTGCGTCAGTTACGACATTTGCGCGCGTGCTTGTCCCAGTAGGGAATTCGAGGTCGCAACTCCGCGGAATCTCCTGCGCCTCTGTCGTCGCGCTGACCGCGAGCAACAAGACGAGCGTGAACAGCAGCTTTTCAACTTTCAATGTTTCGCGGTATCCGGAGGAACCGGCGCACGGCCAGTAGGAGGAGCAGTCGCGGGAGCAGTAGCAGGGCCAGCAGCAGGAGCCGTCTGCGTGGACACACCCTTCTGAAATCCGCTCGCGCCCTTCAGTATCTTGATGTTCTTCATGTTGGGATCGGAGCGGAACCCGATTCCTTCGACACGGCGATTCGGCTCGGTCATAACGAACGCGCTGTCGCTCGAGATCTCGTTTTTCTGCTGATTGTAAATCAGCTCCTGAGTCGTGAGCCGCCGGCCGTCTTCAGAAACAACGACAACGTTCTTGCGCGCGACCATGTTGTTCGTGCGAGTG
>Ga0208078_1000409_pt1 | contig 11355 bp, 12 predicted proteins | sample NGESurdeep072012_3_FD_184468 | JGI IMG/M metagenome (GOLD analysis project Ga0208078, IMG submission 184468) | Arctic peat soil microbial communities from Barrow, Alaska - NGEE Surface sample 53-2 deep-072012 (SPAdes) | ecosystem: Environmental > Terrestrial > Soil > Wetlands > Peat ...
TATTCCAGAGCCATTTGCCGGTGAGTCGCGCGACCGCGACCGTGGCGACGGCAAGATGGAGCGCGGCGATCGCTCCGGCCAGCGTGGTGTAGATGCCGAAGATGAGGCCGAGCGCGAGCACCGTCTCGATCGCGCCGGAAACATACATCCAAAACTCCGGCGGATGGAATTTGGCGGCCTTGAAAAAGCCGAGCGCGGCCGGCTCGTAGAACTTGCCGTAAATGTGCGGGATGAAGAACAGCCCGCAGATCAGGCGCAGGATGTTGAATTCGTTGAGCAGATTGAATTTGTCGGCAAACGACATGGTCCCCCCGGCATTCCCGGCGCTTGATTGCCGGCGTTTTCGCACTTCTTGACGCGGCAGCCAACCCCGAGCCGCGCCTATAATTTCTTGCCTTTCAGCCAGGCCGCGCCCTTGGCGTAGAGCGCGTCCAGGTCCGGGCCGTCGAGGCCGGGCAGGTTGAGCTTGATCGGGTAGCCGATCTTGCTCTGCAGATAGGCGAGGTGCCGATAGCCCTCGGGGAAGTTGGCCAGATGCTTGCGGTCAAGCACGAGCTTGGCCGAAGGGTCGACCGGATCTATGCGGTCCTTTTCATAGGCGAGGCGGCGCAGCACGATGCCCCAGCGGCCTTTGCGCTTTTCCAGGAAGTCGTAGAAGCGGCCGGTGCAGACCACGTCGCACTTAACGCCCTCGACCTCGGCGCGCTGTGTGATCGTCATTTTGGTCTGCGCGATGGCGCGCTTGCCCTTGATGTCGATGCTCATGCCGCCGAGCATGTGCCAGATGCGCACGCCGCGGTCGTAGCCTTCCTGGCTGACCTTGATGAATTCCTCATAAGAGCCCTGGAACCAGGTCGCCCACATCTGGCCGTCTCTGTGCCAGACGGTGCGGAAGCGGTCCCAGAGCCGGGCATCGCGCCAGATCGCCCAGTTCTCGATTAGTGCGCGGATCTCCAGGCGGTCTTTGGTTTCGCTCGGCATGTATTCCCCCTCGGCTTCGACCCTCATAGCTGATATGGAAATGCGCGTCATCGGGGAGAAACGCATGGCACGCCTGGCAGGAAAAACCGCAATCGTCACCGGCGGCGCCAAGGGCATCGGCCGGCATTATTCGCAGGCGCTCGCCGCGCAAGGCGCCCGCGTGATGGTCGCCGACATCGCCGACGGCAAGGATCTCGCCGCCGAAATCGCCGGCCGCCACGGCGCCGATTCCGTGGCCAGCGTCATGTTCGACGTTGGCGACGAGACGGCGGTCAAGGGCCTGGTCGCGCAAACCATCGAGCGCTTCGGCCAGATCGACATCCTGGTAAACAACGCGGCGCTCTACTCGACGCTCAAGCCGCGCAATTTCAACGAATGGGACGCCGACCTGTGGGATCGCGTCATGGCGATCAACGTGCGCGGCCCTTATCTGATGGTCCGTCATGTCGCGCCGCATATGATCGAGCGCCGTACCGGCAAGATCATCAACATCGCATCCGGCGCCGCCTACAAGGGCGTGCCGCGCATGCTGCCTTACGTCACCAGCAAGGGCGCCATGCTCGCCTTTACCCGCGCTTTGTCGCGCGAACTCGGGCAATACGGCATCGCGGTCAATTCGCTATCGCCGGGCTACATCCTCAGCGATACCGGGCTTGAGAACGCGACACATGTGGAGGAGGAACGCATTCCGGTCCGTAATTCCCGCGCCTTTAAACGCGACGCCTATCCGGAGGACCTGCTCGGCGCACTGGTTTTCCTGGCCTCGAGCGACAGCGATTTCGTCACCGGCCAATCGCTGGTGGTGGACGGCGGCTCAGTGAATAATTAAAGCGTTGGCGCGATCGGTACCGACGCTGCCAGGTCCGCGGCAAGCGGCGGGGCGGGGGCGTGCACGCGGTGCGTCAGCTCGGCGACTTTTTTCAGGTGATCGATCGCCGCCTTGGCGCCGTCCGTCTTGGTCAGGTAATCGAACGTCTCGTCCTCGTCGTCCTCGATGGGCGTCAAGGCGATATCGATGTAGTTGTGCCGGTTCGGATCGTGTGCGATGCGCCAGGCTGTCGCCAGAATCCAGCGCATAGTCCGGACGAATGCCGCGTTGCGCACGATCAAATCGCGGAAATAGCGCGCGTAGAACGTCAGGACGTTCTCGGGCGGCAGGCCGGGGCGCAATTCGCTCGGATGCTTCATCCGGATCAGACCGCTCTGCAGCGGATGCACCTTTTCGAACTGCATCATGGTCGAGAACTGCACCAGAACCTTGGCGAGGCTGAACATCGGGACCTTGGTGACGGCGGCGCGCTTGAGCAGGGTCTCGATGTGCGCGTGCGTGTAATACAGGTTCCACGCTTCTTCGTAGATCGACTGCAATTCGTCCCGGCTCATCTTCGGATGGTCGGTGACCGGATGCTCCAGGTCGTATTTGTTCAGGTCGCTGTCCATCGCGACGCCTTTGGTCCACATGGTCTTGTGGTCTTCGGAGCCCGGCAGCGGCGTCAGGATATTGAATTCCAGCAGATCGACCGGCAGTTCGCGCTGGATGATCTCGATGTCGCGCCGGATCGATTCCGGCGTCTCGCCGGGAAAGCCGAGGATATAGCCCGCATAGAGAAAGATGCCCTGTTCCTTCCAGGCCAACATCATCTTGCGGTATTCGGTGATCTTGTTCTGCTTCTTCTTGGCGGCGGCGAGATTGTCGGGATTGATGTTCTCGAGGCCGAGGAAGACACGCGTGACGCCGGCTTTTTTCGCCTTCTCGATGAAACGTGGAATCTTGTGGCACATGGTGTCGACCTGGATCATCAGGCCGAGCGGGATTTTGTCCACCTCGCGCAGCTTGGTAAGGCGGTCGAAGATCGCCTCCCATTCCCGGTTGCGTGCGAAGTTGTCGTCGGTGATGAAAAAGCGCGAGATATTCTGCTTCCAATTGTCGCGGACGACCTTTTCGATGTCGTCGGGCGAACGGAAGCGCGACTGGCGGCCCTGCACGTTGATGATCGTGCAGAACGAGCACTGGAACGGACAGCCGCGGCCGGCATCGAAGGCCGCGTTGGTGCCGGCGGTCCGCCGCACGAATTGCCGCGGCAGAAACGGGCTCGGCGCTCCGCCGAGGCCGGGCAGATCGTTCATGTAGTTGTAGAGCGGCTTCAACTCGCCGGCGGCGGCGTCGCGCAGCAGGCCGTCGAAGCGTCCCTCGGCTTCGCCGGCGAACAGCGAGATGCCCATGGCGCGGGCGGAATCGAGGTCGATCGCAGTGCCGTCGAGCATGGCCAGGCAGCCGGATACATGGAAGCCGCCCATCGCCACTGGAATGCCCGCATCGCGAAACGGCTTGGCGATGTCGAGGGCGCGCGGATACTGGTTCGATTGCACGCCGACCAGTCCGAGCAGACCGAAATTGCCGTGCTCGCGGAAGCGCCGGATCAACTTCTTGACGTTGACGCGGGTATTGGTCTCGTCGATGACGTCGATGTCGATCTCGACATCCTCTCCCAAGACATGACGCTGCGCCGAATCGAGCGCCAAGCCGTAAACGGCGGCGAGCGAATTCGACGGAATCAGGGCTCGCCACCAACGGATGACGTAGCCGTCATCGTTGTAATGCGAGGGTTTTAGGAGAATGAGCTGAAATCGGCGCTTTGACGCCAATGGACCCGCCTTTGCCGCCAGCGCCAGAGAAGTCTGCATATTCGCACGGCGCGGCCCTGGCGGCAAATGTGGCGGGTCCCCCTAGGACGCCGGCCCGCATGATCGGTAGCTAGAAGCCCCACGCCGTGCCTGCCGGCGGGGGATATTCCTGCGGCCGGGCAATTGCGGTATAAAGCCGCAAATTCAACGATTGGACTGAAGGGAAAACGCTCATGGCGGTAGCAACCGCGTCACAGCCCGGCTCCAAGCACAATGTGCAGGTGGCGCGGCAGGCCTATTACGACAAGATTTCCAAGTTCCACATGGCGCCGCTCTGGGAGGTGCTCAAGGACCTGGTGACGCCGGAACCGAAGACCGACTGCCGGCCGGCGCTGTGGAAATTTTCCGACGTCAAGCGGTTGATGCTGGAAGCCGGCGATGTGATCAGCGCCGAGGAAGCCGAGCGTCGCGTGCTGGTGCTGGAAAATCCCGGCGAGACCGGCAAGGCGCGCATCACGCATTCGCTGTTCGCCGGCATTCAGCTGATCCTGCCCGGCGAAATCGCCGACGTGCACCAGCACGTCTCATCCGCCATCCGCTTCGTGCTGGAAGGCGAGGGCGCCTATACCGCGGTCGAGGGCGAGAAGACCATGATGTCGCATGGCGACTTCATCATCACTGCCAACTGGGCGCCGCACGACCATGGCAACCCCGGCAAGCAGCCGGTGATGTGGCTCGACGTGCTCGACATGCCGACTGTCAATCATTTTCAGGCGTCATTCGCCTCGCATTTCGACGAGAAGATGCAGAAGACCAATCACGAGGATGGCGACTCGTTCGAGCGGTTCGCCACCGGCGTGCTGCCGGACGGTATGCCGGCGATGCAGAACCGCACCCCGGTGATCAATTATCCCTACATCAAGATGCGGCCGATCCTGGAGCGCTTGAAGAAAACCGGTGATATCGACAAGCGCCACGGCGCGCGCGTGCGCTACGCCAATCCGATCAATGGCGGGCCGGTGCTGCCGACCATGGGCGCCCATCTCGCGCTGCTGCCGATAGGCTTCAAGGGCGAGCCCTATCGCTCAACCGACGGCACCATCTTTGCGGTCGCCGAGGGGCAGGGCACCACCACCATCGACGGCAAGCCGTTCGAGTGGGGCGTCAACGACGTGTTCGTGGTGCCGCCGTGGAAGCACTATTTCCACAACGCGGCAACCGAATCGGTGCTGTTCTCGATCTCCGACCGGCCGGCGCAGGAAGCGCTCGGCATCTGGCGCGAAGGGAACTGAAGCGGCGGCGGCGGCGTTCTTATAGCGACGGCTGCGCCGCTTGCGGCGCGGCCGTTCGTTTATGCGCACGGAGAATATCATGCAATTCGAGCAACTGACCGCCGGCCACGGCTCGCTCACGGCGGTGCGCACCGGCCAGGGCCGCGATCTAGTGGTGCTGCATTCGCTGCTCAGCGACCGCCACGCTTTCGATCCGGTGCTGCCCGCGCTCGCCGCCAAGCATCGCGTCACGCTGATCAACCTGCCGGGCTTCCACGGCTCGCAACCGACGCCGCTGGCGCTGATGGATGCCTACGTGGCGGCGATTGAGGACGGCTATCAGGAATTCGGCGTTGCCAACGATTCAATCCTGATCGGCAACGGCTTCGGCGGCACGGTCGCGCTGGCCTTCGCCATGGCCCATCCCGAACGGGTCGCCAAGCTGGTGCTCAGCGATGCCGCCGCCGGCTTTCCGCCCGAGGGACGCAAGCAGTTCGAAATCATGGCGGCCAAGGTCGCCGAAGCAGGCTTGGGCTCCATCGCGGAGATCGCCGCCAAGCGGGTGTTTTCGCCGGCTTACCTCGCCGCCCATCCGGAGGCGATCGAGGAGCGCAAAGCCGTGTTGTTGCAGATCGATCCCAAGGCGTTCCAGGCCGCCTGCAAAATACTGCAGGAAGCCGACCTGGAACTGCTGCTGCATCGCATGCAGGTGCCGACGCTGGTGGTGTGCGGCGAATTCGACCAGGCCACGCCGCCGCCGCTCAACAAGGCGATCGCCGACAAGGTCGCTGGCGCGCGTTACGTAGAATTGCCCGGCTGCGGCCACTGCCCGCCGCTGGAGCAGCCGCAGGCGTTCCTGGCGGCGATCCAGGAATTCGTCGGTCTATAAGCCTCAACCCTGCCGCTTGTCGAAGCGCTGGATCTCTACCTTCGCCCAGACGCCGTTCCTGGCGAAAGGATCGGCATTGTTGAACTTTTCCGCCGTTGCGCGGTCTGGCACGTCCAGCACCATCAAGCTGCCGATCGATGTCTTGCCGTCGTCGGCCAGCAATGGACCGCCGACGACGATGGTGACGCCCTGGTCCTTGGCGGTCTTGAGGTGGGCGACATGCTCGGCATGGACGGCCTGCCGCTTGGCTCCGGCACCTGGGTCATCGAGAGCGTAAACCGCGAACAACATTTGTTTCCTCCAACCGTCTTTTGATTAGCCAAGCGCCTTCAGCACCGCATATGCGACGGCCGTCGTGCCATCATTGCCGCCGTACTCCATCGGCTTGATGCCGGAGGCATAGGCCTTGTCGACCGCGTGCTCGATGCGCAGTGCCGCTTCCGCCGCCGGTGCATGGTCGTGTTTATCGGCCAACCAGTCGAGCATCATCGCCGCCGACAAGATCATTGCGGTCGGGTTGGCTTGCGCCTTACCCATGATGTCGGGCGCGGTGCCGTGACAGGGCTGGAACACCGCATGCTTGTCGCCGATGTCGGCGGAGGGAGCGATGCCCAATCCGCCGACCAGCCCGGCGGCGAGGTCGGAGAGAATGTCGCCGAACATGTTCTCCATCACCATTACGTCGAATTCCCAGGGCCGCTTCACCATTATCGCGGCGCAGGCATCGACGTAAAGCAGATCGGTTTTTACATCCGGGAATTTCGCTTTGCGCTCGGTAAATATCTCGCGCTGCCAGTTAAAGGCTTTGAATACATTGGCCTTGTCGACCAGCGTGAGGCGGCCGGGCTTGCCGCGTTTCTTGCGCCGCGCTGTCAACTTGAGCGAGAAGTCGAACAGCCGCTCGGTGGTCTTACGCGTCACGACAAGGGTCTCGCGCGCTTCGTCATGGGTGGTGATGCCCTTGCCCATGGAGGCGAACAGGCCTTCGGTCGACTCGCGGATCAGCACGAAATCAATGCCGTGCTCTTGCGCGCCGACGATCGGGCTCGGTACGCCGGGCACCAGCCGTGCCGGGCGCACGCCGGCATAGAGGTCGAAGATAAAGCGCAGTTCGACCTGCGGCATGATCTCGGTGTTGTCGGGATAGCGCACGCTCGGCAGTCCGCAGGCGCCGAGCAGGATGGCGTCGGCCTCTTCCGCAAGCTTGATCGTCGTCTCCGGCATCGATTTGCCGGTCTCGCGATAGTGATTGGCGCCGGCGGCGCCTTCGCTGAAGCGGAATTGCAGGCTCGGCGTCGTCGCCTCGATCCGGCGCAGGATGTCGAGCGTCGGCGCCATCACCTCCGGCCCGATGCCGTCGCCGGGCAGCACGGCGATATGGAAGGCGGTATTGGCGGACATGAGGCGGCTTCCGGGATGGAATTATGGACGCAAGGTGGCTAATGAATACGTCGGAGCGCTTGCGCGCAAGGGAAGATGGCCGAGGTTCGCTTATGCCCCGTTTTGCCGCCAATCTGGGTTATCTGTTCACCGACCGGCCGTTGCTTGAGCGCATCGACGCCGCCGCCGCCAGCGGTTTCAAGGCAATCGAGCTGCAATTTCCCTACGACGTGCCGGCCTCGGAGGTGAAGCAGGCAATCGGCCGCAATAGGCTCACCATGCTCGGGCTCAATACGCCGCCCGGCGAGGGCGACGGCGAATTCGGGTTGGCGGCGGTTCCTGGCCGCGAGCGGGAATTTCGGGAGCTGTTTGCCCGCGCGCTGGATTATGCCGCCGCGATCGGCGGCAGCGCCGTGCATTGCCTAGCCGGCAAGGTCGCGCCCGAGCAGCGTCCCGCGGCCGAGTGGGTGTTTATCGACAATCTCAAGGCGGCCGCCGATCTTGCCGCCGAGAAAAAGGTCGGACTGCTGATCGAGCCGATCAATGGCCGCGACCGGCCGAATTATTTCCTCAACCGCGTCGAGCACGCCGCCGATATTATCGGCAAGACCGGCAAGCCCAACGTCCGATTACAGTTCGATTTCTATCACGTGCAGATCGTGGGCGGCGATCTGCTCTATCGCCTGGAAAAGTACATGGCTGTCATTGGCCATCTGCAATGCGCCGCGGTTCCCTCCCGCCACGAACCGGATGAGGGCGAGATCAATTACCGCTCGATCTTCGAGGCGGTCGACCGGCTTGGCTACCGCGGTTGGATCGGCGCCGAATACCGGCCGCGCGGGCGCACCGAAGACGGCTTGGGCTGGGCCTGGCCCTATGGCGTCGTGCCAGCGCATTAACGTTTGATTAACCATCAAACTTATTGAAAACCTTTGCCTTTCCGCATTGCGCGGGCGTCCCAAATCGCTAGATTGCGCGCATGTGGAGACGCAGCAACAAAGCCGGTTCGCGAACGCCCGAAGCGCCGAATGTGCTCAAGAATGCCGTGCGCGAGGCGCGAATCGAGGCGGCCGAGCGGTCGGCCGTGGTCGTCGACTTGCGCGACGCCGAAGTGGCGCGGCTCGAACTGCTCGACGAAGCGCTCGACGCTGTGTTTAAAGACATTCCGGCCGGTGTCGAATTGTTCGACCGCGGCGTAAGCAAGGGCAGCGTGGCGCGGCTTTGGGTCGACGTGATCGCGCATGTCGAGATGGGCCGAGACAAGCGGCAATACCGCTTCGTGCTCGACACCCGTTACGGCCGTACCGTGCTGGCGGAATCCTACGATATCCCTGAGATGGCGCAGGCGGTCACCCGTTACGTGGCGCGCCGGCTGGTCGAGCGCGAGCGCGCGCTCGCCGACGGTGTCACGGCAGGCCCCTTGGTCACGGAACAGATCGTGCGGCTGGACCGCCCGCGCCAGCGTTGGTTTTTGCTCTGGACGTTTTTCTTCGGACTGATCGCCGGCGCGGCCGCGCTTTTTCTGCTGGCGCTGCTCACGCAGCCGCATCCCTAACCGAGAATCTTCACCCGCCGTTGCTGCATCACCGTGCCGTCCGAGCCGATGCCGCGCGAGATCATCTCGCAGGTCCAGGCGCCAGGCGCGCCGTCGATGGCGTAGAGATTGTAGGCGGCGGCGTCTTTGCTCATGCCCCATGCGGCCGAGGCCGACGGCACGCCGACCGCCGGCACGCGGGTCTCATTCGGGCCGTCCAGCCAGTTGAGCATGTGCAGATGATCGTGGCCGTGCAGCACCAGCTCGGCGCCGTGCTCCGCAATGACGTGCAGCAGGATGTGCGCGTCGAGCAGCCTTTTATGGCGCGCCGCCTTGCTGACCGGCGGGTGATGGATCAGCACCACGCGGAATAGTTTTTCCGCTTTGAGTTCGTCGAGCGTGAGGGCAAGGGCCGCAAGCTGTTCGTTGCCGATAAGGCCGGTCGCAAAAAACGGTGGGGTCGGCACGCCGGTCGAAACGCCGATCAGTCCGAGCGGCCCGCGCCGGCGCACAAATGGAAATCCCGCAGTCTCGTCATCTTCGCTCATATACGGGCGCCACAGGCGATCCACCAGCACGCCGGCTGCCGGCACATAGACGTCGTGATTGCCGGGGATCACCGTCACGTCGGCCGGCGCGCCGAGCGCCGCCAGCCAGGCGCGGCCGACGACGAATTCTTGCGGCAGCGCGATATTGGTGAGGTCGCCGGTGACGGCGATGGCGTCGGGCGATTGCGATTTCAGGTCGGCGACGATCTTGGCCAGCACGGCCGGGTCGTGGATGAAGCGCCGCCGCCGCTGCCAGTTGATGTAGCCGGTCACCCGCTTGCCGATGAGTTCGCTCCAGCGCGGCGTCGGCAGCGGCGCCAAATGCGGGTCGGAGAGATGGGCGAGGGTGAACATCGCTTCGGGGAGTAGTCCGCTACGAACTTCCGATCAATATGCCGGCGACGAACACCAGCACGCCGCCGACCACCACCTGAAAGGAGGCCTGCAGGAATGGCGTATCCATGTAGCGCATGCGGATCCAGGAAATCACCGCGAGTTCGACCGCCACCACCATGAACGAAACGATCGTGGCGGTGAGGAAGTGTGGAATGAGATAGGGCAAAGTGTGGCCGAGCCCGCCGATCGCTGTCATGCCGCCGGTGACTAGCCCGCGAATGACGGGCGAGCCGCGCCCGGTGAGCGAGCCGTCGTCGGACAGCGCCTCCGCGAACGCCATGGAAATTCCGGCGCCGACCGAAGCGGCCATGCCGACCAGAAAGGTCGCCCAGGTGTTGTGGGTGGCGAAAGCCGCGGCAAACAGCGGCGCCAGCGTCGAGACCGACCCGTCCATCAAGCCGGCCAAGCCGGGCTGCACATATTGCAGCATGAACATGCGCTTGGACGTCGCGTCCTCTTTTTCGCGCGCGCCCTTGGTGAGAATCTGCTCGGTAAGCTTGTGTGCCAGGCTTTCGTGGCCGGCCTCGGCTTCGGCCAATTCGATCAGCAGTTTGCGCACCGAGACGTCGCGCGCGGATTCGGCGGCCTTGCGGTAGTAGCGCTCGGCCTCGAACTCCATGTTCTCGGCGAACTTGCGGGCGGCATCGAGCCCGAGCGGCCGCATCAGCCACAGCGGTTGCTTGGTATTGAGGAAACCCTTCACGTCCTGGCGGCGGATGAGCGGCAGATATTCGCCGAATTTCTGCCGGTAAAGGTCGAACAGCATGGTGCGGTGGTGCACCTCTTCCTCGGCCATCTCGTCGAACACCTTGGCGGAGGCGGGGAACTGCTCGCGCAGCCCTTCTGCGAAGCCGCGGTAGATGCGGCTATCTTCCTCCTCATTGGTGATGGCGAGTGCCAGCACTTCCTGCTCGGTCAGGTCGGAAAATCTTTTCACGGCGCCCCTCTGATCTTCGGCTGGCGGATGGATTTGATATATTGGAATAATTCTAATTCCGAAAGGTCCCGTTTGATACTGTTCGCGACTGCTGCCGATAACCCGGCGATTACCGGTGGAATGCCGAAACAAGGGGATGCAATTGCAACGCCTGCGCCGTGCACTTGAGCCGCTGATCCGGCGGCTGATGCATTTCTACTGGCGTTTCTCGCGTGGCGCGACGCTGGGCGTCCGCGCCATGGTGATCGACGGCGCGGGCCGCATCTTCCTGGTCAAGCATTCCTATGTGCCGGGCTGGCACCTGCCCGGCGGCGGGGTGGAGACCGGCGAAACCTTCCTCGCGGCGCTCGCGCGCGAACTGGCCGAGGAGGGCAATATCGTGATGACCGCGCCGCCGGTTTTGTACGGCATTTTTTTTAACAAGCGGGCATCGCGGCGCGACCACGTGGCGCTCTACATCGTGCGCGAATTCCTCCAGGACAGCCTGCCACGGCCCAATTATGAAATCATTGAGCACGGCTTCTTTCCGCTCGACACGCTGCCGGACGGCGTCACCCGCGCGACCCGCGCGCGCATTGCCGAATTTCTCGGCGCCGCGGCGGTGAGCGAATTGTGGTGAGTGGCGTGGCGTAACTGTTGAAGAATTGGGAGAAGCCGCCTTTAGAGGGGACTAGGCATCAGCCACCCGTAAAAATTGAGTTCAGCGCTTGACCCAATTTTTATCCGTTGAAACAAGCGTCATCTACGTTTCATAACACCAACGAAGGCGATCGCGTCACACTTGGAAAAAGACA
>Ga0208078_1000410_pt1 | contig 11338 bp, 8 predicted proteins | sample NGESurdeep072012_3_FD_184468 | JGI IMG/M metagenome (GOLD analysis project Ga0208078, IMG submission 184468) | Arctic peat soil microbial communities from Barrow, Alaska - NGEE Surface sample 53-2 deep-072012 (SPAdes) | ecosystem: Environmental > Terrestrial > Soil > Wetlands > Peat ...
GAATTCGCGTTCGACGCGGTAGCCAATTGCGCGGGGCTCGGCGCGCAAGGCGTGGCCCGCACCATGACCGACTATCCGGCGGCGCGGGTGCCGCGCCTGGTGCTGGGCAAAGGCAATTACTTCACCTATGCGGGCCGGCCGGTGTTCTCGCGGCTGATCTACCCGACGCCGATCGTCGGCGGGCTCGGCGTGCACGTCACGCTCGACATGGGCGGCCGCATGCGCTTCGGGCCGGACGTGGAGTGGGTCGAGACCGAAAATTACGACGTCAACCCGGCGCGCGCCGCCTTGTTCTATGAGCGCATCCGCACTTACTGGCCCGGCCTGCCGGACGGTTCGCTGGCGCCGGATTACTCCGGCATAAGGCCCAAGCTCGGCGGCCCGAAAGAACCGCAGGCAGATTTCCTGATCGATGCGCCGGCACAGCACGGCTTGCCCCGCCTGGTGCAGATGTTCGGGATCGAATCGCCGGGGCTGACCAGTTCGCTGTCGCTGGGCGAGGAAGTCGCCGGCTATCTCGAAAGCTGAGCGCTGCGGCTTTTATCGGCGCGCACGCGGCCGCTCAACGTCACCGGGGCCGCGCCGCGCGCGGTCGGCATGATTTTCACGCCGGCCAGTTTGTCGCGCGTGCTCTTGGCCACGGCGCGGTCGCCGCCGAACGGCGCGAAGTCCGCGACTTTATTCTTCATGCCGGTGACCGCGACCAGCCCGGTGCGGGTCGCCACGATATCGCCGGGGCGCAGCGTCGGATCGGTGGCGACGTCGACACGCGCCAGCCCGAAGGGACCGCGGCCATTGCAGGTGCTGCCGGCGACCAATTCCTTGCGATAGAGGTAGGCGGTGTCGAGGTCGGCGTAGCGGCCGCCGTCGGCCGCAACCGCATGATCGATGCCGCTGCCGGAATAAAGCCACGTCTGGCTCGCCGGACACATGGCGTGGCAGGCCTCGGCCGCGCTCACGCCGGCATGGGCCTGCACCGGAAAGTAAAAGCCGTCGCTGGTGCGCACGCAGTAGGCGCTCGCCGGGCCGCTCGCGACCCGCGGCGCGGAATTCTCGCGCATCGTGGCGAACGGATCGGCGAAAGAGCTGGCGCTGGACGGAAGCTGGCGGGCAGGGGCGGCGTGAAGAATGCCGCCGAAGATGCGCTCGAAAATGCCTTGGGCGGAAGCCGGCGCGGGGCAAACAGCGCTCAGCAGGCCGGCGGCAAAAACGCCGGCTGAGACGGACAAAATCCTGTTCCTGCCGCGCGCGGACATCGCGTGCCCCTTTGGTTGATCGCGCTTCGCAATGCGAAGCGGCACTTAGCAACGTTCGAGCGCGCGGAAGGTTGCAAGGAGCGCGATTAGGCGGCTTTTGGCGCGCGCCTTGTCATTTTAGGGGGTGTCGGGCAGCATCGTGCGACTTCGCTATTGAGGCGGCTTGGGGGAAGAAGTGGAAGCGTCGAGCGCCATTGAAATTGCGAAACAAACGCTGTTTTCCGGAGGGCTCATTCTGGCCATCGGAACCGTCACCGGCTTTGTGGCTCAGAAATGCAAGATTCCGGATGTGGCGGTATTTTTGATTGTCGGCATCGCGATCGGCCCGCAAGCCTTGGGACTGATCGACATCAAGGCGGACTCGGCGCTTTATCAGATCATCCTTTTATTCGGGGCGAGCTACATCCTGTTCGACGGCGGCGCGTCGCTCCGATTCAATATTCTGAAGCGGGTGTGGATCACGATTGTCGTCATCTCGACGGTGGGCGTGCTGATTACCGGGGCGGTGACCGGCTTTGCCGCGCACGTTGTCCTCGGCCTGCCCTGGATCGTGGCGCTACTTATGGGAGCGGCGCTCGCCTCGACCGATCCGGCGACGCTGGTGCCGATTTTCCGGCAGATCAGAATTCGCGACCGCGTGGCGCAAACGGTCATGAGCGAGTCGGCTTTCAACGACGCCATGGGCGCCATCGTCACCTTCGGCGTGCTGGCTGTGGCCATGGGCAGCGGCGAATTTTCGCTGACGGCGTCCGCGATCGATCTGTTCAAGCAGGCCCTTGTCGGAATTATCGCCGGCGCGGCGCTGGGCTATCTGGCGGCGTTGCTGATTGCGCACGAAAGATGGGCGTTCCTTAGCGAATACGCGCCGGTGGTGACTCTGGTGGCGGTGATCGGCGCTTATTTCGCCGCCGACGGCCTGCAGGCCAGCGGCTTCATGGCGGTATTCGTGTTCGGCATCATGATCGGAAACAAAGAATCGTTCGGTTTCAAGATGCTGCCCGGCGAGGCGCAAAAACTCGACGATTATGTAATGACCACCGCCTTCATCATGCGGCTGTTCATCTTTATCCTGCTCGGCTCGCAAGTCGATTTCCATTTGATGAGTCAATACTGGCTCGGCGGCGTCATCGTCGTGGCCGTCTTGATGTTGGTGGCGCGGCCGTTGACGGTTTTCGCCTGCGCGTTGCCGGACCGGCGCGCGAAGTGGACTTTCAACGAGATGCTGTTCATGTGCTGGACGCGCGAAACCGGCGTCATTCCTGCCGCGCTCGCCGGGCTTCTTCTCGGCATGAAGGCGCCGGGCGCGAACGTGATCGCGTCGGTCACCTTCATCGCCATTCTAATGACGATTCTGATCCAGGCGCCGACCACCAAGTGGCTGGGAAGCAAATTGGGTCTGTTAGAGGAAATGTAATCCGCAGGGAGGGGATTTTATGGCTGCAAACGTTCGCTTCAACAATCCGAAGACCTTGGCCAAGCCGCCCGGCTACACTTACGTGGTTGAGGCGACCGGGCCGAACCGGCTGATCTTCCTCGCCGGGCAACTCGGCCTCGACATGGACAACCAGCTGGTCGGCGCCGCCGGCGACTTCCGCGCGCAGGCATTCAAGGCGTTTCAGAATCTCGGGCTCGCCTTGGCGGCGGCCGGCGCCGGCTTCAAGGACGTGGTCAAGATCAACAACTACCTCACCGACATGTCGCACCTCGGAATTCTCCGCGAGGTGCGCGACGAGTTCGTCAACACCGCCGCGCCGCCGGCGAGCACCACCGTGGCCATTTCGCAATTGGCGCGGCCGGGCGCGCTGTTCGAGGTCGAGGCGATCGCGGTGTTGCCGGCGAAAGCGGCGCGCAAATCCGCGGCGAAGCCCGCCGCCGCAAAGCGCAAGGTCAAGGCGCGCCGACGGACAAGAAAGTAAGCAGGCCGACCACCGGCAACAGCACGGCACCCATGGAAATGGCGGCGAGCGTGGCGCTCAGCTTGCCCATCAGCGCGGTGGCGTCGCCGTCGGCATGACGGAAAAAGTGACTCTGGCATAGGCGAACGCGCCGCTGTAAGGGAGTGCACGAAACCGCCAGCCGCCGAGCCCTCCATGCGCATCACCGGCATTGCCGACATCGTCGTTCCGATCTCCTCGTCAATCCGCAACGCCTATATCGACTTCTCACAGATGACGGCGAGCGTGGTCGCCATCTTCACCGACGTCGTGCGCGACGGGAAACCGGTGGTCGGCTTCGGCTTCAATTCCAACGGCCGCTATGCGCCGCAGGGCCTGTTGCGCGAGCGGTTCATCCCCCGGCTCAAGGACGCCAAGCCCGAGGACATCCAGGACGCCCGCGGCCTGATCGATCCGGCGAAATGCTGGGCCGCGATGATGAAGAACGAGAAACCGGGCGGCCACGGCGAGCGTTCGGTGGCCGTCGGCGTGCTCGACATGGCGCTATGGGATGCGGTCTCAAAGGCCGCGGGCGTGTCGCTGTGGCGGCTGCTCGCCGACCGCTACAACAAAGGCGAGGCCGACAAGACCGCCTGGGTATATGCCGCCGGCGGCTATTATTATCCGGACAAGGACATCCAGGGCCTGCAAGACGAGATGAAAGGCTATCTCGATCTCGGCTATCGATGCGTGAAGATGAAAATCGGCGGCGTGCCGCTGGCCGACGACATCAAGCGCATCGAAGCGGCGCTCAAGGTAGTCGGCGGCAAGGGCGAAAATCTCTGCGTCGACGTCAATGGCCGCTACGATCTCGACGAGGCTCTCGCCTGCGGCACGGCAATCGCGCCCTATAACCTGCGCTGGTACGAGGAGCCGCTCGATCCGCTGGACTATCTGCTGCATGCGGCGCTGGCGACGCGTTACGCGCCGCCGCTCGCCACCGGCGAAAATCTGTTCTCGATGCAGGACGCGCGCAACCTGATCCGCCACGGCGGCCTGCGCGCCGACCGCGACTGGCTGCAGTTCGATCCGGCATTGTCTTACGGGCTGGTCGAATATCTGCGCACGCTTGACATGCTCAGCGCACACGGCTGGTCGCGCCGGCGCTGCGTGCCGCATGGCGGCCACCAGTTCGCGCTCAACATCGCGGTCGGCCTCGGGCTCGGCGGCAATGAGTCTTATCCGCAGGTGTTCGCGCCGTTCGGCGGCTTTGCCGACAACTGCAAGGTGGTGGACAGCCGCGTCGCCATGCCGGACATCCCGGGTATTGGCTTCGAGGCGAAAAATGCGCTTTATGCGGTGATGAAGCCGATGATCGAGGCGCGCCCGCGCTGAGAGCGACCTGAAATTCGCACTTCCCCAACCCGAACGAGTGAGAAGACGATGACGAATGTTGCGCAGGATATTGTCGAAGAGACGATTAAACTAACCGCGGCCGACGGCCATTCCTTCGAAGCCTTTCACGCCGCGCCCAAGCTGGCCAGCAAAGGCGGGCTTGTGATTCTCCAGGAAATTTTCGGCCTGACCGACCAGCTCAAAGGCGTGGTGCGGGCCTATGCGCGCGATGGTTACGATACGATCTTTCCATGCGTTTACGACCGCGTGGCGCCGGGCACGGTGGTGCCGTTCGCCGAAGCCGAGCGGGGCAGGGACCTGGCTTACGGCCTGCCGCTCGACAAGGTCATGCTCGATGTCGGCGCCGCGGTGGATCGCGTGCAGAGCAGCCGCGGCGTTTCGGTGCTCGGCTTTTGCTGGGGCGGCGGCGTGATCGTGCGGGCGGCGGCCGAACTCAATCTGCGCGGCGCCATCGCCTTCTACGGCACGCGGCTGCCGACCTATCTGGATCTGAAGCCGAAATGCCCGCTGCTGTTCCACTTCGGCAAGACCGATCCCAATTCGACGCCGGAAATCATCGAACAGGTGCGCAAGGCGTTTCCGTCGGCCGAGACGCATATCTACGAGGCCGGCCACGCCTTCGCCAATGACGTGCGGCCGGCATACAACGAAGCCGCGGCCACGACCGCGCGCGCCCGCACGCTCGATTTTCTGGCAAAGCACCACAAGCCGGCGACGACGCACTGATTTCCGTGCCCCGGATGCGACGCTGATCCGGGGCCCAGCTTACGAGTTAGAAGCTGGGTCCCGGGTCTGCACGCACCACTTCGTGCTGCGCTGCGCCCGGGACACGCGCAGCCTCAATGCGCCTCGTCCCAGTTGTCGGCGGCGCGGGCGTCGACCTGCAGCGGCACGTGCAGCGACACCGCCGGATGCGGCGCGTCCTGCATCACGCTTTTGACGATCGGGATGGTGTCCGCCACTTCGCCCTCGGGCACTTCGAAGATCAATTCGTCGTGCACCTGCAGCAGCATCTGCGCGTTGAGCTTGGCAAGCGCCAGTTCGCTTTCCATGCGCATCATGGCGCGGCGGATGATGTCGGCGGCGGACCCTTGCAAGCGCGCGTTGATCGCCGCGCGCTCGTTGAACGAACGGATCGACGGATTTGACGCCTTGATGTCGGGGTAATGGCACTTGCGGCCGAACAGCGTCAGCACATAGCCGTTGGCCCGGCAGAACTCGCGCGTCTCGTCCATGTAGTCGCGGATGCCGGGGAAGCGCTCGAAATATTTCTTGATGTAGGCGCCGGCTTCCTCGCGCTCGATGCTTAGCTGATTGGCGAGGCCGAACGCCGAGATGCCGTAGATGATGCCGAAATTGATCGCCTTGGCGCGCCGGCGCACTTCCGCCGGCATGTCCTTCACCGGCACGCCGAACATTTCGGAAGCGGTCATGGCATGGATGTCGACGCCGTCCTGAAACGCCTTGCGCAGCGCCGGCACCTCGGCGATTTCCGACAGCAGCCGCAATTCAATTTGTGAGTAGTCGGCCGACACCAGCTTCATGCCGGGCGAGGCGACGAACGCCTTGCGGATCTTGCGGCCTTCCTCGGTGCGCACCGGAATGTTCTGCAAATTCGGATCGGACGACGATAGCCGCCCGGTCGAGGTGGCGGCGAGCGCGTAGGAGGTGTGCACGCGGTGCGTGGTCGGGTTGACGTAAGTCGGCAGCGCCTCGGTATAGGTCGAGCGCAGCTTGGAGACCTGCCGCCAGTCGAGAATCTTGCGCGGCAGCGCGTGACCGGCCTCGGCCAGTTCCTCGAGCTCGCGCGCGCCAGTCGACCATTGCCCGGTCTTGGTCTTGGTGCCGCCGGGCAGCGCCATCTTGCCGAACAATATGTCGCCCAGTTGTTTCGGAGATCCGGGATTGAGCGGCTCGCCGGCCAGCGTCTTGATTTCCTCTTCCAACGCGCCCTGCTTCTGGGCGAATTCGCCTGACAGGCGCGACAGCACCTGGCGGTCGATCGAAATGCCGCGCCGCTCCATGCGCGCCAAAACCTCCGGCATGGCGCGCTCCAGCGTCTCGTAGACGGAGGTGACGCGCTCAGCCGTCAGCCGGGCTTTCAGCGCGTTCCATAGCCGCAGCGTCACGTCGGCGTCCTCGGCGGCGTATTCGGTCGCTTTGTCGATGGCGACGCAATCGAAGGTGATCTGCGACTTGCCCTGGCCGGCGACGTGCTGGAAATGGATGGTGTCGTGGTTGAGCCAGCGCTTGGCGAGATCGTCCATGCCGTGGCCGCCTTTGCCGGCGTCGAGCACGTAGGAAATCAGCATGGTGTCGTCGTAGCCGGCGGTCTGGATGCCGCGCTGGGCGAACACCAGCCAGTCGTATTTCATATTCTGCGCGACCTTGAGAATGCTTTTGTCCTCGAGCAGTGGCTTGAGCAGAATGAGCGCCTGTTCCTCGGGAATCTGGTCGGCGCAGAGTTTTGCCTCCGGCGCGAACAGATCGCTGCCGCTGGCGCCGCCGCCTTCGCGATGGCCGATCGGCACATAGCAGGCTTCGTTCGGCGCAACGCTAAGCGAGAAGCCGCAGAGATGCGCGGTCATCGGATCGAGGCTGGTGGTCTCGGTGTCGACCGCCACCATGCCGGTTTCATGCGCGCGCGCGATCCAGGCTTTCAGCCGGTCGACGGTACGCACGCATTCGTATCGGCTGCGGTCGATTTTCTGGTTGCGCGCCGCTTCCGCACGCGCGGCGGCGAGCGAGATCGGGGTGAGGGCGCTGTCGGATCCGCCTTTGCCGCTCGGTTTGGCCTGCGCGGGTGCAAACAAGTCGCCGCCCGCAAAGCCCGGCGCGCTCGGTTCGGCTTTTGCGGACGCGCGCGACGTCAGCTTGGTATCCGCTTCGACCTGCGAGGCGTCGATCTCGGCCTTTTCCGCAACGCGCCGCGTGATGGTGTTGAACTCCATCGCCTTGAGGAAGGCGATAAGGTTTTTGTAGTCCGGCTCGTGCACCGCGAGCTGATCCACCGGCACGTCAAGCGGGACGTTCTGGTCGAGCGTGACCAGGCGTTTGGAAATGCGCGCGATCTCGGCATTATCGATCAGCGATTGCCGGCGCTTATCCTGCTTGATCTCGCTCGCCCGCTTGAGCAGCGTTTCGAGATCGCCGTATTCCCCGATCAATTGCGCCGCGGTCTTGACGCCGATGCCGGGCACGCCGGGTACGTTGTCGGATGAATCGCCGATCAACGCCTGCACTTCGATGACCTTGTCCGGCGGCACGCCGAATTTCTCTATCACCTCGGCGGCGCCGATGCGCTTGTCCTTCATGGTGTCGTACATGGTGACGCCGTTGCCGACGAGCTGCATCAGGTCCTTGTCGGAGGAGACGATGGTGGTGGTCGCCTTGGCCTCGCAGGCGAGCCGGGCGTAGGTCGCGATCAGGTCGTCGGCCTCGTAGCCGGCCTGCTCCAGGCACGGGATTTCGAAGGCATGCACCGCCTCGCGGATCAGCGGGAACTGCGGAATGAGATCTTCCGGCGCGTCCGGCCGGTGCGCCTTGTATTCGGGATAGAATTCAGTGCGGAAGGTTTTCTCGGACTTGTCGAACACCACGGCGAGGTGGGTCGGCTTGTCGGTCTTCATCTCGGCCAGCAGCTTCCACAGCATGTTGCAGAAGCCGAGCACGGCATTGACCTGCAAGCCGTCCGACTTGCGGGTGAGCGGCGGCAACGCGTGATAGGCGCGGAAGATGTAGCCGGAGCCGTCTACCAGGAACAGGTGGTCGCCTTTTTTCAGCGGGCGCGCGGCTGGATTGGCCGGCGCCGGGGCAGCGGCTTTGGTTTTTGTCGCGGACTTGGATTTTGCGCTTGTCGGCATGGCCCGAATGTGGGCCGTCAGCCGCGCATTATCAATCCGCCGGTGCGGGCCTGTGGACTTATTCCGCCGGCTGCAGCGCCAGCTTAGGCGCCGGCTTGGCCGTGAGCCAGAACATCGCCGGCCGCTCGAACAGGAACTTTGCCCAGGTGCCGCGCGCAGCCCAGAACAAGGCGAGCGAACCGAGCACGCCGGCGGCGGTGATGATTACCGACATGGTGCCGACGTCCGAGATCACCCCGGTCTTGACCAGCAGCGCGCGCGTGGCGGCCATCGGCAGGAAGAAGGCGAGATAGATGACGATCGAGTTGCGGCCGCAATAGCGCAACGGGCGGAAGACATCGTGCAAGGTCATCAGCGCCGACACCGTCACCACGGCGCAGGCGCCGACCAGGCCGAGCGCTAGCGAGATGAACGCCATCTGCTCGTAGTGGAAATAGACCAGCGTGCCGTTGACCAGCCCCCAGGCCAGCAGCCCGGCCACGCCGAGCAGCGGCTTGTCTTGGGCGCGCGCGGTGAGCGCGAAGACATAACGCGCCGCGATGTAGCCGGTGTAGCAATAGACAAAGCGCGCGGCGAATTCGTCCGGCACCATCCAGCCGGTGTTGAGATGCGAGATTTCCAGCGCGGCGCCGAACAGCCAGATCACCGGCGCCGGCACGCGGCGGGTGAGTTTGATGAAGACGAAAAAAACCGGCAGCATGTAGATGAACCACAGCGTGCCGAACGGATCGATCAGCGACAACAGATAAAGCCGCGCGACCTCGCCATTGCCGCCGTCGGCGGCCATCGCCGGCGCCTTGACGGCGAACTGGATGGTCATCCACAGCAGATAAAAATAGGCGAAATGCACGACCTTGCGGTCGAGATAGGTGCGCCAGTCGCGGTCGATGACGTTGGCGAGGAACAGGCCGGAGATCATGAAGAAGTCGGGCATGCGGAACGGCAGCGCGAAGGCGACGACCGGATGCATCCAGCCGTCCCGGCCAACGGCCGCTTCGAGGCCGAGCGTCGAATGCATCATCACCACAAAGATGATGCAGAAGCCCTTGGCGTAGTCGACCCAGTCGATTCGGCCGTGATGGGTTTGAATGCGATCCATGATGCGCTTATGACAGAAACCGGTTTCGAACGTCTTTATCTTGAAACCTAAAATGGCCTGCAGTCGCCCTCGTCACTCGATAGTGTCTCTGCTAAGGAGACGCCACTTGCTTCGCCATTAAGGATTAAACGGTTAACTATCCCGGGCGGATTTTCGCATGCGCGTTGCCATGATCGGCACCGGTTATGTCGGCCTCGTTTCCGGGGCCTGTTTTGCCGATTTCGGCCACGACGTGACCTGCGTCGACAAGGACGCCGCAAAGATCGGCGCGCTCGCGCGCGGCGAGGTGCCGATCTACGAGCCGGGCCTCACCGACCTGGTCGCCGCCAATACCCGCGCCGGGCGGCTGAAATTCACCAACGATCTTGCTGGCGCGGTCAAAGCCGCCGACGCGGTGTTCATCGCGGTCGGCACGCCGTCGCGCCGCGGCGACGGCCATGCCGACCTGAGCTTCGTTTATGACGCCGCGCGCGAGATCGCCGGCGCGCTATCCGGTTTCACCGTGGTGATCACCAAGTCGACCGTGCCGGTCGGCACCGGCGACGAGGTCGAGCGCATCATCCGCGAAACGCGCGTCGATGCGGAATTCGCAGTGGTGTCGAACCCGGAATTCCTGCGCGAAGGCGCCGCCATCCAGGATTTCAAGCATCCCGACCGCGTCGTGGTCGGCAGCGAGGATGCGCGCGCGCGGGGGGTGATGACCGAGCTCTATCGCCCGCTCTACCTCAACCGCTCGCCGATCCTGTTCACCGACCGGCGCACCGCCGAGCTGATCAAATACGCCGCCAACGCCTTCCTCGCCACCAAGATCACCTTCATCAACGAGATCGCCGATCTGGCGGAAAAAGTCGGCGCCGACGTGCAGGAGATCGCGCGCGGCATCGGGCTCGACAACCGCATCGGCGCGAAATTCCTACACGCCGGGCCGGGCTTCGGCGGCTCGTGCTTCCCCAAGGATGCGGTGGCGCTGCTCAAGACCGGCCAGGATCACGAGGTTCCGCTGCGCATCGTCGAGGCGGTGGTGGCGGTCAACGACACGCGCAAGCGCGCCATGGCGCGCAAGGTGGCGACCGCGCTGGGCGGCGAATTGCGTGGCAAGACGGTGGCCGTGCTTGGACTGACGTTCAAGCCGAACACCGACGACATGCGCGAGGCGCCGTCGATCCCGCTGATTACCGCGCTGCAGGACATGGGCGCCAAAGTGCGCGCCTACGATCCGACCGGCATGGAGCAGGCCAAGCCGCTGATGCCCAAGGTTGTCTTCTGCAAGGACGCCTATGCCTGCGCCGAGGGTGCCTCCGCGCTGGTGATCGTGACCGAATGGGAGCAATTCCGCGCGCTCGATTTCGCGCGGCTCAAGCAGGTGATGGAGCGCCCGGTGCTGGTCGACCTGCGCAACATCTACCGGCCCGATGAAGTGGCGAAACACGGCTTCGTCTATGAAAGCGTCGGGCGGGTGCGCAAATGATGTTCAATAGACGTTGTCATGCCCCGCTAAAGCGGCGGGGCAAGCAGTAAACACCGACATAGCGTCGTATTTCACGCCGTTCGTTTACTGGACCACCCGCTTTCGCGGGTGACGACAACAATAATGCGCAAGTTCGACACGCCGCTTCCGATCGACGACGCGCTTGCGCGGCTCACCGCCGCGCTCGCGGCGAACCATGCCGCCGTGCTGGTGGCGCCGCCCGGCGCCGGCAAGACCACGCGCGTGCCGCTGGTGCTGCTCGACCAGCCGTGGGCGGCGAGCAAGAAAATCCTGGTGCTGGAGCCGCGCCGGCTGGCTGCGCGCGCCGCCGCCGCGCGCATGGCATGGACTTTGGGCGAGCA
>Ga0208078_1000412_pt1 | contig 11308 bp, 14 predicted proteins | sample NGESurdeep072012_3_FD_184468 | JGI IMG/M metagenome (GOLD analysis project Ga0208078, IMG submission 184468) | Arctic peat soil microbial communities from Barrow, Alaska - NGEE Surface sample 53-2 deep-072012 (SPAdes) | ecosystem: Environmental > Terrestrial > Soil > Wetlands > Peat ...
GTGATCTATACGAAGGAAGATTTTCAGGCGGCTGCACGGCGAATTACGGATGGCGTGGGTGTGAGCGCGGTCTACGATTCCGTTGGCAAGACAACCTTCCTCAAGAGCCTCGACTCGCTGCGCCCCCGCGGATACATGGTGCTCTTTGGAGGCTCGAGCGGTCCCGCGCCGAGCATCGACCCGATGATCTTGAATCCGAAGGGATCGCTCTTTCTCACGCGGCCAACGCTCGGGAATTACGTGGCGTCTCGCGAGGAGCTGTTACGCCGCGCCACCGATATGTTCGGATGGGCGGCGAAGGGCGAGCTCAAGGTGCGCGCCGAGCATGACTATGCGCTGGCAGATGCGGCGACGGCTCATGCGGATCTCGAGGCGCGGAAGACGACGGGGAAGATCCTGCTCATCGTCTGAGCATTCAGAAGTAGCTTGAGGAATTCCTGGGAGGAGCTGAAATGGCAGCTGTCCTGTCCCTTTGCGCGCAGTTTGCGGTGGGAATGGCCCTCGCCTGGATTTGGGATAATGTCGTCGGCCTGCCGAAGGCGCGGAAGAAAGACACCTTTGTCGGGGCGCTGGTGAAGGCCAGACGCGCCGAGATCGTGCGCCTCGCGAGCGTGAGCAGGCCGACGACCGTGCCGGGACTCTCTCACCTCTTCGAAGACGAACGCCTCATTCTGTCGATGCCGGTGTTTCTCTACGAGAGCGTCTCGAGCCGGCGTCTCTATCCGCCCGCGAGCAGGGCGGGGAGAAAGCTCGTGTGGGAGCATCGCGCCAGCTCTGGAAAGCTCATCACTATTTCGGCCGTCGATCGCGGAACGCTACGGCTCACGAGCCGGCGGTTCGTTTTTGCAGGTGCGAGACGTCAACGGGAGTTCCCCCTCGATGCATTGACGCATCTTTCGGCCACGTGGTCGAGCATCGCGCTGGCCGCTCGCGGGCGACACGGAATTTCATACTTCACGCGACTCAACGAGACGAGATTGAGATTCCCCGTGATACCTGAGGCGGGAGACACGTGGCAAGCGCAATCCGAATCGTTCAATCTCATGGGAACCGATCTGAAGGAAATACTGGACATCATGCGCAACCCGTTGCGTCGGGACTTATCGTAGTGGCCCCGGATCTCTCGCGCCCGCTCATCGCGCTCCCGCTGCTCTTCGGCGCGGGAGTACTGACGAGCTTGACGCCGTGCATCTATCCGATGATTCCGATCACCGTCGCGCTGGTGGGCGGTGAGAGCACGGGTGCGCGCTCGCGCTGGCGCCCGTTCGTGCTCACCTTGTGCTACTCGATCGGCCTCGCGCTCGTATACGCGGTGCTCGGCGTGATCGCGGGGCTGTCGGGAACGCTCTTCGGAACCGTGAGTACGAATCCGTGGCTGCTCTTCGCCATGGGAAATTTGCTCTTGCTCTTCGCGCTCGTGATGCTCGACGCGCTGCCGCTGCCGATACCGGCGTGGGTGATGCGTCGCGCGGCGGACGCGGGGAGCGGCGGTGGGCTTGGCGGCGCATTCGGGATGGGCGCGGCGAGTGGTGTCGTCGCGGCGCCGTGCGGAGCGCCGGTGATGGCCGCGGTGCTCACGTGGGTCGGTACGACGCACAGCGCGACGCTCGGCTTCATCTATCTATTCGTGTTCTCTCTTGGAATGACCGCGCTGCTGATCGTCGTCGGCACATTCTCGGGTGCGCTCGCGCGGCTACCGAAGGCGGGTGCGTGGATGGTGTGGGTGAAGCGACTGTTCGCGCTGCTGATGATCGGCGCGGCCGAGTACTACTTCGTATCAATGGGACAGGTGCTGTTGTGAAAAAGAGTGTGAAGGTGAACCGGGCGCTCATCGCCATCGCCATCGCGGTCTGGCTGCTGATCTCACGATCGGTTCACGCGCAGGATCCAATGGGACTCGCGGTGGGCACCAAGGCGCCGAGCGCAGTGGTGCAGACGCTCGACGGCAAGCGTGTCGATCTCGCGAGCTTCATCGGCAATGGACCAGTGGTACTCGAGTTCTGGGCGCTCTGGTGCAGCAACTGCAAGGAGCTCGAGCCGCAGATTCAGACGCTGGTGAAGAAGTACGCAGGCAGGGTGCAGTTCGTCGCCGTCGCGGTGAGCGTGAATGAATCGCCGGATCGCGTGCACCGCTACGCGACCAAGTACGGCTACACGCATCAGGTGCTTTTCGATGCGACTGGCGCGGCGACGGATGCGTATGCGGTGCCGGCGACGTCGTATGTCGTGGTGGTCGATCGCGGCGGGAAGATCGTGTATACGGGACTTGGCGGCGATCAGCAGCTCGAGGCGGCGGTGCAGAAGGGGCTCTAGCCCGCGCTACCCTTCCAGCCTCAACTCCAGCACCCTCTTGCTCGGTTGCGGATGCGGCGTCGAGTAGAACTGCAGTCCACTAATCACCACGTCATCATCGAAGCGTAGAGCCAGCAGCCGCTTGAGCATCTCCGGATTCATTCTCGGATAAAAGCTCAGCGTCGCATGCGGCGAGAACTGAAATCTCGCGCGCTCGAACGGCAGCCCCGTCCCCGCCACGCGCTCGTGTAGCACGCGCAGCGGCCCGTGCGGGTCGAGCGGGAGCACGATGATATCCGTCTGCATGAAGCGATGCGGGCGCTCGAAGCGCATCGTGATCGGCGCGGTGTCGCGCGTGATCGGCTCGATCCTCTCGCGCAGCAGCTCGACGCTCGTGCCCAGCGGCAGCGGCCCCACTCCCGACGAGCCCACCATCGTCACGTGCGGCGGCGTTCCCGCGGCGAGTCGCGGGTCGGCCCACCGCTGCACCTCGAGAATTTGCTCGCGCACCGGATCGCCCAGCTCCGCGACCACGAAAATCCCTGCTTTCATACCGTGAAAGCTACGGTCTCGCGGCCCTCATGACTTGAGCCTCGAAACGTTCTTGATCTCCGTCGACTCCTCGAGATCGCGAAGGAACATCTCCTCCGCCGCCTTCCCCAGCTCCTGGCTCTCGATCACCGCGTCGAGCTCGTAGTTGATCGCGATGCCGAGCGGGTTGAAGTCCGTCGAGCCCACACGCACCCAGCGGCCATCGATCACGCTCGTCTTCGCGTGCATCATGACCCCGTTCCACTCCCAGATGCGAACGCCATTGCGCAGAAGCTGCTTGTACACCCTGCGCGCGAGCATACGCACCCACGGATGGTCGTAGGTGCTGGGCACGAGGATGCGCACGTCGACATTGTCGAGCGCGGCGCCGCACAGCGCCTCCATCTCCGCGCTCGACGGATAGAAGTAGGCGCTCGCGATCCAGATCGTCCTTTCCGCGGACACCGACTGGATCTGGAGCGCCCGCGCGACGCGCAGCCGCCACGGCTCGCCCTCGATTATGCCAACCACTGCGCCAGTCGACTGTTCGGGGGATGTTTCCGTATTGCGCGCGCGGCGAACCAGATGCCGGCGCGCCGCACGCCGCTCCTCGAAGTGGGCGCGCTTCCACATTGTGTCGAAGGCTCGCGTCATGTCGATCGCCGCAGGACCGCGGATGCGCACTGCGGTATCGCGCCACGGTGCGCGCTTCTTCCGCTTCACGATGCCCGACCACTCCTCGGATAGCCCAATGCCGCCGGTGAGCGCCACGAGCTGGTCGGCCACCAGGAGCTTCCGGTGATCGCGCGGCACGAGACCCAGCCACCGGCGAAAGCCGGGTCGATTGAAGATGCGGACGTCCACCCCGCCGTCGCGAAGACTCCGCCAGTACGCGCGCGTGGTGGTCCAGCTCCCGACCCAATCCGCGATCAGGCGCACCTGTACGCCTCGCGCTGCCGCCGCGATCAGCGCATCGGCGAACCGCGTCCCGACGCTGTCGCTATTCACGATGTAGGATTCGAGCTCGATCGTGTCCTTCGCCTGCTCGATCATCTCGATCATCGCGTCGAAGATCCGCATGCCGTCGCGCATCAGCTCGACCTCGTTCCCCGAGGACGCATCGGCGGCGGCGATCCGCCAGAGACCGCGCGCGAAACGCGGACCAATCGTCGACGAGAACGGCGCGGGCACTGCGGCGGGCGTGATTGCGGTCATTGCTGGTAGACTGGTGGCCACTGGTGTAAGCTACTTTGCCGCGGCGTGGTACGCTGCGCACGCACTCCACCCACGGACGCAGCCGACATGCTCAACATCGATCTAAAAGGCAAGCGCGCCCTCGTTGCCGGCGTCGCCGACGACGCCGGATACGGCTTCGCCATCGCGAAGGCGCTCGCCGAGGCCGGAGCGTCGGTTGTCGTCGGCACGTGGCCGCCGGCGCTCAACATCTTCCGCAACTTGCTCGAGCGCGGAAAGATGGACGAGTCGCTCGTGCTCTCGTCCGGTGGCAAGATGGCCTTCGAGTCGATCTACCCACTCGACGCCGCCTACTCCACGCTCGACAGCGCGCCCGAATCCGTTCGCACGAGCAAGCGCTACGCCGAGGTCGGCGACTTCTCGATTGATGGACTCGCGACGACGCTCGTGGCGGATCACGGCAACAAACCACTCGACATCGTCGTCCACTCGCTCGCGAACGGACCCGAAGTGAAGAAGGCGCTGATCGACACGAGCCGAGACGGCTACCTCACCGCGCTGAGCGTGAGCGCGTACTCGCTGATCGCGATGGTGAGCCGCTTCGGCCCGCTCATGCGCGCGGGCGGATCGGTGCTCTCGCTAACCTACCTGGCCAGTGAGCGCGTGATTCCGGGATACGGCGGCGGCATGTCGTCCGCGAAGGCTGCGCTCGAGAGCGACACGCGCGTGCTCGCGTACGAGGCGGGGCGGCGCTACGGACTCCGCGTCAACACCATCTCGGCCGGCCCCCTCGCATCGCGCGCCGCGAGCGCGATCGGCATCATCGAGAAGATGGTCGCCTACGTCGCAGCGAACGCGCCGCTCACGGAGCCGCTCACGGCAAGCGAGGTCGGCTTCGCCGCAGCCTTCCTCGCCAGCCCCCTCGCGAGCGGCATCACAGGCACCGTCGTGTACGTGGATAAAGGCTATCACGCCATGGGGATGGCGATTCCGGAATAACCGCCGAAAAAGCCCGCGAGCGGACCGAGGCACGCGAGTTGCCCTCTCAGAGTACGTGAAATCATTCACGAACTCCCTGGAGGAGAGGCTTACATGAACAACCTGATCTGGTGGCTTGTCGTTGGGCTCGTAGCGGGAGTGCTCGCCTCGCTCGTAGTAGGCGGCGTCGGATACGGCATCATTGGCGACATCGTCATCGGCATCGTCGGCGCATTCATCGGCGGCTGGCTCTTCACCGCACTCGGCGCAGGCGTCCCGATGGGCGGACTCGCGGGATCGATCTTCGTCGCCTTCATCGGCGCAATCGTTCTGATCTTCATCATTCGACTGATTCGCGGCGGCAGTCGGCGCGCACCATAGCGCGCCTCACAAGCGCAACGCACATCACGTGGCGCTCTTCACGTGCGCCACGTGATGCTTGCCGTGCCACGCGTAGAGCGCGGCCTGGCGATCGAGCGGATACCGCCCCATCTCCGGATGCATGTACGCGCGCTGCCACTGTGCGTCCGTCATCGATCGCATGATGGACAGCCACCGCTCCTGCACCGACTCGAGCAGCCGTAGCGACGTTTCCACCGGCACATCACGCGAGTCCGGCAGCTCAGCCCACCGATCTTCCTTGTAGGGCGTGATCGCCGGCTCATCCTCCGTAAGCGCGAGCTTCATGCGCACGTAAGCATTCAGATGGCTGTCCGCCACATGATGCACCACCTGCCGAATCGTCCAGCCGCCCGCGCGATACGGCTTGTCGAGCTGCGCCTCACTCAGCCCCTTCACCGCGGCGCGCATCGCCGCCGGCGCCGCGGCAATCTCCTCGAGGTACTTCGCCCGATCGGCGGCTGAGATCTTCTCTGGAACCACGAAGCGCCCGATGGGATAGCGGAGCGCATCGACGGCGTCGGAATTGGCTTTGGTCATGAGTGCGAGTGTCGTGGGGTGAGTGTGCGAATGCCAGTGCTAGTGCGGAAGTACGACCTTCCCCGTGGCCGGAGAGTAGCTGCTGCCCGATGGCAGCACGCTCAGAATCAGCCCGGATTCCCCGAGCGCCGGCGCGCCGGCCTTCGTGATCACGGCGTGGCGCGCATCGTAGATCGATACCGCGCTCTCGCCCAGAATGCTCCAGTGGCCATCGGGATTCACGATGAGGGCGGTCGACTCATCGATGCCGGCGCCCAAGTGCGGCGGCGTCTCTAGCACGACGCTGATGAAGCGGTTGTGCCGGCGACGGCGAGTGAAGTGCTGGTCGATGAGCACACCCTTGATCATCCCGAAGCCCGGAACGAGCTCCATGTTGTCGCGCGCGATCGTCATGTAGTGCGCCGTCGTATCGTCGGGCGGACGCACGCCGCCCGGATGCCGCTCCTCGCCCGTCAGCATCGGATTCGCCATCACCTCGGCGCCCGCCGACGTGCCGCCGATCACGGCGCCTTGCGCATAGAGATCGTGAATCGCCTTCTCGACGCGCGTGCCGAGCAGTGCCTTGGTGAGCAGCACCTGATCGCCGCCGCCGAACCAGACGCCGGTAACGCCTTCCATGTTCTTCGCCATCGAATCGGAATTCGCTTCATTCGCATCGATGTAATACGCGTGCGCATTGGCGCCGAGCTTGCGAAGGTCGTCCGCCTTCTCCTCGCCGCTCTCCTTCCCTTCGCTGCTCGCCATCGCGAACACCACAATCTTCCCCTTCGTGCCGCCCGCCAGGTCGAAGAAGCGCTGGATGAGCTCCGGCGGCTGAGGACCGCCGCCGACTATAAAGAGATAGCCACGCGGATGCGCAGCCTGCGCACGTGCGCCCGTACTCAGCACCGCGATGCACAGCACCGCCTTCGCGAGCGCAGCAATTGTCGTCGAGGTAATTCCGGAACGCCGCATCGTCCACTTCCCCATTCGTAATGAGTGGAGGAAGCTTGACTCGCGTGCGCGTACCCCGCTACTTCCACACACAATACCAACAGGTGGACTGGTGCAGATGATGGCCGGCGGCAACGGAAAGCGGACAATCGCGGCGATGATCGTGGTTGCGGTAGCGGCGTGCGGACGCGACAAGGCGGCACCGAAGGCGGTTGCGCACGGGCCCGTCGTCGACAGCACGGCGCCTGGCCGCGCAGCGACGACGAACGGCTTCAAGACACCTGAGTCCGTGCGCTACGACTCCGTAAACGACGTCTTCTACGTCTCGAACATCAACGGGAGTCCGCTCGCCAAGGACAACAACGGCTTCATCTCGCGGATGAAGCCGGACGGGAAGATCGATTCCCTCGAGCTGATAGCCGGCGGCCGCGATGGCGTCACGCTCAACGCGCCGAAGGGGCTCGCGCTGATCGGCGACACGCTCTGGGCAACGGACATCGATGTCGTACGCGGCTTCAACGTGCGCACGGGCGCCGCGGTGGCGACGGTGGACTTCGCACCCTTCCACGCACTCTTTCTCAACGACATCTGCGTTGGCGGCGATGGCGCGCTTTACGTCACCGACATGGGGGTGAAGGCGAGTGGCGACTCGATGGCGCACGTCGCCGGCTCCGACCGGATCTTCCGCATCGACGCGTCGCACAAGGCAACGATCGCGCTGGCGTCCGATTCGCTCCATTGGCCCAACGGCATCACGTGGGATAAATCGGGGAACCGCTTCATCGTCGTGCCGTACGGGAAGGTGCCGCAGATACTCGCATGGCGCCCCGGCACGCCGCAGCCCGTGATCATCGGCTACGGCGCGGGGCAGTACGACGGCGTCGAGATTCTCGCGGACCGGCGCCTGATCGTCACGAGCTGGGCCGACTCGACCGTCTCGATTCGCGATGGCAACGTGCGCTCGGCCATCAAGGGACTTCCGTCGCCCGCCGACATCGGGATAGACACGCGTCGCATGCACATCGCGGTACCGCTGCTCACGAAGGATCGCGTCGAGATCATCACCATCCCTGCCCGCAAGGAAGCCCCGTGACACCCCGTACGATGAACGTGGCGCTATCGCTCGTGGCACTGCTTGCGGCCGGTTGCGCGAAAGACAAGAAGCCGGCGCGGAAAGTCGACACGCTGAGCGACTCGGCGGCGACTGCATCCTCGAAGGCGCTCTCGCGCGCGGCAGCGGGAACGACAGTCTCGATGACCGTCACCGGAAAGCAGGGATTCGACGGCCCGCTCAATGGGCGTGCGACGTGCTCGTACGGTGGCGACAACAGCTCGCCGACGACGAAGGTCGAGGCGTTCGGCCGCGATGCACAAGTCTCCTTCGAGATCGTGAAGCCCTCGGAAGGATCGATTCCGGTGAAGAGCGGGGCGATCAAGAAACACTCCGGGTCGCGCATCTCGAATCTCCAGTTCGTGGTGCACAGCCAGACGTATGGCGACGGAAATGGCATCGCGATGATCAGCGATCCCGTCGGGCGCATCGGCTCGCTCACTGCGAGCCACTTCTCGCGCATCGGCACGGGGAAGCGGCACGGCTCCGATCTCTCCATCACCGTTCGCTGGGAGTGCGAGTAGCCGTTTGACGGAGCAGCCGTGAGCGTCAAGCGATGGATCTTCGCGATCGCCTCCTTCGTGGCGGCGATCGGCGTGTCGCTTTACATCGTGCTCTCATCGTGGCCGAATCAGCACGCGGCGGTTTCCATGGGAGTCGCCGCGCACGGGGTGCTCCTCTGCATCGCGCTCTCCGAGCTGCTCGCGCGCGGCGCCAAGGTGTGGTTGAGCGCGATCGCGATGCGAATTCCGATGTCGTACCGGCTCGCGTTGCGCGCGAGCGCCGGCGGCGACTTCGGCGCGGCGATCACGCCGAACAAGTCGGGCGCCGAGCCGGCGAGATATCTGATCATGACGGAGGCGGGGATGCACCCCGCGCAGATTCTGCTCGTGATCTACGCCGAGCTCTTTCTCGAGATGATCTCGCTCGCGCTCGTGGCGCTTGGACTGTACCTGATCTTTCGCAACGCGGGCTCGACGCTGATCGGCGTCGTTGGCGCGGTGGGACTCTACGCGCTCTTCGTGCTCGGCACCGGCGCGATCGGCTGGTTTCTCTCGAAGAGGTACGGCACCACCGGACCGGCGCCCGAGTGGGCGCGGCGCTTCAAGATGCACGGCGCGCGCTGGAAGCAGGTGCAGCGCGCGCTCGCGACGCTGCGCACTGCAATCGCCGGCATCCGCCACATGCGACTCGGCATGACGGCGCTCGCGCTGCTCGCGTCGATGCTCCACATCTGCCTGCGCATCGCGATTCTCCCGGCGATCGTCTACTCGCTGGGCGAGACGCACGTGCCGCTCGCGCCGCTGGTGCTGTGGCCCGTTGCGCTGATGTGGGGGAGCGCGGTCTCGCCGCTGCCGGGCGGCGGCGGCGCGGTGGAAGTCGGCTTCAAGGCGGCGCTGGGACACGCGATTCCGGCGACGGTCTTTGGAGCGGCGCTCGTGTGGTGGAGATTCTACACGTTCTACCTGTTCATTCTGCTCGGCGCGCTCGCTGCCGGCAACACGGTGCTGCGTGCGCTGCGCGACGATTATAGCGAGAACGACGAGGAGCCGGAGGCGGCTACGGCGTAGCGCCGAAGAGCGCGGCCTTGATGCGCTCGAGCTCCGCCTGCGAGACCGCGCCGCGCAGTGTGCGCGTGCGGCCGGTGGAGTCGGACCAGGTGAGGCTGTTGATTTGCACCCCGGCCCGCGACCTGGCCGCGAGTTGATCGGTGAAGCCAATGTGCGCATCGCGCTTCGCCTCATCGTGCGCCGATGGCCGCTCGATGAGCGTCACGGAGCCTTCGCCCACCGTGTACACGGTCGTCACGACACTGTCGGCACCCGCCGCTTCCGCGCGGCGCGACACGAGCTGCGGTGTCTCGACGGCCGCGACGGCCACTCCGAGCTTCTCGCTGCTCGTGCTGAGACCCTCGCCGGTAATCACGAGCTGTTGGAGCGCGACCGGTCGATGCAGCCGCACCGAATCGGGCTGCGCGGCTGGCGCGCGCAGCGCGTACGCGTTGTTCGCGGAAGAATCGTGCGTCGGCGCGCTCGCGTCGGCCACTCGTGAGCTCGGCGCCTCTGCCGGTGCCGGCGCGGGCAGATCTGCGGCGGCGCCTCCGGCAGGAGCCGCCGGCGCCGCCTGCGCGACGATCATCGGCTTACCGCCGCCCTGCGACTTCGCGACGCTCGCCGGAAACGCCACATCCTTCCTCGCCGGCGCGCCACGCGTCGATGCCTTGTCCTCGGATTTCTCGCGCGCCTCGGCGAGCGCCCCCGCGAGCTTCGGTGGCGGCGCGGCCGCGACCGGCGCGGAACTCTCTGCCTGCGGAAGAGCAGCGTTCGGAGCCGTCGCGGCTGTCTTCGCCTCGTTGCGCGCTGCGGCCACCCGTATCGCCGCAGCATCGCGTCGCGGTCGCACCGCGATCACCGTCGCCGTGCTCAACACCAACACCGCAGCCGCCGCGATCCACGCGCGCGAGATCGTGAACCGCGCCGGCGCACGCGCCTTCGACGATGTCGTCGACGCCGGCAACACGCCACCAGGCACGGCGTCGAGCGCCGTCAGAATCCGCGACGACGCTGCGATGAATCCCCGCGCCTCCGCTACCGCCGCCTTGCACTCATCGCACGAGGCCACGTGCGCCTCGGCCGCCTCCCGCTCCGCCGGAGGCAACTCACCATCGAGCCACGCGTGAATCGTCCCTTCATCAAGATGCTGCATTGCCTTCCCTCCTCTGCTGCTCCTGCTGCAACCGCTCGTACTGCTCCACGAGCCGCCGCCGCGCCCGGGACAACGTCGTTCCTATCGAACCAACCGACATTCCGAGCGCCGACGCGATCTCCGAATAGTCCAGCCCCTCCTCCTTCATCAGCAACGCGAGCCTGTCACGCTCGGCGAGCCCGTCCACCGCGGCCCGCGCCATCGCCGCATCCTGCGCGCGCTCGATCGTCGTCTCCTCCGGCTCGACCACGCGCTCCTTCTCTTCCTCGTACAGCATCGTCAGATGCCTGCGCCGGCGTGAATCTCGTCTCGCCTCGTCGCGCACGAGGTTGTTCGCAACGGTGAACAACCATGCGCGCTCGTTGGTCATCGTCTCCTGCCTGAGCGCGCGCACGAACGTCTCCTGCGCGACCTCTTCCGCCCAATCGCGGTCGCCGAGCCTGCGCGTCAGATACCGCACGAGCATCTCGTTGTAAGCACGGAAGAGGCGGTCGACGTCGTGCACGCTGTTACCACTGCTCCTTGAGTGAGCGCAGCTCCGCGTCGCCGAGCTGTTCGACGCCGGTGTCGGTGATCTCGATCGCGACCTGCCTGCCGGCCACGATCAGCTTCTGTCCAACCGCA
>Ga0208078_1000414_pt1 | contig 11271 bp, 11 predicted proteins | sample NGESurdeep072012_3_FD_184468 | JGI IMG/M metagenome (GOLD analysis project Ga0208078, IMG submission 184468) | Arctic peat soil microbial communities from Barrow, Alaska - NGEE Surface sample 53-2 deep-072012 (SPAdes) | ecosystem: Environmental > Terrestrial > Soil > Wetlands > Peat ...
GTATGGGGAGTTGGCCCGGAAGGCCCGGAGCTGGTTTGACGGCCGCAACCCCGCCGGCGCCATGATTTTTGACCGCGTCGCCGGCCGCGTCGTCGATGGGCTTGACGACGGCCGGCTGAACGATCGTTCAGGGGCTGAGGCGAACATTTCAGCGGGCCTTGCGCTGCTAGACGATCCGCTGGCACTTTCCACGGCACGATGCTGGTCGGGCGTCTGGTAGGTGGCACCCACCCAACCCCTGCCGCAGCCCTGTTCCCATCCAGCCGTCGAGCGTCGTCAGCTCACCGCATCGTGAGAAGTGCCAAAGGTCCCGATTTGCAGAGGTCGTTTGCAACTGGATCGGATGACCGCGCGGTTCATCCTGTAAGGATGGACAGACGCGTGCCGCCGGACCAGTCGATCGAGGTGCTGTCGCCGGATGAATGCTTTCTTCTGCTTGGATCTCGCGACCTCGGCCGGATCGCCTTCGACGTCGATGGCCAGCCTGAGGTCTTTCCGATCAACTACGCGATGGAGGGCCGGATCGTGGTGTTCCGCACCGCGTCGGGTACCAAGATCGACTTTGTCCCAAAGGCTAGGGTCGCTTTCGAAGTGGACGACTGGGACCCCAAGCTGGGCATTGGCTGGAGCGTCCTGGTCAAAGGCCTCGCCGAAGAGGTCACCCGAAATCTGGGGCGGACCGCGCAGCATATTCGAAAAGCGCCAGTGCATCCGGTTGCGCCCGGCGAGCGCTGGCAATGGCTGGCCATCCAGACCTTGGAGGTGTCGGGTCGGCGCTTCCAGGTGCGGGCGGGGCGGCAACGCCGCGCTCGGGACTGGCATCGCCCCCCTCCCGGCGACTACAGGCGAGCCTGAGGTCTATTGATCGCCGCCAGCTGTCGTCCGAGGCCAGGACCAGCCCGCCCGTCACTTAGGGCTCGGTCCTTGAAGATGTTCATTTCCTCTCTATTCGGGATGAACTGTGCGTCACCCGGAACGATTCTTCGAGCGTGAGGTGGATGCTGGCCGACGAGCGCGCGGCACCCTCTCATGCCTCTTCGACAGGTACGGATCGGAGACGGCCACCGCGAAGACGATCGCGGCTGCGCCAGCTCCGACGATCAAGTTGGGCAGGAACAGGGCGACCAGGCTGAACATTGCCAGCAATACGATGGCGGCGAGTCGTGACCAGGGCCGCACGTGCCAGACGGTCATCTTGAACATGGCGTGGCCGGCGAGAAAGATCGCGGATCCGCCAACCAACATCAATGCAGTCGCGGCACCGGCGGTTGACGTGGGGTGGGCGACGATTGCATGGTCACCCGCGGCCACGGCAATGATCCCGCCGATCATAACCGGGTGGATGGAGTGGTAGGCGGAGCGCCCCAGGCGACCAGGGTCTGCTGATGTTGCGAGCACGCTCGCGGCGACCTCTGCGCTTCTGTCGAAATAGACCCACCACAGTCCGACCGAAGCGGCGAATGCGATCACCATCGCCGCCAGCTCGGGAAGGCCGAGACTCGGCAAGCCGGACAAGCCGACACCGATGACCACGATCGACTCTCCCAGCGCAATGAGCACAAAGGACTGGCAGCGCTCAGCCATGTGACGGCCTTCGATATTCCAGTCGCGCGTGGTCGAACGCCCCAGGCCTGGAACATAGAACCCCGCCGCGCTTCCGGCCACGTCGACGCCCACCGCCACGAGCCAGAGCAGGTCGCGCACCGCGCCGTGCTGCAGCCCGCCGGCGACCGCGAGCGACCCGCTGACGATGCACCAGACCAGGATCCGCTCGAAGTTTCTCTGCAGAGTCTCGCCCCGCAACACGATGACGGCAAACAGGCTGCGCCCGATCTGCATCGCGGCGTATGCGCCGCCGACGGCCAGTCCCCGATCACCGAAAGCATCCGGGATGCCGGCCGACACGATGAGGCTCACGAGCATCAGGGCGAGGAGCAGCAGGCGCACGGGCAGACGCTCTGGATCCAGCCAGTTGGTGACCCACAACGTGTACGACCATCCCAGCCAAACCATCGCCAGCAGAAGCACGGTCTGGACCGCCCCTTCGACCGTTGCGTGATCGAGCAGGAAGTGTGAGAGCTGGGTGATCGCGAAGGCGTAGACGAGGTCGAAGAAGACCTCGATGCTGGTCTCCCCGCGGACGCCGGTGTGTTTGCGAAGTATCGGCACTCTTGGCGAGCAACTCTAATGGCGGTTAGGCCGCAAACGCGCCGCCTATTCCTGTAAGGCCATCATGCGGGACTCTGTCAAGTTGGCCGCTTCTCGTCCGGGTGCCCGGTGTTCCCGAAGGCGATCCGATCCCGGACCACGGAAGCGCGGCCCAGGAGGCGGGCCCGTTGGACGGCATCCTCTCCGAAGCGATTGCGGATCGCGTCCATTGCGCTCTCCAACCGCGCGTCGCGAGGCGGGGAAGGATCGGAGAAGAGGTCCATCTGTCCCGGGCCCGCGTCGCTCAGCCCGGACAGCCCGACTCCCAAAGTTCCGACGTGGAGGCGTGGGTCACGCGCCGCCAGCAGCTTCAAAGCGGCCTTGTAAATCTCGTCTCCGGTGGCGATTGGCTTGGCCAGCTTCGATTGCTTTGAGAAGCGGTCTACATCCGGCCGGTAGGCGACGCCGACGGAGATGACACTGCCGCGCCGGCCCGCGGCACGCAGCCGGCGTCCGACCATGTCGGACAGGCGCATCAGCAGCTCCTCGAGCTCGGGCTGTGAGCTGGTCGCGCGAGCGAGCACGTGGGAATGGCTGTAGCTCTTGCGTGCGACGCCTTCGAAGCTGCCGACCTCGAAGCCCCGCAGCCGCTGATGCCAGGTGTTGGCAAAATCGGCGCGCATCCCCGCCAGCCCGAGCTGATCAGGATTGGCGTATAGGAAGTCGAGCGCCTTATGAATGCCGGCCCTCCGCAAGCGGGCCGCGGTGGCCTCGGCGATGCCGGACAGGTCGGTGAGCTCCAATCGCTCGAGCACCGATACGAGGTTGGTGTGGTCGATTCTCTGCAGCCCGTCGCGCTTGTCCAGGTTGGACGCCTGCTTTGCCATCCAGATCGAGGTCGAGACCCCGACCGAGCACGTGACGCATTCGCCGATCTCGTCGCGGAGCGCGCTCTTGACGGCCCGGCCGACCCCCTCCGGACCGAGTTTGACGAGGTCGGGAGCCCCGGCCAGGTTCATCGACGCTTCGTCGATCGACATCCGCAGGACGTCGGGGCTGTGGTGCTCCAGGATCTCGATGAGCCGATCGGAGACGGCTCGGTACCGGGGCGGATTGGGCTCCATCACGACGAGTCGCGGAAAGATCGCCTTGCCCTCGTAAACGCGCATCCCGGTCTTGATGCCGAGGTCTCGGGCCTCCCTCGATGATGAGACGATGGTGGCCGCGTCGGTGGCATAGGCGGCAACCGCCAGCGGCCTGCCCCGAAGCTTCGGATCGTGCTGTTGCTCGATCGACGCGAAGGCGCAGTTCAAATCGATGACGAGGGTCGTTGGGTCAGCCGTGTTGAGGCCGAGGTCTGCGCCTAATCTCGACACAACGAGCAAATGTTCGCACAGAGCGGCCCTGTCCGCTTCAACGAAATGATAAGCCGTGAGACTTATCATTCCTTATCAACATGGTGACCACCTGGCCTCCGGGGCCCTACCGCCCAGGCAATGGCATCGACCCGCCCTACCTCGGCGATCGCGCCGAGCAGATCGAGGCCGTCCGCGCGTTCTTGAGGGACCCGCGGCATCCCCGCAACGTCCTGATCACCGGGCTCCGGGGAGTGGGGAAGACCGTGCTCCTGAACCACATCCAGGGCGAGGCGGAGGGCGCGGGCTGGCTCGTGGTGGACAGGGAGTTCTCGGAGACTGACGTCGAGCCCGACGCCTTCGCCAACGCCCTGCTGACGGATGTCAACCGCGCCCTCCGTCGCCTCAGCCTTTCGGCCAGGCTCAAGGAGCGAGCCAGCCAGCTGCTCCAGGCTGCGATCGACTCCGTCGGGGCGCTGACCGTCAGCTACGGGGAGTTCAAGGTCAGCGTCGACACCAAGCGGAGCAAGGCACCGCAGAGGCGCCTCGACGATGACCTCAGAGAGGCCCTCATGCGGATATCTGAGCTGTGCCAGAAGAGCGAGTACAAGGGGCTGGTGCTGCGGTACGACGAGTTTCACGTCGTGCGAGAGCGGCACGGCGCTCCGACCCTGAGCGCTCTTCTCAGCGCCACGTCCGCCGTCCAGCAGCACAGTCTGCCGCTGATGCTCATGCTCTGCGGGCTGCCGCCGGTGGTCGACAACCTCGCCCGTTCGAAGAGTTACTCGGAGCGCATGTTCGCGACCCTGGAGCTCGGCAACCTGCGGCCGCCCGAGGACCGCGCGGCGTTCGTGGATCCAGCCGTCAGGCTTGGGCGCAGGTACGCGGACGAAGTCGTCGATGCGGTCATGGTCGACAGCGGCGGCTATCCGTTCTTCATCCAGGTTTACGGCGATGCCCTGTGGAGCGGTTCGCATGGAGAGACCATCGCCATGGCTGATTTCCGAAGGCTGCGCCCACGCATCCTGGCAACGCTCGACTCCGGGTTCTTCCGCGCACGCTATGTTCGGGCTTCCCCGAACGAGCGGCAGCTGATGCGCAACATCGCAACATTCGGCGAGACCGCGACCATCGAACAGCTACAGCAGGTCTCAGGCCGGCGAAACAACGAAATCCAACCGACCGTGAGCGCGCTGATCCAGAAGGGTCTGGTCTACAGACCGGAACGAGCGCGCATCGCGTTCACCGCGCCGATGTTCGGCGCCTTCCTCCTGCGCACTCCCAATTGATAAGGGTTGATAAGGCTGCAGTCATATCAAGCGGACGGTCCCCAGAAGGGATTCAGAGCTCCTCGCGCACCTTCGCCGCCGCGAGTGCCAACGCTGTGAGCTTCCCGAACGCTTTGGCGCGCGGGAGGTATTTCATCCCACAGTCCGGCGCGAGGATCAGCCGCTCCGGCGGAACGAACCGGAGCGCGTTGCGGATGCGCGAGACGATGGTCTCGACGTCCTCCACCGGGGCGTCGTCCGCGAGGTCGATGACCCCAACGATGAGATGCTTGTTCCCAAGCGATTTCAGCACCGAAAGGTCGACCTTCTGCTGAGCCGATTCGAGGGAGATCATGCCGGCGGTGACGTCTGCCAGCTCCTCGAGGAACGGATAACCGTTGGGACGCGAATGCACGATATGTGCGTAGCCGAAACATGTGTGCAGCGCCGTCGCTCCGGCGATTCCTTCGAGCGCGCGGTTGATCGCCTTGATCGCGAATCCGTGGGCCTTCTCCGACCTGGCCTGGAGATAGGGCTCGTCGAGCTGCACGACGTCCGCGCCTGCCGCGAAGAGGTCGCGCACCTCTTCGTTGACCGCCTCCGCGAGCGCCATCGCCAGCGCCTCTTCGTCGTGGTAGTAATCGTCCTGGGCCTGCTGCGACATCGTGAACGGACCTGGAAGCGTCGCCTTGATCGTGTGGTCGGTGTTGGCTCGCAGAAACTGGACATCCCTAACCTCGACGGCCCGTGTACGGCGCAGCGGGCCCACGACGCGCGGGACGGGATTTGGGTGGCCGGTCCGGTCGAGCGCGGTGCCCGGATTGTCGAGGTCCATGCCCTCCAGGGCGGTCGCGAAGCGGTTGGAGTAGCTCTCGCGCCTTATCTCGCCGTCTGTGATGATGTCGATCCCCGCGCGCTCCATGTCACGGATCGCGACCACGGTCGCGTCGTCCTGCGCCTGCTCGAGAAACTCCGGAAGAGGCCGCCAGATCTCCAGGGCCCTGGTGCGAGGCGGGAGGCGGCTTCCGAGGATCGCGCGATCGACGAGCCAGTCAGGTTGCGGGTAGCTCCCGACGACGGTGGTCGGCAGGATCCCACCCCGTGCCGCGAACGTCGCCATGGCGGCAAGCGTATCCCCACCAGTCGCCCTGGCGCATCATTTCCTGGGCGCATGACATCGCAACCAGCCGTCAACAAAACCCACTCGTCCCCCGGCCGGCTCCGCGGCGACAATTGCGAGCGCGATTGGATCTGGGACCGGGAGATCGAGACCGCGTCCGATGAGGAGAACGCCGCCAGCGCCTCGGCCGCGTGGGACCGCCAGCTCCAGCACCTGGCAGAGGGCTCGCCGTTCTACGCGGGCAAGTTCCGCCAAGCCGGGATCGGTACGACCAAGGTGCGGCTGGCGGACATCGCCAAGCTCCCCTTCACCACCAAGGACGAGCTGAGGCAGGCGGCAGAGGAGCGGCCGCCTTTCGGCACGAACGCAGGCGTAGAGCCGGAGCGCATCAAGCGCCTCTATCAGACCAGCGGCACCACGGGATCGCCGACCGTGATAGCGCTCACCCGCTCCGACATGGAGACGTGGACGACCATCGGCGCGCGAACCTACTACGCCACCGGCATACACGAGCACCACAGCGTGCTCACCACCTTCGGCGCGGGGCCTTTCGTGGCGGGACACACGCACTTCGTGCTGACGCGCATCGGAGCGCGTGCGGTGCCCGTGGCGCCCGGCGACACCGCCAGGGTTCTCTTCGGGCTGAAGGCGGGTCTTGCCGACACGCTGCTGTCGACGCCGTCGTTTGCCCAGTACCTCGCCAACCGGCTCGAGGGCAGCGACCCGGACCCAAGCTCGCTCGCGCTGCTGCACGTTGTCACGGGCGGTGAGCCTGGCGGGGGAATTCCCGCAATCCGCGACCACATCCAGCGAGTCCTGGGTGTCACCGTCACCGAGGTGATGGGGATAGGTGACATCGCACCTTCATTGTTCGGGGAGTGCCCACGCCAGCAGGGGATGCACTTCTCCGGCACGGGACTTGTGTGGCCGGAGCTCGTCGACCCGCGCACACAAGAGCCGATGGCGATCGAAACGGGTGCCGTCGGCGAGCTGGTCTACACACACCTCACGCGCGAAGCGATGCCTGTTGTTCGCTTCCTCAGCGGCGACCTCATCCGGATCGAGGGCACGTCCTGTGAATGCGGGCGGACCAGCTTCCGCATGCGCTGTCTTGCCCGGCGCGACGACATGTTCATCGTGCGCGGGGTCAACGTGTACCCGGCCGCCATCCTCGCAGTGGTCGGAGAGTTCAGGCCGCGCGTCACGGGACGAGCGCGCGTGGTCCGCAAGGGCAGCGACGTGAGCGTGCAGCCGCCGGTTCCGATAGAGGTCGAGATTCAAGTCGCGAGCGAATCCGACGCGGCGCTGGCGGCCGCGATCGAGGCAGCGGTCCACATCAAGCTGACGTTCCGGTGCAAGGTGGAGCTGGTCCCGGAGCACACTTTCGGCGACAGCGGTTATAAGACAAAGCTCACCGTGACGCGCCCGTGACGGCCAGGAAAGGTAAGCGGCTGAAGTCCGACATGGGCAGCAGCACGGCCGATCGCATCGTGGTGCGCGGCCACGACCTGGTCGAGGATCTCATCGGGAAGGTTTCGCTGGGCGATATGGCCTTCCTCGAGCTCAAGGGGCGCCTTCCGACGCACCAGGAATCGACCGTGTTCAACGCCCTTGCTGTGACGCTGGTGGAGCACGGGATGACCCCGAGCGCGATCGCTGCGCGCCTCACCTACTTCGGCGCCCCCGAGTCGCTGCAGGGCGCCGTGGCGGCGGGATTGCTGGGCATCGGCGACCGCTTTGGCGGCTCTGTCGAAGAGGCTGCACGCACCCTGCAGGAGGCGCTGGCCGGAACGGGCGCCGAGGTTGACGTGACCGAGCTGGCGCGGAAGATCGTGGCCACACATAAGGAGAGCAAGCGGCCGATCGCAGGCCTGGGTCACCCGATCCATAGGCCGATCGACCCAAGGACCCCAAAGCTCTTCGCGCTGGCCTCCGAGAACGGTTTCTCCGGCCGGTACGTGCAGCTGATGAAGGCGATCTCGGTGGAGGCGGAGCGCAGCCACGGACGCGTGCTTCCGGTCAACGCCACGGGCGCCATCGGCGCAATCGCCAGCGAGCTCGACATCCCGTGGAAGGTGACACGGGGGCTGGCTGTGATAGCGCGCGCCATCGGGCTCGTCGCCCACATCCAGGAGGAGCTGGAGGAGCCGCTGGCGGCGGAGATCTGGAGCCGGATCGACGAGGAGTCGTCGGCCCGGTAGGAGGGTCGGAGCAGTCAGCAGGGTTGGGGGCTAACATAGATTCGCCCTCCGTTCGATCGGCTGGAAGGAGACGATTCGTGCCCGCCAACATGTCCGGCATCCACCACGTGACCTGCATCACCGGAGATGTTCAGAAATGCGTCGACTTCTATGTCAGCGTGTTGGGTTTGCGCTTCGTCAAGAAGAGCATCAACCAGGACGTCACCGACACCTATCACATTTATTTCGGCGACTACCTGGGCACGCCCGGCACCGCGATGACCTTCTTCGGCTGGCCCCATCTGCCGCATCGCCCGGCGGGGAGCGGGCAGGTCACGGTGGTCTCGTTCGCGGTTCCGCATTCGTCCCTCGGCTACTGGTCCAGCCGCCTCCGCGAGATGCACGTCGAGGCCACCCGGACGACCCGGTTTGACACTGACTCGATCGTCATCAACGACCCGGACGGGATCCAGCTCGAGCTCGTGGGCAGGGCGACAGATGATCACTGGGTGCCGTGGCCTGACGGCCCCGTCAACGTGGAGAACGCGATCCGCGGCTTCCACTCGGTGACCATGTGCGTGGTGGAGACGGAGGCGACCGTCCACCTCCTGACCGACACGATGGGCTTCCGCCAGGCGGGGCGTGAGGGCAGCGTCACCCGCTTCGAGACCGGAGCCGGAGGCCCGGGCGCCGCGGTCGACGTGCTCGAGTCGCCAGAGTCCCCGGTTGGCGAGGAAGCCACGGGCACGGTGCACCACGTGGCCTGGAGGGCCACCGACGACGACCACCAGCTAGCCTGGCGAGAGGTCCTCGTCAAGGCGGGCCGCAAAGTCACACCGGTGATCGACCGTTACTACTTCAAGTCGATCTACTACCGCGAGCCGGGCGGCGTGCTCTTCGAGATCGCGACCGATCAGCCCGGGTTCGCCATCGACGAAGCGCCCGAGAAGCTCGGTTCCGAGTTGAGCCTACCGCCGTGGTTTCAGGTGAAGCGTGACAAGTTGGATCACGACCTACCGCCAATCGCCGTACCGACCACCGCGGCGAGTGGGGCAGGCCATTGATGTGGGTTCGGGTGGTCGCAATTTGACCTCTGGGAGGGAATTTAGCTGATGGCAACAACGATCGCTCCGGTCAACCCGATGACGGCCGAGGGCAAGTCCGTCGTAATGGACGTAATGCGTCGCGACCGCAAGAAATTCTTCGAGCTGGTCGAGGACCCCAAGAACTGGAATGTTCAGACGCGCTGCACCGAGTGGGAGGTGCGTGACCTGGTCGGCCACATGATCGACGTCACCGAAGGGTACCTCGCACGTTGGGAGAACGCCAAGAAGGGCGAGACGGTGGACGCGGCCGGCCTCGCGGTGATGGGCGAGAAGCTCAACGACCACGCCCTCGAGTTCCGCAAGCTCTCGCGCGAGGAAGCGATCGCTCGCCTCAAGAAGGACGCGGCGAAGATGGATACGATCTTCGAGGCGCTCACGCCCGAGGAGTGGACCGGCGGCCTGCTGGTCACCCATCCGTACATGGGCCCGGTGCCGTCCGGCTTCTACCCCGCGTTCCACATCATGGATTACGGCATTCACCCGTACGACATCGAATACGGGCTGGGCGACAAGCTCGCTGAGCTCGATGAGGCGTCCGCCGGGATACTGATCCCGTACTGCTTCATCATCATGCAGTACACCGTCGACCAGAAGTCGGCCGCTGGTGTCGACGCCGTTTACGGGTTCGACATCTCAGGTCCGTGGGGCGGCAAGTGGCGCGCGACGGTCAAGGACGGCCAGTGGTCGGCGAAGCCCGAGGAAGGTGACTTCAAGGGCTGCCAGGCGCTCTTCCACTTCACGCCATCTGATTTCGTCCTGTCGGTTTTCGGTCGCTTCCCGGGTGGGTCGGCGAGTGGCGACCCAGAGGTCATCGAAAAGGTGCGAGGCCTCTTCTTCCGATTCTGATCCGGAGCACTTTGTGGGCGGCGGACCTGCGGTCGTCAAGTCCGCCGCCCGCTGGGCTCACCGCGAAGGTGAGAGAGGTCGATGCCAAATCGGCGATCGCGATTGCGGCCGTCATGGGAGGCGAGGGGGACCTCGTCTCCAAGAGGCTGGCCAGAGGATGCCGATGCTTTGGCGTCTGGCTCGGCCAGGAAGTGGTTGGTTATGGCTGGGTGTCGGCGCAGCCCGAATGGATAGGAGAGATCGAGCTGGAGATCACCCCGCCCCCTGGCGAGGCCTACGTCTGGAACTGCGTGACCGTCATGGAGCACCGGCGCAAAGGGATCTTCCGCGAGCTGCTGCATTCGATCGCGGCCCGGGAACGCGAGGAGGGCATGAAGAGGCTCTGGATCGGAAGCGTGGCAATCCCCGCCGAAGGGGCGGTCGGGGCCGCCGGCTTTGTCCCGGCTTTGCACTTCGACACCGCTTCGGCGTGGGGCCGGCGGTGGCTGAGGGTGAGACCCGCGGAGGCGGACTTGGACCTGGTGGGAGCTGCGCGCCAGGCGCTTTCGAGCGGCGGGCGGCCGCTCGAGCTGGGTCACTCGATCAGGCGCGTACGGCCGCGGAGGCACTGAGAGCTCGACCATGCAAATAGCCGCCGCGGTGATGGTCACGATCGTCGCCGCGCTGCACGTCTATTTCCTGGTGCTCGAGATGTTCTTGTGGCGGAAGCCGTATGGGCGACGCACCTTCGGCATGACGCAAGCGGTCGCGGATTCGTCCGCGGTGCTGGCGGCCAACCAGGGCCTGTACAACGGATTCCTCGCCGCTGGTCTGCTGTGGGCCCTGATCGGGTATGGGATCGTCCCGGGCCGCGCGATCCTGACGTTCTTCCTGGCCTGCGTAATCGTCGCGGGCCTGTATGGAGGCGCGACGGTGAGCCGGAGAATCGTGCTGGTCCAATCGGTCCCCGCCGGACTGGCGCTAGCCCTGGTCTGGCTGGCTTAAAGGGCGTCTAAATAGATCCGGAGCATGTCCTCACTCGAATAACGGCCGCCCAGATCGCCCGCCGCCCTCCGCAACTCCGGCTCGCCCACGCCGTAGTCGGCGATGTGCTGCGGAAGGCCGAGGGACGCGATCAGGTGCTGGATGTCGCCGGCCGCGTCGCCCGATCCCGTCGCCTGCCCGAGCACGGCCATCCGCTCCGGCATGTTCGCCGCCAGGTAGCGCATGACGTGGGGGAGGAGCAGGCAGGAGGTCACGCCGTGAGGG
>Ga0208078_1000415_pt1 | contig 11269 bp, 7 predicted proteins | sample NGESurdeep072012_3_FD_184468 | JGI IMG/M metagenome (GOLD analysis project Ga0208078, IMG submission 184468) | Arctic peat soil microbial communities from Barrow, Alaska - NGEE Surface sample 53-2 deep-072012 (SPAdes) | ecosystem: Environmental > Terrestrial > Soil > Wetlands > Peat ...
TGGGCGTGAGGAACTTCACCATGCGCGATGGGCTGCAGGAGAACGTCGCCATGCGCCTGTGGACGCACAAACCGACGGATATGTGGGTCGGCAATGCCGCGCTCTCGCACATCGTCGGCGATTCTGTGCGGACCTTTCGCGTCGTCGATGGCCTTGCCGCGCCGCTGATCACCGCGATCCACACGGATACGAGCGGCTCCATCTGGGTGGGCACGCACGGCGGGTTGAGTCGCTTGCTCCATGGGAAGATGGTCGCGCTTCGCAGCGCGCAGGGATTCACCGACGAGTACGTGGATGCCATCGAGGGAGACGACATCGGCCATCTCTGGATCGCCGGCGCGCGCGGGCTGACGCGACTTTCTCTCACCGACCTCGACTCCGTCGCCGAGGAGCTGCTCGCGGGACGCGGGGCGCAGCTCACCTCCGCGCTCACCTTCGGCGCTGCCGATGGTCTCCCCGGACAGGACTTCGTGCTCGACGCATCGCCGAGCTCCTTCCACTCTCCCGACGGCACGATCTGGTTCTCGATGGCGTGGGGAATAGCGGTGATCGATCCGTCGCGAGTTCCGCGCGACACGCTGCGGCCGTTCGTGCACATCGAGGGGCTCACCGCGGATGGGCAGCCGCAGAACGTGCACGAAGCGATCGAGCTTCCGGCGGAGACGCGTCGTGTGGAGGTTCGCTACACCGGAGTGAGCCTCAGCGACGGCGCCGGCGTGCGGCTGCGCTACCGCCTCGATGGACTCGACACGAGCTGGGTCGAAGCCGACGTGCAGCGGCTCGCCGCATTCACGCGCCTCCCGCCCGGCCGCTACAATCTGCGCGTCGCGGCGCGCTCGGAGCGCGGCACGTGGGGCGACTCGGAGGCGAGGCTGCAATTTCGCGTGCTGCCGGCGTTCTATCAACGCTGGTGGTTCATCGCGCTCGCCCTCGCGCTCGTGGCGGCGGCGGCAGGGCTGATCGCGCGCTACAGGCGCAAGCAGCTCGAGGCTCGGCTCCACGCCGTCGTCGAGGAGCGCACGCGAATGGCGCGCGAGCTGCACGACACGCTGCTGCAGGGCTTCACCGGAATCGCGCTCCAGCTCCGCGCGATCGGTGCGCGGCGGCAGCAGGCCCTCAGCTCGGGCGCGTTGGTGGAGGAGAAGTCGGATCGCGACGCGGATTCCTCGCGCGCGCTGGATGAGCTCGTGGCGGTGGCCGAGTCGACGCTGAGTGAGGCGCGTCACGCGGTGTGGGACATGCGGGCGCCGATTCGTATTCCCGCAGCGCCAGGCGGCTCCGCGTTCGTCGACCGGCTCGAGCGCTCGGCACGCGAGGTGATTGGAACGGAGCGTATCGCACTCGACTTCGCGGTTGCCGGCGATCGACGCCCGCTCGATCCGACCGTCGAGGAAGAGCTCGGCCGCATCGCGCGCGAGGCGATCGCCAATGCGGTTCGGCACGGCGCTCCGCGACGCATTGTGGTCTCCCTCGTGTACGAGCCGGCCGCGCTTCGACTCACTGTGCGCGACGATGGCCGCGGCTTCGACGCCAGCGTCGCTCCCAACGCGCGTATCGCAGCGGATGGACGAAGCCACTTCGGCCTCGTGGGCATGCGCGAGAGGGCGGCGCGCATTGGTGCGCGCCTCGCCATCACGAGTGAGATGGGCCGGGGCACCACGGTGCTCGTAGTGCTGCCGCGAGCCTGAGTCACGCGCGATTTACTCGCGCGAGGTATTGCCGCAATTGCCCCCCCGGAGCTTCTTCCCTGCATGCCAATTCGCATCGCCGTCGTCGATGACCATCCCATGATTCGTGCGGGGCTCGGCGCCGTCATCGCGCTGGAAAGCGACATGCAGCTCGTAGGCGAGGCTGCGAACGGACAGCAGGCGGTGGAGCTCTTCCGCGAGACGCACCCGGACGTGATGCTGATGGACATCAACATGCCTGTGATGGATGGCGTCGACGCGATTCGCGCGATCATGAGCGAGGCCGCGGGGGACGAGTCGATCACAGCGCCGCGCATCATCGTGCTCACGGTGTACGCAGGCGACGACGACATCCATCGTGCGCTCGACGCGGGCGCGGCAGGATATCTGCTCAAGGACATGGCGGGCGGCCAGGTGATCGACGCGGTGCGCGCTGCCTCGCGCGGGGAGCAGGTAATCCCGACGGTGGTCGCGGCGCAGCTCGCGGAGTTCGGCGCGCGAGTGTCGCTCACGGCGCGGGAGCTCGAGGTGCTCACGATGATCGCGCGCGGATTGCGGAACCGCGACATCGCGAACGAGATCGGGCGTACGGAGGAAACCGTCAAGATGCACGTGAAGAGCGTGCTCGCGAAGCTGGGTGTCGCCGACCGCACGGAAGCGGTCGCGGTCGCGCTCGAGCGCGGGATCATCCACACGAGCTAAAAGGGGCGCCGCGAGTTGCGGCGCCCCTTCGATATCGCACCGAGCGGCGTGCCTACGGAAAGCGCGAGACCTTGGGATCGTGCGGCACGCTCGACGCGACCATTGCGGGCTTGCCCTGGATGAACGGGACAACCGCCGCTATGACGGCCGTCGGCTGCTCCTCCATTAGCCAGTGTCCGGCATTCGCTATCACGACCTCGTCGACGTGCACGAAGGCCGATCGCGCGATCATCGCCATCTTGCTGCCATAGGAGTGTTCGCCACCGATCGCGAGCACGGGCGTCGACAGCTTTCCGCCCTTCATGATCTCCTCGTTGTCGCTGGCGTCGCGAGGGAATGCCGCGAACTGGCTGAAGGCCGAGTGCATCGCGCCCGGAAGCGCGTATAGCTGCGCGTAGTGCGCGCGAGTCTGTTCGTCGATCTTCGAGGGCGTCGCCGCGAAGTCGTCGTAGAAGCGATCGAGATAGATGCGCTCGCGGCCGGCGACAAGGCGTTCCTCGTTCGGGCCGTAAAAGTAGAAGTGCCACGTCTGCGCTTGGTGCGACTGCTCCTCCCAGCCGAGGAGGCCGGGGATTGGCGCCTCCATGAGCACGAGGCGCGTGACGCGAGTTGGGAAGCGCGATGTGAGCGCGAACGCGACCATGTTGCCGATGTCGTGCCCAACGACGGCGGCCTTGTCGATGTGGAGCGAATCCATGACGCCGATGATGTCGCGCGCTTCGGTCTTCTTGTGGTAGCCGTCCGATGCATGCGACGAGAGTCCCATCCCGCGAAGATCGGGGACGATCACGGTGTGATCATGAGCGAGCTCGGTGGCGAGCGGTGCCCACATGTCGCCGGTGTCGCCGAAGCCGTGCAGAAGAACCACGGCGGGCCCGCTGCCGCCGACACGCACGTGGATCGTCGCGCCATTGGTGGTGATGTCCTGTGTGCGGAACGATGCCGGGAAGGGAACGAGCTGCGCGAGCGCCGCTGTGGCGGAGGTGAGAGAAGCCAGAAGCGCGACGAGGGGAAGGCGAGGCATTGCAGTCTCCAGTGAATCAGTTGATGAGGAGGTTGCACGGATCTCGCGCCGCATGACATTCTGCGCTCGAAGTATCTTCGACTACCTCTTTCAGGGTTACAGCGCTGTTACGGTCGCTACCTCCATCGAGGTATTGCGAGACTTTGGCGGAAGGTGCTTCATAGTCCACCATGAGCATCAGTGTACTGATCACCGACGATCACCCGGTCGTTCGCGCAGGGATTCGTGCTCTCATCTCCAATGAGCCGGACATGGACGTCGTCGGCGAGGCCAGCAATGGCGCCGAGGGCGTGGCGATGCAGCGCGAGTTCGATCCGGACGTCGTGCTCATGGATCTGCGCATGCCAGGGATGGGTGGAATCGCGGCCATCCGCGAGATTCGCGCGAGGAATCCGGATATGCGGATAGTGGTGCTCACGACGTACGATGGCGACGCGGACATCCATCGCGCGCTCGACGCCGGCGCCTGCGGCTACCTGCTCAAGGACACGTTGGGCCGCGAGGTAGTGAACGCCGTTCGCACCGCGGTCAACGGCCACAAGGTGATTCCGCCGCCGGTGGCCGGGCGGCTCGCCGAGTTCACGCCGCGCGTGGATCTCACGCCGAGGGAGCTCGAGGTGCTGGCGTACGCCGCGAAGGGGCTGCGCAACAAGGACATCGCGCGCGTGATCGGCCGCGCCGAAGAGACGGTGAAGGTGCATCTCAAGCACATCATGTCGAAGCTCGGAGCGGCCGATCGCACCGAGGCCGTGACCATAGCGCTGCAGCGCGGGATCATCCACATCGACGACTGATCGGGAGCGGGCACGTATTGCGAAAGTGATGAAGCGGAGGGGCCGAGAGAGGTGCTTGGCCCCTCCGCTTCGTTTTGGGCGTCTGGGTGGACTGGATCAGGGACTTTTCCCGCACTGGTACTTGAGGGAGGGGTGACCGGGATACACTCATTCTATCATGCGAATTCTCGTAGGGCTGCTGTTGTATGGCGCGATTGCCATATCGCTTCCGTCGCGCGCGCTCGGCCAGCGCACGGATAGCTCGGCCACGCGCCAGTCCACCGACGATGCCTGGTGGACCGGCCCGATGCTCGCCCCGTCGCCCAACACACTCCCGCCCGGACACTTTCTCGTCGAGCCGTACATCTTCGACGTGCGCACGCCGCACACCAACGGCTTCGGCTCGCTCACCTATATCAACTACGGGCTCGCGAACAACTTCACGGTCGGGCTCATCCCCACCTTCGGCTTCAACATGGTGAGCGAGGGCACGAACAGCTCGGGGATCGGCGTCGGTGACCTCTCGCTACTCGCGCAGTATCGGCTCACGCAGTTCCACGTGGGCAGCTGGGTGCCGACGACGGCGATCGTTTTGCAGGAAGGATTCCCAACCGGAAAGTTTGACAAGCTCGGTGGCCGGCCGAGCGATGGGTTGGGCGGCGGAGCGCACACGACGCAGCTCTCGCTCTATTCGCAGACGTACTTCTGGATGCCGAACGGACGCATTCTGCGCACGCGCCTCGATGTCTCGAATACGTTCTCGAGCAACGTGAACATCGAGGACGTCAGCGTCTACGGCACGTCCACCGGCTTTCGCGGGCGCGCGAGTCCGGGCACATCGCAATTCGTCGACCTCGCCGGCGAGTACAGCGTGACGCAGCGCTGGGTGCTCGGCTTCGATCTCACCTTTCATCACGGCGCCAACACGCGCGTCGCCGGCTACGACAGCCTCGATCCCGAGAGCACGCAGAACCCGCCGAGCATCGTCTTCGACTCGGGATCAAGCGATGCGTTCGGCTTTGCCCCGGCCATCGAATACAACTGGAATCCGCGCTTCGGCGTTTTGCTCGGCACGCGCATCATTCTCGCAGGGCACAACACGACGTCGTCGATCACGCCGGCGCTCGCGCTCAACATGTTCTACTGAGCGAGCGCCGCGGCGCTACCTCGGCACCAGATACATCTTGCCCAGCGGATGCCGTTGAGCGACGAGTCCGCCAGGGAAGGGAACGAGCGTTGTCATTGGCCTCCTGATTCGTCGTTTTACACGGGGCCGACCACGACGCCCCAGTCGCATTCCAGCGTGCACCGGAGATCGAATGCATCGCAATCCCATCCATATCAAGCGCACGAAAGCAGCGGTAATCGCCGCATTCGTCGCGTGCGCGCTCGTGCTCGGGGCGCGCCCCTACGAGTCGCCGTTCTTCGCCGAGTGTAACGAGGCCATGTCGACGATGATGCGAGCTATGCACATCGCCTCGCACGGCGATGCCGACGCGGACTTCGCCGCGATGATGATCGCGCACCACGAGGGCGCGATCGCGATGGCGCGGGCCGAGCTGCGATACGGAGCGAACGAGCAGCTTCGCCGCCTCGCGCAGGAAATGATCGTGACGCAGCAGCAGGAGATCGTCGCGATGCGCATGGCAGTACCGAGCGCTGCGTCGAATGACTCATCCGCCCGCAAAATGGAGCAGTGACATGAGCAGCCACTCGAGATCCGTGGTGATCGCGACCGTGCTCGCATTTGCGATTCCCTTCGCCGCGAGCGCGCAGAAAACCCCGCCGCCTCCCACGCCAACCGGCCCCGGGCAATCGCCGGGCTCCGTTGCTGACTCCGCGTTCCCCGTGAGCCATCACGATCGCGTGTACGCGGCCGAGCAGTTCTCGAACACGATCTCCGTTACCGATCCCGTCGACAACGCGCTGCTCGGCGTCATCCGCCTGGGCGATCCGCAGCCGGGAAATCTGAGCCCGCTCTACCATGGGCAGCTCCTGGTGCACGGGATAGGCTTCTCGCCGGATCACTCGACCCTGGCGGTCGTCTCGATCGGGAGCAACTCGGTCTCGTTCGTAGCGACGTCGAACAACGTGGTGAAGCATGTGACGTACACCGGCCGCTCGCCGCACGAGGCGTTCTTCACGCCGGATGGAAAGGAAGTGTGGGTGACCGTGCGTGGTGAGGACTACGTGCTCGTGCTCGACGGCGCGACGTACGAGGAGAAGACGCGCATCCCCGTCGCGCCCGGCCCCGGCATGCAGATCTTCTCTCCCGACGGAAAGTACGGCTACGTGTGCTCATCGTTCACGCCGCAACTCTCGATCATCACGGTGGCGGATCACAAGGTGGTCGCGACGGTGAAGCAGGAGAGCCCCTTCTGCCCGAACATCGCCGCGACGCCGGACGGAAAGCAGGTGTGGTTCACGCTCAAGGACATCGGCCACACCGAGGTCTTCGATGCGCATCCGCCGTTCAAGATCCTGAAGATCCTCGACACCGGCCCGATCACGAATCACGTCAACTTCGCGAACACGCCGAACGGCATCTTCGCGTACGTATCCGTTGGCGGACTGAATCAGGTGCTCGTGTTCAAGACGTCGGACTTCTCGAAGGTCGCGACGATTCCGGTGGGCAAGCTGCCGCATGGCGAGTGGCCGTCGGGCGACGGGAGCGTGATGTACGTCGGCCTCGAGAACAGCGATGCGCTGACGGCGATCAACACGGCTACGAACAAGATCATGGCGACGATTCCGATCGGGCAGGCGCCCCAGGCGATCGCGTATGTGCCGAACGCCGTGCCTTCGGGGAGCGGGAAGGGAAATCTGCAGCCGCTCGAGGCGGCCGGTCATGCGGTGCATCTCTCGCTCGGGCCGCCGAGCGCGGGGAAGGCAAAGGTCGCCGATGTGGGGCCGACGAGCGTGACGCTCTTCGATCAGGGGCTCACCCAGGTGGTGCAGGCGGCGGTGACCGGGCTCAAACCGAAAACGTCGTACGTGCTCGTGCTCTCGAGCTTGCAGAACGGGCACGGCGAGCTGCAGTCGCTCGCGTCGTTCACGACGAATCCCGCGGGCGCGGCGATCGTGAACGCGGTGGGCCCGATCCGGCAGCTGGTGCAGGGCGAGAGCAAGAATCCGCGGCGCTATCTCGTGATCACGACGGGAACGGCGGAGCAGACGGGGGAAGTGGTGCAGGTGCAGGTGCAGTGAGCTCGAGCTGAGTCATTCGTTGCGCGCCTCTCGCTGACCCCCGCGGCATGGACGCGCGTCCCCTCCGCGCGTACCTTCCCCTCGCCGCCGAGCTCGCCCCTTCTCCGCCCGATCAAAAGGCACATGGAAGAAGCTCCTCCTCGCCTCGTCGAAGCGCTCGCCGATAAGTATCGCCTCGAGCGCGTGCTCGGCGCCGGCGGCATGGCCACCGTCTACCTCGCGCACGATATCAAGCACGATCGCAGCGTGGCCGTGAAGGTGCTCCGCCCCGAGCTCGCCGCGGTCATCGGCGCCGAGCGATTTCTGGCGGAGATCAAGACGACGGCAGCGCTGCAGCATCCGCACATCCTCCCGCTCTTCGACTCGGGGCAGGCGGACAGCTACCTCTTCTACGTGATGCCGCTCATCGAGGGCGAGTCGCTACGCGACCGGCTCAATCGCGAGCATCAGCTTCCCGTCGACGATGCGGTGCGGCTCGCGAAGGAGATCGGCTCCGCGCTCGACTACGCGCATCGTCACGGCGTGATCCACCGCGACATCAAGCCCGAGAACATCCTCCTCCACGACGGATCGGCGCTCGTCGCCGACTTCGGGATCGCGCTCGCGGTGAGCCACGCCGGCGGTAATCGCATGACGGAGACGGGGCTCTCGCTCGGCACGCCGAGCTACATGAGCCCGGAGCAGGCGACGGGCGAGCGCGGGCTCGATGCGCGCTCGGATGTGTACAGCCTTGGCGCACTGTTGTACGAGATGCTCGCAGGCGCGCCGCCGCACACGGGTCCCACAATGCAGGCGGTGATCGCGGCGGTCGTCACCAAGGAGCCGGAGCAGCTCAACGTGCGCCGCCGCACCGTACCCGCGAACGTGAACTTCGCGGTGCACAAGGCGCTCGCGAAGTTGCCGGCGGATCGATTCGCGAGCGCAGATGCGTTCGTGCGCGCGCTCAGTGATCCGACCACGGGCGCGATGACCGCGTCGACCACTGGCTTCGCCACGGCCCCGCCGGCGCCGTCCTCGAGATCGCGCACCATCGCATTCGCCGCCGCGATGCTGCTGCTCGCGGCGATCGCCGCATGGGGATGGCTGCGGCCGCGCGAGCATCCGTTCATGAATCGATACGCGATGCTCCTGCGCGACAACGAAGGCACCGTAGCCGGCTCACTCGGCGGTCGCGTCGCGGTCTCCCCCGACGGCAAGCGGATCATCTACACGGGACGAGGAGACGCAGGAACGCGGCTCTGGTTGAAGGATGCCGACAAGATTCGCCCGACCCCGATCAATGGAACCGATGGGGCCTCGTCTCCCTTCTTCTCGCCGGACGGGCATCAGATTGGCTTCGTGACGAACGGCAAGACCATTCGCATCCTTCCGCTCGATGGCGGGTCCGCGCTCACGCTCACGGACAGCGCCAACGCAACGGCCGCCGACTGGGGGAGCGATGGCTACGTCTACTTCGAAGTGGACTCGGGGATCAGTCGCATTCGCGCGACGGGTGGCCGCTCTGAATCCGTTTACAAATTCCCGGTCGGTGAGCACGTGCTCGGCGCGGAGTGGCCGGTGGTGATGCCGGACGGGAAGGGTCTGCTCTTTCGCATTCGTCGCGAGGGACAGGGCGTGGCCGACTTCGAGATCGTGGCGATGGAGCTTCCGAAAGGAAAGCCGCACGCATTGCTTCGCGGAATCTACGCGCGCTATTCCCCCTCGGGCGATCTCGTCGTTGTCAGCGCAGATGGCAAGCTGCTCGTCGTACCCTTCGATGCGAAGAAGCTCGAGCTGACTGGTGCGCCCGTCGCGCTGTATGAGGGGCTCGAGTCGAATGCGTACAGCTCCGCGGTTGCGCTCTCGAACGCCGGAACGCTGATCTACATGACGTTGAGCCAGACCTCCGCTCGCGAGTTGGTGTGGGTGACGCGCGAGGGACTGGCGAGCCCGGTCGACGCTACGTGGAAGGTGGGCGGAACGATCAGCAACTTCGCGCTGTCGCCGAATGGGCGCTCGATCGCACTCGACGTTCTCCGATCGGCAGGTGCGGACGTTTGGGTGAAGCAGATCCCTGGCGGCCCCTTCTCGCGCATCACATTCGGGGATACGACGGCCTTTCGTCCGACGTGGATGCCGGACGGAATCAGCCTGCTCTATCTCGTCGATCGCGGCGACGGCGGCGGCATCCCCGCGACTCGACGCGCCGACGGCGTCGGCGCGCAGCGAAGGCTCCTCCCATCGAAGTATGCGAATGGTCAGGCGCTCGTGTCGCCCGATGGAAAGTGGCTCATCGTGCGAAGCGTCACCGGCGAGGTCGGGAACGGAGACATCCTCGCCGCGCATTTCGGCGATTCCGTTCTCGTTCCCCTCGTTGCCACTCCAGCGCGCGAGCTCACAGCCGCACTTTCGCCCGACGGAAAGTTTCTCGCATACGCCTCCGACGAGTCGGGAACGAGCGAGATCTTCGTGCGCCCGTTTCCCGATGTGGCAACGGCTCGCTGGCAGGTCTCGACGTCGGGCGGAAGCGCGCCGATCTGGTCACACAGCGGCAAGGAGCTCTTCTTCCGGAATGGCCACAACGATCTGCAGGTCGCTGCTGTGAGCGAGTCGCCAACGTTTACAGTGGGCGCACAGAAGGCGCTCTTTTCGTTATCGCCATTCACGTTCGGTGGCCCGGTTCAGCAGTACGCCATCACGCCCGATGACAAGCGCTTTCTGATGCTGCGGGAAACGACGGCGGGAGAGATCGGAACGCTCATCGTGAGCGAGCACTGGTTCGAGGAACTCAAGGCGCGCGCACAGAAGTAGCCGCGCGCCCGGCTAGTGCGAGAGCTCCGCGATCCAGACGTTGCTCTGCCGGTCCTCGATCGGAAAATAGAATCGCGTTGCACTCATCGCGAATCCCTGGCGGAATGACGGGCGAGTGAGATCGGGGAAGCGCACGACGGGGCGCGGTGTGCCGCCGGCTGCCGGGACCACGCTGATCGTCGCACGCCCCTCGGCGTCGTGCGTCTTGAAGTAGATGGATCGGCCATCGCCGCTCCACACCAGAGTCTCGGGCGCGGGCGAGCCGGCCGGCGCCGAGTACAGAGTTCTTGACGGTCCCGAGTCCGCGGAAACCACGACGATCCCGCGATTGGCCTCGCTTGCGACCCACTTACCGTCGGGCGACCACGATGAAAATGCCGTTTGTGCCCGGAGCGGCGCCCCGTTCAAGTGCAAGCGATGCGGTGTCGACCACTTGTCAGCGCCAAGGTGCGACGTTACGTAGACGCCGCCGTCGACACCCTGATCGAAGAAGAGCAGCCGAGCGCCGTCAGGTGACCATTGCGGGTAGCTCTCCTGCGCCGGCGTGTTGGTGACGAGCTCCGTGGCACCGCCCGCGATCGGCTTCACCTCGATGTCGCGCGTGCCGGTTCGAAATGAATGGTAGGCGAGCAGACGGCCGTCGGGGGAGATGCTCGGAGCGAACGTGTCGAAGGGTTCGTTTGTCAGCTGCTCTGGCTCTCCTCCCGACACCGCGATTCGATAGATCCTCGCGAGGCCATCGCGATCGGAGTCGTACGCCACCCACTTTCCGTCGGGCGAGACGGCAACGGCTTCGATCGTCTGCGCTCCCGTGGTGACCGGAATCGCGTCCGTCGACAGTGCGATGCCGCTCGCGGGAATTGGCAACGAGAAGACATTGGCGTGTCCCGCGTAAAGCGAGTAGGCGACGTGGCGGGCATCAGCGGTGATCGACATCGATCGCGCGTTGAGGCCGGTCGTCACTCGCATCGGAGGCGAGCGAGGCTCGCCGCTCGCCGCGAGCGCCACTTCGTAGACGTCGAGGGGACCGTCGCGATTGGAGATGAAGAACAGTCGGTCGCCCGCGGGCGACCACTCGGGACTCT
>Ga0208078_1000416_pt1 | contig 11264 bp, 8 predicted proteins | sample NGESurdeep072012_3_FD_184468 | JGI IMG/M metagenome (GOLD analysis project Ga0208078, IMG submission 184468) | Arctic peat soil microbial communities from Barrow, Alaska - NGEE Surface sample 53-2 deep-072012 (SPAdes) | ecosystem: Environmental > Terrestrial > Soil > Wetlands > Peat ...
TCTGGTGAACCTTCTCTCCAACGCAATCAAATTCACACCGGCAGGCGGGCACATCAGTGCCGAGTGCGCGGCAGTGGATGACACCGTGACACTGAGCATAAGTGACACGGGGCTAGGAGTTCCAAGAGATAAATTCGGTGCCATCTTCGGGCGATTCGTTCAGTTGAAGGAAGGTCTCGCCGATCGAGAGAGCGGCGTTGGGTTGGGATTGGCGATAAGCCGCGACCTTGCCCGGGCGATGCACGGCGATCTCACCCTCGAGAGCACCGAGGGTAAAGGGGCGCGCTTTACCCTTTCTCTTCCGCGTGCGAGCGAACACCAATCCAACCCTTCGTCAGCCGGCTGATCCCACTGCCGCGGTCAACGGGGCCCTGGTTATCGCGCTATGGTCCCCGAGTACGGCGAACATCTTTGCGGAGATGTTGCTGACGGCTGGACTCGCCTTGAGCGCCGCGACGATTGGCCCGCCCACGTATGCGCGAGCCGCTTCCTCGCTCTCGAAGAGATAGATCCCACCGGCTTCCTTTTCCTTCTCGTTCATCAGCCACACCTTCCAGACGAGACCGGGCGTGTCCGCGATCGGCTGCGCGACTCCCAGCCAGGCTGTTTCCAGATCGGCGCGGGGGATGCTGAAGTTCATATTCACCTGCAAGATTTGCTGCGACATTTGCTCCTCCTGTTGACTAGAACTGCCGATCCTAGCGAGGCATGTCAAGGCGAGCAAAAAGAATCGAGACCGCACCTCTTGCTGCAACGGGCCCGCCTTCCCCATCGTTGGGAACAGGTCCGCGCGCGGAGGCTCGCTGAAGCGAACCGTCGTCACAATGTCTGGGCTCTTACTCGGCAGGCTGAGATGATCCGTCCACCTCTCCAACTCATTGTAGTCGCCGGCGCACTTTTCTCCGTTCTCCTCGGCGCCCGCCGTGCCACTGACCAACGCGTCACGATTGACACCGGCACGATCGAAGGAGTCGTCGATTCCTCCAGCGGGGTGATGGTGTTTCGCGGTATTCCATACGCCGCACCTCCGGTCGGCGATCTTCGCTGGCGGCCACCGCAACCGCCGAAGCACTGGACGGATGTGCGCCCCGCCAATCAGCTCGGCCACAACTGCGTGCAGCACAGGCCTTACGACGACATCGATCCGTTCACCGCCGGCGTCTCCGAGGATTGCCTCTTTCTCAACGTCTGGACGAATTCGCTGGGCACGCGTGTGCCGCTACGCCCGGTGATGGTGTGGATCCACGGCGGCGGTTTCTTTGCCGGATTCGGCGGCGAAGAACGCCACAACGGCGCGCGGCTCGCGCAAAAGGGTGCGGTCGTCGTCACGCTCAACTATCGGCTCGGGCCATTCGGCTTTCTCGCGCATCCGGCGCTCGCGCGCGAATCACCGCACCACGCCACCGGTAACTACGGGCTCCTCGACCAGATCGCCGCGTTGCAATGGGTGCAACGCAATATCGCGCGCTTCGGTGGCGATCCGTCCCGCGTGACGATCTTCGGCGAATCGGCCGGGGGAATGAGCGTCGGCTCGCTCATCGCTTCGCCGTTGGCCAAAGGACTTTTTCAGCGCGCGATTCTGGAGAGCGGCACCGGAGTCGGCACCGGTGTCGCTTCGCGAGACACCGCGCGAGCCGTCGCGCTCCGCTTCGCCGACTCGCTCGGCGTGTACGGAGTTGGTCCGGACGCGGCCGCGCACCTTCGCGCTCTCAATCCGGATACCGTGCTCGCCGCCTCCCTGCACCTCGGCCCACCCGGTGAGCCGCGGTTCTGGCCGGTCGTCGATGGATGGGTGCTTCCGCATGCCGTGGATTCAGCGCTACTGCGCGGCGCGGCGAACATCGTCCCCGTCATCGTCGGCAGCAATCGAGACGAGGGCGACGAGTGGATGGGCGCGCCGACGCGCACTTTCGCCCGTCTCGTGTCCGCGCGTGGAGCGCCCACGTACGTGTACATGTTCTCGCGCGTCGGCGACGACAGCGCGAACCGCGCGCGCGGCGCCTATCATAGCGCCGAAATTACTTTTGTCTTCGGACGACCGCACCCGCTGCAGCCGAGCGCGGGCTCGACGGCTTACGACTCGACGCTGGCCGCGGCGATGAGCGACTACTGGGTGGCGTTCGCGACGAGCGGCGATCCCAACGGTCCGCCAACCGCTGGAAAGTTGCCGCGTTGGCCGCGCTACGAATCCAGGACTGATGCGCTGCTCGAGCTGGGGCCCGAGATCAAAGCGCGCACGCTGGTCAAGCGTGCGGTCTACGATTCACTCGATGCCGTCGCTCGGTCGCACGGACGCATTCGTCCGCGTTAAGCAGCCGCCGCTGCCGGTGCGGGACCCGCGTCCACCAATTGCCTGGTGACGGGCTCTACCCGAACGTTGAGACCTTCCAGCGTGCGTGCGCCCAACAATACGAGGTCGCCGGGCTCTCCGAACACGACATCGTCGATGGTCCGATTGCCGGCGACATGGATATACGCACCACCGACCCAACGCTCGAGGATTGTCCCGTTGGCTTGTCGGAAACGCAATTTCTTGTATCGCTCGACTCCCAGAGATTCGAGCACTTCGGCTGGAACCCATGATAATTCCGCACCGGTGTCCACGAGCACGGACGTGAGCGTTCGTCTCTCGCCCGGGCGCGCGGGGTTCTCGATCTCGATCTCGACCTCTACGCGAAAGGTTGCCATTTCGTCGGGCATAATAGCTCCTGAGGGCGTGCCGAGTAGTACCATCTCGTTGCCGAGCGTGTCAATGCCTCGCGTGACGGCCGGATGTGAGAACACGGTCCTTTTCTCCTCAGATCCTCCCGTCCTACATCTTGCTCGCCGTCTACCTACGTTGTGAACTACTGCGAGATTGTGTACCGATAGCAGTCGCTCGTGAGCACCACCGCCGAAGTTGCGACGTTCACAACCCTGAACGTAATGTCGAAGGTTGCTCCGACCCCCAAGGCTGCGACGTCCCGGAAGAGACTTTCCTCTCCGGTGCCCCGATCATCGGTGGTGATCGACTGCGAAACCAATCCTTTCCCCAACGTTAGCCACGAAGTGCCGCTGCAGATTCCGTCGAGATTCGTGTCGACCGCTCTCTGCAGAAAGTAGGCGGTGTTGGGCTCCAGATCACGCACCCGCGTGTCCAGCTGGATGATGAGCGCATCGTCGTTGGGCTGCCGGAACTTTACGAGCCCGAATCCATCACCGCGAAGAACGACCTCGAGGTTGAAGTTCGGCGTCTCCGGACCCCACTGATTTGACTGCCTCGGCGCAAGTAGCCCGGTTGGAGCTGTATTGTCGGTGCCGCAGCCAGCGAGCGCGATGATGCTTCCTGCCAATACGACGGAACGGGTTGAGACTCTCATTTCTTTCCTCCACGAGGTGGTGTTGGGATCTCACTCTTCAAACGCCGACCATCCTTCCCTTGCCGTTGGGCCCGGGCGGTCATACGATTTGAATCCGCGAGAATCGCCAACCTTATCGAGCGCCTGTGACGGACATGTGATTCAGGCGTGACCTGGGCCAGTCATGATCCGTTTTCTTACGCTCGGAGGACTGGATCTCAGCGATTCCGTGCGAGGAGAGCTGCGGACGGTGCTGACCCAACCCAAGCGAGCGGCACTCCTCGCTTACCTGGCTCTCGCTGATTCGTCGGGCTTCCGGCGGCGCGACACCCTCGTTTCTCTCTTCTGGCCGGAATCGGACGAGATTCACGCGCGCGCGGCTCTAAGGCAAGCGGTCAGATTCCTGCGCCGTGCCTTGGAAGATGGTGTCGTAGTCAGCCGGGGCGAGGAGGAGATTGGGATCTCCACCAAAGCGTTGTGGGTTGACGCCATCGCGTTCGAGCGCGCCGTGCTGGGCGGGCAACACGCCGAAGCGCTGGATCTCTATCGAGGACCGTTTCTCAATGGACTTCACGTATCTGAATCGTCTCCCGAGCTCGAGCAGTGGATCGAGGCAACACGATCTCGCTACTCGCGCCTCGCCGCGGTCAGCGCCTGGAATGCGGCCGAAGCGCATCGCAAATCGGGTGATTCGGCGTCGGCTTCCACACTCGCCCGCCGCGCCTACGACATATCACCCGAGGATGAAGCGGGACTCCGCCGACTCCTGACCTTTCTCGACGACCTTGGAGACCGCTCGTCCGCGCTCGCCATCTACGATGCGTTTGCCCGGCGACTGAGCGCCGAGGGAGAGGAAGTTTCGCCCGAAACCAAAGCCACCGTCGAAGTCGTGCGATCCAGAAGCGTTCAGTCTCCACGATACATCGCAGTAGCGAACGCTCGAGTACCAATCCCCGTGCAGCCGAACTCGGAGAGTCTGCCGGAGAATGAGAGATCGCGGGAAGCTCCCCCAATCGCGGCTAGGGAGCAGACGCCATCCACGCCCGCGCGAGTGCCTCTCTTTACGCGGCGTGCTGGTTCAATCGCGACCGGCGTCGCTCTTTCCCTCGTGATCGCTGTCGCAATCTTTTCTCGAAGGCGTGCGGATTCGGGTTCCACGCCGAGTCCGAGTGCAGTTACGGCCAGCCCCAACGCCAACGCGAGGAGCAACGTCCCAAGCGCCGCGGTCCAGAACTACGTTCAAGGGCTCTACTGGTGGAACAAGCGTGGCCCCGGTCTTCTCAAGTCGATCGGCTTTTTCAGTCAGGCGCTCGACGCCGACCCGACTTTTGCGCCCGCCTACTCCGGGATGGGCGACGCTTACGTGCAGCTCGGATACGCAAGCGCGCTCGCGCCCGACGATGCATTCCCCAAGGCGCGCGCCGCCGCTCAGCGCGCACTCGATCTCGATCCCACTCTGGCCGAACCGCACGCGACGCTCGCGTACGTGGCCATGTATTACGACTGGAACTGGAAGACGGCCGAGCAGGAGTTCAAGCGTGCCATCGAGCTCGATCCGAACTATGCGACCGCGCACGAGTGGTACGGCCTTTTTCTCGCGGCGATGGGTCGTTTCGATGATGCGAGAACGCAGGAGAAACGCGCGGAGGAACTCGACGCGCTTTCGACACCGATAGCGGGAACGGCCGCCTGGGTGCTGTACTATGCGGGACAAAACGAAGCAGCGAGGAAAGCGCTGCAAATCGTCCTCAGAACGGACAGTACTTTCGCGCTCGGCCATTTCTATCTTGGCAGGGCTGAGGAAGCCGCCGGGAATTACGATCGTGCGCTCACTCAATACGAAGCCACTGGTCCGCTCCGCGGTTCCGTGCCCACTCTCGCAGCCAGAGGCCATCTGTTGGGGCTCGTCGGCAGAAAAAAGGAGGCGGAAGCCGTACTCGCGCGGCTCGATTCGATGTCGCAGCACCAGTACGTGACCGCTTATGGGGTTGCTCTCGTCTATCAGTCGCTTGGGCAGAAGGACAGCGCATTCATATGGCTTGACCGCGGCGTCAGTGAGCGCACTCACTGGTTGGTCTGGCTCAATCGTGATCCTCGATGGCGGCCGTTGCGGGCGGATCCCAGGTTTAAGTCGCTGGTGCGGCGAGTGGGATTGCCGGACTGAACCACGACTGAAGAGCGTACTAAGCTTGCCAAGAGCGTACTAAGCGGCAGGTAGTCTTCAGTTCGTAGTTCCCTGAGTCCGCGTCTCCCGCGTGATTGCAACACTCACGCAGGCCAGGGAGAAGAGATTGAACGCCAGAACCAATAGCGCGGCGGCCTGGTTCCGGTAGAACATGAACACCTCGGTGAAGCAGATCGAGAGCAGCACTGCCCGGTGAAAGAAGCGCAGCGCCGTCATTCTCGAACGGGGAAGCGCGATCACGGCGATGACGACGAAAATCGAGGGGATAAGCGTCGCACCGAGTAGCAGCCAGGCCGACATTGGAAGGAAGCCCGGGATTCCACCTCGCTGGCCCGAGGCTTCCGCGACAAGCCCGGCCGACAGGTCTCCCGCAACGATCAAAGCGACCGTGCCCGCATTGACCACCAGCTGCAGGACGAAAAGCGTGACGAGCCCGCCGAATCGACTCGATCGAGCGAGAACAGCCTCGTAGGCCGCGACGATGTATTGGCGGATGCGTCGTGACAATCCATGTGGCCGCGGCTGAACGCTCGCTTGCTCAATGAGTGCCGCTAATCTCAGTATCAGATCGTCTTTATCGGTGATTGCCCCGAGATACCGGAGCGCCCTGTCGCGCTCCTCTGGCTGGAGGTCATTGATGATGGCCTCCTCGAAGTCGTTGATGGCGTTGACGAGATACTCTTCCCTGCTGATCGAGCGGCGCATCTGAAGATCGCGAAAAGCCAGATAGATGAGGACGAACGTGATGTAAATCAGCGAAATCGACGGCTGGAAGAAATAGTCGTTGTCGCGCGTAATGAACTTGCCGATCTCGTCGATGAATGTTCCGAATCCGATTCCGCCAATAAGAGCGCCCCACAGCCGCGTTCGGTTGCCGAGGAAGGAGAGCGCGGCGAGCAGCGCCGCCGCCATCAACAGGCCACCCCAAAGCATATGGGCGATGTGAAATCTGGCGCCGCCCAGACTTGGGTAGCCGGTAATTCGGAGGATGAACCTGATCGCCAGTACGGCGGACACACCGCCAACGACGAAAAGATCGAGATACCGGGCGGCAGCGAGATCGCGGGGGAAGGAGGTGTGTTTCAGCATGGCGAAGACTGGCACTTCCTAAACACCGGGGTAAGATCCCGTCGCCGCCAATGTCATCGACAAGCGCGCGATGTGAAAACGGCGCGGGAATCCCCGCGCCGTTCTCAGTCTTATACCTGCCGATCGCGAACTAGTGGCCGAGTGCCCACGTGATGCCGAGTGAGAACACGGTGTCGTCGACGAGGTCTGCGCCGGCCGCCAGATTGAGCGCGGGACGGACGACCAACGACGGCGAGAACTGGAAACCGGCGCCCATACCGAGCAATAAATAGTTATCGTTTGCCGAATTGGACGCCCCGTTCACTTTGACCGAAGCTCTCGTGTGCGCAAGAGAGGCCGAGCCGAACGGAAGCAGGTTGACCGACTTGCTCATTGGTAGCGACGTGCCGAGCGAAACTCCGAGCGCCATCGTCTGCGTGGAGGTGTGAGTGGTCGCACCCGCGACGTCGATGTTCGGACCAAATCCAAGCGATAGCGAGGCGCTGGGGCACATCGCCCACTTGCTGTTCTTCGCCATCGGCATCGAGTACCCGATGCCGCCGCCGAGCCCGACACTGTGGGCGCTGATGTTATTGTAGCTCGCCATTCCGAGCGAACCACCGCCGTACCAGCCCTTCGAGTGACCGACCGTCAGGCCGCCACCGAAGGAGGTCGAGTTGTTGCTCATCCCGAGAGCAGCCCCGACATGTTTCGGGCTCCCGCGGAACGACAGATCCCCCTGACATAACTGCGCAGCGGCTCCTGTCGTACAAATCGCTATGCCTGCAATCGCACCTACGAGTGCATTGAACTTCATTTGGCCTCCAGGGCCAAGGTGTGTTTTTTACGTTTGCGAGATAGGCCAACGAGCAGGCCAGGTGGGACTCGCATGACATCTTGACGACATTGGCGCGACAAAGTCACCCGCCGACAACACAAATGTGCGAGGGACATGAGTCATCGCTGGATGGGATCTGAAAACTGAACTGAACGGGATCCGAGATCTGAAAACTGAACGGAACGGGATCCGAGATCTGAGAGGAATAGATCTCAGTAGATAGTCACCGCGCTCCGACCATATCTCACGCGTATCCTGTTACAACCGACCGCCTGTGCCATAACGCCATTCAGATATGTCGCAGCGTAGTTACCACAACCTGGTATCTACGCTTCTGAGATCTCGGATCACGTTCTTTTGGGGTTTGAGATCTCGGATCACGTTCAGTTTGTAGTTGGGAGATATCGGGCGTGGCCTCGGGCGTGCAGAGTGTTGCTTAGTACCCGAGTGGTCGTGTAGCTAGTAACTGAGCGCTACCGCACCAGATGCTCGGCGGCAGCTCTCTGCCCCTCTCTCCGGCGCTTCTGGCGACGCCTGACAACACGGCATCACCACCTGACAAAACGACCCGAAGAAAAGGCCCAGAAAACCGCGCCTTTCTCGAACGTGCGGCTGCGGACCTGGTTTTTCCTGCTGGCCTTGCCATTACTCGGCAGTCTGATCGTGCTGCTCGGTGGGGCGGTGTGGGCCACGCGCGAGCGGGTTCAGGAGTTGGGGCACTTACAGCGCGATGGGAACTCGATTGCCGGGTTGGAGCGCCTCATTGTCGCGCTTGCCGGCGAAAGCCGCGAAATTGCCGCATCGCTCCTCCCCATTTCCGCCACCGGAGAGGCGGAAGCGCGGGAGACACAAACAGAGCTCGCCGCCGGGCGCAGCTTTACGGACAGCGCTTTCGTCAGCAGCATGGCGAGCCTCGCACAGGATCGCTCGGAATTCGGCACTGCTCACAGCGCTAACGACCCCAAGGCGCTTCGGGCGCTGATCGACACGCTGCGCGTCGCCGAGAACGCCGCGCAGAAATGGTCGCGAGCGAAGAGATATCGCGAGGCCAACGATGTTCGGATCGAGATCGAGCGCATCAACGAGGCGTTGATCGCTGTCCAGCTCGTGGCCCGGTTCAACGCCGAACAGGCTGACCTCGAGCAAATCGCCAACTCGCTGGGGACGGATGAGATGATCAACCGCGTAACCCTGGGCTCGGCGCGCGTCCTGGTCGACAGCCTGAAGGGTGCGCTGGCGCAGCTCGGAAGCGAGATGAGACTCACGCGCGCCTTTCAGCTGCTGCTCACCCGTCTCGACAATCGTGTGGCGGGGATTGCCGAAGGCGATGGCCATCGTCACGCGGAACTGGTGGCCGTGGTGCGCGATGCGCTGGACAGACTGATCGTCGAGTCTCGTGGCGATTCGAGCCGGCTCGATTTGCTCGCCTTCCGGCCCAGGATGGAGCGTGCATTGCTGCTCTCCGACTCCGTCGAGTCATTGCTTCTCTCCAATCATCGCGCAGCCGCTGCCGCCGTTCTCAGCGGCCCGCTGGACACGTTCATCGATGGAACGGTCTTTCCGCGGCTGGAGGCACTGGCGCTGCGGCAGAATGCTGTCTTCAACACCGGTCTCGAGCGGATCAGGTCGCGCGCGATGATGCTCAACATCGGCCTCGTGATCTTCACCCTGTTTGTACTTGTGTTCGTTTTCGCCGCCCCCCTCATGCTCTCCCGTTTTCTCATTCGTCCGGTCGCGTTTCTCACGCGTGTCGCGCATGAAATCGGCTCGGGCAATTTCAAGACGGAGATTCGTCGCATCGGCGGGGGTGAGGTCGGCGAGCTGCAGGCGAGCTTCATCGACATGCGCAAGAAGCTGATGCGCCTCCAGGCAGAGCAGGCGGCGACAGAGCACGCGCTGCGCGAAGCGGCCGAGGCGCGGCTCGGGCGCGATGCAGCGGAGGCCGCGAGTCAGGCAAAGAGCGAGTTCCTGGCGAACATGAGCCACGAGATTCGCACGCCGATGAACGGCATCATCGGCATGACCGAGCTCGTTCTGGGAACAGACGTGACGGCGGAGCAGCGCGAGTACCTCGAGACGGTTCGCTCGTCCAGCGATGCGCTGCTCGGAATCATCAATGACATCCTCGACTTCTCCAAGATCGAAGCGCGCAAGCTCGAGATCGACACCATCGATTTCGATCTGCGCTACGCCATTGCCGATACTCTACGCTCCCTCGCGCCGCGAGCCCATGCCAAGGGATTGGAGCTGGCCTGCCAGATTTCTCCCGACATTCCTGCCGTGCTCGGCGGCGATCCTTCGCGTCTCCGTCAAATCCTGGTCAATCTGATCGGCAACGCGGTGAAGTTCACCGAGAAGGGAGAAGTCGTCGTTCGCGTGGACTGCGAACGCGTCGAGGGTGAGAGGGTGTCTGTAACCATCAGCGTGAGCGATACGGGCATCGGCATAGCAAAAGAGCAACACGCGACGATCTTCGACGCCTTTGTGCAAGGAGACGGATCGACAACACGTCGATTTGGAGGAACGGGCCTTGGCCTCACCATCTCCGCGCGCCTTGCCGAGTTGATGGGCGGAGCAATCCGGATAGAGAGCGAGCCCGGGCGCGGTACCCAGGTTTACGTCACTCTGCCCTTCGAGATCAGAGCCGTGTTGCCAATCCCGACGCCGTCTGGCGGGCTCAAGGACCTGCAGGGGCTCGATGTCCTGGTGGTTGACGACAACGCCACGAATCGGCGAATTCTGGAGGAGATCCTCACCGTCTGGGGAATGCGACCGACCCTGGTTGATGGAGGCTTGGCGGCGATCGCCGCGCTCGAGCGCGCACTCGCCGCCGGCAAACCATTTCCATTGGCGATCATAGATTTCCAGATGCCCGATCTGGACGGATTCGGGTTGGCGGGGCGCATCAAGGCGCGGCCGGAGCTGGCCACAACCATGATCATGATGCTCTCGTCCGTCGGCAATCAGGGTGACGGCGTTCGGTGCAGAGAGCTCGGGGTCGCTTCCTACCTCACCAAGCCTGTCCGTCAGTCGTTGCTGCTCGAGGCAATGCTGGCTGTACTCGCGACCAACGAGCGCCCGCTCGCTCACGGGGTTGTCGTGACGCGGCATACTCTCAACGAAGCGCAACGATCGTTGCGCATCCTCGTTGCGGAAGACAACGCCGTGAACCGGCTGCTCGTGACGTCCCTGCTCAGGAAGCGCGGTCACACGATAGTCACCGCCGTCAACGGTCGCGAAGCGGTGGCCGCGGTGACGGAGGATTCCTTCGACATCGTGTTGATGGATGTGCAGATGCCCGAGATGGATGGTTTGGAGGCGACGACAGCCATCCGGAAACTCGAGGCGGTAACAGGCGCACACGTGCCGATCATCGCGCTGACGGCACACGCAATGAAAGGCGATCGAGAGATCTGCCTGGGGGCCGGCATGGACGAGTATCTATCAAAACCCATAAACCCCACGCAGCTCTTCGCTCTCATCGAGTCACTCACCGGCGTGCCGGCGAGTACAACGCCGGACGCGGTGGTGATCACTCCACCGGCAGAAGCCGCCTGAGTCAGAGATCCGCCTCGGGCATTATCCCAAAAGCCTCGCAAGCGAATCGCGATAAGGCGACCTATCGCCTCGGGCGGTGATTGATCGATTAATGTGCTGGTGACGCCTCCGCCCTCGTTGGCATCCTTCTCACGCGGCCAACGAGGATGACACTGTCTAGTGATGGAGGTGATCAGCTCCGAGCGCGACGGTGTAAGGCGAGCCGGGTCTGCATTTCAGATTCGCGTTGGTGGATGTGAACATTCCCCGCGGATTGTTCTTCCAGAACCACACGTGA
>Ga0208078_1000417_pt1 | contig 11262 bp, 11 predicted proteins | sample NGESurdeep072012_3_FD_184468 | JGI IMG/M metagenome (GOLD analysis project Ga0208078, IMG submission 184468) | Arctic peat soil microbial communities from Barrow, Alaska - NGEE Surface sample 53-2 deep-072012 (SPAdes) | ecosystem: Environmental > Terrestrial > Soil > Wetlands > Peat ...
CGGGACCGCCACGACAATTTTCGCCGGCTCTTTTTGCCGTAACGCCGCGATGGCCGCCAGCATCGTCGCGCCCGTCGCGAGGCCGTCGTCCACCAGGATTACCACGCGTCCGCTCACCGCCGGCGCCGGGCGGCCCTGCCGGTAATCGAGTTCGCGGCGTTCCACTTCGCGTATTTCCTGGCTGGTGACTTCCGCGACCGTCGCCGCCGCATGCGGCATCGCGCGCAGCACATCCTCATTCAAGACCCGAACCCCACCCGACGCGATCGCGCCCATCGCGAGTTCTCTCTGGCCCGGCACGCCCAGTTTACGCACCACGAAAATGTCGAGCGGCAGTTCCAGCTTGTTCGCAATCTCGAATCCCACCGGCACGCCGCCGCGCGGTAATGCCAGCACGATCGCGTCCGCGCGCGCTTTGTATTCCTGCAACCGCTCGGCGAGCAGTTGGCCGGCTTCCGTCCGGTCGCGAAAAGAGGCACGCATGTCGAACAACGCTCGAACGAACTCGGTGGAAAAGCGAGTAATGCGACCAATAGGTCGTATAAGTCCTTTAGGTCATATGAACGAGGAGCACGCTTGTTGTCACCATGAGCCTTCGACCGCGGCTCCTCCTTCTCCCGGCGCGATCTACACCTGCCCGATGCATCCTGAGATCGAGCGAGATAAACCCGGCGCTTGCCCGATCTGCGGAATGGCGCTCGAACCGAAGACCATTTCCGCGGCGAGCCCGGAAGACGATTCGGAATTAACCGACATGACACGCCGCCTTTGGATCGGCGCGGCGCTTACGCTGCCAGTCTTTATCCTCGCGATGTCGCATTTGATCCCGAACGCGCCGCCGTGGTTCTCGGGCGAGGCGTCGCGCTGGATCCAGTTCGCGCTTACCACGCCGGTGGTTCTGTGGGCGGGCTGGCCGTTCTTCGTGCGCGGCTGGCGCTCCTTGCTGAGCCGGCACCTCAACATGTTTACGTTGATCGCCATCGGGGTCGGGGTGGCGTGGCTCTACAGTTGTGTCGCCCTGTTCTTCCCGGGCTTGTTTCCGCCGGCGCTGGCGCACCACGAAAAGCCCGGCCTTTATTTTGAAGCCGCGGCCATGATCACCGTGCTGGTTCTGGTCGGCCAGGTCCTCGAGTTACGCGCGCGCCGCCGCACCGGAAACGCGATCCGCGGTTTGCTCGATCTTACTCCGCCGACCGCGCGTCTCGTTCGAAATGGAGACGAGGAGGAAGTTTCGTTGACGGAAGTGAAAACCGGCGATCGCCTCCGAGTTCGTCCCGGCGAAAAAATTCCGGTCGACGGCCGTTTGCTCGACGGCCAGACGACGGTGAACGAATCGATGATCACCGGCGAAGCGTTGCCTGTCGAAAAGCACGCCGGCGACAAAGTGATCGGCGGTACGCTAAACAACACCGGGAGCTTCGTCATGGAAGCCGAGCGGGTGGGCGACGAAACGGTTCTCGCCCAGATCGTGCAGATGGTTTCCGAGGCGCAACGCAGCCGCGCGCCGATCCAGCGCTTGGCCGACAAGGTCTCGGGTTACTTCGTGCCGGCGGTTCTGCTCGCGGCCTTGATTACTTTCGCCGTGTGGATTTGGTTCGGTCCCGAGCCGCGTCTCGCCCACGCGATTGTGAACGCGGTCGCGGTCCTGATCATCGCCTGCCCTTGCGCGCTCGGTTTGGCTACGCCGATGTCGATCATGGTCGGCGTCGGCCGCGGCGCGCACGCCGGAGTCTTGGTGAAAAATGCGGGCGCAATCGAGTTGATGGAAAAAGTGACGACGCTCGTCGTGGACAAAACCGGGACGCTCACGGAAGGAAAACCGCGCGTGACGAAGATCATCGCCTCTGCCGGCACGACCGAAAACGATTTGCTCGCCGCGGCGGCATCGGCCGAGCAACAGAGCGAACATCCGCTCGCGTTTGCGATCGTCGCAGCGGCCCGCGAGAAGAAACTCACGCTCGAAAATATCGAAGATTTCTCTTCGACCACCGGCGGCGGCGTTCTCGCGAAGAAAGGCGCCGCAAAGATTGTCGTCGGTCAGCCCGCGTTTCTCCGCGAGAATGGCATCGCCGGTCTGGAAAATTTCGAAACGCAGGCGCGCGATCTTCAGGCCGAAGGCCAGACCGTAATCTTCGTCGCGATCGGTGGGAGCGCTGCCGGCATCATCGCCGTTTCCGATCCGATCAAGCCATCAACCGCCGGCGCGATCCGCGAACTGCAGCGGCTCGGTTTGAAAGTAATCATGCTGACGGGCGACAACGAACGCACGGCGCAGGCCGTCGCGAAGAAACTTGGATTGGATCAGGTGGAGGCAGGCGTCGCGCCAAAGGACAAGCATGAGCGCGTCGAGGCCCTGCGCCGCGATGGTTCGGTCGTAGCCATGGCCGGCGACGGAATCAACGACGCGCCCGCGCTCGCCGCCGCCGATGTCGGCATCGCGATGGGGACTGGCACCGACGTGGCGATGGAAAGCGCCGGCATCACTTTGGTCAAAGGCGATCTGAACGGCATCGTGCAAGCGATCCAGCTCAGCCGCGCGGTGATGCGCAACATCCGGCAGAATCTTTTCTTCGCGTTCATTTACAACGCGCTTGGAATTCCCATCGCCGCCGGCGTGTTCTATCCCTTCTTTGGATTACTGCTCAGCCCGATCATCGCCGGCGCCGCGATGAGCCTGAGTTCGGTTTCAGTGATTGGGAACGCGTTGCGACTCCAGCGTGTCCGGTTCTAGGCGGTTTGCGCGCTCATCGCAAAACTCGCGCAAGCGATCTTCGCGCCGTAATATGAAGACATGATTCGGCACGCGGTTGTGCTTCTCCTGGCGATGGCGGCGGCGATTTCTGCGCGGGGCGGGGAACTTGTTTTCGAAAGCAAACCAGCACGTGGCCATCTGATCGAGCTTTACACCTCCGAAGGTTGCAGCAGTTGCTTGCCGGCGGAGGAATGGATGAACGGGCTGAAAACCCAGCCGCGGCTCTGGCAGGATATCGTGCCGATCGCCTTTCACGTCGATTACTGGGACCACCTCGGCTGGAAAGATCCGTTCGCTTCCAAGACCTGGACCGAACGGCAGGCGGATTATTCCGTCCGTTGGAAAATCGAAAACGTTTACACGCCGGCGTTCGCCGTGGATGGAAAGGAATGGCATTACGGCAAGCTCCCCGCGCCGGCGACAGAGACGCCGGGTGTGCTGAAGGTCGTCGTCAACGGCGACCGGGTCACCGCGACCTTTAAAGCGACCAGTGACGCGGGAGGCCGCTACGATATCCACATCGCGCGCCTGGGATTTTCACTAATGGCGGACGTGACCGCGGGAGAGAACAACGGACGGAAATTGATGCACGACTTCGTCGTCCTCGGCCTAACGAATGAAACCATGAAATCAGCCACGAAAGAATTGCAGCTCCCAACGCCATCGATAACGTCCGCCCTTGATCCTCGGACGGCGATCGCCGCGTGGGTGTCGCAAGCCGGACAGATCGAGCCGATCCAGGCTCTCGGCGGCTGGTTGCAATGAGGAGAAAACCATGAGCGATAAAATCGAAAAGACGGAAGAGGAATGGAAGAAAACGCTGTCGCCGGAGCAGTATCACGTCCTGCGCGAGAAAGGGACGGAGCGGGCGTTTACCGGCGAGTATGCGGACGCGCATGATCCCGGCACGTATCGATGCGCCGGTTGCGGGAACCCGCTTTTCAGCTCGGACACAAAATACGAGTCGGGCAGCGGCTGGCCCAGTTTTTACCAACCGCTCGCCAAGGACGCGGTCGAGACTGAGGAGGACGGCAAGTTCGGGATGAGCCGCACTGAAGTACTCTGCGCGAAATGCGGCGGCCACCTCGGCCACGTTTTCCCAGACGGCCCCGAGCCGACGGGGGAACGCTATTGCATGAATTCCGCGGCGCTGAAGCTGGAGAAGAAGGAATAGCCTTTCTTCTGTAGCCGCCGCCCTGTGGGCGGCGTGGATGTTCGGCAACGATTTCCCTCGAGCGTCCCACAGGGACGCTGCTACAGCATCGGTTTCGGCCGCGCATGGCGCGGCTGATAGACGCCGAGTTTTCCGCCGCCGGGGAGCGTGAGTTGCGTGAGCACGCCCCAGCCCATGTCCTGCACTTCGCCGCACGAGATGTTCTTCGTTTTCATCTCGGCCACGAACGCGTTCACGTCGTCGCACATCAGGTAAAACTCGTGCTCACCGTTCTTGTCGGACGGATGCACCGCGACTTCCGCGGGCGGCAGCCCGAAGATGAGCCAGCCCTGGCCGACATCGACCTTGGTTAATTGCAGAACGTCCTTGAAGAAGTCGCGATCCGCGTCGGGATTGGTGCTGTAAATGATGGAATGAGCGCCGGTGATCATGCCGGGAACTTCGCGGCGGATCGCAAACGCGTCTACTGCGCACGCGCCACGAAAGTGCCTTGGAACTCGGCCGCTGTTTCGCCGGCTTCGATGACTTTTGCGTGAAGACCGATTCGCGCCTTTCGCCTCGCGGCGAATTCCGCCCGGAACGCCGCCAACTCCTCCGGCAAAGGCCGCAGGCACATCGCGCGAATGGTTTCGCGCACCGGCCGGAGAAATCGGATCGAACTTTCCGCGACGACCACGTAAACCGCGGTGTCATTCAGCTCCAGCCAAAGCAATCCGTAGGCGGCTAGCGTCGCCACCGCATTGATGCTGCCGGCGAATGCCGTCCGCAGATGATTCGAATTCAGTGCGACCGGCGCTTCGACCACGAACCCGGCTTCATCGTGCGCGATGACACGCAAACCCATCGCGCGCGTGATCGGGATTTGTTCGTGGAAAAATCTTTCCGCGGCGCTCAGTCGTTCATCCACGCGCCAATCTTCTTCGCGGCCAGCGCTTGTCGAATCCGAAAGATTGCCGGCATCCCAGGCGGATGAGAAACTGGGACGAACATGGCAGCCGCTTCAAATCCTCGCGCCCGGAAAGAGCCGCGACGCGAAACCAAACCGCGCGTCGAGAGGCGGCGGCTTTCGATCATTACTTTCGAAATGATTCGGCTGGATCGCGCGGCCACCGAACCGCTGCACCAGCAATTGTATCGGCAGATTCGCGACGAACTCACGTCCGGGAACTTCAGCGACCGATCGTGGCGCCTTCCATCCTCTCGTTCGCTCGCCGCCAGGCTCGAGGTCTCACGCGAGACCGTCGATCTCGCTTTCTCGAAGCTTCATGCGGAGGGCTATCTGCGCTCGAAGGTCGGGTCTGGGACATTCGTGGCGGAGTCTCTCCCCGAAACCTACCTGAGCGCGAAGAAACCGAAGACAGGCGCGCAAATCGAGCGGCCGTCGCGTCTCGCGGAACGGCTCAACCGGATTCTCGATCCGCGCGCCGGCAAAGAACTGGATATCGGCCGGGGCGGCGGAGATGTCGTCTCCTTGCGGCCCGGGCTGCCGGCGGTCGATGAATTTCCGATCGAGATTTGGGAACGCTTGCGGGCCCAGGTTCTCGCCAGGAAAGGGGCGAACTTATTGCGCTACGCTTCCGCGCATGGCGACTTGGACCTGCGCAAAGCGGTCGCGGCCTACCTGAGTGATTCGCGAGGCGCCCGCTGCCATGCCGACCAGATCATCATCGTCGCGGCCATGCAGCAGGCGATGATGATCAGCGCTTTGGCGCTGCTCGATCCGGGTGACACCGCGTGGATGGAAGATCCCGGATTCAAGCAGGCCCGAAGAGTTTTTAATTTTGTCGGCGCCAGGGTGGTCCCGAGACCGATCGACCGGGAAGGAATTGTGGTGGCTCGCGCGCGGGACCAGGCGCCGCCGAAGATCGTTTTCGTTACGCCCTCCCATCAATTTCCACTCGGTGTGACCATGAGCCTCGAACGCCGGAAAGCGCTGATCGAGTTCGCGCGGAAGCAGGACGCTTTTATTTTCGAGGACGATTACAATTCCGAATTCCGCTTTAACGGCCCGCCGCTGCCCTGCCTGCAAGGCCTCGATAACGTGGGCCGCGTCATTTACGCCGGCACGATGAGTAAGATTCTTTTCCCTTCGTTGCGCCTCGGATATCTCTGCGTGCCGGAACCGCTCGTGGATTCGATGATCAAGGTCCGTGCGGTAATGGACCAACACTCCACCGCGATCGATCAGGCGACGCTCGCCCGCTTTCTCACGGAGGGATTTTTCCTCAGCCACGTCAAGCGAATGCGACAACTCTATTCCGAGCGCAGGGATTTCTTCATCGAGCAGTTCGATAAATTTCTCGGCGAACATTTTACCTTGAAGATCCCGGAAGCCGGGTTGCACTTTGTCGCGCGGCTGCGGCGCAAGAAAGATTTCCCGTTGTTCGTGCAGGCCCGCGCCGAGACGGGAATTATGCCGACGAAAATGTCGTATTACTGCATGAAAGCGGAGTCAGGCCCGACGTTCCTTTTCGGTTTTGCGGCGTGGTCGCGGGCGCAGATTCGGGAAGCGCTTGCGAAGCTTGCCCTCGCTTTCGAACGCCTCAAACGCCAGGACAACCCGCCCGACCCGAGCGCGGAAGACCTGGATAATAATCGCGAGTGACCAAAGTCCCGTGAGGCGACGACGTTTCTGAAACGCCGCTTATTTTTCCGATTGTTTCAGCAGCGTCTCGAGTTCGCTTTTCCACAACGCCGCGATCGTGTGGCTGCCGTGACCGCGTGTCTTGTCGCTCAACGGGAGGACCACTGCGCGTCCTTTAGCGACGCGCTTGATCTCCCGCTCCAGGATTCCTAACTCGGGCGGGTTGATCAGGTCGTCCGCCGAATTTAGCGCGAGCAGTGGGGCGCGAATTTTTTCCAGGCCCGGGCCGGGATCGTAATCTCGTGAGGCTTCGATCGCGTAGAGCATGTCGTTCGCGTCCCCTGTCTTGAGGTAATCGGCGACGAATTTATCGAGCGCTTCGTCCGTCTTCGCGAGCGTGCCGGTTTCTTTCTGACGCAAAACCGGATTGCTACTCATGAGCCAGAGCATCTGCGCGGCGGTGCGCAGGCTTTGCGGTTGCGCGGAGTAATCGCCGCCTTTCCATTCGGGATCGTTCCGGATCGCGTCGATGACCATCCGGCGCCAGGCGCGGTTCCGGCCGGAGATCTGCGTCGGCAAACTGGCCAGCGGCATGAGCGCGTCCATGAAATCGGGATGGGCCGAGCCCCAAAGCCAGGTGTGCATCCCACCCATCGAGGTTCCCATGACGAGCTGCGCGTGGTTCACCCCGAGCCCGTCGGTCAGGAGACGAAACTGCGCTTCGACCATGTCCACATAGCCGTAGCGTGGAAACTTGGCGTGCATCCCATCGCTCGGCTTACTCGACTTTCCGTGGCCGATGCCATCCGGCATCACGATGAAAAATTTTGTCGCATCAAGCGGCTGGCCCGCGCCGAAAAGTTCGCCAGCAAATTCCGGCCGGATAAATTGCGCGCCGCTGCCAGTCGTCCCGTGGGTGATGAGCACTGCGTTTCGCACCACGCCTTTCTCATCCTTCACTGCTTTCCCGATCGTCCGATAATGGATCTTCAACTGCGGCAGCGTCTCGCCCGAGGTGAATTTGAAATCGCGGATGACGTAATCGCCTTCCGTTGGCGCGGGATAATCGGCCGCGTGGAGAACCAGCGGCACCGCCAGAAGGATGAACAGAAAAGATCGGATCAAGGCAGTCATGATGGAAAGCGTAGCGGCAAACTCATCCGATCGCGAACAATCCCGCGACGCCGAGAGCATACAGAACCAGCACGATCACGGAATCGATTCCCATCCGTGCGATCTGCCGGCGCGGCCGGAAAATCAGGCCGAAAATGTAAACCGCCGTCAGCAGCATCCCGAGCGCGGTCAGATACATGTCCGATTTTGCGGCATGCGGCAGGACCGACTTCCCCGAGAGAAGAGTCGCGGCCAGAAAGATCACCGGCAGAAACGCGTTGCCGCCAAAGATGTCGCTGATCGCGAGTTTGTAATCGCCCAGTCTGACCGCCGCCAAACCGGTCGAGATTTCCGGCAACGCCGTGACCGCGGCCAGGATGGTGGCGCCGAAAACCACGCCGCTTATGCCGAACGCTTTCGCCAGCGTCTCGCTGGTTTGTTGCAGGACAACGCCCGCCGCCAGCGTGGCCATCGCTGCCATCACGAAAACAATCACCGCCCAAGCCGTGCCCGATTTTCTCTCCGCGTCTCGTTCCCCTTTTTGCCGCGCGGTGCGGCGCCGTTGCCCGCCGGGCGCTTCGCCGCGGCTTTGCCATGGAAGGCCACCGCGCGCTTTGCCGATGAAATAAAGTCCGGCGATCCACGTGCCGCAGATCAGGACGTCGTCCGGCGTGATTCCTCGCCAGATCAACGACTCGGGCAGTTGATGGCCCATGACCACGATCGTGAGCACCGCGATGACAAGGACCGCTTCGACAACGAGATCGAGAGAAGCGGCGTGGCTGCTGAGCGGCGCTTTTTTGCCCATGCCGAAGGCGTCGAAAATCACGAGCACGACCGTCTGGATCGCGATGCCACCCAGAATATTTCCGGTCGCAACGTCGAGTTGATTCCGCAACGCGCCGCTCGCCGTGATCGCGACCTCCGGCAGGTTCGTGACGATGGCGAGCAGAATCGCGCCGCCGAGCGCTTCGCCCAGTCCGAAGCGGGAGGAAAGGACATCCGTCGTTTTTGAAACATAAACGCCAGCAATCCAAACAGCCGCCGCGGCCGCTGCGAAGATGAGCGCCAAAACCGGCAGCGACATCTGTTCAAACATCACACTGCAATCGCCGGCGACTTCCCGCCCGGCGGCATTGGATTTTGCATTCGAGCCGCGCGATTTTGAGGCGATGACGATTCCTTATTACGAAGTGCTCGCCTTCACGAGCCGTCCGTTCGCCGGAAATCCGGCCGGCGTTTGCATCCTCAACGAATGGCTGCCCGATCAGCTCATGCAGAAGATCGCAGCGGAAAACAATCTGGCCGAGACCGCGTTCGTTATCGACCGCGGACGTTTCTACGATATTCGGTGGATGACGCCGACGGTGGAGATGGATCTTTGCGGACACGCCACGCTCGCTTCCGCGCACGTGCTCTTCCAACATCTCGGGCGCCCTGGCGACAGCATCACTTTTCAATCGCACAGCGGCGGCGAGCTGAAGGTGGACCGAAGAGATAATCGCCTCGTCCTGGATTTCCCTTCGCGGCCCCACGAACCCTGCGAGGCGCCAGCCAGACTTGCGGAAGGTTTGCGCGCGCAACCGCGCGAGGTTTTCAAGGGACGCGATTATCTCGCCGTCTTCGAGAGCGAAGCAGAGGTCGCGGCGCTGGCGCCCGCCTTTGACATCATAGCCGAGCTCGATGCCCACGGGGTGATCGTCACGGCGCCGGGCGATGATTGCGATTTTGTTTCGCGCTACTTCGCGCCGCGCGTGGGCGTTCCGGAAGATCCGGTGACAGGCTCAGCGCATTGCGCGCTCATTCCCTATTGGGCGAAGCGACTGGGCAAACGCGAACTGCGCGCGCGCCAGCTTTCCCAGCGCGGCGGCGAATTGTTCTGCGAAGATCGCGGCGCCCGCGTCGGGATTGGCGGAAACGCGCTGACTTATGTGGAGGGAACGCTGCAAGTTCCCGAGCGCTAGAATCGCGCGATCACCAATCAACGGTCGCGTTGCCGGCCGCATCGAGCGACACCTTGCGCCCGAGTAACCGCAGGTGCGTCTGGTTGTTGTCGGGATCTTTTTCGACACGACCATAGACCGTCATCTCCGCCATCGAATTGAAATCGAACGGGATGGTTTTGAAGTCCGGCACGTCGTTCTTCGCCACCATGACCCGGAGCGCGGAGTAACCGCTTTTCGCTTTCGGATCGTGCTGCCAGATTGAGGCTTCGTACCAGCCCGGCGCTAGATGGCGCAATTTCTCACTCCGGTAATGGAACTTCACCGCCACGATCCGGTTGATCAGCGATGCTTCCTGTTTCAGGAGCGTCGGCACATCGTAGGTCTGGACATTGCGCCATGCCGCCGCGTCGAAGCGCTGGCCCGCAAAAGCGGCGGCCAGGGAAAACAATGTGAGGATCGTTGTTAGAACTATTTTCATATCGTTAGGCCGAATTTGAATCGGTCGATTCCGTGGAAGCCGCTTCGATCTCCTTCTGCGCTTTAGTCGCGGCGATGACTTTGGTGGCCAGCGTCAGAATTTTATCCAGCCGGTCGCCCAGGAGCGAGCGCAACTCATCCGCATTCAGCGACTGGCCATTGGCTGGCGGCGTGGAGAGCAGCCGGATCGCTTCATAAGCTTTCTCGTTCAGGTCCGCGATCGCGCGATCGAATTGCGCCTGCCCCGCCATCGCCGCCGCAATGACTTCCGTGATCCGGTCGAGACTGACGGTGCATCCTTCAAGGTCGTCGCCGTAAATGATCCGCAGGATTTCTTCGGCCGCCACGCGCGCAGCCTGCGGCGACGCCGATTCGAGACGTTGATCACTCATAGCGCAACGCCACCATCGGGTTAACGCGGATCGCACGCCACGCCGGCACCAGACAGGCGACGAGCGCGATGGCGATCATTAGGAACGCAACCTCGAAATACGTCGTGGGATTCGCCGGGCTCACGCCAAAGAACAGGCTCACCAGATAGCGGCTAAGCGCGATGCCCGCGCCGACGCCGATCACAACACCGAGCACCACCATTCGCAAGCCTTCGCCCAGCACCATTCCCAAAACATCTTTGCTTTGCGCGCCAAGCGCCATCCGAATTCCGATCTCCTGGGTTCGTTGCCCGACCAGTGACGCGAGCACGCCGAACAAGCCAATCGCCGCCAGCACCAGCGCGAGCCCCGCGAAAACGCTCATCACAAACGATTGGAAACGGCGCTGGCTCGTGTCTTCGTCGAGGATCTGCTCCATCGTTCGCACTTCGTAGACCGGCAGGTTTTTGTCCACCCACCACACCTGGCTTTTCACGCTCATGATGAGCGCTTCGGGATCGCCCATCGCGCGCACCGCCAGAGTCAGCTGAGTGAAATCCACCATCGGCTTCGTGATCTCGGGCCGCGTCCGGACCTCGAGCGATTCCTGGTGCGTGTCGGCCACCACGCCGATCACGGTCGAAACGACTGGTGGCGTATCCGGCCGCGACGGCACGCTGCGCAAATGCTGGCCGACCGCTTCCTCGTTAGGCCAAAGCCGTTTTGCCAGCGTCTGGTTCATCATCAGGACGGGCGCTTTCGTCTGCAGCTCTTCGGCGGTGAAATTGCGGCCCGCGATCAGCCGGATCCCAACCGTGTCGAAATATCCAGGCGAAAAGATCCCG
>Ga0208078_1000418_pt1 | contig 11259 bp, 9 predicted proteins | sample NGESurdeep072012_3_FD_184468 | JGI IMG/M metagenome (GOLD analysis project Ga0208078, IMG submission 184468) | Arctic peat soil microbial communities from Barrow, Alaska - NGEE Surface sample 53-2 deep-072012 (SPAdes) | ecosystem: Environmental > Terrestrial > Soil > Wetlands > Peat ...
GCCTGACGCGGATGTACGAATCGGAAACCGGGAAAGCTGTGGTTCCGGAAACGCGCAAGGACCGCAGGAAAGCTGAAGCGCTTCAGATCAGTAAGAGCAGCCCAGTGATGACATGATCCTGAGATTGGCGACAGAGGTAATCTTTTGGTCGAGCGCCGTGGCGCTCTTCTATACCTATGCCGGTTATCCGTTGCTGCTCGCATTAGTCAGCGCCTTGAGACCTCAGAAAGTGCGGCGCGGAGAATTTGCACCAACGGTCAGTATCATCATCACGGCGCACAACGAAGAGCGCGATCTGGCGGCCAAACTCGAAAACACTTTGGCCCTCGATTATCCGCGCGAGTTACTGGAGACAATTGTCGCTTCCGACTGCTCGACTGATCGCACGGATGAAATCGTGCGGGAATTCGCCGGCCGCGGGGTGCGACTCCATCGCCAGTCCGAACGGTTGGGGAAAACCGCAGCGCAGAATGCGGCAGTTGAATTAGCGCGCGGCGAGATCATTCTTTTTTCCGATGCTACCAGTCTCTATCAACCGAACGCGGTGCGCGCGATGATGCCGAGTTTTGTTGATTCATCAGTCGGGTGCGTTGCCGGGCGTCTCGAATACGTTGATGGTTCGGATTCGGATGTTGGACGTGGCGCGCGTTCGTATTGGAGCTATGAAACATTTCTTAAGCGACACGAAAGCCGCGTGGGTTCGCTGATTGGCGCGTCAGGGTGTCTCTACGCGGTGCGCCGTTCTGCTTACGTTCCCCTCTACCACGAAGCCTGCAGCGATTTCATTATTGCCACCAAAATGGTCGAGCAGAGCCTGCGCGCTGTTTACGAACCGAACGCGGTTTGTACTGAGCAGACTAACCGGCAGAGCGACAAAGAATTGAAGATGCGTGTACGGATCATCGCGCAGACTTTCACCGACCTGTGGCGACATCGTGCGATGCTCAATCCACTTCACAGCGGCTTTTACGGCGTGCAACTTCTTTCGCACAAGGTCATGCGTTATCTGGTGCCATTCTTTCTGATGGGCCTGTTCGTTGCATCAGCCGTTCTGGCGCCAGGCTCCCTGGTTTATCGATTAGCATTTGCGGCGCAGGCGGCCGGCTATGCGTGTCCGGCAATCGCGTGGGCATTGGATCGCGTGGGAATTCGGAGCCGGCTGCTGGCGTTCCCGCAATACTTCATGCTGACCAATCTGGCGTCGCTGATTGCCTGCTACCAGTTTCTGCGCGGCGAGCGCTATGCGCGTTGGGAACCGATTCGTTGATGACGACCGGGTGAAATGAAGCCAAACGTTTTATTCATCGTAGATAGTTTCGAGCAGGGGGGCAGCGAGCGCCAGGCGATGCAGCTTCTGCGTCAGCTGCATCACAGCGGACGGTGTCGTGTTTATCTCGGCTGTCTGCAGGATCGTGGCTCGCTGCGCGCAGAGGCGGATCAACTGGGCATTGGAGAAATCCACGAATACGCGCTCAACAGTTTCTACGATCTCAACTTTGTCAGGCAGCTTCGTAGTCTCGTTCATTTCATTAGAGAGAAAGAAATCGACGTGGTTCACACGCACTGCTTCTACACCAACATCTTTGGCATGACTGGAGCGTTTCTCGCGGGCGTGCGCGCCCGAGTCACCTCGAAAGGCGAGACCGACGGTTTTCGTACTCCGATGCAGAAGCGCGCAGAGCGAGTCGCCTTTCGTCTGTCCCATCGAGTGATCGCCAACTGCCTGGTAGTACAGAATCAATTGATCAGAGAAGGCGTTAGCCCGTCAAAGATTATCCAGCACTACAACGGTCTTGACCTGGAGCGCCTGAAAGTTCGCGCCGGGCTGCGACGTGAGGAAGCATTGGCTGCGTTCGGTCTGCCGTCAGAGCGCCGCTACTTGAGCATTGTCGCGAACCTGCGCAACCCGGTGAAAGATCATCCGATGTTCTTGCGCGCAGCCGCACGCGTGCGCGCGTCGATTCCGGATGCAGGTTTCGTGATTGCCGGCGAGGGCGAGTTGATGGAGAGCCTGCGTGAACTCGCGGTCCAACTTGGAATTCAGGACGACGTGTTCTTCATTGGCAGGTGTGACAACGTCGCTGATCTGTTGTTCGCTTCGGATGTCGGCGTGCTGAGCTCAAGAGCCGAAGGCTTCGCGAATGCGATTCTGGAATACATGGCTGCAGGTCTGCCGGTAGTCGCGACTGATGTAGGCGGTGCGCGTGAAGCGATCGCGGAAAGCGAGACCGGCTTTGTCGTGGCCTCGGGTGATGACAAAAAAATGGCTGAGCGCATCATCGAGCTTCTTAATGAACCGAAACGCGCGCGCGCGATGGGCGAGCGAGGCAAATTGATTGCCGCTGAAAAATTTTCCTGTGACCGGCATCTACAGAACACGCTTGAGTTGTATGACGAGTTGCTGTCAGCACCAAAGCGTGCGCCTTCAGGGATTGGCCACGAATGGCGACTGAACGAATAGGAGCGTTGGCCGCGCCGGCGACTAATTGGTCTGCCAACAAAGCTGCCAAAGCGCGAGGCAGAGAGAGAGCGAGTCATCGACGGCGCGCTTTCCTCATCGTTGCGCTCTGCCTGGTAGTCTTGTGGCCCTTAGTCGCCTGGCTCAGTGCGCGCCTGCTCATCGTCAAATCTGATTTGGCTTCGCCTGACGCGATCGTGGTAATGAGCGGCTCTTCGACTTACCTTGAGCGAGCGGATTGGGCTGCCAGGCTCTATCAGGAAGGACGCGCGCCGGTGATCATCCTGACTAACGACAGCTTGATCAGCGGTTGGGACAAGGTGGAAGAGCGCAACCCATACTTCTATGAGTTGGCCGCGAGAGAGTTGCAGAAGCGCGGCGTGCCGGAATCAAGAATCCTGGTGGTTTCTGATATCGCACTGGGAACCTATGAAGAGAGCCTGGGCTTGCGAGACTACGCCACTGCGCACAAATTGAAGCGGCTGCTGGTCGTCACTTCCGCCTACCATTCGCGGCGCACGCTGTGGTCTATGCATCACGCCTGCGAAGGCAGCGGCATTGAAATCGGGATCGATAGTCCGCCTCCGGGCTGGCAGACGCCGGCGCCGTCCAGGTGGTGGTGGCATCGTTGGGGATGGAAAGTCGTCGCCGGCGAGTACGCGAAATTGATTTATTACCGGATGCGGTATTGACTAATTCGTTTGTCGAGCATTCAAGACCTCACGATAAATCTCAACCAAAGATCGCACGTAGTTTTCCGGCGTATATCGAGTGTCGACCAGCAGAGCTGCGTTCTTCGTTAAACGTTGCGCGAGTTCTCTGTCAGTTAAGACGCGTTCAATCGACGCGGCGAGTGATGTCGGATCATTTGGCGGGACCAGCAGCGCGCTCTCGTTGTTTTCAACCATCTCAGGCACGCCGCCCACCGCGGTGGCCACCACCGGAACATTCTCAGCCATCGCTTCCAGCAGCACGTTGGGAGAGCCTTCACTGTGTGATGGTAGCGCGAACACATCCGCCAACGCATAGAAGGCCTGGACGTCGCTAACCTCGCCGGTGAAGATAACCGGGCAGCCGAGCGATGCGGCGGCTGCTTCCAATCTGGGGCGCTCTGGTCCAGCGCCAACAATGATCAGCTTGCCCGAGATTTCAGGCTTTGTTTTCCGCAGGCGATTGAATCCCTCAAGCAGATCGAGGTGAGCTTTTTCGCGCGACAAACGGCCGACAGAGAGCACTACCCGCTCAGCTTTAGTGAGACCCAGACGGTTTCTCAAAGTCTCAATTTCCACGGTGCTCACTGGTGGCCGGCGTCGAATCGCGTTGTGCTGCACCGAAATTTTTTCGAGCGATCCGCCGGTCGAGCCCATCAACTCCTGCGCAAAAGCACCACAAACCGTGACGAGTCGATCGGCGTGCGGCAATGACCAGCGATCGAGGCGATTGTAGAGACGCATCTTTCGATCGGTGTCGGTGTAGCCGTGATGAAAGGCGACCCACGGGTATTTCCGCCAGAGACCAGATCGCCACATCAGGAAGTGCGACTTAACTGAGTTAGTCACCACCAGGTCGGATCCGCGACCGGCGACGATATCGCGAAGAGCCGGGATGACGCTGAGATCGAATCGGCGGCGCTCAGGAATGACTTCTACATCCAATCCCAGTTCGCTTGCGGCGGTGACAAAGTCGCCGGGGGAACTCTGATCGCCGTGTCGCCGGTCGAAAGTAACCACACAACCTTCAATCCCTGGAAAGTCAGGCAAGGTCTGAGTGAGTTCATGCGCCGAGCGATAGAACTCAAGCACAGTCTTAGCGACGGCGTTGATCGTCGTCGCTTCGACGATAGTCAGAAGTTTGATGGTCGGCTTCATTATTGAGGTGACTGGTTTGATCGCGTGGCTAGCAACTCTTCGTAAGTCTTAAACAGAGAAACGCCGAGCCTTGACCAGTCATAGTGATCAGCAACCAGCGCGCGCCCGGCTGTGCCGAGTTCCTTTCGCCGATCTTCATTCTCAACGATGCTGATGATCGCTGCCACGAGTTGCTCGTTCGTATCCGCAATCAAAATATTCTTGCCGTGCTGCACGTCCAGACCTTCCGCGCCCAGTGTAGTCGACACGACTGGAATTCCCGCCGCCATCGCTTCGAGGATCTTGAGACGACTTCCACCCCCAACGTTGAGCGGCACAATGGCCGCGATTGCCTCGCAATAAAATGGACGTACGTCCGCAACCGTGCCGGTGACCTCGATCGCGGGAATTTGAGCGAGCGCGCGGACCTCCGGGGCGGGATTCCGGCCGACGATGGAAAAGACCAAATCCGGTTGGCGATCGTGCAAGCGAGGCCAAACTTCGCGCGCGAAATTTATCGCCCCGTCGATGTTGGCGTGATAGTCCATCGAACCAACAAACACAATTCTGTTTCTTCCGGGCGCCTCAATTCGCGTTGCGGCAGCCTTTTCGATTTGAGCGTCAGAGTAGTAAGCGGTGTCCACTCCATTTTCAATTACGAAGATGCACGCGTCAGGGTTGAGCGCGCGCAGCCGCGCGGCGTCTCTCTCGCTGACCAGGACGTGTGCATCAAACTCGAGCGTCGCGCGTCTCTCAAACTCGCCCATCAGTCGCGCAGTTCTTCCGGCGTAAGCTTTGCGCAGAAGACCCGACTCGCGTTCGCTGTAGCGCCGCAACAGTTCAGACTCGATGTTGTGCCAATCGCAAATTACCAATGGTTGGTTGCGCGCGGCGCGGATAATCGGCAGGTAGGCCATCAAATGAATGCTCTCGACCTGCACGATGTCGAATTCCTGCTCGCTCAGGATTTGTGCCAACGCTCGCTTCATCGAGTCGGTGGTGTAATTGAGTACCGGCAAAGGCGTCTGTCCCAGCACGCCGCGGACAACTTTCGCGAACGTGTAGGCTGAATCTCGTTCGACCGTAATAACCTGTTCGTAGAAATTCTTGAGATCTGACGAGGGTTGTGCCAGCGGCTGACCGTGGTCGTTGAAAGCCAGAAGCGTAACGCGAGTTCGCTGCGCCAGCACGCGGGCGAGATGATAGTTTCGCAGCTTCGCCCCGGTGTCGAGCGGCCAACAAACTCTGGGCGCGAACTGCAACACGCGCATGTTCGGATCAGATGGTTTCAGGACAAATCTCCAATTGACGGGCCTGTGGCTTTGCCCGGCTCTTGATTCTAACGGTAAATCGATGCATTCCGAGGAAAATTTCCGGTATTCAGCCAAAATTAGATGGATTCCAGGGCGCCTTCATCCTGTATAATGACCGTGGCAATTCTGCCGCCCTCCTGACTGCGGCCCACCACGCGAGCCCACTTCAGAGACACGCTTTTCCGAGATGATTCCCGGGACTTCAAAACAGCAGCAGCCTGTGCTCGATGACGAGAATAGTCATTTTCGTACCGATCACTTGCAGGATGATTTGGGCGGCCGCTCAGCTCGCGGCGGCGCGGTAACTCTGTCTGCCCAGGTCTTCAAGTTTGTCTTCAGCACCGTGGCGACGATCGTACTCGCGCGATTGCTGACGCCGGAAGACTACGGCTTGATCGGCATGGTCGCCATCCTCATAAATTTTGTCGGCATGTTTCAGTATCTGGGCCTGTCAACTGCTACGGTCAAATGGTCTGAACTGAATCATCAGCAGGTCAGCACTTTGTTCTGGGTAAACATGGCCCTGAGCGTTGCGATCATGCTGGTCACTATCGGCAGCGGTCCGCTGCTCGCCTGGTTCTATAAAGAGCCTCGCCTGATTGGCATCACCACCGGCTATGGAATCACGATTCTATTTGCCGGCCTCGCAATTCAGCACGAAGCGATTCTAACAAGACAGATGCGATTCGCCGCGATCGTAATCGTCGAAGTCGTCGCGCTGCTGATTGGTTTTGTCTCAGCCGTTGTTGCCGCCTGGCATGGCGCGGGTTATTGGGCGCTGGTCCTGAATCAACTGGTGATGACGTTAATAACCGTCGTCGGCGTTTGGGTTGCTTGCCGCTGGCGGCCGGGATTGCCCGCGCGGGGAATTGGGATGCGATCGATGTTGTCATACGGCGGAAATCTCACCGGCTTTAACGTGATGACTTTCTTCTCGCGGAATCTGGATAACGCGCTGATTGGAAAGTTCTGGGGCCCTGCTCAACTGGGCGTGTACTCGCGGGCTTATCAAATGTTGCTGATGCCGATGCAGCAAATCAACGCGCCGCTCGCAGCCGTCGCGGTCCCGACATTGAGTCGCCTGGCCGATTCTCCCGAGCGCTATCGCGTCGCCTATCTAAAAATTCTGGAAAAGATCGTGATGATCACTATGCCATTAGCCGCCCTCATGATCGCCACGTCTGATTGGATGGTACTGCTTCTGTTAGGTCCGCAGTGGCGCGAGACCGGGCGCATCTTCATGCTGCTGGGCATAGCCGCAATGATTCAGCCAGTGACTAAAACTGCGTGGTGGCTGTTTTCGACGCAGGGTCGCACGCGAGAGTTATTTCACTGGGGATTGTTAGGCGGGGCGATCGCCATCGTTTCGATCGTTGCCGGTTTGCCCTGGGGAGCGACGGGCGTCGCCGCGTCTTATGCCGTTACCGACCTGTGCGTCGCGACGCCGCTGCTATTCTGGTACGTGGGCCGGCGGGGTCCGGTGCGCACCATCGATTTCTATCGCACCATTGCCCCGGTCTCGGCCGCGTCGATGTGTTCGCTCGCGACCTTGTTACTTTGTCGCTCGTGGCTGAACGCCGTGCCGAGTCTTTTCGCGCGTCTCAGCATTGCCTTCGGAATTACCGTAGCGGTTTCGCTATTGATTATGTCCGCCTTGCCGGCGGGAAGGTTGGCGATGCGCAGCCTTAAAGAAACTCTCCTATTGCTCTTGAAACGCAATCGCTCTGTCGCCGAGCCGGCCAAATGACCATGCTAAAGACGTTCAAGCAAGCTGCGCTCAAATCTCTTAAGTCAGTCGGAGTCTCGACGCTGGTGCATAACAGTCGTTGGCGCCGGCAGAGACTGTTGATTCTCGCCTATCACGGAATTTCGCTGTCCGATGAACATCTTTTCAACGGCTCGCAATTCATTTCCGCGGAACTATTTCGCAATCGTCTGGAGTTGCTTAAGAAAACAAGGTGCGCAGTGTTACCTCTGGGTGAAGCGGTGCAACGGCTTTACGCGGACGACTTGCCGGACCGGGCTGTAGCGATCACTTTCGATGACGGCACATCGGATTTCTACCGGCGAGCGTTTCCCCTAATTCAGGAGTTCGGGGTCCCGGTGACGCTGTATCTGACGACGTTCTACTCCTTTTACCAGCGGCCGGTGTTTGACCTGATGTGCTCTTACCTGCTCTGGAAAGGGCGGACCAATGTGCTGGATTTGAAGAAGCTTACCGGACAAGACCTGAAGATAGACTTAAGTAGCCACGATGCGCGCACGGCAGCGCTCAGTCAAATTCATGCCTTCGCTCAGGGACAGAAACCATCTGCTGACGAGAAAGATGCTTTTGCGACTTCGTTGGCGGCGCAACTTAGTGTCGACTATGACGCTCTGCTCGAGCAACGAATGATGCACAACCTGACGCCGAACGAAGTCAGTCAACTGGCCGCCGGTGGAATTGATGTGCAGTTGCATACCCATCGTCATCGGACTCCCATGGATCGCCAGCTCTTTCTGCGCGAGATCGAAGACAACCGGAAGAGTATCCAGGAGATGACCGGGAAGAACCCTACGCATTTCTGCTATCCCAGCGGAGTTTATGACCTGAAGTTTCTGCCCTGGTTGCGAGAGGCGGGAGTTGTTTCCGCCACCACTTGCGAATCAGGCTTTGCCTCGCGAAGTTCGAACGAGTTGTTGCTGCCACGATTTCTGGACAACGCGACGCTGTCGCCAATTGAATTTGAAAGTTGGCTGACGGGAATATCGGCCGCTTTGCCTCGTCGCCGAGTGGGCGCGCGAGCGTACGCGGGAGGAAGATCATGACGCTGATAGCCGGCATCTTCTCTCGCAGTGATCGACCGCTGGCGGACTCGGCTTGCGCCAGTCTGCGGCAAACGATCTCGCGCAATTCGACCGACGAGGTTGAGATTTTTAGGGACCACCGAACCTGTTTCGCAAAAGTGGACATCGGAGCATTTCGTGAGCCGGGCTTTTTCCAGGACGAGAATGGCGCGCTGTCGCTGCTGGCAGGCGAGCCCTTGCTCCGTGATCGCGAAACCTCGGCGCGCGCGAACCGGCTACAGGACCTGACTGTCATTCACGAGCAATGCCTGGAGAATAATTCGAACATCCTGCGCGAAGCGGATGGGACCTTTTGCATCGTTCACTATCAACCGCAAACGGGCACGCTTTCTTTGATCGCCGACAAGCTGGGAATCAGGCCGCTGTACTTTTGGATGGACGACAACCTGGTCGTCTTTGCGAGTGCGCTGCGCATCCTGGAAAAGCTTTCGTTCGTGCCGAAGAAGATGGACCTGCGGGCGGTGACCGAGATCGTGGCACTGGGAAAACCGCTGGCCGATCGCACGCCATACACCGGCATCTTCCTATTGAAGTCAGCCGAGATCCTTCAGATAACCGGTAAAGGAACGTCGCGAAGCTGTTATTGGCGCTGGGACGAAATCAAAACTGAGAGCGATTCCGAGCCGTCGCGCCTGGCAACTGTCTACGATCGTTTCCAGGCAGCAGTAAGACGCAGAAACAGAGATGACGGAGCAACCACGGCCTATCTCAGCGGTGGTCTTGATTCGCGATGCGTCGTCGCCACGCTGTGCGATAGCGGCGCGCGCGTGCGCACCGTGAATTTCGCCAGACCGGGAACGCAGGACTACTACTGCGGAAATGATTTCGCCAAAAGAATCGGATCGATCCACCAAAGCCTCCCGAAAGAGCGAGGCGATAGCCTTCCCGACTTTTCGGCGCTGATGGCCAGGGCGCTGGAAGGATTCAATCACGATCAACTTCCGGTGGAACGCCCGCGTCTGGTCTGGTCGGGCGACGGCGGCGACGTCTTCCTGGGCCGTGTTTACGTGAGTGAATCCCCGGTCGAATTGATGCGCGCGGGCAAAGTTGATCGCGCGATCGAAGCGTTCGTGCAAGAGGAGCACATAGATGTACCGCTCAAACTTCTCAGGCCGCGGATTCTTGCGAACGTCCGTGATGTAATCCGGCAGGGCATTGCGGAAGAACTCGATCAGTTGCACGCAGAAGACCCGGGGCGGAACTTCTACCTCTTCGTGGTGCATAACAACCAGCGGCGCAAACTGATGGGCCACTTTGAGAACATCGATCTGCACCGGCTGGAATTTCAGTTGCCATTTTTTGATGCGGCGTTTCTCGAGTCGGTAATCGCCACGCCCCTCGACTGGTGTCAACGGCACAAGTTCTACCTCAAGTGGTTGTCGCATTTTCCACCGGCTGTGACGGCGGTGCCCTGGCAGGCCTACCCTGGTCATGAACCATGCCCGCTGCCGGTGCCAACGGAATTTGCCTATCAATGGGATGATTCCTATCAAGCAGAGGAAGACGCATCGCAAAAGCAGAGGGTTATAGAGCAGGCGTCTGAGCTGCTGCGCTCGATCGATTTTCCGGATCAGATTCTGATCAAGAGAAATCTGCGTCTTGCTAAGTGGATCCACTCGAGAGGTTGGCGCGATTACAGGTACGCGATTGAAGCAGCGCAAACGTACTGCGCTTACTGGAAGAAATGCGGCGGTGAGTTCACGTTCTCGCACAGGTAGAAGATTGCAACCTACGAAGATGACATCGACAACACAGAATTTGGCGCCTGACGTTTCAAGGGTGGGGGCTCCGTTTGGCGGAGAGCGCGAGCGGGCAGCTCCGTCAGTCAGCGTTATCATTCCGGCCTACAACGTCGCGGATTTCATCGGCGAGACGCTGGCGTCGGTGTTCGCCCAAACATTCACAGACTTTGAAGTGATAGTTGTCGACGATGGCTCGCCGGACACTGAAGAATTTGAGCGTGCGATCCAGCCTTACCGAGAACGGATTTGTTATCTCAAGCAGGAGAACAGCGGCGCGAGCGTAGCCCGCAACACGGGACTGCGGGCGGCGCGAGGAGAGCTAATCGCATTTCTCGATGCCGACGACCTGTGGTCGCCGCAGTATCTGGAACAGCAGCTCAAGTTCATGCGCGAGTACGACTGCGATCTCGCTTGCGCGGATGCGATTATCTTCGGCACTTCTGCCGACGCCGGCCGTAGTTACATGGACTCTTTAATGGGGGCGGCGCCGCGGCAGGGCCGGGTGACCTTTCTTGAACTCGTTAACGCCGAACGAAGCTTGATAACTTCAGGCGTCGTGGCCCGCCGCGACCTTATTTTGGAAGTCGGCCTTTTCGATGAAGCGCTGCGCAACGCTCAGGATTTCGATCTGTGGCTGCGGCTGGCCAGACACGGGGCGCGGCTCGCCTATCACCGGCAAGTGCTCTTGAGCTACCGGTCGCGCCCGGACAGTCTGACCGGCGACGCGATCAATTCACACCAGCGGGAGTTGCGTGTCTTTGACAAGATTGAGCAGTCGTATGACTTCACACCTGCCGAGCGCGCGGAAGTTTCAGCCGTAATCAGAAACCGCCGGGCGCTGCTGAAATATGAATTGGGCAAGCTCTATTTAGTGCCGGGCGATTTTGCGCGCGCCCGGGAATCGTTTGCGAATGCGATCAGCTTGAAGCGAAGCTGGAAACCGCAGTTGGCGCTGTGGCTGACGCGTCTCGCGCCACGTCTGTTTCGAACTCTTTACCTCCGCCGCGCCCAAAGCGCAGTCGCCGAGTAACGGGCGTCATCTATGAAGGAAG
>Ga0208078_1000419_pt1 | contig 11254 bp, 5 predicted proteins | sample NGESurdeep072012_3_FD_184468 | JGI IMG/M metagenome (GOLD analysis project Ga0208078, IMG submission 184468) | Arctic peat soil microbial communities from Barrow, Alaska - NGEE Surface sample 53-2 deep-072012 (SPAdes) | ecosystem: Environmental > Terrestrial > Soil > Wetlands > Peat ...
GCGACGGTTCAGGACGCGAGCGGCGCCGTGATCTCGGGCGCGCCCGTGACCTGGACCGTCGATCACGCGAACATCGCACTCGTGTCCTCCGCGGGTCTCGTCACGGGACAGTCGCAGGGGAGCGCAATCGTCACCGCAGCGAGCGGCTCGGCAACCATCAACGTTCCGATCACCATCACGCTTCCCCCTGCGAACGCGGTGATTGTGTCGCCGGCGACCGTCGCGCTGCTCGTCTCCGAGCGGCAGCAGCTCACCGGCACCGTCACCGATGCGGGTGGCAACGCGATTCCCGGTCAAACGATCACCTGGGTCTCGAGCAACACGGGCGTCGCGGCCGTCGGCACGACGGGGCTCGTCATCGCCATCGCGCCGGGCACCGCTACGATCACCGGCACGAGCGGCGCCGTCTCCGGTGTCTCGAATGTGACCGTGTCACTCGTTCCGGTGCGTCGCGTCACCGTCGCTCCCGATGCGCTGTCGTTCACTGTCGGTGATGCGCCTGCGCAGCTCACCGTAACGCTCCTCGATTCCGCGGGCGGCACGCTCTCGCCCACGGGTCGCCCAGTCACCTTCGCGTCGAACAATACGGGTATCGCATCGGTCAGCGGCACGGGACTCGTCTCACCAGTCGGCCCAGGCCAAGCCGTGATCACCGTGACGCAAACGGGATCGGGGCTCACTGCTACGTCAACCGTCACGGTGACTCCGGTTCCGGTCGCATCGGTCACGATCGCGCCTGCGCTCGACACGCTGATCGTCGGTCAGGCCGTGCAGCTCGTGGCAACGACCCTCGATGGCAGCGGCAACGCGCTCACCGGTCGCACGATCGTGTGGGACGGCAGCAATGATGGCGTCGCGACGGTATCGAGCCTCGGCAGAGTCACCGCGCAGGCGCCAGGCACGATGACCGCTACCGCCACGAGTGAAGGGAAAACCGGAACGGCAACGATCGTCGTGCTCGCGGTCCCCGTTGCGAGTGTCGTGATCTCACCGACGTCGGCATCGGTACTGGCCGGCTCGACGACGTCCGCATTTACCGCAGTCGCGAAGGACGGCAGCGGCAACGTCCTCAACGGCCGCACGTTCACCTTCGCGTCCAGCAACACCGCCGTCGCGACTATCGACCCGACCACCGGAGTCGCGACGGGCGTCGCTCCCGGTACCACGAACATCACGGCAACGAGCGAAGGTCAGACGAGCAACAACGCCACGCTCACCGTCTCCGCGATTCCCGTCGCGAGCGTCACCATCTCGCCCACGACGCAGACCGTTGTCGCCGGATCGCAGACACCTGCGTTCAGCGCGGTCACCAAGGATGCAGGCGGCAACGTACTGACGGGCCGCGTCGTGACCTTCGCCTCGAGTGATCTCACCATCGCGACCGTGAGCTCGAGCACTGGTGTCGCGACCGGCGTGGCGCCTGGCACCGCATCGATCACCGCGTCGAGCGAAGGAAAGACCAGCGCCGCGGCGACGCTCACCGTCACGCCCGTTCCCGTGAACAATGTCGTGCTCCTGCCGGCCAGTCAGTCCGTCGAGGTCGGAAGCACCGTAACGTTCACCGCGACGCCGCGTGATGCGAGCAACAATCCGTTAAGCGGTCGCATGATCGTCTATAGCTCGAGCGATCCCACCATCGCCACGATCGACGGCAGCACTGGCGTCGCAACCGGTGTAGCGCCTGGCACCGTCACCATCGGCGCGATCAGCGAAGGGAAGAACGCTACTGCATCGCTCACGGTGAATCCGGCGCCCGTCGCTTCCGTTACGGTGTCGCCGCCGTCGCAGACGATTGTCGATGGCAACTCCGCGACCTTCACTGCGATGTTGATGGACGTGCATGGCAACACGCTCACCGGACGAGTCGTGACGTGGGGCTCGAGTGATGCGACCGTTGCGACGGTCGACAATTTGGGGAATGCCACGTCCGCAGGGCCTGGCACCGCGACAATTACGGCGACGAGCGAAGGGCAGTCGGGATCGGGCACGCTGCAGGTCGACCCGGCGCCCATATCATCAGTAACCGTGACGCCCCTCATCGCCACCGCAGCGGTGGGTGAGACGGTGCAGTTCACCGCGATGGTTCAGGAGCCGCCGGGCGGCAAGGGCCACGGACACGCCGTCATGTGGAGCTCGAGTGATGATTCCGTCGCCAAAGTCGACAAGAAAGGCCTTGTCACGGGCGTTGGGCTCGGAGCGGCGACTATCACCGCAACGGCACAGGGGCAGAGCGGCGCGGCGGTAGTGACGATCACTCTTTGATCGTTCTCGCGATCAGCGAATCGCGAAGCTGAGCGAAGCGCCGAGTCGCGGGCCGCTGGGATCGAATCCAACCGTGGGTACGAGATGCGGGCCCTCCGAGCTTCTCCGCGATCCCGCGCCGACAGTCGCTGGCGGATATGGATCGCCGCGCGCACTCGATGCGTGGAGCGCCGCCTCGATGGCGCCGAGCAGCCAGATCCCGCCACCGACCGCAGCGCCCGTCGTCAGATTCTTTCGCTTGGTCCCCGCCTGATACGGCTGGCCGAACGGATCCGTGAAGATGATGGGACTCGATTTCAGTGCCCACACCGCGCTCGCCGCCACGCCGCCCAGCACGACGATACCGAGTACGGGTTGGTGCGTGTAGAACTGCCCGCCGCCGGGGAGGATGCCGAGCGCGAACGCTTGGCCCGGGCTGCGATCGAGCGCGCCGATGCGCGACGTCACCGCGCCGCGATCGACTGCGTTGGGGCGCAACTGCAGATAGCGCTGGAAGTCGGCGACCGCGAGCGACGTCTTCCCTTCGGCCTGGTACACGAGCGCGCGCGTGTAGTACACATCGGGCCACGCGGGCGCCGCAGTTGCCGCGCTCGAGAGTGAGCGATCGGCGCCCGACAAATTTCGCGCGGCGAAGAAGTCGATTCCCGCGCGCAGCTTGTTCGCTGCCTCCGCGGGATATGTCGTGGGGCGCGGGCTCGCGAGCGCCGCGGCGCGATGCGGCGACTGGCGCGGATCGATGCGCCACAGCTCCGCGTACGCGAGTCCCGTCGCCGCGCCCGCATCGCTCGAGTCGATCTTCATCGCCTCGCTGAAGCGCGTTGCCGCGTTCCTGAGGTCGCTGCGCCGCAGGGCGAGATAGCCGAGCCCAGTCAACGCGCCCGCGCGATCGTCGCCGTCCTTGAGCGCGGCTTCGAAGTCCTGCGTCGCCGGCTCCTGCTTCCCCTCTGACGAGAGAATGTAGCCGCGGCCGATCAGCGCGCGCGTGTTGTTGGGATCCACCTGGAGCACGCTGTCGTACGCACCCTCCGCCGTCACGCTCCCCTCGCTCAGCTGACGCTCGGCCTCGAGCAGCAGCGTCGTGATCTCGGCGGCCGCGGTGACGCGCAGCGTCGCGTACGGCTTGTCGCTGATGCTGACGACGAGGCTGTCGCCATCCTGCAGCGGCGCAGCCTGCACGGCGAAGTGCGCGATGCCGGCGTTGTCGGTGACCTGCGTCGGCATCCTCGCGGCGCTGCGCTGCGGATACTCGCGGAGCGCCACGATGAGCTGCGGCGCGGGATTGCCGAACGGATCGGAGACGGCGACGGTGACCTCTCGCGTGCCGCGCGCGCCAGCGCCGATGTCGAGCGTTTGCGGCGTGACCTTCACGAGCGAGGGCGCGGACGGGAGCGTCGTGAGCACGAAGTCGGTGACGCCATTCATCTCGACGCCGTCGGCGTCGGCGATTCGCAGATTGTAGTTGCCGGCGGTGCTGCCGGCGGGGATCGAGAAGGTCGCGTGTCCGTCGCGATCGGTGTTCGCGGTGAGCTCCGCCTGCGCGCCACCTGGAATCTCGCGCGAGCCGTGCAGCAGCAGTCGCACGCCGGAGAGCGGCGTCGGCCCGCGACGTATCGTGACGGTGAAGAGTGCGACCGTGCCGGCCGTCGCGCTGAAGCCGCGATATGGAAGGTCGACCTCCATCGGGCGAATCGGCGCCGGCGTCGCAATCTCGGCGCGCGCGACCTTGTTCCCGTTCTCGGAGCACGTCTTCATCGCGTCGAGCACCGCGGGCGTGGCTCCGAGATCTTTCAGATTGTCGTTGTCGCGCGCCGTTGGTGCGAAGGCGAGACAGGCGCGCCGGATGATCGCAGCGATCTCGGGCTTGCTGTACGTGGAACCGGTGAGAAATCGAACGAGATCTCCCTTGTGCAGCGGAGCGGCATCTTGGGCGCGCGCCGTGGTGACTGCGAGCGAGAGGCAGAGGGCGCCAGTGAGCGCTCTCGCGATGCGAGACATCATCGATTCCGTCGGTTGGTGAGCGTGGGAGAAGCGTGCGCTCGAGCACTCGTCGAGGGCCGCGCGCACGTCGCGTTCAATAACTACTCCCTGACTTAACGCTTGTTCGACTCCGAGCGCAACGATCCGTCCTTGCGGGTGCTCTCGCGCTCGTCGGAGCTGACGCGCGGCTCGGCGCCCTTTCCGCCGTAGCCGCTCTCGTGCTCCGTGGTGCGATCCTGCAGGGGCTCCGATCCGGGATGATTCATTTTGTCGGACGAGGGCTTGGCGGGCGACTTGACGGCCTTCTTGTCGCTGCGGCCGGGCTCGCCGCCACGCTGGCCAGACACGGCCCTCAATCCCTCGGCAGCTTCCGCGCCGGCTCCGGTGGAGGTGCTGCTTTTGGGTTGGTGCTTCGGATCGTTTGTCATCATGCCGCCGGTTGAGGGGATGCCGAGAAGGAGGGCAGAGGGTGTGCCAAGGCGGTTCAGGACACAGCGATATGGCGCGGCGCGTGATGCGAAGTGCGCGTCACGTGACGGCTGTTTACCGGGCGCTCTCTCCACGAAGACAGAACAAGTAACACATAACGGCTATAGTAATGCTAATATGGCGCTATAAAGTTGCTATTGTGCTTCTAAAATCAGTGTCGAAATAAACAGTTAGGGGATTTTAGCGAACTCTGCTACATATAGTCTTCGCCTTTCCCGCACCAATCGCGCTCCATCAATCGCGCTCGAAGTTCGTGATAACGCCCCTCCATAGCCGTTGCGTTTTCCCCGGGCATCTGTCACTGCCATGACCTCTTTCGCACCGTGATCCTGCGCCCGTGACCCACCCCTCCGCCGCTCCACCGTCGAACGCGAATCCGACCGGAATTCCGAAGAAGCTCGCGGAATTTCTCATCGAGTTCGCTGTCGCCGTTCAAAAACATGCGATCTACCCGCAGGGGCATCCGCAACTCGCCACCGCGGTAGACAAATGCGTGCGGCGCCTCGACGGCATCCTCAACGGCTTCGAGCCGGTGACGTTCGCGTTCGCGCGCAACCAGGTCGTCATCGACAGCGTCGCGACGGATCCGAACAACTCGCTGATGCGCGAGCTCGCGCAGCGACTGCATCGCCAGCGCATCGGCTCGATTCGCGTGCTCCCCGGCGTATTGCGCGACGAGCTCGCCGACTTCCTCTACGCCTCGTCGATCGAGGAGAGCGAGAAGCCGCAGATCGCGATCGTGGCGCAGACGATGCGCTGGCCGCACATCCAGGTCACGACGCTCACGTACGACAAGCTCGAACTCATGGGCGAGGACAGCGGCCTCACCGACGAGGAGAACAAGCGCGCCGGCGCGAAGCTGATCTGGATCGCCCTCGCGCGCGCGACGCTGATGCTCGGCGGCGATCCCGCCAACGAAGAGCTGCTCAGCCCACTCGTGCTCGCGAGCGCCATCAACGAGCGGCGCGACCCCGCGTACGACCAGTCGGTGGTCGGCTTCCTCATGCAGCTCACCGAGTCGCTCAAGGGACCGCAGAGCGAAGAGTCGATCAAGGTCACGAGCCAGCTCACGGAGCTGATCAAGTCGCTGCAGCCCGCCGCGCTCGATCGCCTGATGGAGATGGGCGGTGACGCCGAGAAGCGGAAGCGCTTCGTGATGGACGCGTCGCAGCATCTCGCGGCGGACGCGGTGCTCGCGCTCGTGCAGGCCGCGGCGAAGGCGTCGAATCAGTCGATGTCGAGCTCCCTGCTCCGCCTCATGGGCAAGCTCGCGCTGCAGGCGGAGAAGGGTGGCTCGCTCATGCGCGCCGGTGCGACCGCGGCGATGCGCGATCAGGTGGAGCAGCTCGTGGATGGCTGGGAGACGCGCCGCCTGAATCCCGAGGGCTACCAGGAGGCGCTCGACCGCATGGCGCAGCGGCGCGTCTTCACGCTCATGCTGCAACGCCAGCATCCCTGCGAGCCAAAGCGTCTCGTTGCCACCGCCCTCGAAACCGACACCCTCGGCGGACCGGTCTGGCTCGCGGTGAATCAATTGATCTCGCACGGCGGTATCGCGATGCTGCTCGATCTGCTCGACCGCGCGCCGGCGAACAACGCCACCGCCGAAGAGCTCTGGCCGCTCGTGGCGACGCCGGACAATCTGCGCCACCTGCTGCGCGAGGAGCAGATCGATCCCGCACTGCTCGAGCGCATCTCGTCGCGCATGGGACTCGACGTCGTCGAGCTGCTGCTCGATGGGCTCGAGACGAGCGAGACGCGCACGATGCGCCGCAAGCTGCTCGATCTACTCGCACGCTTCGGCAACGACGCCGGGCCGATGATCGTGCAGCGGCTCATGAACGAGGACATCCCGTGGTACGTGCAGCGCAATCTGCTCACGCTGCTGGTGCTCCTTCCCAAGGTGCCGGACGGATTCTCGCCGCAGATCTTCCTCACGCACTCGGACGAGCGCGTGCGGCGCGAGGCGCTCAAGCTGATGCTCCGCATGCCGCAGCATCGGCAGACGACGATCATCGCGGCGCTCAGCGATCGCGATGACGGCATCGTGAAGACCGCCATGGCTGCCGCGCTTGACGACTGCCCGAAGGCGGCGATCCCGCTGATCATGCGCAACGTCGAGCGCAGATCTGTGCACCCCGAGATGCGTGCGCTCGGCATTCGCGTGATAGGCGCCTCGCGCGATCCCGAGACGCTCGAGTGGCTGCTCGGCTACGCGGTGAAGCGCACGAAGATCCTGCGGCGTATGAAGCTGCTGCCGAAGTCGACGGAGATGCTGGCCGCGCTCGCCGGCCTCGCGCACGGATGGAACGAAGAGCCGAGTGTGAAGACTGTTCTCGAGCGCGCGCAGAAGTCGAAGGACGGCGACGTGCGTTCGGCCGCCCTGCCTCGAAGGAGACCGAGTGACCGATCCAATTCGCTTCCTTAACGCCTTCGGGAAGTCGCTGTCGGCGATGGCGCTCTACGCACCCACGCACCCGGCCCGCGCGAAGTCCGCGCAGCTGGCGTACGAGGCGGTGCAGGAGCTCCAGCGCCAGCAGCTCGTGCTCAAGTTCTCCTTCCTCGGCGACGAGATCGTCTTTCAGAACCGTCAGCTGCGCGAGCTGAAGGACTGGGAGTGGTGTGAGCGCTTCACGAAGTCGGGCATCCAGCGCATGGAGTTCGTCTCGGAAGTGATCAAGGAGGAGTTCGACGACTTCCTCTACACGATCATGGCCGAGGTGACGCCAGGGTGGCGCGATCCGCGTCATACGCAGCGGAAGGAAGGCTCCGAGTACGCGAGCATCAAGTACGGCGCGATCGGCGTGCGCGGCGATGCGGATCAGTTTCTGACGGATCCGCTGCCGACGATCGGGATGAACTTCCCGCTCGATGAGGAAGCGGAAACGATCGAGATGATCTACGGCGAGGTAGAGGCGGGGCGTCCGCTTCCGGCCGGCGAGATCGAGACGGTGGTGGCGTCGCTGTCGGTCGCCATGCACGGCGACAGCGAGATCCTGATGCCGCTGCTGCAGCTCAAGGAGTTCGACCAGTACACCACGGCGCACGCGTTGAACGTGTCGGTGCTCGTGATGGGGCTGTCGGAGTTCCTCGGGCTGGGCGGCCGCGACACGCGCGCGATCGGCGTGGCGGGGCTGCTGCGCGACGTCGGGATGACGAAGGTCCCGAAGGACATCGTGTCGAAGGCCGGGCCGCCGACGGATGAGGAGTGGGACATCATCCGCCGTCATCCGATCGAGGGCGCGCGCATCATCCTCATGAGCGAGCCGCAGCTGGATGTCGCGGCGGTGGTCGCGTACGAGCACCACATGCTTCCGGGTGGACAGGGATATCCGCGGCCGCACTTCGAGCGCGAGTGCCACTACGCGAGCAAGCTGGTGCAGGTGTGTGACTGCTACGACGCGCTGCGCACGCGGCGCTTCCATCGCGGCGCGTGGACGCCGGAGAGCGCGCTGCGCTACGTGGAGGACAAGTCCGGAACCGTGTTCGACGCGGAGATCGCGAAGGCCTTCGTGCAGATGATGCGGCGGTGGGAGCGGCGCATCATTCCGCTCGAGGAGGGGCAGCCGCTCCGGGCGCGCGCGGCCGACGAGGACGCGGAGAGCGGCTCGGTGCCGGCGCACGCGTCGCTCATGACGCCGAAGGGAACGCCGATCGTCCGGACGTGACGCTTCGCTCAGAGCGGAATAACCAGTGAGATCCATGCACTGAAGAGCGGATCCTCGAAGCGAAGTCTCGTGGTGCCGCGCGCCTGCTCCTCCCGGAGGATCCCTTTCACTTCGAGGAGCCGCAGCGAGTTGCGGAGCGTCGACGTCGGGATGTCATAGCGCCGCGAGACCGCGGTGGAGTTGAGCCCCTCATCGCTTTCGCGCAGCAGCGCGAGGAGCGTTCGCTGCTGTGTCGATGGAAGCGCCGACCACAGCTGGGTGTACACGGGGTCCGAGCGGAGCGCGGAACGATCGCGAATCTCGCGCACGAGTGCGACGGTGAGCGTGGTGTGCTCCGAACCTTTTTTTCCTTTCCCTGGCGGTTCGCGACAGGCGTCCCAGCACTCATGGGCGAGCAGCTGCACGTTGTAGGGCACGTCTTCGGACGCATCGAGGATCGCCTCTGCCGCACCGTCCTGCATGGCGATGCGACCGGCGGCGAAGTGGCGTTCGAGGAATCGGACGAAGTCAGCGCGCGGCACAGCCCCGAGAAATCGTGCGCTGCCGAGCTTGTAGAATGGGCGATTGGGGTCGCTGGTCATGTCGGTGAGTATGCGCGTCTTCGATCCCGCGAACACGTAGCCGACGCGGCGATGGTGTTGCACCGCGGCGCGGATCTGCGATTCCGCGCCGGGCCCGCCTTCCTCGATCACCTTTTGAAATTCATCGAGTATGATGGCGACCGGCTTGCGCGCTTTCGCGGCGAGTGTCTCGACGCCGTCGAGCACGTCGACGAGGAGGGGGATTGGCGCGGACGGCTGCACTTCGTACAGCGAGACGGTCCAGGCGCCGGTCTGAGGATTGACGCTCGCTTCGGGGCGGAGGGCCCCGAAGATGTCACGCAGCGCGTGAGTCGCCTTCTCGAGGGTTGGCGTGAGCTGTCGGGCAGCATCGGCCAGGATCTTTGCCGATAACTGGCCCAGCGTTGCGAAGGCCTCGGCGTCGTAGCGCAGCACGACGGCCCCTTTGTCGATCGCGATTTTCTCGGCGGCGCGGAGGATGGAGGTCTTTCCGTATCGGCGGGGGCCGATAAGGAAGAGCTTGGAGGCGTCGAGGATGGTGGCGACGATCTCGGAAAGCTCGCTTTCGCGGTCGACAAGCTCTCCGGCGTTGAGAGCGCGGCCGAATTCGAAGGGATTTTTCATTGGTGGGGGAGTGAGAGAACCGGGGCCGAAGGAAAAAAAGATAAGAGAATGTCATTAAATCGGCAACCATAAAAACGATAGTCATAAAAGAGACAATCTCTAAAGAGACAATGCTGTGTACGGTCCGGCACCGCTTCGATCGGCCATTTTGGGCGCTCTTGAGGCGTTTCGCCCGTGACGCCCGGCGGGGGGTGGCTGTCGTACCCTGAGGGGCTGGCGACGGCCAGTCCCCATTCTTCGATCCCCCGCCGACGCCCCGTGCCTCCCCCGCACGCCAGCACCACCACGAGCACGCCCACGGAATCGCTGACCCGCGAGATGGCCGACCTCATGGTCGAGCTCTCTGTCGGGCTGCACAAATATTCCATGTATCCCGATGGGCATCCGCTGCTCGAGTCGGCCGTCTCCGGCATCACCCGTCGTCTCCAGCTGGTGCTCGCGGAGAAGCAGATGATCGCGATCGCGGTCGCGCGCAATCATCTCGTCGTCGACGGCGTGCCGACCGATCCCTCGCACACGGTGACGCGCGATCTCGCCCTCAAGCTGTTTCGCCGAGAGATCGGGGCGATTCGGTTGTATGAGGGAGTGCAGGATCTCGAGCTGCAGGAGATGCTCAAGGCGATCGCACGCGAGACGCCAAAGGTGGAAGGCGAGCTCGAGACCGCGCGCGAGTGGGAACACGTGCGGCTCTTCCCGCTCACCTACGATCAGCTCGAGCTGCAGCAGGATGCGGCGGATCAGTCGGCTGAGGAACGCGTCGGCTGGGCCTCAAATCTGTGGGGGAAGCTCGCCTCCGCATCACTCGGCCACGGGTTGAGTGGTTTTGGTGGCGGGGGGGGCGGTGGCGGGGGCGGAGGGGGCGGCACCGGGACGGGCGGGGGCACGGGCGGCGGCTACGGTCCGGGCGGCGGTGGTGGTGGCGACGGCACGCTGACACCGGACACGCCGATGGATCCGCTCGCGCTCGCGAGTGCCATCGAGGCGCGCGCGCGAGACGCGGACTACGACAAGGGCATTCTCGCCTTCTTCGGCCAGTTCATGGACGAGATGAAGGTGAAGGGTGGCCACGCGTCGCATCAGCTCAAGCGCAAGGTGTCGACGCTCGTGAGCGCGCTATCGCCGGAGACGCTGCAGCAGATTCTCAAGCGGTCGAACGCGGGCGCGCAGCGGCGGCAGTTCATGCTCAACGCATCGCACACGCTCGCGGCGGACACGGTGCTCGATCTCGCGAAGGCCGTCGCGGGCGCGTCGGAGCACACGATGTCGGAGGCGCTGCTTCTGCTGCTGACGAAGCTCGCGAAGCACAGCGAGAAGGGCTCGACGGGGCGGCGCGAGAAGGCGGATACGGCGCTCAGACAGAACATGCGCCAGCTGATCGACGACTGGGATGGCGCCGCCGCGCTGCCTGAGGAGAGCTATTGGCAGACGCTGGAGCAGCTGATCGCGGAGCCGGCGACGGATGCGCCTGCGAGCTCGGGGCAGTACGACGTGAACGTCGAGTACATCGTGCAGATGTCGCTCGAGGTCGAGCTGTTCAGCGCGACGGCGAAGCACGCGGTGGCGGAGATGGTGAAGCAGGGGCGCATCTCGGCGCTGTTGTCGATGGTGGATCAGACGCCGGAGACGAACACGGTCGTGTGGACGCTGCGGCGGCATCTCGACAACACGGGAACG
>Ga0208078_1000422_pt1 | contig 11194 bp, 7 predicted proteins | sample NGESurdeep072012_3_FD_184468 | JGI IMG/M metagenome (GOLD analysis project Ga0208078, IMG submission 184468) | Arctic peat soil microbial communities from Barrow, Alaska - NGEE Surface sample 53-2 deep-072012 (SPAdes) | ecosystem: Environmental > Terrestrial > Soil > Wetlands > Peat ...
ACGGCGGATCGCGGTCAGATTCTCGCCGCGCGCGTAGAGCGTGACATCGTGTCCCGTCCGCGCCAGCTGCCCGCCGTAATAGGCGCCGATTGCGCCGGCGCCGAGGACTATGACTTTCAAGGATTGATCGTTGCCGCCTTAGGTATTCTCGGTGCGCACGAACGCGGCGCGATTTCGTATGAGAAACCAGATGGCGGTTATTCCCACTATCGCACCGAAGGCAATGAACACGTTCGTCAGCGTGCCCTGATCGAATGGAATCGGGTTTGGCTGATTGTGTTCGATCGTTCGCTGTAACTCGAGCATTCGCTGCCGCAAAGACGGCACGAGTGTGACAACGATCAAGTGAACAAACCCGAAAGCCCACCACCCGATCGCCAAAACCCGAGCCCGCTCCCGTAGATCGAGCAACCCCTTCCCGATGTACAGCGATAGCGCTCCGAAAAAGGCGTAGATGACGACCGCGATCCAGCCATTGAAAATCGCCCCGAACAAAAACACGGGCAGGCGTGCCAGGATCGGAAAGAGGCAGCCCGCGGCTCCGATGATGCTCGACCAGGCGATGACTGTAATGCTCATCGGCCTTGAAGACGCGGGCTCGGTCGTCGCGGAAGCAAAGGCAGCTTTCGTCGATTGTGTGTTGAACTGAATGAGCCACCAAACACCAATTGCCACCGGAATTCCGAACATCACCGCCATCGTTCGGCGAATGAACTCCGTGCCGGCGGTCACGTCCGGAGGTAGGGGCACTGCCATGCCCACCAGCAGGCCAAGACTGAAACACGCGGCGAGGAAACCGGCGAAGATCAGGATCGATGTGCGCGCCCAGGAGCGGAGGCGGAAAAGTCCGACGGAAGTCCAGATACCAATGCCGGCGAATGCGGCAAACATCGCAGCAGCCGCGATAGCAAACTGAGCGGTGTTGGGCGGTTGGGGCTGCGCGGTCGCGATGAACGGCGTTGCGACCATGAGCACCGCGAATACCAGCGCCAGGATGCTTCCCAGAATCGCCACTATCGCGCTCGCGGTGACGCCGAGAGGTCTGCTCATGCGGATAATCTATTTCTTTATTGACTTCCTGGTTGCGAAGATGGGCCGAAGGAGCTGCCAAAGTACCGCGCTTGCGATCGAGTCGATTTCGCTATAAGGTCCGGCTCCATCACTCGCGAGACAGCATGAGCCGCTCGTCGTTCGCCCGTCCTTTGCTGTGGCGCACTCTAACTGTCGGCGCCGGGGCTCTCATCGTGGCATTGCCTTGCGCGCCGCTGCTGTTCGCTCAGGCGCCGCCGGCGCCATCGCCGCCGGGACACGCACAAATCCTGATGCTCGGCACCGGCACTCCGATCATTGATGCCACGCATTCCGGCACCAGCATCGGAATCCTCGTTCGGGGTGCTCTCTATATCTTCGACGCGGGGCCGGGTGTGGAGCGTCGAATGCTCGAAGCGGTGGCAAGAGGTACGAAAATCGACACCATTCCCGCTGTGTTCATTACCCACCTTCACTCTGATCACACGCTCGGGCTTCCGGCACTCGTGTACTACCACGGTCCAAATGCGGCGTTTCGTGGCGGCGGTCCAATGACTGTCTATGGACCGCCTGGTATCGCCGCGATGATGGAGCACATCAGCGCCGCGTGGACCGAAGATCGCGCGATACGAACCCAGACAGGCGGGGCCGCTCCGTCATGGCAGGTCCGCGGCGCCGACGTCGCGGCCGGTGTCATCTATCATGACTCCAACATTGTGGTGAAGGCGTTCGAAGTGCCGCACGGCAGCTGGCCGCATGCGTTCGGTTACAGAGTCGAAACCCCCGACCGCACGATCGTCATCTCTGGCGACACTCGACCAAGCGACGCAATAGCGCGCGAGTGCGCGGGATGCGACGTGCTGCTGCACGAGGTGTACGCCGCCGAAGGTTTTTCCAAGCTGCCCGCGCGTGTGCAGCCGTATCACTCCTCCGCTCACACTTCGACCTATGAGCTTGCGGAGATTGCAACCAAGGCGCAGCCCAAGCTTCTGGTGCTATATCACCAGCTCTACTTCGGCGACGCCAGCGATGATGATCTCCTTCGCGAAATACGCAGCCGGTACCATGGGCGAGTAGTCTCCGCCCACGATCTCGATGTGTACTAGGTCGCTTCTGGCAACTCTGCACCCGCGCGCCCTCATCTCGTATGCGTGAAGACTCAGCGATTCGAGTCGGACTGATCGGCTTCGGCTTCGTATCGAAGACCTTTCACGTGCCGCTGCTCAAGGCGACAGACGGCTACAAGATCACCGCCGTGTCATCCAGCCATCCGGCCGATGTAAAGGCCGTCCTGGGCGATGCCGACGTCGTGTCCGATCCGAAGGCGCTCGCGACGCATCCCGATATCGACCTCGTCGTAATCGCGAGCCCAAATGAAACGCACGCGCCGCTCGCCGAGCTGGCGATGCGTGCCGGCCACAATGTGGTGGTGGACAAGCCATTCACCATCACTGTCGAAGAGGCGAGACATCTCGCGGCCGTCGCGGCGGAGAAGGGCGTTCTCCTCTCGGTGTTCCAGAACAGGCGCTGGGACAGCGATTTTCTCACCGTCCAGGACGCGATACGCCAGGATCTCTTGGGAAGGATCGTCCTGTTCGAATCGCGCATCGATCGTTATCGCCCGGATGTCCGTGACAGATGGCGCGAGATTCCCGGTCCGGGCGCGGGACTCCTCTATGACCTTGGGCCCCACCTCATCGATCAGACGCTGTTGCTGTTCGGAATTCCGGACAGCGTGCAAGCGACGCTAGCGAAGCAACGCCGAGGCGCGAGAACCGACGACTTCTTCCAGCTCGTGCTGCGCTACGGCGAACTGGTCGCGACGCTCGGGGCCGGCTCGCTCGTGTCCGGCGGTAGCCCGCGATTCTCCGTGCATGGCGAGCGGGCAAGCGTGGTGAAACAGAAGCCTGATATTCAGGAGGATCAGCTCCGCGCTGGCACGTTGCCGGGCGCCACGGATTGGGGGCTCGATCCGGATGCTGCGCTGCTATACGTCGGGGCGACCGGCGATACGCGCGCGCTCAAGACGGCACGTGGTGATCAGCGCGGATACTATGTCGCGTTGCGCGAAGCGTTGCTCGGCCGCGCGCAGAACCCTGTACCGCCGGAGCAGGGTGCGACGGTGATGGCAATCATCGAGGCAGCCTTTCGCTCCGACAAAGAGGGGCGCCGAGTCGTTCCCGAGCTGACGAGAGAAGAGCGCGCGGCGTGGGCTCGATGAAAGGCCCGCGCTTGTCATTTCTGCAATCGGATCTTCGCCAGAATCGCGCGGAAGCGCGGCTCGCCGCGGAGAGCATCGAACGACGGATCGACGTTCGCGGTTGTCAGCCAGCCGTCGCGCTCGTCGTACGCTGTCTCCAACCACGTCAGCGCTCGGTCCTTGTCGCCCAGCGCCGCATAGACCCGGACCAGCCATGTTCGTGGATAGTACTCGCGTTTCGCCCTCGTTTCGAGCGCGTGAAGGAGTGCGCGAGCTTCGGCTTGCCGGCCCACAGCTACGTACGCAACCGCCAGCACTGCCTGCACTCCCGCCCGTACGTCGGCCCGACGGCTTGTCGGTTCGAGGACGGCGATAGCGTCCTGCGCTCGTCCCAGTCGCACGTATGCAAGTCCGAGCCACGGCAGCGCGGGTATCGTGTTTGCTCCGACCTCCAATGCGGGCTGCATCAGCTGAACGGCGCCGGTAAAATCGTGCGCCATAAAGTGCCGAACGCCATCCGCGCCCCGAAGGAAGAGCGAGGCCGGATCCAACTCACGAGCAGTATTTATCTCGGCAAGTGACTGCGCGACGTGACCCGTCGCCATGAGATAAATGGAATACCAGTGATGGGCGGTGGGGTTGCTCGGATTGAGCGCGAGCGCGCGACGGAAATGCAGGTCGGCGGTTTTCCAATCCCAGTCGTACCAGGTGGCGACGTACGCCAGCGCCGCGTGGGCTTCGCTTTCCGTCGAGTCCAGCTCCAGCGCGCGCAATGCCGCCGCTTTCGCCTTCGGCATGATCTCTCGCGGCCGCGGCTGCTCATCATACGTGACGAGGATATTGTAGGAGTCCGCCAATCCGGTATACGCCGGAGCGTAGCTCGAATCGCGGGCGATGGCGCGCTGGAAGAACCCCGTCGCCTTCAGCAGTCCGTCGCGCGTGCGGGTGTTCCAGTAGTATCGGCCCCAGAGATACAGGTCGTACGTCTCCGGATCCGTTGTCCGGCCGCTCACCGGTCCTTTGTTCGGAACCAGCTGCACCTTCAACGCGCCCGCCACATCGCGGCCGATGTCCTGTTGCAGGGCGAACACGTCATGCACCTCGCGCTCGTACGTCTTCGACCAGATACTGTAGCCTTCGGGGGCGCGGACCAGCTGCAGCGTGATGCGCACGCGATTGCCCTCGTGCCAGACACTGCCCTCCAGCACGGCGTTCACGTTCAGCGCCTGCGCGATTTCCGCCAGCGGTAGGTTTCGATTCTTGTAGACGAACGACGACGTCCGCGCCGCCACGCGCAGTCCCTCGACCTGACTGAGCGTGGCGATCAATTCGTCCGTCATCCCGTCCGAGAAATACTGAGCGCTCGTATCCGCGCCGAGATTTGCCAGCGGCAGCACGGCGATGGAAGGCGGCTTCTCGGCGGCGATGGAAGGTGGCTTCTCGGCGCCGGCGCTCTTGTGGAATTCGGTCCAGACCAGCGCCGCGGCCAGTATCAGGCCCGTCAATGCGGCGAGAGTTGCCACACGCCAACGCGATCGGCCCTTCCCGGATGCGGCCGTCGCAGAAGTTGGCGCGGCGTTCAAAGGCCGTGGGACATTCGCGGCAGCCTCTCCAGGCGTCGTCGCGGCGGAAATCCGAGTCGTAGATGCGGCTGCCCGCTCCTGGCGCGCCGTCGAGATTGCATCGAGTGCCGCAACCGTCTCCGGGGACGGATCCAGTTCCAGATCACTCCGCAATCGTCGGGCAAATCGCTCGAAGAACTCGAGGGCGCTTCCACGATCGCCCAACCGCCCGAGCAAGAGCAGCACGCGACGCGCATCCGGCTCGTCGTAGGGGGCATGCGATGACGCCTGTCTGGCCCAGTGCAGCGCCATCGCGAAATCCCCGCTCGACTCGGCGGACTTCGACAGACTGCGCGCCGCGCCCGCCGCGCTGTCCCGGAATCGATGGCGCTCGCTCTCGATCCACCGATCGAGCTCGGGTAAGTCGGAGAGAAAAAACCCTTCCACAAAGTCACCGCGATACTGCTCGAGCGCTTCTGCCAGCCGTCCTTTGCTCAGCTCCTCTCGGAATCGCGTGGCATCGCATGAGATGCGATCGGGGTCCACGCCCAGCTCCTCGTCTCCGAGACTCAGCACAACGCCCTCGCCGAGTGATGCGCGGAGGTAGTGGACGGCGCGGCTGAGCGCGGCGCGGGCGCGTGTCACGTCCTGGTCGGGCCAGAACAGGGCGAGCAGAGTGTCTCGGCGGTGGAATGTGGAAGCACCGGGAGCGCCGGGCGCGGCCGCCGCCAGATAGGCCAGCAGCGCCAGCCTCTTGGGTTGCGCGAGGACAGCCCGGAACTCGCGGCCATCAGAACCGCGCAAATCCAGTGTGCCGAACGTGCGTAGCTCTATCAAACGGGTTCTCGCTTGGGCCAATGGGCCGCTCTTACCTGCGAGGGGAGAGTCAGGGGAGAGGCCGCCGGCAACTTCCCGATTCTACGAGCATGGCCGTCGCCCGGCAACCCCGCGCCCGCCATGCAACGCCTTTCAACCAACCTTGAAGGAGGATGTCGCATGTCATGCATTTCCCACTGCCGATCTATCGGATTGATGGCGGCCGCCATCGTGATGGTATCGTGCGCGGACGGGAGTACCTCACCGTTGACGTCAGTGACAGCACCTGCAAGCGCCAGTGCCAGTCGAGGCGTCTCCGATTTCGTCGCGCCCGCCAGCATCGGCTGGCAGGAGCAGGCGCGCACGCTGGTCGGCGCTAACAATCTGAGCCCACTGGCCGCAGCCCGAGTGTACGCGGCTGTGAGCGTTGCTCAATACCAAGCTGTGGCGGCGATCGACGATCACGGTAAAGACGGGGAGCTCAGGGAGAACGGCGTTGGTAAGGGTGGCCGAAGCGCGCTCGAAGCCCAGCGCGGTGCGGTGGCGGGCGCCTCGGCGCAGGTGCTCAGCTTTTTCTTCCCGGCGGCAGCCGCGAGTCTGGAGCAGCTCGTGGAAACGGAAGGCAATGCCACTCCGGGCAACGTGAATCCGCAGTTCACACGGGGCTTGGCGACAGGTCGCAGCGCCGGTGACAATATGGTGGCACGCCTGCGGGCCGATCACTTCACCGCTCCCTTTACCGGGACCGTTCTGGTGGGGCCTGGGCTGTGGATTCCCAACGGGCCACCGGCCGGCGCCACGCTCGGCGGCGTCACGCCGTACTTCCTCACGTCCGGCGATCAGTTCAGGCCGCCGCCGCCACCTGCGTTCGGATCGGCGGCATACTTGACTGATCTCCACGAGATTCGGACGATATCCGACGGCCGGACGCAGCCGCAGCTGGCGACCGCGTTGTTCTGGAACTTCCCGACCGGCACATTCACGCCGCCGGGTTATTGGGATCGCGCCGCTTCGGACTACATAGTAGCGCACGCGCTGGACGAGCGCGCGGCGACCCGTACTTTTGCGTTGACAAACGCGGCGCAGATGGACGCGTTGATCGGCTGCTTCGACGCCAAGTACACCTATTGGATGATCCGCCCGCCACAGGCCGACCCGGGGATCACCTTGACCTTCCCTGTGCCGAACCATCCGTCGTATCCATCGGCTCACTCCTGCATTTCGGCGGCTGCCGCAACGGTCCTGGGCGCAATCTTTCCCGACCGGACCGCCGAGCTGAACGGATGGGTGACGGATGCCGGGCTATCGCGGATGTACGCCGGCATTCACTACCGGTTCGACATCACGGCGGGCCGGAATCTCGGCGAAGCTGTGGGGCGGTGGGCGCTGGCGCACGCCAACCGTATAGACCAAGTAATAGCCAGGCCTCGCCATCACCCCGGCGAGGACGACTGATCGACCGCTCTGGTGCGCGGCGTGGGTGCGCTTTCATCGCACCCACGTCCGCAGCGCCTCTAGTCGCTTTCCCCGGGATGATACTCTCGCTCGATGTGACCTTTGAGCTGTGACGGATAGAAGTACACGTCCCTGAGATTGCCCGTGCTGTATCGCTGCGCCTCGTCGTTGAAGTGGGGCGACGACGGATTGCCGCTCTCGCCGCCCGCGGTGATTGCCCTCGCCCGCACGCTGTCCCCGAACTCGACCACCGCGACGAAGCTGTTGCCGCTGGTGCCGTACCACTTCTTCGTTCCCGGATACGCGCGCGCTGCAAAGGACGCCAGAGATCCCCACCTCGACGACGCAAATGGAACCGGGATGCTCGGCGCCGAGTCGTCGAACTTTGGCGCGATGTCGTCTTTGATGCGCTGGAACCGGTTGATTTCTCCCCACGGCGTCTGCCAGTTCCCGAAATCGTGCTCGAGTTTGGTCTTCGCGGCGACGAGCGACTGAAGGCGCTCCCCGTCTGTCGCGCGATCGATGACGTATGTCTCCGCTGACATCGCGGCTCCGCGGGCTTCGGCGCCGACGCGATTGAGGAGATCCTCTCCCCAGAAGACGGCGAGTGACGTCGGGATCGAATTGGTCCCCCAGCGGTAATCCCATCCGCGCAGCGAGGCGATCGGACTGGCGAGGCTTGCCCTCATTGGATCGGACGCCGGCAGATTGTCGTAAGACTTGAGCAGCCCCGGAATCATCCGCGCAAAGGACGGCAACCAGCTGTCGTACGCGGCCGAGATGAGTGAAGCGATGGTGAAATCTTTCTTGTCCGGAAGAACTCTCAGCGCGTGGCGTCCGCGTGGCGATTCCTCCCTGCTGATCTCAACGTACGCTGGGAAATCCGACCGCTTCGGGCTGAACGGCCCCGCTGCCGACCACGGCCAGTTGTTGCTGTTGTAGATCCAGCCATTTGGCGGATTGAGGAGGTTCGGACTCTCGTCAACCGAGAGCACGCCCTTCCATTCGGTGCGCGGATCGCTGCCATCGACCGGGCGAGTCCAGTCGAAGGACGTGTCGCGTCTCGGAATGAAATTGGAGTGGAAATAAGCGATGTCCCCGTCGGCGTCGGCAAACGTCGTGTTATTGGACGAATTTGTGTGGAGCTCCATCGTCTGGCGGAAGGACTTGTAATCAATGGCCTTCATTCGCGTGAATGATTGGATCAGCGCGTCCATCGGCCGCTGCATCAGTCTCACGGCCACCCATTTGCCGCTCATCTCGCGCACGATCGGCCCGTGATGGGTGCGGTAGATCGTGAAATCCTTTTCCTTAATTCCCTGTGGAGTCCGGTAGCGAACGACGGCTTTCTCCTCCGTCACCGGCCGCTCCTCGGCGCCGTAGCGATAAACGAAGTGGTCGCCGCGTCGCGTTACAGTCTCGAGATACTCGTCGATGTTGTCAGCACCGGTGGACGAGTGCATCCAGCCCGTGCGTGCGTTGAAGCCCTGATAGACGAAGAATTGTCCCCACGTCACCGCACCATAGGCGTTTAACCCCTCCTGACTCGTGACCTGCACCTCGGCGCGGAAGAAAAACGACGTGTGCGGATTGATGAGGAGGAGCGCGTGATGCGAGAGCGTGTTGGAAGGTGCGATTGCGACTCCATTGGAGCCGCGGTCATCGCGAGGCTCAAGGGGAACAGAGCTGACATTGGGCGGTCGACCTCCATAGAACGCGCCGAGCTGGGTCAGGTTCACCGTCTCGATGTCGGGGCCGATGCTTCCATCGCTGAAGGCGAGCGGCATCCACGGCTCGAAGTGCGCGATGACCTTTGGCTGGGTCTCGGGGTGCTTGTACAGGTAATAATTCAATCCGTCGGCGTACGCATTCATCACCGACTGGAGCCAGCGCGGGCTGCGGGAATACAGCGCCTTGAGCGAATCCGGATTGTTGATCAGCCGCATTCTGAGGTCGCGATAAATCGCGCCTTCACCCTCCCACTCGGCCGCGCGCCCAAGGGCGTCGAAGTAGTTGGTCTCGACACGGTTGAAGTCGTCTTCCGCCTGGGCGTAGAGGAGACCGAACACCGCGTCGGCGTCGGTCTTTCCGGAGATATGCGGAATTCCCCAGTCGTCGCGGGTGATCGTGACGGCGGCCGCTTCCCGCGACCATCGGGCGAGGTCAGCAGGCGAAGGGGTGGGTGATTGCGCGGAAGCGGTTGAAGCGAGTGCCGCGCAGAAAAAAAGGAGTTTGCTAACGGTTTTTTTCATGGATAGCGGGAACGAAGCAGGCGGGCAGTGCAGAGCGAGATGAGGACGAGGAAACTCAATATTACAGCGCGCGCCGGCGAGGCGTGAAGCGCTCGATTGCGCAACTCGCGACTCGCGCGCACTATAAGAGTCCTTCATCGTCCCGCAGAGCTATATATATGAGAGTGTCTTACTTCGCGAAGCTGGGCGTGGCTGTGACCATCACCTTTGGTGGAAACTCGCGAACTGTCGCGCGCGCGGGAATGGTACTTGGGCACGCGCTCGACCTGGCGGATCATTACAGCCAGCTCGCGAACTACATGCGTCTCAACAATCTCATTCCGCCGACTGCGCTGCCAAGACCGCGTCCGGCGGGAACCTAGCCGTGAGGACAAGAACAATGCTTCTGCGCACGAGGCGACCGTCGCGAACACTCCTTCTTTTGCAGGTTGCGGTGGGCGCGGGATTTCTGCATTCCGCTGGCGCTTCCGCTCAAGCCCCGATCGTGAGCGCTGAAGCAGCGCGCCGCGCCCGATCTCTTCTGAAGGAAATGACCCTGGAGGAGAAGATCGGGCAGCTCAATCTCACCGCCGGCATCGGTATGGGAGGCTTCGCATCGGGCGCATCGGATGACGACCTCACGCACGGTCGGATTGGCGCCATTCTGTGGCTGGCAGATACCAAAGAAATAAATCGCATGCAGCATCTCGCGGTCGAGAAGAGCCGACTGCACATTCCGCTGCTCTTCGGGCTGGACGTCATCCACGGCTATCGCACGATCTTTCCGGCACCCCTCGGGATGGCATCGTCTTGGGATCCTGACGTGGAAGAACAGGCGCAGGCGCTGGCCGCGACCGAGACCAGGAGTGCGGGGATCCGCTGGACGTTCACGCCGATGGTCGATATCGCGCGCGACGCTCGATGGGGGCGGATTCAGGAAGGCGCGGGCGAGGATCCCTATCTCGGCGCCGCGATGGCTCGGGCCCAGGTGCGTGGATTCCAGGGCGCCGCACTCGGACCGAACAGCGTGGTCGCGTGCGTGAAGCACTTCGCGGGATATGGCGCGGCAGAAGGGGGGCGCGACTACGACGCATCGTACGTCCCCGAGGAGTTGATGGAGAACGTGTATCTGGTTCCGTTTCATGCCGCCGTGAAGCAAGGCGTGGGTAGTGTGATGTCGGCCTACATGGATTTGAACGACGTTCCCGCCAGTGGAAATCCGTGGCTGCTCACTGATGTTCTGCGAAAGGACTGGGACTTCCGCGGCTTCGTTGCATCGGACGCGTTCGCGATCGCCAGTCTCCAGACACACGGATACGCATCTGATCCGTCGGACGCCGCCTACAAGGCAGTCACCGCCGGAGCCGGGATGGACATGGCAAGTCCAACGTACAAGACCACGCTCGCGAAACTGGTCTCGAGCGGACGGGTGTCGCAGGCGAAGATCGACGCGGCTGTGTTGCCGATTCTCGAGATCAAGTACCAGATCGGTCTCTTCGATCATCCTTACGTGGACGAATCCGCCGTCGCGATGGACGCCTCGGCGACGGGCCGATCGCTGGCGCGCCGCCTCGGAGCTAGGTCGATGGTGCTGCTCAGGAACGAGCATCACGCGCTGCCGCTCTCGAAAACGATCCGGAACGTGGCTGTCATCGGGAAGCTGGCCGACTCGCCGGCGGACATTACGGGAGGTCCCACTCCCGCGGGCATCTTCACGCGCACGGCGGATCCACTTGCGGTGACCGTGCTCGCTGCCCTCAGGAATCGACTCGGTGCGGGAGCTCATCTTATGTACGTTCCGGGCCCCGAAGTATCGAAGACATTTCCGGGAATGTTCGACGCGTTTTTGGGTCGTGCGCCAGCAAAGCCGCCAACGCCCGCCGAGATAGCAGACTGGCTGG
>Ga0208078_1000423_pt1 | contig 11191 bp, 10 predicted proteins | sample NGESurdeep072012_3_FD_184468 | JGI IMG/M metagenome (GOLD analysis project Ga0208078, IMG submission 184468) | Arctic peat soil microbial communities from Barrow, Alaska - NGEE Surface sample 53-2 deep-072012 (SPAdes) | ecosystem: Environmental > Terrestrial > Soil > Wetlands > Peat ...
GCCAGGCTGGACGCCGCCGGCTTCGGCTGCCGCCCAGTCCGCGCCGAACTCGTCATAGAGGCTCCGTTTCTTGGCGTGGGACAGCACGTCGTGCGCCTGGGCGATCTCCTTGAAGCGCGCTTCCGCCTGCTTGTCGCCGGCATTCAGGTCCGGGTGGTGCTTGCGCGCGAGCTTGCGGAAGGCAGACGTGATCTCCTTCTGCGTGGCCGTCCGCTGCAGGCCCAGCACCTCGTAGTAGTCCTTGGTCTTTGCCACTAGTTGCTCTTTACCCGCTTGACGAAGCTGATGAACCCTGGGCGGGCGTCGTAACCCAGGGTCTGGTTGATGTGAAGCATTGGCGCGTTCTCGGAATCGTTATCGGTGAGCACCGAAGGAATGCCTAGACTGGCGGCCTGGGCCAGGGTCTGCAGCTTGACCCCGCGCGCAAGGCCGCGCCCGCGGTAGTCGGGGTGGGTGCACGTGTAACCGGTCCAGACGTGGCCTCGAACCGGTGGAAAGCGCAGAAATGACAAGGCCACAGGGTTGCCCGCATCGCTCGCGACCCACACGCGATCGGTCCGGCGGTCGGGCGTGTTCATGCGCTCCACGAAGCTTTCGTAAGGCTGCGGCGGCAAGGGATAGCTGGTCGGCATGTCACGCCTGGTGAGCACGGCGAGAGCGTGGAGCTTTCTGAGCGAGTCCGGCTCGTTCCAATCCGCGAGCGTCAACATGTCGATGCCCTGGCCTTGCGCCTTCGCCCTTGCAGCTTGCCCCTCGGCCACCAACCGCTCGCCATGCTTCGCGAGATTGAGCTCCCAAACCTTTTCAATCCGATCGCGCTCGAAGCCGAGGCGGCCAAGCGCCTCGATCATCTCGGCCTCGTCCTCGACCACCTGTGTCTCGAGGACCTCGGCTCCGTCCGACTGGGCGCCGGTCGCCATCCGCTCGATGAGAGACATCGCCAGGTCGGTCCCCAGCCTGGCTCGGTCGATGTACACCTCCACGTAACAGTTCCGAGCCGGCACCTGCTCCCAGGGACCGTGCGTCCATCCGACCAGGGCAACGGGCTTCCCGTCGAGCTCCGCGATGAAGCGCTCCGTCCGCCATTCGGTTCTTGGATGCGCCCAGAAGTAGCGCTTGAGCACCGGATCCTCGGGCAGCTCCGGGTAGGACGCGGTGATCATGTCCGAGGCCAGCTCGGCATCCTCGAGTTTGGCGGGCCGGCACACGAGCGTGGCCATTCCCAGACTCTAGCGTCCCGTCACAGATCGACGATTGTGGGCACGATCGCGGTGCGGCTCACCTCGAGAATTCCGACCGAGGGTCGCGGATAGCTCCGCATGTGGCGCGCGACCTGCAGCCAGCACCATTCGAACCAACCGGGCCTGAGCGCCAGGCGCTGGTTGGCCGTCTGCGGGTTCCACTGGTGCACGCCGCCCGGATTGAACAGAAGCGCACCCTTGCGCGTCTCTATATGCGCGCGATGAGTGTGTCCGAAAACAATCGCATCGGCGTCCGGAAAACGATGGTGAAGGAATCGCGGCAGTGATTCATTGGGGTGCAGATAGCCAAGGCTGAGCGTCCACAACAATGTCTGCGGCTCCTCCACCCACCGGCTCCGATTGCCGTGGACGAGAACGATTCGCCGGCCCTCAATTGTGAGATCACGGGTCAGCGGTACCGTCGCGAGATCGCGGTCGTGGTCGCCCCGCACCGCTTCGACTGGGGCGATGCGTTCAAGAGCGGCGATTGTCTCGGGGCCGCTGACATCGCCCGCATGCAGGATGAGATCGACCCCGCGGAGAGCTTCGAAGACGCGATCGGGGAGGCGATCGAGGAACTCAGGACAATGGGTGTCCGCGACAACCCCGACCCGCGTCGTCAGCTACCTGATCCCGGCCGCCTCCAACCCGGCCGAGTGGGCGCCTTTGGCATCGGCGCCCGCGTCGAGTGCGTGGAGCGCGGCCGTGGAGAAAACATGTGCTCGAGCCTGGTCCAGGTTCAAGTCAATGTTGGCGAGCGCATACCAGGCGCAATACGTCTGGCGGCCCGAGTCGACACTTTGAGGTGGAGAGGCCATCGCGGCGGCCGCGATTTGCGCAGCAACGGAAACGTCCTTGCCACTCGCCAACGCCGCGAAGGCGGCTTGCGCCGCGGCGTGACATGCGTTTACTGGCGCGCCACTTCGTTTCGCCCACGCGAACCATTCCGCGTACGAGCGGTCCTCGGGCGTTGGCACCACCCGCTTCTCCTTGGCGTCGTCCTTGTGCTTCTGCTCGACCACCTGCCACGACGAGGATGTGGGCGCGGGCGGAGCAGGTGCCGGGGGCGCCTTTTGCGGACGGGCGGCCACCGGCGCGCCAGTCGGCGGTTTTGCGACGGGAGTAGGTGGCACCGGCGACTCCGGTTTCGGGGTGCTGATACGGACCTGAGGAGCCCACGCTGGTATTTCGACCACAGCCGGCCAATCGGTCTCGGGTTCTGACGGCGCGCTGGCAGCCGTGGCAAGGTTCGGCGCCCAACCGGGCACCGCTGGTTTCACCGGCTCGGCTGGTTCCGGCTTGGGCTGCGGCGCCTCGACGTGCGGGGTGTCCGGCATCAAAGTCTTGCGCGATGAGGTCCAGGGTATTGACGACTTTTTCGTGGGCGGCGGTGGTTCGGGCGAAGCGGCGGGCGGTACCGTCTTCTCTGACTCAGGGGCTGCCGGCGGCGCTGACGCAGGCGAAACGCTCGCGGGTGACACAGTCGCGGGCGGCACCGTTGTAGACGGCACGGCCGCCGGCGGAACCGTCGAGGGCTGTGCGCTCGCCGGCGGCACACTCGCCGATGGCGCGGGCGGGGGCGGCGCACTGACGGCCGAGGGAACGGTCGCCGGCGGGACCGTCTTGGCGGCCGCGCCGAGGTCGGCACCAGCCGCTGGCTGACTGGAGCCGGGCGCCTCGCCTGGCGCGACCGGCTTCCACTCGGATGGAGTCGGCCCCGCGGGTAGGTCCGGCAGCTGGGAATCGTGGTCGCCGAAAGCTGACGGCGGCCACGCCGGCATGGTGTGCTCGGTCGGCGGCTCTGGCGGCCAGATATCGCTCTGTGTCGGAAGTGGCGCGTCGGGCTGCGCTTTTGGCGGCCAGGTGAGAGGCGCCGATCGCGTGGGCGGGGCGGTCGGACTCGGCTCCGGATCACCTGCGGCTTCGGCCGGGGTTGGAGATGTCTGCGCCCAGGAAGGCGCGGGCTTCTGCATTGGTACGGCCGGCTTCGGTTCCGTCTGGTCGTCCGCGGCCGCCGCCGGCTCGTCTGCCGGGGGTTTGGTCTGAGCCCAAGAGGGCGCGGTCTTCATCGGCACCGCCGCCTTGGGCTCAGCATCGAGGGTGGCCTGGAGAGCCTCGGTCCCGAGTGGTGGTGATTGAGGTTCCGCTGCAATCTCAGGCTTGGCTTCTGCTGTGGCTTCGACCGCGTTGGTCTCGACAGACACTTCAGCTGACGCCGCCTGGAGAGGTAGCTCAGGTTCTGTCAACGGATCGAAGGCAGGAGTAACCAGAGGCAGCTCCGGCTCCGTCTGGTCCTGCGTTTGCGTGTCTTTTTCCTGTCTGTCCACTGGGCGGTCAGTTTATCGCCGCGGCCACAACCCCGCAGCGATTTCTCAACGCTACGCGAATACGTTCTTGAGCGCGTCCTCCGCGATCGGGTCGGGCTGCTGCTCGGCCCAGTCGGCGGCATCGGAAGCCTCCGCATCGCATTCGGCCTGCGCACGCGCGAGATCGTCGGCTGTGAGCCAGCCACGCTCGAGGAGCCACGCGCCGAAACGAGCGATGGGGTCGTGGGCGGCCGCCTCGTCAATCTCGTCTTTACCTCGGTATTTCACATGGTTGTCCTCGGACGTATGCGAGTTCATCCTCCAGACCTTGGCGTCGATCAGAGTCGGTCCGTCCCCTCGTCGCGCCCGCTCCACCGCCTCCTTGCAGACCGCGTAGCAAGCGGGAACATCGGTGCCATCGACAGTAGCGCCCGCGATGCCGTAGCCGGCGGCGCGATCGGCCACGTTGGGATTCGCCATCTGGAGCCGAATCGGTACCGAGATGGCGTAGCTGTTGTTCTCGCATACGAAGACGACGGGCAGCCGGTGAACTGCAGCGAAGTTCACACCCTCGTGGAAATCTCCCTGGCTCGTCGCTCCGTCGCCGAACGTGCACAGGGTCACTGAACCTTCGCCTCGGAGCTTGGCGGCGTATGCGATTCCTGCCGCCTTCGGCACCCATGAGGCCACCACCTGGGAGACGGGGGCAATGTTGAGCCGGTGATAGCTGTAGCACCCCCCGGGAATGTTGCGGCCGGCCGAAAGCGGGTCGTCAGCCTTCGCGAAGACCGCCAGCATCCATTCCTTCATCGTCAGCCCGCGCACGATGGAATTGGCGAGCCCGCGGTAATGGGGCACCAGCCAGTCGTCAGGACCCAGAGCCGCTGTCGATGCCACCTGGATGCCCTCATGGCCGCGGCTCGAACCGACGAACGGAGCCCTTCCCTGCTTGACCAGCATGTGCATGCGGTCGTCGAGGGCCTTGGCCATGCACATCCAGCGGTGGAGCTGAAGGTACTGCTCCTTGGCCGCGGCCGGTGCGACGACGGTTGTCTTGGCCATCCGCCCTCAGTTTATGCCGCGGATACCAGGGCCCTGGCGATGTCTGCCACCTCGTCCGCGGTGAGACCCAGGCGGTTCAGATGGTCGTAGTAGCGCTTGTGGAAGTCCGAGAAGTCGGCACGTTCTGCGCGCTCCTCGCGGATGCGCTTGACCTCCGTCATCACTTTCGATACGAGCTCAGGCTCAGGGGGGATGCCGGCCTGGCGCAGCGCGTGCTCGATCGATAGAGCGCCCGAGTGCTTGCCGTAGACGTACTCGACCTCGGCGCCCATGTCCGCGGGCGGTATGAACTGGTAGATCGCCGGGTGGATCAGCATTCCGGCGGTGTGGATCCCAGACTCGTGCGTGAAGACGTTCAGGCCGATGCCCGGCTCGGTTGGCTGCACCGGGATGCCGCTCACCAGCTCGAGATGACGCGCCAGGTCGCGGAGCTTCTCGTACTTGAAATGCGGGATCTCGATGCCGAAGAGGTATCGGAGCTGCATCAGCACCTGGTGCATCGGGGCATTGCCGGTGCGCTCTCCGATGCCGTTGACGCTGGTGGTGAAGACCTCCGCTCCGGACCCGAGGGCCATGACCGTGTTCCAAGCGCCCAGACCAAGATCGTTGTGGAAGTGCACTACCAAGGGTGCATCAGGCGCGGCCGCCTTGATTTGAGGGATGTACTCCCGCACCGCGAATGGCGAGTAGCAGCCCACGGTGTCCGGGGTCGAAGGCCGCGTGCCACCTGCCTTCAGGCCTTCACGGTGGATCTGGCCGATGTAGTCCACGTCGGCGCGGCTCCCATCCTCCCCACCGAACTCGATCGACGTGGCGCCCTGCTCGCGCGCATAGCTGATCGCTTCGCACATCATCCGCAGGTTGGCCGCGCGGTAATGCGACACCGGCAGCTCCAACCACTCGGATTCGGGAATGCCCTCGCGGTGCAGCAGCGTCTTGCCGAGCTTGTACTTGACGTGCAGGTCGGATGCGGACGTGAAGATGAAGTAGGTCACCTCGTCGCGCCTGTGGCCGAGCGAGTCGATCACACGCATCGTGGCGTCGATGTCGCCCTGGTTCGAGCGCATCATGCAGACCACCTCGAGGTCCGGCCTGATCTCGCCGCGCTTGCGCCCTTCCAGAATGAGTCTCAGGGTTTCCTTCTCGCTCTCCGACACCGAGGGAAAACCGACGTCCATGATGTGGACCCCGATGTCTGAGAGCATCCGCGCGAGCTGGTACTTCGCCTTGGGAGAAATTGCGACACCGGGCATCTGCTCGCCGTCGCGGAGCGTGTCGTCGTAGACGCGGATTTTGCCGGCAGGCGGAAATTGAAGATCGTGGAGGAAGTGTTTGGGGTCTCGGGCCAGCTCTGCCAGCGGCTCCTGGAGCTCGACCGGCTTGACCCCGTCCACTGTCAGGAGTGTGTCCCGGTCAGCTGCCGCCGCTCCTCGAGCCGCTTACGCACCCACGGCACGAGACCGCCCATATGGATGAGCTCGTTCATGAAGGAGGGGAAGGCCTCGCAGTGATACTCGTCGCCCTTCGTGAAGTTCCGTACGATCCCCTCTTCGAGGTCGACCTCGAGCTCATCGCCTTCTGACACTCCCTCGGCCGCCTGAGGCGACTGGAGGATCGGGTAGCCCATGTTGATCGCGTTGCGAAAAAAGATGCGCGCGTAAGAATCGGCGATCACCAGCGAGATGCCGGCACCTCGAATGGCGATCGGGGCGATCTCTCGCGACGAGCCGCAGCCGAAGTTGGAATCGGCAACGAGGATGTCCCCTGGCGTCACCTGCGCCGCCCACCCTTCGCGACCCGGCACGCCTTCCATCGCATGCTTGCCGAGCTCTTTCTCATCGAGGGAGTAGATCGCGTATTTCGCAGGGATGATCTGGTCGGTGTCGATGTTGGCCCCGAACTTCCAGGTGCGGCCGCGAACGACCTTGGCTACGGTCATGCGATCCCCGCGGGCATCTTCTTCAGCACCTCTCCAGGGTGAGTGATGACGCCCGTGACCGCGCTTGCGGCAGCCACCGCAGGATTGGAGAGATAGACCATTGCCTTGGGGTGGCCCATGCGGCCAGGAAAGTTGCGGTTGGTGGTGCTGAGGCAGACCTCTCCCTCGCCGAGCACGCCCATGTGGCCGCCGAGACATGCGCCGCATGTGGCCGTTGTCCATGCGGCGCCTGAGGCCAGGAAGATTCCGATCAACCCTTCTTTCTCGGCCTGGATGGCGACCTGGTGTGAGGACGGGGTGATGATCAGCCGGACGCCGGGCGCAACCTTGTGGCCGTCGAGGACGGCCGCCGCGCGGCGCAGGTCGGTGATACGCGAGTTGGTGCACGAGCCGATGAAGACCTGGTCGAGCCGTGTGCCCGCAACCTCGGAGAGTGGCGCGTAGTTGTCCGGCGACATCGGCTTGGCGACGCCGAGCTCGACCTTCTCCGCATCGAACTCGAATACCTTCTCGTATGTCGCGTCGGGGTCGGAGGTGACTGGCGTGTAGGCTCGCTTGGCTCGTCCGTCCAGGTACTGCTTGGTGACCTCGTCGAACTCCATGATCCCGTTCTTGGCGCCTGCCTCGATCGCCATGTTCGTCATGGTCAGCCGGGCTTCCATATCGATGTGGCGCAGGGCCTCGCCTGTGTGCTCCATCGCCTTCGACCGGGCACCGTCGACGCCGATCTGACCTATGACATAGAGGATGAGATCCTTCGCCTCGACCCACTCTTTCAGGCGGTTGTGATAGACGAACTTGAGCGTCTCGGGCACCCGGAACCACAGCTCGCCGAGCGCGAACACGCACGCCAGATCGGTGGAGCCGATGCCGGTCGCGAAGTTGTTGAGCGCGCCATACGTGCAGCTGTGTGAGTCGGCGCCGACAACCAGCTCGCCCGGCAGGACCAGGCCATGCTCGGGCAGAACCGTATGGCAGATACCCCCCTGCCCCACCTCGAAGTACCACTTGATACCCATGTCGTGCGAGAACTCGCGCGTCAGGCGGCCGAGGGTCGCGCTGGCAGCGTCCTTCGCCGGCTGGAAATGGTCCTGGGTCACCGCGACGCGGTCTGGGTCCCAGATCTTCTCCGCGCCCATCTGCTCGCGCATGATCCTGCCGGCAGGCGGGATGGTGAGGTCGTGGCCCATCGCGAAGTCGATCTTGGCCAGCACCAGGTCACCGGGGACGACGCTTTCGCGCCCGGCGCCGCGAGCCAGGATCTTCTCGGTCATCGTCATCGGCATATCTATTTAATCCCTCAGCCTTTTAACGACCGCATCTCCGGCCTGGGACGTGGACAGGCTGCCTCCGATGTCGCGCGTGCATTCACGCGCTCGGATGGCCGATTCGACCGCACCCTCGATCGCGTCTGCCATTTGAGGATCACCCAGGTGTCTCACCATCATAGATGCGCTCAGGATCGCCCCGACCGGGTTGACGAGCCCTTTCCCGGCGATGTCGGGCGCGGTGCCGTGGACCGGCTCGAAGAGTCCCCGGCCCGTCTTGGGATTGATGTTGGCGGAGGGCGCGATGCCCATCCCGCCGACGAGCTCCGCGGTGAGATCGGACAGGATGTCGCCAAAAAGATTTCCGGTGACGATGACGTCGAACTGGCTTGGGTCCTTGACGAGCTGCATCGCAGCGGCATCAACGAGCAGGTGACGTGTTTTCGTCTTCGGGTACTGTGCGGCCACAGCCTTCCAGCGTTCCTGCCAGAGGCCGCCGGCGTAGGTCATGGCGTTGGACTTGTCGATCATCACGACCTCGCGACGCGCGACTTGAAATGCGTGCTCCAGGATGCGCGTCACTCCCAGGTGGGTGTTGATGTCTTCCTGTGTCGCGATCTCGTCCTGCGTTCCTTTCTTGAAGCGCCCGCCCATGCCGACGTACAGGCCTTCGGTGTTCTCCCGAACTGTCAGCAGGTCGACGTGGCGGCGATCCTCACGACGCAGTGGCGACAGGCGATCGTCGTAGAGCTTGGCGGGCCGGAGATTGACGTAGAGGTCGAGCTCGAAGCGAAGGCGCAACAGCACGCCGGCGAGATAGTTCGTGTGATTGACGCGCTCGTCGCCCACCGCACCGAAGAGAATCGAATCCGCTTTGGCCAGCTCCGCCCACACCTCTGGGGTGATGGGGACGCCGTCGCGGAGGTAGGCGTCGGCGTTGACGTCGAACTCCTCGAACTCGAAGTCGGCCCCGGCGGCGCGGAGCACCTTGATCGCCTGGGGGACGACCTCCTTCCCCGCTCCGTCGCAGGGCAGCACAGCAATCTTCTTCGACACTACGCAGGCGCCGTTTCGCGAGCTGGCTCGCGCAGCTTGTAGCGCTGGATCTTGCCGGTCGCCGTCTTCGGCAGGTCCTGAACAAACTCGATCAGGTGCGGGTACTGGAAGCGCTGCAGGCGTGACTTGCAGTGTTCCTGGAGCTCGGCCACCAGCGAATCGTCGGGAGTGATCGTGCCTTTCGCGATGACGAACGCCTTGATTTTGGTGAAACCACCCACGTCGATTCCGACCACCGCGCTCTCGCCAACCGCAGGGTGCTCCAGCAGGGCTGACTCGATCTCGATCGGCGAAACCCACAGGCCGCTGACCTTGATCATGTCGTCGGAGCGGCCCTCGTACCAGTAGTAACCGTCACCGTCGACGCGGTAGCGATCGCCGGTGAAGAACCATTCGCCCAACACTGAGCGCTTGGACTTTTCATGTTGCGCCCAGTAGAGCGACAAGGCGCTGTCACCTTTCACGTAGAGATCGCCCGCCTCGTCTGTTGGCACCGCGTTGCCTGTGTCGTCGAGGATCTTCAGCTCGTAGCCGGGGACCGGCTTGCCGCTGGAGCCGGGCCGGACGTCGTCCAGGCGGTTGGAGCAGTAGATGTGCAGCATCTCGGTGGAGCCGATCCCGTCCAGGATCGTCAGGCCGAAAGCATCCTTCCACCGGCGCCACACCTCCGCGGGCAGCGCTTCGGCTGCAGCTACGCAGTGGCGGATCGAGGAGAGGTCGCGGTTCTTCGCCCCTTCGAAGTTGAGGATCGCGTTGTAGAGGGTTGGGGCTGAGAAGAACAGGGTTGGGCGCCGCTTCTCGATGGTGTCGAGGGCGGTGGCCGGGGTGTTGCGCCCCGCATGCAGGACGGTGGCGGCGCCAACCCAGTAGGGCATGGTGAGGTTGTTGCCGAAGCCGTAGGCATGGAAGAGGCCCGTGGTCGAAAAGGTGATGTCGCTCTCGTTGATGCCGAGGACCTGCTCTCCGTACGTGACGCAGGTGTATGGGATGTCGTGCTGGAGGTGGACCACCGCCTTCGGCTTGCCGGTCGAGCCGGAGCTGTAGAGCCAGAAGGCCATGTCGTCCCTGCGCGTGGGCGCCACTGGAACGTCCGGGCCCGCGGTGATCTGGTCGGTGCGCAGCAGGGCGGGCTTGGTGTGTGCGCGGGTTGCGGCCGCGGTCAGCTTCTCTTCGGTGGCGCCGTCAACCACCACGACGCGGGCCAGCGAGTCGTCGAGGTAGTGGTCGTAGTCCTCGCTGTGCTGGAGGAGGGGGTTGACGGGGACGGGGACGGCGCCCATCCAGATGGCGCCGAGGAAGGAGGCCACCCAGCCCGGGCTGTCGTAGGCGACGATCAGGACGCGCTCCTCTCGGCGGACGCCGAGGTCCGTGAGGGTGCGCGCGGCGCCGCAGGCCAGCTGGCAGAGGGCGCCATAGGTGACGTCACCGACGGCTGAATGGATGGCTACCTTCGCGCCGCGGGTCTTCAGGTTGCGGTGGAGGAGGTCGGCGCCGACGTTGTAGCGCTCTGGCAGATCGAGGCCCCCCATCAGGTGTCAGTGTAGTTTCGGAGGGTGGTGGACGGCCGGGTAACCCTGGTGTACGACGCAGAGTGCGAATTCTGCGCGCGGCTGGCGGGGTGGGTGGAGCGGTCGGCGCGTGGGCGGGTCGTGGTGAGGGGCAACCAGGAGGCGGGGTTGATCGCATCGCTCGGCCTTACGCGTGAGGAGGTCGATCGGGCGGCGTGGGCGGTGGAGAAGGGTGGGCGGAAGTTTGAGGGGGCGGCGGCGATCAATCGGGTGCTGAGGGAGCTGGGTGGCGGGTGGCGGGTGCTTGGATCGCTGTACTTGGTGCCGCCGTTTCGGTGGGTTGAGGATCGGTATTACGCGAGGGTGGCGAGGAGACGCGCTTGGTGGTAGCGGCGCGCATGTTTAAACGGACTTGGAAGAGGGTGCCTCGGTGACGCCGGGGGGGTGCTGGCGTGCTGGGTGGCATTGGCGCGACGGCGTAGATGAGTTCAATGAAAAGAGCGAGCGAAAGAGCGAATTGGCTAAGAGGTCGCTTCGTGGGAATTGGGATGCGCTCAAAAGGGCTGGGAAGAGGGTGTGTCCGTGACGCCGGGAGGGTGCTGGCGTGCTGGGTGGCATTGGCGTGACGGGCGTAGATGAGTTCAATGAAAAGAGCGAATTGGCTAAGAGATCGCTTCGTGGGAATTGGAGTGCGCTCAAAAGGACTGGGAAGGGGAGTTCTCGTTACGCGCTGAGGGTGCTGGCGTGCTGGGTGGCATTGGCGCGACGGGCGTAGATGAGCTCATAAAAGGGCGAGTTGGCCAAGAGATCG
>Ga0208078_1000424_pt1 | contig 11186 bp, 10 predicted proteins | sample NGESurdeep072012_3_FD_184468 | JGI IMG/M metagenome (GOLD analysis project Ga0208078, IMG submission 184468) | Arctic peat soil microbial communities from Barrow, Alaska - NGEE Surface sample 53-2 deep-072012 (SPAdes) | ecosystem: Environmental > Terrestrial > Soil > Wetlands > Peat ...
TGAACCGCAGTGAGAATGTCATCGGGCATTCGATTCCCGTAACGCAAACCTCGCCATCTCCCTGCGCGCCGTGACAGTCGCCCGCCGAGAACATGCCGCCCTTCACAAAAATGGGCAGATAGAGCTTCGTGCCGGCCGTGAGGTGGCGAGTGTCGATGTTGCCCGCCCCCTTGGTCGGCGGCAGCACGTCGATCGGACCAGGCTCATCCGTGGCCACCCCCATGGTTCCGCAGAACGGCGCGATGGGGATCTGGATGTCCTGGCGCAGCTCCGCCGACGTCCGGTTGCCCAGCTCGAAGTAGCGGATGTACGGATCCGGGAAATCTGCGGCCAGGAGGCCCAGGCCGGGCAGAAGTGCCGTCCACCCCCACGACCCCGGTCGCAGCGTCAGGATCTCCACCTCGAGGACGTCGCCCGGCTCGGCGCCCTTCACAAAGACGGGGCCGCCGAGTGGATAGAGGCGGTTGAAGTCGAGCTCCGCGAGCTTCGAGGCCGGGTCGCCCACCTTGAGCTGGCCCGACGAGACCTCCTCAGTATCGAAATGGACGACGTCCCCCGAGGCGATCTCGACCGCCGGCCGCAGCGAGTTGTCCCACTTGTAGTGGAACGTGTCTCGCGGGATCGTGTGCTCGTGGACCTCTGCGCGCGCCATCAGGTTCGACCTACGGGCGCAGCGCTTTCTGTGATGGGCACGGCGCTGGCGCGCAAGACCTTCTTGTCAAACTTGCCGACCGAGGTCTTGGGCACCTCGTCGATGAACCGCACCTCGTCAGGCAGCCACCACTTGGCGACCTTGTCCTTGAGAAACTCGATGACCTCCTCCTGGGTGACCTGGCCCTTGAACTCGGGCCTCGGCACGGCGTAGGCGACCGGGCGTTCGTCCCACTTGGAGTGCGCCAGGCCGATCACGGCAGCCTCGAGGATCTTGGGGTGGGCCATGATCGCGTTCTCGAGGTCGACCGACGAGATCCACTCGCCGCCGGACTTGATCACGTCCTTGGTGCGGTCGACGATCTGGATGTACCCCTCAGGGCTGATCTTGGCCACGTCGCCGGTGCGGAACCAGCCGTCCTCGGTCAGCTTGCCGGGCTCGTAGCCGTTGTGGTACCCACGCGCAATCCAGGGGCCGCGCACCTGGATCTCGCCAAATGCGACGCCGTCCCAGGGCAGCACCTCATCGGTCGCGGGGTCCATGATCCGGATCTCCACTCCCGCGGCAACGAGCCCCTGCGTGAGACGCTTGTTGAGCTCGTCCTCGGGCTTCGTTCCACTGCGCGGCCTCGACACGCTCCCAAGCGGCGAGGTCTCGGTCATTCCCCAGGCCTGCAGCATGCGAAGGCCGAGCGCGTCCATCGACTCCATCAATGACCGCGGGATCGCTGAGCCGCCGCAGATGACCGTGTGGACCTTGGGCAGGCGCTTGCCGGTCTCGTTCAGATGGATGACGGCGTTGATCCAGATGGTCGGAACGCCGGCAAGGACGGTCGCGCCCTCCTGCTCGGCCAGTTCGACGATTGACTTGGCATCGCCCATGAAGCGATCGGGGAAGAGGACCTTGCAGCCCGCCATCCCACATGCATAGGGCAGGCCCCAGCTGTTGGCATGGAACATCGGCACGATTGGCAAGACGACGTCTCTCTCGCTAAGCCCCAGGCTGTCGGCCTGAAGCACTCCCATCGTGTGGATGAACTGCGAACGGTGCGAGTACACGACGCCCTTGGGGTTGCCGGTGGTGCCGGACGTGTAGCACATGGCGCATGCCATCCGCTCCGAGAGCTTGGGCCACGGGTAGTCGTCGCTCTCTCCCTGCAGGAGCGTCTCGTAATCCAGCATCTCGCCGAGGCCTTGGTCGGCCACTGGTGAGCCGTTGCCCATCACCACGATCGTTTTGATGCTCGGGATCTTCCCGGCAAGAGGCTTGAGGAGCGGCAACAGGGTCTGGTCGACGAACAGGACCTTGTCCTCGGCATCATTGATGATGAATTCCAGGTGCTGCGGAAAGAGCCGCAGGTTGAGGGTATGGAGCACGGCGCCCATGCAGGGCACGGCGTAATACAGCTCGAGGTGCCGGTAGTTGTTCCAGGCCAGGGTCGCCACCCGGTCGCCCGGCTTGACGCCAAGCCGCTTCAGGGCGGCGGCCAGACGGTTGATTCGCGGGACCATCTGCCCGTTCGTGGTGCGGTGGAGTCCCTGCTCCTGTTTGGTCACGACCTCTTTGTGCTCATGAAGACGCTCCAATCGCCACAACACGTGCTGTAGAGAGAGCTCGTAGTCCTGCATCAAGCCTTCCACCGCAGGCACCTCCCATTGTTGTCGTCGAGGAGAAGGAACTGGAAAGGTCGATGGTAAGCCCGCCGGGCGTAGCATGCACACCCATGGTTCCTTGGGGTCGGGCGGATGTCCACATGCACACGACGGCCAGCGATGGATGGCCGACACCGGCCCAGCTGGTCGAGCACGCGGCTCGCCGGGCCGCTCTGCATGTGATCGCGGTGACGGATCACGACACGATCGAGGGAGCATTGCGCGCCGCAGAGCATGCGGCCAAACGCCGAAGGGTTGAGGTCGTCATCGGCGAAGAGGTGTCGAGCCGCGACGGGCACATCATCGGACTCTTTCTCGAGCGTCGCGTGAAGCCGGGCATGTCGGCCGCCGCCACCGTCCACGCGATCCATGAGCAGGGCGGCCTTGCCATCGCCGCGCATCCGTTCTGGCGCACGGCGCGCCAAGTGCGAAGCGGGCCGGTGCACGGAGTGGGCTGGCTCGCGGCGGATCTCGCCTTCGACGGTGTCGAGGTTGAGAACGCCACCCCCGGCTTCTATGTGTTCAACCAGCTGGCGCACCGCTTGAACCTGGGCCTCGGAGCCGCGGAGCTTGGTTGCTCCGACGCTCACATCGTGGACGCGGTCGGCCGTGCCTTCACCGAGTTTCCAGGCGCCACGGCGGAAGCGTTGCGAAAGGCCATCGAGAATGGGGAGACGCGCGCTGGTCGCCGCCGCTACCACGCCGTCGGCCTGATGCGCTACGCCGCCTGGGGGTTGAACCACCAGAGATACGTAGCAGCGGGCTGAGCTCCACCTCGGCACCCCGGGTTCAATACCATGGGTGGGCGCCCGCTTAGCTCAATGGATAGAGCGCCTGACTTCGGATCAGGAGGTTGCGAGTTCGAGTCTTGCAGCGGGTACCAGCGCAATGCGGCTTCGGTAGAATCAACCGGCTGCAGCCGGGCGGCTGGCGGAACTGGCAGACGCGCACGTTTGAGGGGCGTGTGAGGCAACTCATCCGGGTTCGAGTCCCGGGTCGCCCACCAGACTCAACATCAATACCTGCGGCCACTCTTGCCTTCACACTTACGGGTGTGTCAGAGAGCAAGGAGCTTGACCCGGCCACCCAGTTCCGCGAGCTCTATGACCGGGAGTACCGGTCCGTCTATCGCTCCATCCGCGCCGTGGTTCTCGACTCCGCGACCGCCGAGGACCTGACACAGGAAACTTTCGTTCGCGCCTACCGGGCGCGGGACCGGTACACGCCCACCGCCCCTCCCGGGGCCTGGTTGCGCCGGATCGGGATCAACCTGGCGATCTCCTACCTGCGGCGCCAGAAACTGGCCCGGTTCCTGCCGGCACGACTGTACGTGGCGCCTGACCGGCGGGACTACGATCGGGCCGAAGCGCGCAACGTTGTCACCAAGGCCCTAACCGCCCTGAGCCCGAAGCTGCGCGCCGCGGTGATCCTCCATTACTACGACGGCCTGACCCGCGAGGAGATCGCGTCGGTGCTGGGCGTGCCCGCGGGAACCGTCGCCTCCAGGATCGCGAAAGCTGTAGCGATCATGAGAAAAGCGACCGGGAGCGACCAAGACTGGGACCCAACGCGTTCGAGTAGTGAAGGTGCCCTACGTGGAAGATAGACCCACACAGGGAGGGTCCGGCGTGCCCTCCGAAGCAGACCTCGGCCGGATGATCCGGACGACGGTCGATGAGTGGAGGCCTCGGCGAGGCCCCGACTGGTCAGACCTCATGGTGCGTATCGCCGGCACAGGCCCGCCGGCCTGGCTCCTTTACACAACCGCCAGCGCCGCCTTGGTGGTCATCCTGCTCGCGGCGTTCCTGATCGGCTCAGCCCTGCAGCTGGGCTCGCTGGCGCCGCAACCGATCCCGGCCAACCTCCACTAGCGCGCTAGTGTCCGGAGCGGGACACTAAAAGAGCGCGACCTCTTCGCCGAGGCGCAGCTCCCGCGCGGCGGCCAGGACGACCGAGGCCGCCGCCAGGTCCCACAGCGCCAGGCCGTGCGACTCGAAAAGCGTGATTCCCGGCTGCTCGGGCGGCTTCCAGGTCCCCGTGAGCACCGAGCCTAGCTCCGTCGCGCGTTCCCAATCGAACTGCCCCGCGGCGTGAGCCTGGATGAGGTCGCCGCTCTCCAGCTGGGCGGCGGCCAGCTGGTCGACCACGACCGTTCGTGCCCGCGCCACCAGGTCGGCCGGGATCTCCGTTCGATTCGGGAAGTTCGAGCCCGCGCCGACGACGACGGCGTGGTCCGCGATCCAAGCGGCCTCGACCACCGGCACAGAGCTGGTGGTCATCGTGATCACGATGTCCGCCCCGCGCACTGCCGCCTCCGCGCTGGCCGCGGCGGTGACCCTGACGCCAAGCTTGCCGGCCTGTTCGAGGGCGAACGCCGCACGGCGATCGGGGTCCCGGCTGAAAGCACGCAGCTCCTTGACCTCGATTACGCGCGAGATCGCCAGCGCCTGGGTGGCCCCCTGCCGGCCGGCGCCGATCAGCGCCACGGTCGCCGGCCCGGGCGGCGCCAGCGCCCTGACCGCGACCGCGGTGGCGGCGCCGGTGCGATAGGCCCCCATGTGGTCGGCCTCGATCAGCGCCTCGAGCGAGCCGTCGAGCCCGAACACGGCGACCAGGAACCGCACCCGCCCGCCCGCGACCGTGTAGGCCTTCAGGCCGGTGCAGCCTCCACCGGGGTAGGACGCGAACATCACGTTGAGGAGGCCGCCCGGAGCGAACGCGCGGCGGCGGGGTTCGTTCTGCGCCGTGCCGGCTCCAAGCTCGCGCATGGAGGCCTCGACTGCGGCGATCACAGGATCCATCTGGATCACACGCTCAACGTCGGTCTCGCGCAGCACCAGGGTCACGGCAGGGAGAATAGCGCCATGGCCCATAGCTCCCTCAACGTCGGGCTCATCGGACTCGGCACCGTCGGCTCGCAGGTCGCCGAGCGGATGCTTACCTGGCGCTCGCAGCTGGCCCGGCGCGCCGGCGTCGAGCTGTGCCTTCAGCGGGTGCTCGTCCGCGACCTCACCAAACGCCGTTCCGTCGAACTCGAATCTGACCTCATGACCACCGATCCGGCGCGGGTCCTCGAAGACCCGAGCATTCATGTCGTGGTCGAGGTGGCGGGCGGCGACGAACCGATGCGCGGGTACCTCGAGCGCGCGATTCGAGCCGGCAAGCACGTCGTGACCGCCAACAAGGTCGTGATGGCCAGGCACGGGCTGGAGCTTCTCGACCTGGCCGCCGAGAAGAACGTGGACGTCTACTTCGAGGCCGCCGTCGGAGGCGGCATTCCTCTTATCAGTACTTTCCGCACGGACCTTCAGGCGAACCGGATCGAACGCCTCTCGGCCGTCATCAACGGGACCACCAACTACGTCCTGGGGAGGATGGGGGCGGCAGGGCTGTCGCTCGAGGATGCCGTGCGCGAGGCCCAGGCCGCGGGCTACGCAGAGGCCGATCCCACGGACGACGTGGGCGGCTTCGACACCACTTACAAGCTGGCGATCCTGGGGTCCATCGCTTACGAGATCAAGGTCCACCCCGACGACATCTTTCGCGAGGGCATCGAGGGCATCGAGCCGGTGGACTTCCGTTACGCCCGCGAGCTCGGCTACGCGATCAAGCTGATCGCTCACACGCAGCGCCATCCCGGCCGGATCGAGGCGCGCGTCCACCCGGCGATGGTCCCGCTGGACCATCCACTCGCCCAGGTCGAGGGTGCCAACAACGCTGTCTTCGTGGAGGGCGACCTCGTAGGACAGGTGCTGCTCGTCGGACAGGGCGCGGGCGGGCGGCCGACCGCCTCCGCCGTGGTCGGGGACCTCATCGACCTGGCGCGCTCGATCCGGCGCGGGGTCCAGAGTCGTCCTTCGTTCAGCTTCGACGACCGGGTCGCCGTGATCCCGATGGGCGAGGTTATGACGCGCGCCTACTACCGGATCCGCGTGGACGATCGCGCCGGTGTGCTGGCTGCGATCGGCCAGGTGTTCGCGGAGGAAGGCGTCAGCATCTCGAGCTTCATTCAGAAGGACGCGTGGGTCCAGGACCGGACCGCGGAGCTCGTGGTCACCACGCATCCGGCGAGCGATGCAAGCCTGCAGCTGGCCCGCGCGCGGATGGCGCAGCTGGAGGCCGTGCACGCGGTGTCGTCCTTCCTTCGGGTCTTTTGATGGAGGCGCAGCCCCACCAGGCCACGCTAAGGCGTGGCCGTCCTCCCCGCGGAGCGGGGAGGATAACGGTCCGGCTGCTCGCCGGACCCTAGTTTCGTGGGCGTCATCGCTCGCTATCGCGAGCACCTACCCGTCGGGCCTGCGACTCCCGAGATCGACCTGCAGGAGGGGTCGACGCCGCTGGTGCCCAGCCGGAACATCGGCAAGGCCCTCGGCCTGAAGCACCTCTACTTCAAGTACGAGGGCCTGAACCCGACCGGCTCCTTCAAGGACCGCGGCATGGTGGTAGCCGTGGCGAAGGCGCTGGAGGCCGGGAGCCGGGTCCTGATATGCGCGTCGACGGGAAATACATCGGCGTCGATGGCCGCCTATGCGGCGCGGGCGGGTGTGCGCGCGATCGTGGTCGTTCCATCTGGCGAGATCGCTCTCAACAAGCTGTCCCAGGCGCTGATGTACGGCGCTAAGGTGATCGCGCTCAAGGGCAACTTCGACGTGGCGCTCGAGGCGGTGCGCGAACTCACGAGCCGCTACCCGGTGGCGCTGATGAACTCCGTCAACCCGAACCGCATCCAGGGCCAGAAGACAGCCGCCTTCGAGGTCGTCGACGTGTTGGGCGATGCGCCCGACTATCTTCTCCTGCCGGTAGGCAATGCCGGCAACATCACGGCCTACTGGAAAGGATTCCGCGAGTACCACGCCGCGGGCCTCGCTACGCGGCTGCCACGGATGGTGGGGGCGCAGGCCGAGGGCGCCGCCCCGATCGTTAACGGGCACCCGGTCGCGCAACCGAAGACGGTCGCCTCGGCGATCCGGATCGGCAACCCGGCGTCGTGGGAGGGAGCGACCACGGCGCGCGACGAGTCTGGGGGCCTGATCGCCGCGGTAACCGACACCGAGATCCTCTCCGCTCAGATACGGCTTGCCAACAGCGAAGGGCTGTTCGCCGAGCCTGCGTCAGCGGCTCCCCTCGCCCTGCTGTTCAGGCTCGTCCAGGAGGGCAAGATCGAAAAGGATTCGATCACCGTCGTGGTGCTCACGGGATCAGGGCTCAAGGACCCGGACGCCGCGCTGAAGAACGTCGAGCCGCCCATCGAGCTCGACGGTGATGCGCGCACACTCGCTAAGGTCTTGAAGCTATGAGTGCTCGGGGGGGAATCGCTTAGATGCGGGTCCGCGCTCCTGCGTCCATCGCCAACATCGGCCCGGGCTTCGACTGCATGGCGATGGCGATCGACCTGTGGCTTGAGGTCGAGGCCGTCTCGGCCGAATCGCCCGCCTGGGACTACGAAGGAGAGGGCGCGGAATATCTGATGTCGCACGTCAATCCCTTCTCCCACCTCGCCATGAAGGGCCGCGTGCACAGCGAGATCCCCATGGGCGTCGGGCTCGGCAGCAGCGCCGCAGCGCGCCTGGCGGCATCGGCGCTCGCCAGTCCATGGGATGTGAAGAGCCACGTGATCGACGCCGGCGCCGACGAGGGCCACCGCGACAACGTGGCCGCGTCGGCAGGGGGCGGCATCCGCATCGTCTCGGATCTGTTCGACGAGAAGCTGCCGAACCCAGGCTGGGGATTGGCCCTGTTCATCGCTCATGCACCGCTTCAGACCGAGAAGGCGCGCGCGGTGTTGCCCGACGACGTCCCGCGTGAGTCGGCGGTGTTCAACATCGCGCGCACAGCGCTGCTGGTCCGCGCAATCACGTCCAAGCGTCCCTCCCTGTTGGCGAATGCCCTGAAGGATCGGCTGCATCAGCCCCACCGGCTGCACCTGTATCCCTGGACCCAAGACGTCATGCACGCGGCTGAGGCTGCGGGCGCGTACGGCTCGGCCATCTGTGGTGCCGGGCCCAGCGTCTTCGCTTTCTGCCCGCCTGCGACCACCGGACGAATCGCCAAGGCGATGGCCGCGGCGGCGCCACAGCACGGCCGCGCATTGGTCAGCCGCGTCACCGACAAGGGGATGTTCAGGACTCTGTGATCGTCCAGAAGTACGGCGGTACCTCGGTGGGGACCGCCGCACGCATCCGGAGGGTCAGCCGTCGCATCGCTGCAACAGTCAAAAGGGGAGAGCAGGTTGTCGCGGTCGTGTCCGCGATGGGAAACACGACCGACCGCCTGATCGCGCTGGCCCACAGCGTCAACCCAGAACCACCGGCACGGGAGCTGGACATGCTCGTCGCCAACGGCGAGACGATCACGGCGCCGTTGGTGGCGATGTGCCTGGAGGGCATGGGCGTTCCGGCCATCTCGCTTTCGGGGCTTCAGGCCGGCGTGCGCACCAGCGCCCATCACTCCAAAGCCCGCATTCGCGACATCAACCCGAGTCGCATCCTCGAGGCGCTCCGGGAAGGCAAGGTGCCCGTCGTCGCGGGCTTCCAGGGAGTCACCGAGAACCTGGAGGTCACCACGCTCGGCCGCGGAGGATCCGACACCACGGCGGTTGCGCTCGCCGCCGCGTTGAAGGCCGATTCGTGCGAGATATACACGGACGTCGACGGCATCTTCACTGCAGACCCCAGGATCGTGAGCAAGGCCCGCAAGCTGACACACATCCAGTACGACGAGATGCTGGAGCTGGCCGCCGGCGGGGCGCGGGTGCTGCACCCACGTGCCGTGGAGATTGGCGAACTCTATCGAGTGCCCATCCACGTGCGGTCGAGCTTCCATGACGGCGTCGGTACGATGATTGTTGCCAAAGTCCCAATGGAAGATAGACAGCGCGTGCGCGGGATCGCGCAGGAAGCAAACGTCGCCAAGATCACCGTCATCGGCGTACGGGACCGGCCCGGAGTCGCTGCGGCGATCTTCGAGCCGCTCGGCACGGCAGGCATCTCCGTGGACGTCATTGTCCAGAACATCGGCCGCTCGGGCCGCACCGACCTCACCTTCTCGGTCGCCGAGTCGGACCTGAAAGCCGCCGAGAAGCTCGTCAAGGCCGCAGTCAAGAAGGTCGGAGCCACGAAGGTCTCCTCGGCTGCCGGCATCGCGAAGCTCTCCATCGTCGGCACCGGGATGCTCGGCACACCGGGCATCGCGGGCCGCATGTTCCGCGCGCTCGCCGACGCCGGCATCAACATCGAGATGATCAGCACCTCCGAGATCCGTATCACCTGCTTGGTCGCGCGAGACCAGGTGGAGAAGGGCGTGCGAGTCCTCCACAAAACGTTCGAGCTGGATCAGGAGTTGCGGTGAGAGATGCCAGCCGGATCTTCGGCGCCCATGCGGCGCATCTGCGTCGTTGCGACCTCCGCTCCTCGCTTACGCATCCACGGATGCGCGCGCTCCGGTGCTCGGCCGCGCCTAGCAGCTAGGCCACCTGGCCACCGAATCTCTCGCCGAGGTTTCCGCCCGTGACTCTCGTCATTGTCGGAGGGACCACCGAGCCCGAGCTCGAGGACGCGGTCGGCGTGTTCGTCGACACCGGCTTCCAGCTCGCTCGCTGGCTGTCGGCCTGGGACGACTCAGACGGCGTGCTGCCCCTGCGAGGTGATGGCGCCGTTGTGCTCAAGGACGCCGACGCCCGGGGGATCCGCTATGTGCTCGTGCACGTCGGGTCGAGCGACGGCAAGTCCGGTGGCAGCCATGAGCGCGCGCACCATCGCGTCGACATCGCCCAGCTGCGCGAGCTGGCGCAGCAGCTGCGCTCACGCGAGCGAATGCTCGTCACCTGCCTCGCCTTTGGTTACAAGAAGGGCATACCCGACGGAGCGGCCTGGGTCGTGGACGTGAGGCTCCTCGACAATCCGTATTGGGTTGACGAGCTGCGGCCGCTCGACGGTCGCGATCCACGAGTACGTGAGTTCGTCCTGAGCCAACCGGTGGCGCGGGATCTGCTCGACAACCTCGAGCGCACCCTTCGTGCGGCGATCCCGCACTATCGCGAGCGCGGACGCTCCCAGCTGGTGGTCGCCTTCGGCTGCACGGGTGGGCGCCACCGCTCGGTCGCGATGGCAGGCGAGATGTCGGCCCGGCTCGGGGACCTGGAAAACGCAGACGTCGAGTTCGTCGCTCGCGAGCTGTCGGACTGACGGTGCTCGAGTGACGCGCGCGCTAGTGGTCGGCGGAGCGGGGTTCATCGGCGTCGCGGCGTGCAAGGAGCTCATGCGCCGAGGGGTGGAGACGATCGCGGCCGGGCGCAAGGAGCGGCCGTACGGCGTCTTCACGAGCTATGTCACGTTCGACCGTACCGACGAGGACCAGCTGAAGCGCGCGCTGGCGCAGGTCCAGCCCGACGTGCTGCTCGACCTCGCGTGCTATCAGCCGGCTGAAGTGGAGGCCGCCATCCGCAACTTCAAGGGCGATCGCTACGTCTTCATCTCCACTGGCGTCTATCCGAGTCTCAACGGCAAGCCGGCCCGGGAAGAGGATTTCGTTCCACTCGCGGGCGAGCCACCACCCGACCTGGAGTACATGGACGGCAAGCGCTGGTGCGAAACCCTGATCGCTCGCACGCGCGACTTTCCCTGGACGATCATCCGGCCTCCCGCCGTCTTCGGGCCGGCTGACCACACGCTTCGCATCGCGGCCTACATCCAGCGCGTCGCGGACGGCGGTCCCCTGCTGGTGCCAAAGGAATCGTATGAACGCCAGGCAGGGCTGGCGTGGGTGAGGGACATCGGGTTCGCCTGCGCGCTGGCGTGCGACCTGCGAAAGGACACGGCCCAAAAGGCTTACAACGCCGCATTCGAGGGGGTGAGCCTGCGCAGCCTGATCGAGGGCATCGCCAA
>Ga0208078_1000425_pt1 | contig 11185 bp, 11 predicted proteins | sample NGESurdeep072012_3_FD_184468 | JGI IMG/M metagenome (GOLD analysis project Ga0208078, IMG submission 184468) | Arctic peat soil microbial communities from Barrow, Alaska - NGEE Surface sample 53-2 deep-072012 (SPAdes) | ecosystem: Environmental > Terrestrial > Soil > Wetlands > Peat ...
GGCGAGGCCGAGGCGGCGAACGCCGCACTGCCCGCCGCGTCGATGCCGAAACCGATCGTCTGGGCGTACGCAACGAAAACGTAGAGCACGCCGGCCAGCGCGACGCTCGCGACAAGTGCGCGCGGGATCGTGCGCGTCGGCTCGAGCGACTCGGCGCCGAGGACGGCGGCGCCTTCGAAACCCGCGAACGAAAGCAGCGCGAACACCGTCGCCAGGCCGAGTCCCCCGAGCGACCCTCCGCTCGGGGAGAACGGCGCGAGCGTGTTTCCGTGCGCCCCGCCCCGCGCGACGATCGTGACGCACAACGCGACGACGGCGGCGACCGATATTCCCTCGACGACGAGCATCGCTCGCGAGGACGTGCGCGCCGGGCGCGTTCCCACGTACGCGGTGACGGCCAAACACGCGAGCGCAAGCGGCACCCACCCGATCGACGCGCCGGCGTACGCGCACGCGGCAGCCGCGAACGCGCCGAACTCGGCGGCCGAGCCGGCGGTGAACAAGACGTAGACCAGCAGCAGCGCCCACCCCGACAGCCGGCCCGCGAACGGCCCAAGACCGCGCGCGTTGAACGTGCCGACCGACGCCGGACTCGCGTACACCCGCGCGAACGTCACGAATGCGAACGCAACGCAGCCGATCGTTGCGAACGCCAGCACGAAGGCGAGCGGGACCGCCGCACGCGCATACGATGCCGCGAGCGCGCCGTTGAGCGCCATCGCAGCCGTCGGCGCCATCATCGCCACCGAGACGCCGGCGGTTTCGAAGAGGCCGAGCGCGCGCCGCAGGCGCGTGTCGCCACTCACGCGAGCAGCGAGGCGTCGATGTGCAGCGAGACGACCCAGTTCGGAACGTCGACCACTTCGCTGATCTTCAAATCGGCCGCGACGCTGGCCAGCAGGTAGGCGTCGATCTCTGAGAGCGTCGTGCGGCGAACGATCTCGGCGATCATCGCATTCGTCGCATCGCGTGCCGCTTCGAGCAGATCGGGCCCGATGCCGGTCGTCGCCAACGCGCGCCCCGTGCGGTGCGCGCGCGCGTCGGTCACGAGGATCGGCGCGGACAGCGGGCGATCGCGTTCGAGGGTGATCCGCAACGTCGCAACCGCCGTCGTTTCGATCGCCGTGCCGCACACTTCGCCGTCGCCCTGCGCGGCGTGGCCGTCGCCGAGCGAGAGCAGCGCCCCCTCGACGGCGACCGAAAAGAGCATGGTCGCGCCCGCGCCGGCATGGCGGATGTCCATGTTCCCGCCGTTGCGCGTCGGCGGAATCACCGAGAACGCACCGGCTTCGGCCGGTGCGACGCCGATCGTGCCGATCATCGGGACGCTCGGTATCTGCATCCCCGTGAACAGCTCCACGCGACCGCCCGCGATACGCGAGAAACGCAGCGCGGGCTCCGCAAAGCGGTCGGCCAGCAGGCCGAATCCCGGAATGTTCGCGGTCCAGCCCCACTCCTGGACGTCGAGCTCGAGGATCTCGACGACGAGCGCATCGCCCGGCCGCGCCCCCTCGACGAAGATCGGGCCCGTGACCGGATTGATGCGGGCGAAGTCGAGCGTAGCAAGCGCGCTCGCGTCGGAATCGGCGTGCAACTGGCCACCGGACGCGTTCTCGAGCTCGACGACGAGCGTGTCGCCGGGCGCGATACGGGCAACAGGCGCGATGGAGCGATCCCAGACGTTATGGGTGTGCGTGCGCTTGATATGCATGCGCTCGCTTTCGGTCAGTCGCCGCCGTGGCCCGCTGAAGGTTGCCGGTCTGCGTAGTTCCAGCACAGCGCAGGTGCATGGACCGGTTCATCCCACAGCGCCAGAAGCGGCGCGAGGTCAGCGACTTTAGTCGAGTCCGTGCGCTTCCTGGTAGTCCAAGAAATCGAGCGAGTACACGAGTTCCGGGTGATCAGCGAGGTACGGATAGTCGGCGATTGCTTCGGCGCGGTCGCCGTTGTAGATCTCGCGGTTGTTGGCGAAGTCGATCCACGCATCGACGCCGCCCGGCGTCGCGTGCGACCGCACCCACGCTGCGACCTCATCGTCGGTCGCCGCGTCACGGACCGCTGCGACGAAGGCGTCGACCGTGATGCCGAAATTCTTCAACATCGTCTCGGTGAAGCCCGGGATCGTGTAATCTCCCAGGCTGCCCCCCGGCAGCGTAGCGCGCGCCTTGTCGATCGAGCGGGGCAGGAAGACGATGCCGGCGACGGCGTCGCGCGCTTTGCGCGGGCGGCTGGTGGTGAGATCGAGCGGCGTCATACGAGTTGTGAACCACCTTTCCGGGCACCCAGTTGCTGGGCTCGTTCCGGCGCGGCTCGGGATCGGATGCGCCGAAAAACGCGAGGGAGGTGCCGACGATGTGACGACCAATCGACGATCACATGCGGCGATTCGTCCGGGAGCGCGTTCTGGGTGCCGCCCTGGCAGTGGGACTGACCCTCGCGGCGCCGGCCGCCGTGGGCGCGCAGACGGGCCCGCGACCGCCGGTCACGATCTCGCGTTGCAGCGGCGGGATCACGAGCGTCGAACTCGTCGAGATCGCGTCGTACGACGTCACGCTCCGGAACACGACGCCGGTGACGGCGGACCGGGTCGGCCTAAGCGCTCGGTACGGCAGGCACGAGAAGCGCGCGACGTTCGAGCTGACGGGGCCGTTTCCGCCGGGCGTCGACGTGAGCCGGCACCTGCGGCGTACCGTGAACGGCGGGCTCTTCGCCTATCGCTCCGATCAGAACGATTGCTTCATCGACTACGTCCACTTCACGAACGGGGCGTTCTGGCGGCGCACGCCGTAGACTCGGACCGTTCGGGGGGCTGTGTTTCCCCCCCAGAACGGCTCCCGCGCGGTTACGCCTCGACGAGAACCTTCAGCGCTCCGCTTTTCGCAGCGTCGGCGAACGTGTCGTACGCATCTCATAGCAAGCTTGCGCAGCGGTAATCTTGGTCTCGAGTTGCGCGTCGGTGGTCTCCGCAAACGTCTTGAGCGTCTTTCCGTCGAAATGGATTGACGCTTTCACCCGATAGGGCGTTGTCACCACCTTCGGTCAGATTCGACCACGGAGAAGGCCCGTGCCCCTTCCGCGTGAATCTGTTGAGGTTACGTAGGAACAGCGCAGTACCGGCGGCACGCGAACTGTGCTAGCGCAGCTTCGGTTGGAGGGAACAGCGATGTTGAAGGCCGGCGATAGGGTCTACATTGACGGAACCAAGGAAGAAGGGACCGTTAAAGATGTTCGCCCTCACGAAGTCCTCGTGCGAGTCGAGGTCTCCGGAGGGCATGAAGACCGAAAATATGCTCATGAAGATCTGCGGCTCGACCCTACGATGAAAGAAGCGTCGAACTTTATCGATCACTGACAGTTCATCACTCCGCACCGGAGCGCATTCCTTGATGTCTGCGGCAGATCGGACGTGGCGATTCGATCCCGGCATGCGGATCATGCTCGGGTTCGCGGCCGTATTCATGTTCGCCGTCGCCGCCGTACTCTTCAGCTTGCCGCTTCTGGCTGGTGGAAGCGATCCAAGCAGTAACGCCATCATCGGCATCACCGGCGTCATCATGGCCGGGTTCGGTCTCTTCATGACGTTTGGGCTGATCGGGGTCGTCCGGACCCAAATCAGCATCAAGGGAACGAGCCTCGATGCAACGGTGCCTCAACGCCATAGCTGGCTGCTCGTACCGCACTTCCGCGTGATCGCGCTTCCGCTCGGGCAGATCCGGTCCGTCGAGAGACGGCAGGAGGCGTTCCGTTCGTTCGGCCTGATCAACCTTCGAGACTCGTTGTCCCTCGTGACCAGTGGTGGTGAACGGATCGGGCTCTTCAGCAACACCATGGGTCCGGCGGCCCAACTTCCTCTCGACGAGATCGCCGGCGCCATCGCGTCCGGCGCGGGAGTCGAAGTGACCGACGCCGGTACGGTTTGGACGAAGGCGCCCGGGCTTTATGGTGAGGCCTCCTCATCTTGGAGCGAGCAGCCACTCGACGAAACCAGCGCGATGAAGGTCAGGCGAACGGCGGTACGAACCGCGCAAATCGCGGGGACTCTGGTGCTGCTCGTTGTCGCGCTACGGGCATGCAGCTGAGACACCAGCAACGCATTCAAGGATGGTCGATTCGGGCCTCGAAGCGAGCAACATCGATCAAATAGACGTGGCGTCCCGCGCGGACGAGTACCAATGGCTTTCTCAAGGGAAGACCAAGCTGACGCTAACGGCTCGTCTTCTCGTTCGCATTCTGCCCTTCGTCGAACGGCTCAATCGCTCGTGTTCGAAAGTCTCCAACGACGCGGTGCTCGACACGGCGGCTTTTGCGTGGGTGCCGAGGCTCGAGCGCGACTGGCGCACGATTCGGGCCGAGCTCGATCGTGTCCTGACGCGCAAGGACGAGCTGCCGTGCTTTCAGGATATCTTGCCGGACGTCGGCTTGGTGACGGGCGACCGTGGTTGGAAGTCGTTCCTTCTGCTCGGAGTCGGCATCAGGGCAAAGCGCAACATCGAGCAGTGTCCCCAAACGTGGCGCATCCTCCGAGAAATTCCGGGCCTCTCGACGGCGATGTTTTCGATCTTCGAACCCGGCAAGCATCTGGAACCGCATCGCGGCCCCTATAACGGGCTGTTACGGCTCCATCTCGGCCTCATCGTCCCGGACGCCAGCGATAACGTGGCGATCCGCGTCGGATCGCGAGTCTGCCACTGGGATGAAGGCAAGGCGCTCATCTTCGACGACTCGTACGAGCACGAAGCCTGGAACCGGAGCGGCCAGCTGCGCGTCGTCTTGTTCGCCGACTTCGTGCGGCCGCTGAGGTTTCCGGCGAACGTCGTGAACTGGGTCCTTCTGCAAGTCGCCGCGCGATCGCCTTTCATTCGCGAGGGCAAGGACAATCAACGAAACTGGGAACGCGGCTTCTACCGGTAGGGAGCGCTGCGCTTCACGTGCTCTTCTGAAGCACGAAGTTCAAGTAGGGGCGTTTCCCCGACGCAAACGATTCGTACAGCTCTGAATCCCGGACACCGGCGAATTCCCGCCCGAACGTCCGCAAGGGCGCTGGGCAGAGGCGGCGCACCGCGGCTTCTCTCCGAGCGCTGTCGGTCTCGAGCGCACGCATCACGTTCGAAGTTATGTCCTCCTCGAGGACGCACTCGAAGCGCGACCGACGAAGCGGCTCTCTCAGCAGCGACATTTCGTTCTTGCGGGGAAAACAGGCCATCAGGAAGGTGCCGCCCGGCACGAGCACGCGATGGACTTCGGCCAAGAACGTGTCCAAGTCACGATAGTGGTGGCACGACTCGACGTTGACGGCCACGTCGAAGACGCCGTCGGCGAAAGGCAACGCGTGGGCGTCGCCGGCGATGAACTCCAGGTTCTTTTGATTCCGGTAGAATCTCCGGTCGAAGGCGATGGCGGTCCTGTTGACGTCGAGGCCGACGTAGCGTCGCGGCTGCAGGGTTTGAGCCACGTACGACGCCCCGCCGCCTCGGCCGCAGCCGATCTCGAGCACGTTTTTCCCTTGAACGGCTGCCCTCGACACGACGTGGTGGTAGAGCTGAACAGCATACCGATGGACCTCGAGTTCCGGAGCAAGCTCGATCTTGGCACCGTCGAGGTCGGCAAACCCGTAGTTGAGAAACGTCTCTTCGCCGTTCTTATCGAGCTTGCTGACGAGCGAGTACCACGTATTCACGAAGAAGAAGTCCGCGATCGCGGAATAAAAGAACGTTGCTCCGGCCTTCTCGAAGGTGCTGCGTCTCATCTCTTCACAGTGTCGCCATTCTGAACTCTCTTGAACGGTTACGAAGGATGTGGGGGAAACCCCTACCTCGTAGCACACGGAGGGCCGGCCGCGGAAACCGCTAACGACGCAGTCATGCTTCGCAGCGTCGGCGTCGTTACGATGTGCGTCGTCGCGGTTCTCGCGGCCGCGGTCGCCGCGATCGGCTTTCGTGCGCACGGTGCCGAGATCGCGGCTGCGACGTTCCAAGGCGCCGTTCCGGCCCTAGCTCTGAGATTCGCCGTCACCCCGTTGAGCGCGCCGTTCTGTGCGCTTCTGGCGATTCTCACCACGGCGGTGGCCATGTGGTGCATGCGCCGGGGCGCGCCGGGCGAGCCACTGCTGATCGCCTTATTCACGGCCGCGATGCTCTTGGTTCTCGTCGCGCGGAGCGTCGCGCTCTTCTTCATCGCGTGGGAAGCGATGTCGCTGGTCTCCGCCTTCTTGGTCGCGGCGCACCACGATCGCCGCGGCGTCCGCCGCGCCACCTTCACCTACCTGGTCGTCGCGCAGACGGGTGCGCTTTGCGTGCTCGTCGCCCTCACGCTCCTCGCGCTGGCGGCCGGGGATACGTCATTTGCCGGAATCGCTGCGCACGCGGCGCGCCTTTCGCCGGGATTGCGCGACACGGTGTTCGTTTTCGCGCTGCTCGGTTTCGGCTCCAAAGCGGGGTTGATGCCGCTGCACTTCTGGTTGCCGCGCGCGCATCCGGTTGCGCCGGCGAGTGCCTCCGCCATGCTCTCGGGCGCGATGCTCAAGGTCGCCCTGTACGGGTTACTCGTGGTCACGCTGGAACTCGCCGCCCCGGGGCCGTCCTGGTGGGGCCTTGCGCTCGTCGCGATCGGCACCGTCAGCGCCGTCGGCGGCGTGCTGTACGCCCTCGTCGATCACGACCTCAAACGGCTGCTCGCATACCACTCGGTCGAGAACGTCGGCATCATCGTGATCGGTATCGGCGTCGCCCTCCTGGCTCGATCCGCCGGGAGCTCCGCGCTCGCGGGACTGGCGCTGGTCGCGGCCCTGTTCCACACGATCAACCATGGGTTGTTCAAGGCGCTGCTGTTCCTGGGTGCCGGTACCGTCAACGAGGTGGAGGGCACGGTCGATCTCGAGCGTCTGGGTGGTCTGTGGGGCGAGCTCGTTTGGACCGCGCCGTTCTTTCTCATCGGTTGCGCCGCAATCACCGGTCTACCGCCGTTCAACGGATTCGCCTCCGAGTGGCTGACCTTTCAGAGCCTCGTCGGCGGCCTGTCCGGCGGCGGCCTCACGGTGACGTTCGTTTTCGTCGCAGCGATCGCGGGGCTCGCGCTGACCGGAGGGCTCGCCGCCGCCTGTTTCGTCAAGGTCTTCGGAGTCGTTTTCCTCGGTGCGTCGCGACGTATCGATGCGCGTCCCGCGGTTCGCGAGCGGCTCGACGCGTCGACGACGGGAGTCGCGCTTCTCGCCGGGCTCTGCATCGTGCTCGGCGTCGTCCCCATGCTGGCGGTCGGCCCATTAGCCGGCGTCGTCGGAAAAACGCTCGGCCTGGTCGTGCTTCCTCCGCCGGCGCTGCCCGTGTTGCCGGTGACACTGGCGCTGCTGCCGCTCGCCGGCGCTCTCCTCTGCGTCGTCATGGCGGCGCGGCGCAGCATACGCTTCGTGCCGACCTGGACCTGCGGATCGCCGGTCTCCGCGGCGGCGCAATATACGGCCACCGCGTTCTCCAAGCCGCTCCGCACGGTTTTCGCCTTCGTGCTGCTGCCTGAGCGTCAGCGGCGTTACGAGATGGGATCGTCACGATGGCTCCCGGAGCGGATCTCGTATCGGACCGAAAGCCGCTATCTCGTCGACGAAGGAGCGCGACGCTTTGCGGCGGTGATCCTGCGGTTCGCGCGCCGGTTCCGCCTGGTGCAGAGCGGGAGTCTGCGAATGTACCTCGCGTATGCTCTCGCCGCGTTGATCGTCGCCGTTGGGCTCGCTCGATGATGCTGCTTCTCGCTCAGGTCTTGTCGATCGCCGCGCTCGCCCCGTTGGTACAGGGCGTGATGAAACGGCTGCGCGCGAACTTGCAAGGCCGTCCCGGGCCGTCTCCGCTGCAACCGTATCGCGATCTGGCGAAACTCTTGAACAAAGAGGCGCTGCTCCCGCACGGCGTCTCACCGATACCGCTGGTCGCTCCGGGGATCGTGCTCGGCGTCGCCGTTACCTTCGCTTCGGTGCTGCCGATCGTCGCGCCGAATGCCATGGGCATCGTCGACGTCATCGCGCTGGCCTTTCTTTTGGGGCTGGGGCGTTTCGTTCTCGCGCTAGCTGCGCTCGACACGCGAAGTTCCTTCGCCGGGATGGCAGCCAGCCGCGAGATGACGTTCGGCAGCCTCGTCGAGCCTGCGCTGCTCCTCGCGCTCCTCGGAGGAGCCGCCTTAGGCCGCGGAACGCACCTTTCGGTCTTGCCGGATGTGCCGTTCGGACTCGCCGGAATGCTCGCGTTCGCGGCTTTCTTCTTGGTGCTCCTTGCCGAGACCGCTCGCGTTCCCGTCGACAACCAAGAAACGCACTACGAGCTCACGATGATTCATGAGGGACTGGTGCTGGAATACTCCGGATGGCAACTCGCCATGCTGCAGTACGCCGGCTACATCCGTCAGCTGTGCTTCCTCGTGCTGGCGGCGATGCTGCTTCCGGGCGGCGCCGAGGGCTGGCGGCACCTGCCGTGGATCCTCGGCCTCATGGGAGCGGTCACCGTCGTCGAAACGCTGTTCGCGAAGTTGCGGCTCTTCGAGGTTCCGCAACTCTTCGGCACGGCGCTTATCTTCGCTGTCGCGAGCATCGGTCTGCGCGTGCTGGGAGGGCTCGCGTGACGATGGAAGTTGTCGTCCTCGTCGCCGGGGCAATCTTGCTCGTGAACGGTCGCACGTTCCAGGTCTTGATCGCCTACGTCGTTCTTTCCGCGGTGGTTGGCGCGCTCGGTATTACGGCCGCTCTCGCTTCACCCGCAACCTTTGCGTTGTTCGCCGTTGCGACGGTGCTCAAAGTCGTTCTCGCACCCCTCGGAATCGTGCTGTTCGTACGCGCGAACCCGGCTGCGGCAGATCTGCGGCCTTCGATTCCCGCTCCCGGCCGGCTTCTGATCGTGATCGCGTTCGCTCTGCTCGCCAAGGTCGTGACGCGTCTGCCGGCGGTGGCAACGGTCCCGATGGCCGACCTCGTCGCTTTCGTCGTCTTGTGCGGAGTCGGCATGCTCATCATCCATCGGAACCTGCTGGCGCACATGGTCGGCTTACTCGTGCTCGGCATCGGGATCGGATTTGCGGCATCGATGTTAGCACCGGGTCTACCGGAACCGATCGAGCTCGGCACGGCGTTCGATGCCCTCGTTGCAACGGTCATCGGCCTGGCCCTCGTGCGCGCGATCGTCGTGCACGATCCCCTGCTCGATGTCGAATCCCTGCGGAGACTGCGCGGATGATGGCGTGGGTGATCGCCGCGCCGCTCTTGTCGGCGATTCTGACGATCGCGTTTCGGAATCGCGAGGCGCGGCGGTTTGCGCGTGTCGTCCTCGCCGCGATCGCAGCCGCGCTGCCGCTTTCGCTCGTTGGAACGATCGACGGTCTTTCGGGCACGTTTACCGCGATCGTTTCCGTGCTCGGTTTCCTGGCCACGGTGTTCTCGACCGGAACGTTCACGCCCGACTGGGGGGTCGGACGTGCGATCTGGTCCCGCAAATCAGTGTACTTCGTTCTCCTCGGCGCTTTCTGGAGTGCGATGCTGCTCGTCGTGCTCGCGGATAACTTTGCGGCGCTGTGGCTGGGGATCTCGGCTACCACGCTCGCAACGGCCTTCCTCGTCGGCTTCAGCGGCGAGGCGGCCGCGCTGGAAGCTGCTTGGAAGTATCTCGTGCTCTGTAGCGTCGGGATCGGCTTCGCGCTGCTCGGGATCGTCGCGTTGGCGCACGTAGCGATCGCGGCCGGGATCGATCCGCGGCTGACGCTATCGTGGACCGCGATCGCCGGCCATACCACGCCGGCCGCTCCATCACTGGCGCAGTTGGCAACGGTGCTGATGCTCGTCGGGTTCGCCACCAAAGCGGGGCTTTTCCCCATGCACGCATGGCTCCCCGACGCGCATTCGAAGGCCCCGGCGCCGATCAGCGCGCTCCTCTCCGGAGTCCTCGTCTCGTGCGCGCTCTACGCCATCATGCGTACGCTCGAGGTTGGGGCGGCGCTGGGCGTCTCCCCGCTGCTTCACCAGATCCTGGTGTGGCTGGGCGCCGCATCGGTGATCGTCGCGGGTGCTCTCATGTTGGTGCAGCGAGACTTGAAGCGAATGCTCGCGTACTCGACCGTGGAGCACGCGGGTATCGTGGCGCTGGCGCTGGGCTTCGGCGGCTCGCTCGGGTTTCTAGCGGCTCTGCTGCACGTCGTCGGGCATGCTTTTGCGAAGTCCGCCGCATTCTTCGCTGCCGGAATGGTGCAGCGCGACTTCAGCACGACGACATTGGGGAAATTGCGCGGCCTGTGGCAGCGCGGCGGCTCGGGCCGGCTGTTGCTCGCGGCGCTCGTCGCGCTTTCCGGGATGCCGCCGTTCGGACTGTTCGTGAGCGAGCTGCTCTTGGTTTTCGCCGGGATCGCGGCGCATCAATGGGTTCCCTTGGGGCTGGGCCTCACCGGCATAGCCCTGGCCTTTGCCGCGATAGCGCGCAACGCGATCGAGATCGAATCCGGTACGGCGAAGGCGCAGGGTATCGAGAGCTCGCCGGCCCTCGAGATACCGCGGACGGTCGAGCAACGGATCGCAGCACGCCTCGCGTCCGTCGCTAGCGGCGCGATCGCCGTCGCGCTGATCGGAGCTCTGGGCATCGCCGTCGTCCCCTGGACCTCGCTCGGAACGTCGCTGCTGAGAATTGCCGCAACGCTCGAGTCTGCACCGTGAGCGGATCGCTGCACGAGATCGAAATGGGCGAATTCGAGCGTCGCGTGAGCGCCGAGTGTGAAAGCGGCGTTCCGCTGGGCGCGTACGCGTCTTCAGATGCGCTGCACTATCTTTTCCTCGGGGCGCGGGGGGGCTTTACGCTCGAGCGCCCGCGCGTTGACGGTCGAGCGGCAACGGCATTCTCGACGACGTTTCCGCTTTTTTCGTGGGACGAGCGCGAAATGCGCGACGAGTGGAACGTGCAGTTCGCCGATCTTCCCGATGCGCGCCCGTTGCGGGGGCAGAACGGCCGCATGCCGGACGCTCTGCTGGCCACGGGTGGCGGGCTCATGCACATGGTCGTCGGCCCGGTACACGCGGGGATCATTGAACCTGGACGATTCACCTTCAGCTCGGGCGGCGAAACGGTCGTCCATCTCGACGCACAGCTTTCCTATTCGCACCGCGGCGTCGAGCAGCACCTCTGTGGGGCCGATGTCCTCGAGGCGGCGGCCCGCGTGGCGCGCATCTGCG
>Ga0208078_1000426_pt1 | contig 11174 bp, 9 predicted proteins | sample NGESurdeep072012_3_FD_184468 | JGI IMG/M metagenome (GOLD analysis project Ga0208078, IMG submission 184468) | Arctic peat soil microbial communities from Barrow, Alaska - NGEE Surface sample 53-2 deep-072012 (SPAdes) | ecosystem: Environmental > Terrestrial > Soil > Wetlands > Peat ...
TGGAGGGACATGCTTGTGCACGTCCAAGGGGAATGGAAAAGAGTGGGACGTGCAGAAGCATGTCCCTCCGAATCACTGCATGATCTCGCGAACGAAGACGTTGAGCTGGCCGTCGCTCTGTTTGCGCACTTCGGTGATTTCGTACGGGCGCGCTTCGTCTCGCGTGACGGTGGCGCCGCGCGTGGGCGGCGTGTAACCGGCTGGGAAATCTACGATGATTCGCAGGTTCTGTCCGCCGCCGGCGAGTTTCAAAACTGTGTCAGTTAAGCTGGTCTTCGGCCGCAGAACGGCGCGGCTTGCTTCAGTGAAGTTCACGACGAACTGGCCCTTGAGATAAACGCGTTCCCCGGCGAGGCCCCGATCGGCGAGGTCGCGCAAATCAGCGAGCGTGATAAGGCGGCCGACTGGCATTTTGCCTGGCGGGAAGGTCTTCCAATTACCGCCCCCGGCCGTCGAGGCCAGCAAATTATCCGGCGCGCTTGCCGCGGGTGAAGGCGATGCCGGGGGAGGTGAAGGCGACGCAACTGCGACTGTTGGTGGCGCAGTCGGAGCGGGTGGTGGAACAGATGGCGCGGGTGATTTCGCCAGCGCCACGGCGGTGGCGGCCGGCGTTGGGGTCGGCTTCGGTATGGGAGAATTTTGCGCGACCATGGTCGGCGTTCGCGCGGGTGTGGGCGAAGGTGTCGGCGTCGCTTTCTGGTTCTTCTTGTTTCCTTTTGTCGGCTTCGTTGGTGACGGCGGCGGCGCGGGCGGCGGCGTCACTACGGCAACTTTCGGTGGTTCGATCGGCGCGGCCGGTTCCACCCGAATCAATTCATTCGCAGCTGGCGGCGGCGGAGTCGGGGCGATCCCGGCGACCGATTCGGTGGTCTTCGGCGCCGTGCGATCGCGATAGGCGGCCCATTGAGTTTCCGCGTTGTTCCGCGCGTCGTCTTTGAACAGCGGCCAGCCGGCGGCGAGATTCAAATCGAGCGGCGGCTCGAGCGTGAACGTGCCCGGCCCCTTGGTGACCGTGTAGCTGCCGTAGAGCAATGGCATCACGGTGATCATGATGCGGCCATCGGAGAGCCGCTCGGCGTGGATGATGGCCGAGAGATCGTGCGTCCGCTCGAGTTTGATTTCCAGGCCCGTCGCCAGCGTCTGTTTCATTAACGGCAACGCCTGCGGATCGGCCGGGTAAACATGTTCCATCAACAGCTCGCCATGATCGACCGCGTTCGTAAGCGCGACCATCCCGGTCATGAACACGTCGTTCGGCGTCAGCTCGTGCGCTTCCATGATGTTGAACCGGCCGACGACATACGGGACGAGGCCGCGGACCTGCTGGAAATTCCGGATGTAATTGCGGATCAGCTCCGAGTTCACCGTCGCCAGCTCGGTGGGGCTCATCGCGATGTAGCGATCGTAAACTTGCTTCGAAGTGAGGAATTCACCCGCCGGCGCGGCCGTGAGTTCGAACCGTTTCGTCGGCTCGATCTTGTGCAGCTTCTTCAGGATGCGATAGCTCTGCGGCCGCTCTGGTTGCCAGAAAATGTAAAAACTCCCGAGCCAGGCCGCGAACGCGAAACCGGTCAGGAGTAGAATGGCGACCGACCACGCGAAGAAGTTGGTTTTTTTCCGGCGCGAACGCCCGTAGTTGCGCGCCGGCTCATAACGAAAGTAATCGCGATCCATCTAGAAGCGCCAGCGTCGTCGCGAACCCTTCGTTTTCAAGCAGGGCGGGCTGCTTCGAAAGACGTGCCGCATCCGCAAGTCCGGGCTGCGTTTGGATTCTCGATATGAAAGCCGGCGCCAGTGAGTCCGTCGCGATAATCCAGGGTCGAGCCGCGCAGATAATCCGCGCTTTCGCTATCGACAAAAAACTGGACGCCGTCCCGGTCGACGATGGCGTCGCCCGGTTTTTGGGCGCCGAGCGACATTTCATATTGGAGCCCGGAGCAGCCGCCCTTGGCGATCCCGACCCGCAAGCCGCGGTGCTCGGTATCGCTGCGCGATTCGAGGAGGCTGCGCAATTGGCGCACGGCGTTGTCGGTTACGGTGATCATCGGTTCCGAGCGAAATTATCGTTTTCCTTCGCAATCGCAAATCGACAACTTAAAATCGGCAATAAGATGAGCCGCATTCGCCTGTTGCCGGAAATCCTCGCCAGCCAGGTGGCTGCGGGCGAAGTGATCGAGCGGCCGGCGTCCGTGGTCAAGGAACTGGTCGAGAACAGCATCGACGCCGGGGCGCGCAAGATCGAAGTGAGCGTGCGGCGCGGCGGCACTTCGACGATTCGGGTGGTGGATGACGGATGCGGAATGGACCGCGACGACGCGCTCCTTTCTCTCGAGCGGCACGCGACCAGCAAGATCCGGACGTCGGCGGACCTGGCGGCGATCGCCACGCTCGGGTTTCGCGGCGAAGCGTTGCCGAGCATCGCCAGCGTCTCGCGTTTTCGGCTAACGACGCGCGAGCCGGAAGCCGTGGCGGGAACGGAGATCATCGTTTCTGGCGGCAAGATCGAAACGGTGCGCGACGGCGGCGAAGCCCCGGGAACGCAAATCGAAGTGCGCTCAATTTTTTACAACCTGCCGGCGCGCCGGAAATTTCTTCGCTCCGAAAACACGGAGAGTCGCAATATCGAGCACCAGCTTCATCTGCAGGCGACGGGGCATCCGGAGATCGCGTTCGTGTTCGTGCGCGATGAGCGCGTTGTCTTTCAACTCCCAGCCGCACCGAGTTTGGCCGACCGCATCCGCGACCTTCACGGGAAGGATTTGGTCGATCGTCTTCTCACGGTCGAGGAGCCCGGGAACGATCCGGGGAAAATCCGGATCCGCGGTTTGATTGGGCAGGCGGGGGTGAGCCGGCAGACCCGCGCCCAGCAGCTTGTGTTTGTGAATGGCCGCGCCATCGAAAGTCCGGTGCTGACGGCCGCGCTGCGGGAGGGCTATCACACCGCGCTGATGAAAGGCCAGTTCCCGGTCACGTTCTTGTTTCTCGATCTCGACCCCGCAGCCGTGGATGTGAACGTGCATCCGGCCAAACGCGAAGTCCGGTTTCGCGATCCGAGTTCAGTGCGCGAAGCGGTGGTCGCTGCGATTCAAAGAACATTGGAAAGCGGCCGGCGCGATTGGCAGCAGCAATTCCAGCGGCCGATCACGCCAGACATTCCGGCTCCGCTGGAACATTTTCATGCACCATCGATTGAGCAGCGGCAATTTCCCGAACCCGCAGTCGCGCGTGTCGTCCCTAGCCGCACCGACGATGAGGGGTCTCACGATCAATCAGAGACGTGGCGGACCGAAGGAGCGATCAACGTCGCGAGCACTTCCCAGCAATTCCAGATCATCGGCATTCTGAACAAGCTTTATGTGCTGATGGAAAATCAGGACGGCCTGGTCCTCGTCGACCAGCATGCGGCGCACGAACGGATCCTGTTCGAAGAATTGCGACGGCGGATGGAAGAGCAGGGGGTACCGTCGCAGCGGTTGCTCCTCGCGCAAACCTTCGAGCTCGCACCTCGCGATGCGGAATGGGTGGAACGGAATGCGGCGACGCTCCAGAAAATGGGCATTGGCATCGAGCCGTTTGGGCAAAACGCATTCAAGATCGACAGCCTGCCGACGTTTCTCGATGTCGCCGATCCGGTGACGTTCATGCGCAAGGTGATCGACGGGCTCAAAAGCGCGAGCAATGGCAGCTCCGCCATGCGGCTCGGTGAAGATATGATCGCGAAGACGGTTTGCCGTCACGCCGTGAAAGCGAACGATCCGTTGCGTTATCTCGAGGTCGAAAAGCTGATCACCGATTTGCTGCAATGCGATCTGCCCTACTGCTGCCCGCACGGCCGGCCCACCATGATCCAGATTTCGCACGCCGAACTGGAGAAAAAGTTCGGGCGCAAAGTGTAACGCAAAACACCTCTCTGGAGCCGGCACGCCCTCGTGCCGGTGGGCTAGCGATAGCATTTCCTCTCACCGGCACGAGGGCGTGCCGGCTCCAAGAACGCGGCGTTACTTCCAATGTTTCGCGATCAGCGCTTTGATCGCGGGCGTCTGGAGCTTGTAATTCTCTTCGTGGTGGTGCGGGATCTCGGGGAACCATTTCCACCAGAACATTCCCGCGAGGAACGGATGGCGCGCTGGCAAATCCAGCGCGATATCGATGCAGCGCTGTTGGATCTCAGCGCAATGTTCGCCGCCGGTCTGGAATCCCCACGGCTCGGCTGCCGCGCGTGCACTTTCGTTGTAGCCGATCTCGACGAAGAGAAACTGTTTCCCGGTTTTCTTCGAAAACTCCTCCAATTCGGCGCAACGCTTTTCCCAGGCTGCGGAAATTTCGGCGGCGTCAGGGTCGGTCTTCTTCGATAGCGGGAAATAGGCGAGGACGCCGACGTAATCGAGCGCGTCCCAGAATTTCACGTCGGCGTATTCGTTCCAGTTCGCGCCGTAAGTGACTTTCCCGTGATAGACGGCACGCACCGCGGCGATGATCTTGCGCCAGCGCTCCGCGTATTTTTGCGGGTAGGTGAACTCGAGGCCAACGCAAAAGATTTCGGCATGCTCGGATTCGGCCAGAGTGGCCATCTGGACGATCCAAGTTTCGTAATCGGAAAAGAACCGGTCCCATTCTTCCGGAGTGACGAAGTTGATCTCGCCGCGCCAGCTAAACTTCGTGCCCCAATAGGCGATGTGCGGAATCACCATCGCCGACATCCCGCGCTCGTGTGCCCAATGGAGCGGGGTGGTGATGTGAGTGGTGCTCGTGGCCGCGCGGCGCCAGGCGGCCACATGGCCGTCCTCGCGGATCTGGGCGTAGGGATGGATCGCGATGGCGTTTACGCCTAACGACTTCAATTCATCCAGCGTCGCTGCCATCTCCGGCATTTGCCATTCGATGCCCCACGTCTGGCAGGAGACGGTCATGCCTTTGTAAACCGGGGAAGGCGCTTGTTCGCCGGGCGAGGAGACGACGGTGATCCCCAGAATGGCGAAAAATAGGACGAGCCGCATTCGCAGAGTTAACTTCAAGGAGCGGCGGTTTGAAATCGCCGTTTTTTCTGTAGCAGCGGCCCTATGGGCCGCTTGGGCCGGGGCGATTAGTCTCGGAGCGGCCCACAGGGCCGCTGCTACAGAAGAAGCAAAACGTTCCGCCTTGTGAAAAGGGATGCGTTCGTTGAATGGTGGTGGCGGGCGTTCCCGATCATGGCCGAAAACAAAAAAACCGCGCTGATTACCGGCATTACCGGACAGGATGGCTCGTATCTGACGGAGCTGCTCCTGGAAAAAGGCTACGCGGTTCACGGAGTCGTCCGGCGGACGAGCAATCTCCTGCGCTCGCGCATCGAGCATTTGCGGACGGATGAAAATGTCTATGGCAAGTCGCTCTTTCTCCATTACGGCGACCTCTCCGACGGCACGACGCTGCGCCGGATTTTTTCCCAGGTGCAACCAAACGAGCTATATCACCTGGCGGGCCAAAGCCACGTCGGGTTGAGCTTCGAGATTCCGGAATCGACCTGCGAAGAAATCGGGATGGCGACCCTGCGGCTGCTCGAGATCGCGCGCGACCAGCCGCAGCCGGTAAAGTTTTACCACGCCTCCAGCTCGGAGATTTTCGGGACCGCGACAGAATCGCCGCAGACCGAAAATACTCCGCTGCGCCCGGCGAGCCCCTATGGTTGCGCGAAGGCTTTCGCCACCCAGCTCGCCCGCGTTTATCGCAAATCGTACGGCCTCTTTGTCTGCAACGGGATTCTCTACAACCACGAATCGCCTCGGCGCGGCGAAAATTTTGTGACGCGCAAGATCGCGCGGGCGGTGGCGCGGATCGCGCGCGGGCTGGACCAGGAATTATTGCTCGGCAGTCTCGAGAGCCGGCGGGACTGGGGCCGCGCCCAGGATTACGTCGTGGCGATGTGGCTGATGTTGCAGCAGGAGAAGCCGTCGGACTACGTCGTCGCCACCGGTGAGACCCATTCCGTGCGCGACTTCGTCGAGGCGGCCTTCGCGGTGGTGAATTTGCCGTCGGCAAAATATGTGAAACATAATCCGGCCTTCGATCGGCCCGCCGATCCGGCGCGGCTCGTCGGTTCGCCGGCGAAGATCAAAGCGGAATTGGGCTGGCAACCGCGCGGGTCGTTCACCGATCTCGTGCGCGAGATGGTGGAAGCGGAGCTGGCCGCACTCGATGCGGCTCCTAAAGGTTAGAAAACAAAAAGCATGAATGATTTTCTCATCTCGTTCGTTCTCGGGATCGTCGAAGGGTTAACGGAATTTCTACCGGTCAGCTCGACGGCCCATTTGCGGATTGTCGAAGCGCTCTTCGGCTTCAATCTGCACGACAGCTTCTGGAAGATGTACACGATCGTCATCCAGCTCGGCGCGATCCTGGCGTTGCCGGTCTATTTCGCGAGTCGCATCCTGACGTTCCTGGCCACATTTCCGCGTGGCGAACGCGGCGATCGCACCGTCCTCACTCACCCGCTGAGCCTCACGCTGATCGGTTTTGTCGTGACCGCGATCCCCGCCTACCTGTTGAAGAAACAGATCGGCCAGAACCTGGAGAGCTTGAGCCTGATGGCCTGGGCGCTGCTGATCGGCGGCGTGATCATGTGGATCGTCGACGTTCTTTGCCGGAACCCGCGGACGAGGGATATGGAGGAAATGAGTTTGCCGCAAGCGGTGTGGATCGGCGCGGTGCAAATTTTGTCGGCGGTTTTCCCGGGCACCTCGCGGTCGATGTCGACGATCGCGGCGGGCCAGACCGCCGGGCTCTCGCGCTCGGCGGCGCTCGAGTTTTCGTTTTTCCTTTCCATGCCCACGATGGTGGTGGCGACCGGTTACGATTTGCTGAAAACAATTCGGCCGCATCACGATGCCGCAGCCGAAGCCGGCCTCGCGCCACTAACGATGGACGCCCACAACTGGATCGTGCTCGCGATTGGCTTTGCGGTTTCCTTCGTGGTCGCGCTCGGAGTGGTCGCGTGGTTCATCCACTGGGTGCGCGCGCGCGGCTTCGCGCCATTCGCATTTTACCGGATCGTCCTCGGAATTGTGCTGCTGGTCCTGATCGCGCGAGGAACCCTCTAGGCTCGCAAGGTGCGAGCTGCGGCTCCGCTTCCCCCTGCCGGTAGTCCGGATCACCCTGGCGCAGCCGCAATAATTCCACGTAAAATTTAGAACAGAACGCTTGCCAGGCAGGCGGCCGATGGTCTACAAAGGTCGCCCGCATGTTGCGAAGAGCCTCGACCACCCTGTTTTGCGCGCTGGCGCTGGTTGCGCCGGTCTACGGCCAGGAGATCTTTGTTCCGCGCGAACTGAAAGCGCAGGCGGTTCATCCGCCGAAGACAAAGGAGATTGTGCGGCGTGCTGAGCCGGTCACGGAAGCAGATCTGAAACCGACGAAGGAATCGGCGCCCAGCAACGACATCGCGAAAGCGAAGACGCCGAAGACGGAAACGACAGCGGCGAAAACCGAGAAGACCGCGCCGAAAGAAAAATCGCCGGCGGCAACGGACGAGGCGGCGACCAAGAAGATCGCGAAAACGGAACCGGCGAAGGAAAAGACCGACAAGGTTGTGGCCGCGCCGAAAGAGAAACCCGCTCCGGCCAAAACGCAGCCGGCGGCTGACGACGTAGCGACGATCAAGGTGGAGAAAGCAACGGCCGCGAAAGAACCGGCCATGAACAAGACTCTGGCGAAGACAGAAACGGCGAAAGAAAAGAAAGAGAAGCCTGCTCCAGCGAAGGAAAAATCCGATAGCGATCTGCCGACGATCAAGGTCGAGAAGGCGACCGCCGCGAAGGAACCGCCGGCGACGAAGACCATAGCGAAGACGGAGAGCAAAAAGTCGGAGCCGTCGAAGAACGAGCCCGCCGTCGCGAAGTCCGAGAAAGCCGCGGCGAAGGACGAGCCGGCGCATAAGAGCGTAGTCAAAAATGACAGCGTGAAGGTCGAGACCGTCACCGCGAAGACCGAGAAGCCGGCGGTGAAAGACAAACCAGCGACCGTCGCCGTGACAAAGTCGCTAAAGGAAGAGCCGCCGAGCAAGACCGTGGCGAAAACCGAAGCCGCGAAACCCGAAGTGACAGTAGCGAAGACCGAGAAGCCTTCGCCGGTTAAGGAAAAAGACAAGCCCGCGGCGGCGAAAACGCTAACTGCCAAATCCGAAGCATTCGTCGCGAAAGTAGAACCGGCGCCGCCTCGTGAAGGGCCGGCTAATTCCGCCCGGCTTCCGATGAAGTCCGAACAGGTTTCCGTTCCGACCCAAAAAGATCCGCCGCAAATTATTCCCACGGTCAGTGGTACACTCGACACCGGTTTTACCAGGATCGCTGACGGCTTCGATTTCCCGGTCGGTAGACCGGAGGCGGAAGGCTATTACAAAGCCCGCGGCTTCCGGCAAGGCGGCCATGTTGGCGAAGATTGGGATGGGGTCCGCGGCGGCGATACCGATTTGGGCGACCCGATTTACAGCATCGGAAGCGGCATTGTCGTCTTTGCTCGCGATGTTCACCTGGGTTGGGGGAATGTGGTTATCGTGCGGCACGCCTATCGCGACGGCGGCAACGTAAAGTACATCGATGCCCTTTACGGCCACTTGAATTCGATGCTGGTCAAGCGCGGCCAGACCGTTGCGCGTGGGCAGCAGATCGCGACCATGGGCAACGCGCACGGGCAATACGATGCGCACCTCCATTTCGAGATCCGCAAGAACCTCGAGATCGGCATGAGCCGCTCAAAGTTCCAGAAGGATTTCAGCAACTACTATGATCCTACCCAGTTCATCAATTCCCATCGGCATCTCGCCGGCGGTGGCGCGAATTACAAGGTCGCGATGAACACTTTCACGCAGGACTGGGCGTATCACTTCGATAAGAACCGCGACTTCGGGCCGCGGAAACGCAGCACCGGTGAATCATCGGCCGCGCTGCGAAAAGCGGTGACGAGCCGGTAGGGCGAAATCTCGACGGCACGAGGGCGTGCCATCTCCATTGGAGCCGGCCTGCCCTCAGGCCGGAGAGGCAGCGCGCTGGTTTTTCAGACGCGGCTCACAGTTTGCCCATCAGCGCGAGGATGAGGACGATCAACAATACCAATCCGAGTCCGCCAAATGGATAGTAGCCCCAGCCCGAGCTGTAACCCCATCCCGGAAAAGCTCCGATCAAAAGCAGGATGAGAATAATCAGGAGTATATTGCGCATGGCCGGAGCCTAGGGCGCCGCCGTCTTGGCTGGCAATGAAAATGTGATCCGCAGATTACACAGATTTATCCGGACCCTGGGATGCCCGTAAGGTTTCCCGTAATCTGCGGGAATCTGCGAAATCTGCGGACGACTCTCAAGGCGCCGCCGCAAATTCTCTTGCAGCGTTAACGGCGCATCCTATCCTTTTGCGCAGTCCCGAATGTGTCCAACCGGATGCGTCGGGACAATTTGTTGTTTTGTTTTCATGGCCAACACGATTCTGATCGGCGCGCAGTGGGGCGACGAGGGCAAGGGCAAGATCATCGACGTGCTTACCGCCGAGGCGGACATCGTCGTCCGCAGCCAGGGCGGGAATAACGCCGGGCACACCGTCATTCATCGCGGCACGAAATACGTTCTCCACCTCATCCCCTCGGGAATTCTCCGCCGCGGCAAACGATGCGTCATCGGCAACGGCGTCGTGATCGATCCGGTCGCGCTCGTGACTGAGATCGAAGGGTTGCGCAAGCTCGGCGTCGAGATTGGGAAAAACCTGCTGATCAGCGATTGCGCGCATCTCGTCCTGCCTTATCACCGCTCGCTGGATGAACAGCGCGAGCTGCGCAAGGGCCACGCGAAAATCGGCACCACCAAGCGCGGCATCGGTCCGGCCTACGGCGACAAAGCCGCGCGCACCGGCTTGCGCATCGCCGACCTGATGCAGCCGGTTTTGTTTTCGAAAAAATTGCAGGCCAAGGTCCGCGAGAACAACAGCATCCTCCAGGCGCTCGGAGCCAGGCCGATCAATTTCGCCGAGGTGAATAAACAATATCTCGAAGCGGGCCGGAAGCTGCGGCCGTTCGTGACGAACACCGTGGTCTATCTTCACCGCGCCTTGCAGCACGAAAAGAAAATCCTGTTCGAGGGCGCCCAGGGAACTTTTCTCGATATCGATCACGGGACGTATCCCTACGTGACCTCATCGAACACGACGGCGGGCGGCGCGTGCACCGGCTCCGGCGTTCCGCCGCACCGGATGGACCGCGTGGTCGGCGTGATGAAAGCGTACACGACGCGCGTGGGCGAGGGGGCGTTGCCGACAGAAGACGCCGGGCTTGCGCACAAGCTCCACGAAATGGGCCGCGAGTTCGGCGCCACGACCGGCCGGGCGCGGCGCTGCGGCTGGTTCGACGCGGTGGCGACGCATTACGCCACGATGATCAACGGGATCGATGAGCTGGCGGTGACGAATCTCGATGGGCTCGACGGCGTGGATCCTATCAAGGTTTGCGTCGCCTACCGGCTGAACGGCAAACGCCTCGACGTGCCGCCATCCGACGCGGCGCAGTTGGAAAACTGCGAACCGATTTATCGCGAGTTCCCCGGCTGGAAGAAGGCGACCCAATCAGCGAAGAAGTTTTCCGACCTGCCGGCGGCAGCGCGAAGCTACGTCCGCGCGATCGCCGAGCTGACCGGCGCGCCCTTACGCATTGTGAGCGTCGGGCCCACCCGTAACGAAACCATCATTCTCTGACCGGCCATGGCTGCCGCGCCCAAACTTGTTCCGCGCCACATCGCCATCATCATGGATGGCAACGGCCGCTGGGCGAAGAACCGCGGCCTGCCCCGGATCAAAGGCCACGAGAAAGGCGCCGAAGCCGTGCGCGAATGCGTGGAAGGCTGCGGTGACCTGAAGATCGAGTTCCTCACTCTCTACGCCTTTTCCGCCGAGAACTGGCAGCGGCCCAAGGCCGAAGTCTTCGCGCTGATGCGTCTCCTGGAACGCTTCCTGAAAGAAAAAACTCCCGAGCTGCTCGAGAAAAACGTCCGGCTCCAGGCCATCGGCCGCCTGACCGATCTGCCCGCCGGCTGCCAGAAACAACTGCACGAATCCATCGAGCGCACCTCCGGCAATAACGGCCTGACCCTGATCCTCGCGCTCAGTTACGGCGGCCGGCTCGAGATCATCGCTCGCCTCCCGTCAACGCGCCTTCGAGCGCG